>Ga0315320_10001862_pt1 | contig 17539 bp, 15 predicted proteins | sample M140m21515metaG_FD_203458 | JGI IMG/M metagenome (GOLD analysis project Ga0315320, IMG submission 203458) | Ammonia-oxidizing marine archaeal communities from Monterey Bay, California, United States - M1 40m 21515 | ecosystem: Environmental > Aquatic > Marine > Coastal | place: USA: California... | reverse complement strand
CCCCAAGGCGAAGCTGGAGCCGATGGCGCGGCGGGCGTGGACGGGCAAAACGGATCACCGGGCGCACAGGGACCTCAGGGATTGAAGGGAGCAGACGGATCCGACGGTGCAGCTGGTGCCGATGGAAAAGACGGTGCGAATGGAACTAACGGTCGAGATGGAGAACAGTGGGTCTTAAATTATATCATGTTTGGGTTGGCTGGTAGTTCGTTTATTATGTCATTGGTGCTGGTAATCATGAATGCGACCAAGCCATCGGACTATACACCGGTGAGCAGTTAAATAAAACCTATAAATATATCTTTTTTTATTATTAAATGAGCTGTATCTACGATGACGACGACGATTGTTCCAATAGTAAAAAAGGTTTTGTTTGTCCCCACTGTAAAATTAGAATTTGTTATCGATGCAAAATGATGGAAAAATGTCACATGGTTACGTGTGCAGCGCCAGAAGATCACAAAGATTATCTAAAAGAAGTCCCACTGTGTCCTACCTGTCCCGATTCTATTGGTATCGGTGCCCACATGGAGTATGTCGCCGATTATAAGAAATATATGGACTGTGTAAAATCCGGGCGTCCGTATATAACAGGTAAAAGAGAGGGATTTGATTATGATACCTACTAGAATGTATCGTCCATCCCAAATGATATACTCATTGGTCTACTATACTCTGAAACGCGTTTTTCAAAGAAATTGGTCTTGCCTTCGAGGCTTATCATGGTCATAAACGGGAACGGATTCTTTGTTTTGTAGAGTTTATTGTAACCCAGGGCGTTGAGTAGGTGATCGGCAACGAATTTAACATAATTAGACATCATATCAAAATTAATTCCTTTTAAGTTCACCGGTAACGAGTGTTTAACGAATATCATCTCTGCTTCCACTGAGGACTCAACAATCTCAAGGATACGCTTCCTTGGTAGTTTAGGGCATTCTTTGTATAATGCTACGGCAAAATCTCGATGCAACCCTTCATCCCGTGAGATTAACTCATTGCTGAATGTTAATCCGGGACATAGTCCCCTAGTCTTTAGCCAGAATATAGCACAAAAAGAGCTTGAGAACATGATACCTTCCACGCATGCAAATGCTACTAATCTCTCTGAAAAATTAGTAACGTCGCCCTTTATAGCCTTCATATAGTTCATAGCCCACTTTGCCTTCGCTTTTGTCCCTGGATGATTATCAATGTGATGGAACAAGTGTTCTTTCTGTTCATTGGTTGCCAATGTATCGATCATGAGACTATATGTTTCCGAGTGTATATTTTCCATAGCCGCCTGGAATGAGTACATTGCTCTTGCTTCTGGTAGTTGTACTTCACTGCAAAAATTTGTAACCAAATTCTCAACAACAATGCCGTCAGAGGCTGCGAAAAAACCTAGGATGCAAAGTATGAAGTCACGCTCCCCCGGTGTTAATTTCTGCCAATCCATGGTGTCCTGCGAAATGTCTATCTCCTCAACTGTCCAGAACGACGCAATGTGCTTCTTATAAAATTCAAAAAGCTTTGGGTATTTAATAGGGTACAATACGAAACGATCTGGATTTTCTTTGATGAGATGTGACATGTCAGTGTTAACTGAAATTTGTTTAATTTATATACTTGAGAATTATATTATATTAGAATTTTTATATTTGACGAAGACTTATAGATTAGGGCTATACTTTATAATAAAATAGAATGTAGGGTCTGTCCGATTTTTGTGGAAGGCTTGATAAATTTCCAACGTGGTTATCGTTCAACATAATCCAAGTACCGTCTCGTTTCATGCACGTTGCGGTGTAATGTCCACCGAAACTGTTCCCAGAGTGATTGCACAACGCATAGAGGTTGTATTTTACGTTGTTGACTTTAATGTGTTCTTGTATGATAATTTCAGTGTACAATTTCTTGATTCCGGTAAACCGTTTAAGATGGATGGCTAATAGGTGAGCCGGCTGAACACTCAGGGTTTTGGAACACGGTTGTTTTACTTTACAACTCTCACACATGATCTTATCGGTCAATGTCTCTTCTTTACAAAACGATGTTAATAGTTCATCTACGGTGCACGGTACCATTGGCATCTGTACCGACAACGACGCAAACGGGTATGTCGTGATAGATTTGGCATTGCATTGTGAACAAATGATTGTAGACTCGAGGTTTCCCATGTATGGGTTCTTGTACTGCTTTAATTGCGTGAACAACGAATCGGTAAGATATAGGAACAATTCATGGGCATCGCACTGTCGCATGAGTTTAAACTCTCTTGTTTTGGATAGTTCCCTGACGAATACATTGAGATAATGCCTGGGAGCGTTGGCGTAGAATAGCTCCATCAAAGATTTAATGAGTTCAGAGTCACCGGAACTATCGTGTGCTTTTAAGGCATAGACTAAATTTTTACTGTACCTTAGACATTGTAATATGCTATTTATGTAACATGTATTCCCAAGGTTTGGTAATCCACGTCCTAGTGTCGCCATATATTTTATATTGTATGCATTTATATAGTTATTTTCTGACTCTGTACGGTATAATACTCCTTCAATTGCGCGGGTGTGTAGATCTTCTTTTCTACGGTTTTGCAAATGGACTTGTAGATGTTTTTTTGACCGTGTGTTAGACTGGGTTTGTTAACACCGTACATGTGTAAACCATTTGCTTCTGGTAACGCGGATTGTAGGTACCTACTCTTCTTAATAATCTCGACGCCTCCCATAGATAACCCACTCCGCATGGTATACAAACAAGACGGTGCGAATATTTTGAACGCCATACTCGTCCCCTGTGACGTTTTGTGAAGGAACAACTTCCAATAACATAGTAATTCTTTGGTGTACCGGGTTATGATTTCCTCCTGTTCCGCTTTTGTTTTTTGTAGGAGTCGGGTGAACAAAGGTTTTTTCTTCATGGTATGAACGTAGAGTGTCACCGCTTGAATATAAATTTTGGGACGGTTGGATTTTTCACAGTACCGACGGTATTTGTTGACCGTCTTCTCACTCTCCTTTCTGTACTCTCGGATCTTATGTTCCTCGGATTGCTTACGAGTCAGTGAAAACAACAGACGATGAATCAGGTCCTTCGCAATGAGTACACACTGTGTTATCTTTATGTTGTGAATTCCAGTGTTATGTACTCTACCGGTTTCGTCCCGACTGAACATGTGAGGGTCCCTTTTGTCTTGTATCAGAGTTGGTACGCACCTGGAAGAGATTTGCCACGATCGTACGACCTCCGATTCGTACTGTACTCCAGATATAAGACAAACCTGACAGTTGTCATTGTTTGTTATACGCCCGCCATCGCATTGGGTATGACAGTGATGAATTTTACCAGTCTCCTTGCAAATATAAATGTTGTAGATAGTGTTAATCTTCTTGGATTTGTGTATCCACGCTGGTGGTTTGAAGTATTTGCACGCTATACAAAACTTACCCTCGTATTCATGTATGCTTATATTAAGATTTTCGATGCTACAGGTTTTATAATTGCAGACATGTTTCGAGTTGTTTCGTTTAACTAATGAAGTTAAATGAGTTGCCACTGTTGCAGGTGATGGAGAGCGTAAAAGCTCCATTTTTTAAAGAGTTTAAAAACGTTTATATAATAATTTTTTATATAAAATAATTTGTGTTTTGGCGCCAACCTAGATTAGACCTAGGTTCGACCTAGACTCAGCTCCGACCTAGATTTACCTAGAACTACCTAGTACCTAGAATCTAAAAGTTGGATTCAAAAACTACAATATTATTAATAAAAAATTATATTATTTATATTTTTAATCAATTACTTAAACCCAAACATACAAAATGACCAGAAAGAAGTATTCACGCGATAACTATTTCGATTCACCGGTCTCCACAAGTTCGGACTCCGAAGACGAATTTGAAGAATTAACCGAAAAAGATATGGATCGCGTGGACTCCCAAATTTTCGGGTTCATCGACCAGGGGAAGCACGGACACTCGATGTTTAATAAATGGAACTACGTTGAACCTCACCCCAACGATATGGAAGAATGGTGTTATCCTGACGTTATCCCTGTCGATGGACGTCTATCGTGGTTTACCGACCTTATAACGCACGAATCCATGAAGCATTTATCTCGATTTGCAATGATAAGGCAACCATTGAAGCAACCCACGCACACCGCACCTCGTTTGAACTTCTCTGTGAACGACTTCAAACTACTGGTCGAATTCTCGACACGATGGTTAAACATTAACGGTGTTTACCCAGACAAAACCAACATCCTGTGGTGCATGTCTAAAATCATCGAATCTACAGTATAAGAATGTGTATATAATTTACTAAATGTTTGATATCGTAGTAATATCGTACGGTATCGTAATTTTTCTACTTAGTTGGTTTAATCCAATACCGTACGGTAGATTCTGTAACACTATACCCAAGATTCTAGAGCTTCCCAACATACTGTCGTGGGTACTCTGTAATCTACCAGCGTTAGTAGTGATAGGATATCAGTTGTTTATTGTTCGGTCTCAAGGATTGGGATTGGCGCTTAACATCTTCCTATTCATTCATTACTTCTGGAGAGCTATAATCTCTCAGTTATTTATATTTTTGATTCAATCTACACCGGATGAAAAAACAGTGTCCATACCGGTGTTCCTGGTACTTGGAAGTTACAATGCGTTTGTAGGGTTGGCGTGGATTCAATTATGCGATGAATTGAGGGATGATGTGTCACCTGTCGATATTATTTTTATTATAGGAGCTGGCGTGTCCTTGCTATTGAATGCATTCTACGACGTTTTTGTTAACTATCATCGAAATGACGATGATTTGATCATTTCCGTGGAAGGGTTGGGGTATTATATCACCGAGGTAAATTTGGAAAAGTATTTCAAACTTTTACACGTTGTGGGGATCACCTCTCCCAATTACTTCTTCGAAATGCTAGAGTGGATGTTTATAGCGATATTGGTATGGGAACGAGGGGCTCTGTTGTATTTGATATCCACAACATTGATTCTGTGGGTTCGAGCATACAATATCAGTTTATGGTATCAGGAGAATAAATAAAGTATAATAAGTTTTTGTGGTAATTATAATGTCGTATTTTGTATATAGAACTCATTTAATTCCTATGGATGATATGTTCACGGAAATTCTCCAGGAATGGTACGAATCTAGCCTAAAAAAGAACGGTATTGTAGAGTCTAAGATTGATATTAACAGGAGGATACGTAAGAAATGGAGACGTGAAGATCTGTGGAATGAAATTACGATAATGATCGAAGTAACTGGGAAACAGCAGTGGGAAGCTATGCTATCTGAATCCATGGATCAACATTGGTTGGACATGAAGCCGGAAGGTAATTTCATCGTCCATGGTACAAAAAACTATTCCAATTGCAAGTGTTTGATTTGTTTAGAGCGTTCCGGTGATAAAATCAGGTTACAAAATTGTAACTGCCTGTTTCATCGCGATTGCATCGAAACTTCGGTGAGATACAGGAAGACATGTCCAGTGTGTCAGAACACTATATATATGACCCCTGCTTCTTCATAATGAAACGACAGAAAAAAAGAAAGCGAATACAGGAATCTGAATTGACCGAATTAATGCGTCACGTGAGAAGAGACCAGCGATATAGAAACCTCCACCGCCATTTAAAGACTCTGAAGGGGTTGGTTGGCATGAAGGAACTCAAGGACTCTGTAGTTTTGCAGGTGAAATATATTTTAACAACGGATGGGAAAATGGACTCTCATTTTTTAAATACAGTGTTATTGGGACCCCCCGGTGTGGGGAAAACTACGGTAGCCGAAATTTTGTACAATATTTGGATGTCCTTGGACGTATTCACCGATGGCATGCCCTTCGCCATACTTAATCGTTCGGATATGATAGGGTCATATATGGGTCATACTGCAACGAAGACTCGGAAAATTTTAAACAAATATGCGGGTTCGGTGATATTCATAGACGAAGCGTACAGTTTATTGAACGGAGACAAAGATGAATATGGTAAAGAAGCCTTGGACCAGCTCACGGCTTTTATGGGAGAAGAGAAAGAGAAAACAATTGTAATTATAGCTGGTTATGAAGACAAAATTGAACAACAATTTTTCGGGGCAAATCCAGGTTTGAAACGTAGGTTTGGTTGGACCTTCAAGATCGAACCGTACACCGCGTCGGAATTATTTGAAATTTTTGAGCGACAACTTAAACAATGCGGTTGGACCGTAGACAAGAAGGTTTTGGAACTGTTTAATAGAGAATTCAAGAAGTTTAAAAACGCCGGGGGTGATTGCGAGAACCTATGTTTTCAAGCCAAACTCCAATATTCTAAAAACAACTGGACGAAAAAACGTCAATCTAAGCGTTTAAGTTTCGAACACGTAGAGAAAGCTGTAGCGTCTTATTTTAAAGAAACGGTGGAGCTAAATAACACAATGTACATATAAATTTTAGTATAAAAATAAAAGTACAATAACTTAATGAGACAGCCTAGATTTAAAGATGAGGGTATTCATTTATCCATTATTTTCCTAAATATTATTATGTCCTTCTACGGCTTTGCTACTAGTTATAATATAGAGATAGAGTGGGCGAAGTATACCCTGTGTTCATTATGGGTCGGATTAGCCATAGCCGCTAGTCTAAATCAGGGGAATATCTACAAGAATGTATTTACTAAAGTTGCGGACATAGTAATAGCAGTCGGCATAATGTTCATGTACGGATATTTGTATTGGGTCTCTATGGAATGGTACCATCGAGTTGGCGGGATACTAGCTGCTTCCTCTTATCTATTAATAAGGGTGTTTTTCGAGACGGATGTAGGGGAAACACAAAATCTAGTGAACCTTTGGCATATAGTGGTAATAACCTTAATTTTTATGGTTCCGTATTCCTTAAAAGTCGATCCGATGTTCTAAACAGTTGTCCTACAGTTCGGGCAAGTCTTTTTTAAAGCAACCCACTTCTCTATACATTTTTTATGAAATTTGTGACCACACTCTAACTCTATACCATTAAAACAGGGTTCCAAGCATATTGTACAGGTTTCGGATGAATGTATGACAATCATTTCGATCTCTACGGTCTTACTCTCTTCTTGAATCGCCCGATACTCTATGCATAGTCCCACCATCAAATACGCTAAAACGAACAACACTATAGCAAGCAGCAACAGTTGGTCGAGTTTTTCATGTGCGAGAAGGAAAACCGCGAATAGGAATACGGTGGTAAATAGTATGAAGCATTTGATCTCCTGTTTTCTCGTATTTGACATTATATAAACTTATTTTTATTTATAAAATGATATGGAATTTAGTAATAGTGCTGTGCCTATTTATACTATTCTTATTACTCTGTTTTTTTATTCCTCTGAAACTAGGTCGAACCGACGTCAACCTAGATGATAAAAGTATTGAGATCACAAAACTCCCTTCAGAAAGAGAAGCATATATTTAATTTTTTAAACAAAATGGTGAAAATAAACAAATTAATTAGAATTCAGGATCGTTTGTCTAAAAACATCCATAAACTCACTGGCGATAAAATTATTCCTAAAAATGCATACGAAAAAAACATCTGTGAGCATTTGGGTTGGAAATTGTTCGACGATCGACACTACGACGCGTACTGTATCGACAACGATACGTTTATCGAGATGAAAAAGGGTCAGTCGTCGATGCATTTCGATATGATTCGATACTCTCAGATAGTCTTGGGATTCGGCAAGAAAGATACTGTAACGGTGTTTTTCCGATGGAACAAAGCAAAGAAAGAGGTCGTTGAAGCGTTTGTCATCGATACTGAGAGGATCATTGAATTCTTAAACATCGATGTACAAAAAGCGAAGCAATGTTTGGCGATACAACGGGGGGTCCCAAGGCAGTTAAACATGCTCGCCTCAGCGACACTCACGGATTTACGTTCCATGGCATCCTTTGTGGTGAAAAACCTGCATAAACCGAAGAAAACGTTTATAAAACTAAAAATTAATAAACAGTAATATTATTATTTACACGGAATCTATCCATCTGAGTTCTCTGAATGGTCAGTAGTGTCTCCAAATGCGCAATCCGTTCCGCTGCCTGGAAACATGCGTGCTTCATCATCTCATTTTCTTTTGCCGCCTGCTCAATGGTAGTTTTAAGATGTTGGTTCTCCTTCTCCAGATGTTCGACGTAGGGTTTCAATCTCTTGTTTGGACCGCTCTCATGGGACTCAAACTTACGCTTGTTCGTTCGATCGCTCCGTGCACGCTTATTCTCACAAAATTCGGTATCGTTAAATTTACGCTTCATCGGTGTTTTATTATTTGATATTTTGTATTTATAGTGTTTTTACGGCACTTGGTAACCACTTTGTTACTATAGAATCCGAAATACTTCTAGAATTTCCCGATGTTATTCCGCATGTTTGCGTGATGTATTCATAGACAAACTGTTGAATTTCTAGGTTGCGACCTAGATTCTGGATGCTAAACTTTGCTGTGATGTTGGCGATGAGTTGTTCAAGACTACGAATATCCCTATCAAACAGATTCTTCTCGCACGCTGGACCTAGCCATTTTATTACTTGTAAACTCGTACAATGTCCTAGATAAATAGGACCTGCAATTTTGTTTAATCCTGTGTAGTATAAAATCTCTACCAAAGCAATGGCATCTGGCAAGGCTGAATGATTGTTGGCTATAGCTTTGCCGGTAATATTGAGGTATAAATCACTAAGTGTATAGGATGGTTGCTTAGGTATGACTTGTCTACAGTATAGTAATGAGTCGAAAAAGTACCATTGTATGGGCATCTGCAACTGGCGTCTTTTCATCTCAATTTCTATTAATGGTTTGTCGCTTTTGAAATTGTTATGTGATATTAAGAGTGCGTTGCCGTTGCCAAACGACTGTATCCAATTCCGAAACATATCCCACGCGTAGTTGAATGTAACCGCGTTTTTCTGCCGGAGAAACAGTTCGGTAACATGAACGAATTCTGCTGACATGGGAGGAGGCAAGGGTCTAATTCCAGGGTCTATCGCGATTGAAAATTGTCTTCCAGTCGCTAGGTGAATCGCCCCGATCTCCCATATGAAACATCGTTCCAAATTATTCGGTACTCCTACGTATTCTAAATCGTACACAAAGGTTCTAGAAATCAGTGTTTCAAACATATTGTTATCCATCAGTGTACCCATGATTTATAAAACATAAAGAAATATATATACTTCAAATCATATCATAAATCTTTTCTTCTCCTTTAAATTTTCGATCCGTTCTCTGATCCAAACACCCGTCGATCGTGTTCAGTTTGTGCTGAATCGCTTTGTACATGTATGAATCAAGAGTATTCTCACATATTACGTATTGAATGTGACAAGGGTTTGTTTGACCTATACGGTGAATACGATCCTCCGACTGCATAAGAACACCGGGCACCCAGTACAACTCCGCGAATATAATGTGGGACGCGGCGGTTAGAGTTATACCTGTCCCGGCGGCTAACATGCTCAGGACCGCTACCTGGTACTTTCCCGCTTGAAAATCTTTGACGTATTCATGACGTTTTTCTGTCGGAGTATCACCGTCAATTCGCATGCATTTACCTTCACACACTTGTTCAATGTCATTCATAAGTTGTTTGTGGTAGGCAAACACCAAAAACTGTATTCCGGTTTGCATAACATCACGTACCAGTTGTTGCATTGCCCTCCCTTTGGCTTCTGCTGTCAGACCATAAAGTTCTGAGACGATACATTTGCGACGAAAATCCGCGGATTGTAATGCCTTGCTGCACGGTTGCATCGTCGGAATATCTTTGTTCAGTTGTTTCCATTCCTCAAACAGTGGAATCATAGAAAAGGTATCCCTCGCATCCATTTCTATGTGCAGTTGGGATCGGTGTTTCTGGGGAAGATCCTTTAGAACATCACGCTTTAACCGTCGTATCATAACGGTCTGCTTTGCCAACCAATGTATTTCATGTGGGTTGCTACTCCCAGAGTCGTCCCAGTATCCTAGTGGTGACATTTTCCGATCACAGTAACGTTCGGCGTACTGCTTAAACCTAGGAAAGAAGTCCTTTCGAACCATGTTTGCTTGAGAGAAGAGTTCCGATGGTCGATTCAACGCCGGTGTTCCTGTAAGTAACAATGCTCTCTCCACTTTACGTATAAAGGGTGCCAGGGCTTTGGTCCTCTTGGACTTGTGATTCTTGAGGTAGTGGGATTCGTCACATATTACCATGTCAAACCCAAATGCTTCGAGTTCGGCACGTTTCTTGACTGCTAGTTCGTAGGATGTAATCACCGGGTATCCGTCGATAGGGTCTTTGCCCTTCTTGATTAAACAAACCTCTTTGATTCCCAACCATTTGTCGAACTCTGCCTTCCAGTTGTACCTTAAGTACGCTGGACAGATGACAAGAACTTTTTCAGTCTTATAATACTTTGCGAGTGCTATCGCCTGCAATGTTTTACCCAGACCCATATCGTCTGCAATCAACGCCCTGCCGTTAAAATGGCGGACTACATGCTCTATACCGTCTTTCTGGTACTGAAACAACTTCTTGTAGAGGTCGGTATCCTTAAAGGTTTCATCGAAGGATTCCTTGCTGTCGAAGGCAAGTGCTTTTTCCACCTGCTCTGGTATGCATTCGATAAAAAGACCTAATTTTAAACAGTCTTCCACAACTAGGTCGATGTTTTCTAGGTTGACCTGGTATAGGTTGGGACCGATACACAAATGGTTTAATGTTTCGGTAGTTCGCTTTACTTTAACATAAACGGTGTTTTGGTCTTTTAGAGAGAACACCGCGGTTGGTATTTTGCGTCTGCGTTTGTGTTTAAAGAATATTGCACTCATTTTGTTTTAAAAAAATATTTATATTTATACTACTCAACCTAGTTTTCTTTTGACCGGCAGGGAGTACCGTTCTAGGTAGTTTTTATCCCACATTTGTTTCATGTCAATGATACCGACCCATATGCCAAAAAATGCAAGCGTCACAATACCAAATACCCACTTGTATAAGTTTTTTGTGACATCAATGTACAGGACGGAGCACCGGTTGTGACCACATATGTTTAAATCTTCTGCTACGTCATATAGTGCGGCTACTATTGGAGTTTTTGTAAGTATTTCTTCACTTTTATCGCACAGGTTAAAATCTCCCAAAGATTGATACACTCTGGGATTTGTACAGGTTTCTGTTTTTATGAAAACGGTAGCTCGCTCGTATTCCTTAGAGCGTCTGGACCAATACGTGTGAAAATGTCCGATGTACGAAATCGAGGAGAAAAGAATTAGAGATGAAATGGAAGTTAGTAACCACGATCGCATTTCTTAGTCGATACTTTTATATTTATATGCGACGTTCAATGGAATCCAGGCAATTTCAAATTTTACCAAATATATATATAGACAATCATTGTCATAAATGCGATTGCTTATTTTTATTATTTGTATAACATATGCTTTGGGACAAGGATTGTTGGGATGGAAGGGAGAATATTATAATATGTGGGATCAAAGTCATATTTTTGACAGAAGCGAATGGTGTCCGGAAGATCATTATTATGAACCTCCCCCACCGCAGGATAGATATATTTACTATTTTTGGTGGCACCACTCCTCTGGAAACCAATATCTTGACTGGGAATTATCGGATGATGTTCGAATATGTAAGCCATGTCCTCCAAACACGGTAGGATATACAATGAGTGTTAGAGATGGTACCTGTGATTCCGATATAGCCACCCAACGCTCTCATTTAAATAGCAAAGAACATCAGTGTCATAAACCTCAGTGTGGCTCTTATGAATACGGGACCTATATGGCTGATACAGAACGAGAGAAATGGGTTCGAGTCACGCTTGGGACGTCCATTTCTGAATGTTTTCGAAAACGAGATACACCAGTTACGTCGTACTTAAATTGTCATAGATGTCCAGCGGGATCTTACCTCCCTGTAGAGTTTTGGTCGGTCCCTAGTTATGACGCTTACCTTGCAAATAAACACGATTACGATAACCCATGTATACCGTGGACAACATGTGGTAGGAACACAGACGGAACAAGTCGGAATATCGGTGGCGACCATAAAACACCCGGTACATGCGGACCATGCACGGGTGGGGGAATAGCCTTGGACGACCAATCCAACTGTTTACTATGTGGGAATCAATTGGATGGAACTTCCAGAGGTCTTGATGCTGGAGGTGTTGCATGTGGCGCATGTGCTGAAGGCTCAACTGACATGGGCTCCTTAGTAAGTAGCTCCCAAGATTGTCTACCAGAATGTCCCGAAGGCACATTTAGGCTACGCTTGGAGGATCCTTGTACCGAATGGAGTGCAGATATGGGTGACCTATCGGGGATGTGTAGCGATACGCTTCTACACACGTTCGAAGCAGCCGATGTTATGCCCTCGTCGGGTTGGGCGATGAGAAATCTGCATCCTTATAAAGAATGTATCAATTGCGCCCTTTATCCATTATCCAATGAGTGGGATGCAGTTCAGGATAAATGTTCAAAGACATGTCTAAGTGCCGGTTTCGATTTTATGTACACAGTGAATAATTATCAGTATGAGACGACATGGTACGATTATTACACGATGTATAAACAAAAATGCTATTGCGTTGCATTGGCTTTGAGAGGACAGTCCGGGCTTGGCGGATTAACCAATCTTGTGGATTGTGTAAACAATGGACACTCATGGGTAGATTTGTCATACCCCATACACCCTTCTTACCCACAGAAAAGAAGAAATGTTTTACGTGCATTGCTAGACACTGATATTCCATATTTGAATTGTGATGCCGTGGCGGATCCAGACGGAATTATAGAATCCCCAGCCCCCGACGGTTCGCCGGAATGTAATAACGTAAATTTTATCGAGATTAACCAAGCCTTATGCGATTCAAAATGTAGCCGTGTAGGTCAGTATTTTCTTCACGACGGTGAATCATGCCTGTGCGAAGGGGGAGCGGGGAACAGACTCGCTTTCATCGAAACCAGCGATTTGAAAGTTTACAAAATCGTTGACACCGCCGAATACAACAATAGAATCGACGAATACATTAGTAAAGCAATGTGTGAAGAGCTTGCTGGATATATTAGTGTTCCTTTTGCCGAAGAAGCAGGTCGTCCGGAGGGCTGTAGTGCGGATATTCGTGGCGAAGACGTGGTACGATTGTTTTATAATGCTGCTTCTGGAACAACGTCGTGTTTTACTGATAACGCCGACGGCTTCTGTTCGGAAAATTCATTCACCGACCAAAGCATGTGTGAAGCGGATGACCATACGTGGTCTGAAGGCTCTTGTGCCGACGGGGTTAGTACCGACCAAAGTACATGCGAATCGACTAAACACGTGTGGACATATGACAACTGCCCTGACGGTTCTAGTACAGATAAATCCGAATGTGAAGCGATCAAATATATGTGGACTCATGGCACATGTTCGGTTGATTCTTTTTCCTCGGAAGTTGCATGTTCAACGACTAAGTTAAGTCAGTGGATTGATGGCTCCTGTTCGGACGGTATTACCGACAACCAGTTCGACTGTGAGAAGTTCACCGCGGACTGGACTCCAGAATCCTGTTCGGACGGTACTAGCGCCGACAAAAGCACGTGTGAAACAACTAAACATACATGGGTCACACAATACTGTTCAGACGGTCAGAGTCTAGATGCACAGGTCTGTGAATCGAATAAACATACATGGTCACTAGACTCATGTTCTGTCGATAGTGCTGCCTCCCAGGACAAGTGTGAATCGATTACTGGAACGTGGACACCGGACGCATGTTCGGACGGTACCAGTCAAGACAAAAACACATGTGATTTGTCTCCACATGCATGGTTTTTAGGTTCCTGTTCTACGGATACTATTACCGATAAAAGCACCTGTGAAATGGAGAAACACACATGGACTCAAGGACCTCCGGGTTCATGTTCGGACGGTACTAGTCGTAGTAGTAGTGCATGTGAAAATGCTCCGGTGAATACGTGGACTTCGGGTTCTTGTTCGTGGTCTAATATCAACGATCGACAAGAATGCATCGTGAATTCTGGAACGTGGACTCCGGGTTCCTGTTCTGCTACTATTGGCGGTGAAACCACATGCGAGGCACCTAGGCACACATGGGACCCGGCGTTTTGTACCGATGTTACTATTACCGAGCAGGGTACATGTGAATCGAGTTCTGCAACATGGACACCGGACACATGTTCGGACGAGACTAGTACCGACCAAAGCACATGTGAATCGACTTCGATGTACACGTGGACACCGGCTCACTGTGGTGTCAGTTCTGTAACTGACCAAGTTGAGTGTGAAGCCGAATGGCGTCATTCAACATGGTTTCCAGATACATGTTCTGACGGGACTAGTACCGACCAAACCGCATGTGAATCGACTAAATACACGTGGACACTGGCTCACTGTTCTGATGATACTATCACAGACCAAAGTACATGCGAGGAGAAATATACGTGGACTCCAGAATCATGTTCGGACGGTACCAGCGCTGATCAAAGTGCATGTGAAGCGGCTCAAGCAAATACGTGGAGTCCGCCTTACTGTACGGACGGTACCAGCGCCGATCAAAGTGCATGTGAAGCGGCTTCGCACACATGGACACCGGAGTTCTGTTCTATTGATACTTTAAGCGACGAAAGCACTTGCGAATCGAGTTCAGGTTTATGGACACCGGCGTTCTGTTCCGATGCAAGCAATTATTTCATAGAAGCGTGTGAACATTTTGGAGGCGTGTGGACTCCGGATTCCTGTTCGGACGGGACTAGCACCGACCAAAGTACATGCGAACAGAATTTGATATGGACCCCCGCTTCCTGTTCGGACGGTACCAGTGCCGACCAAAGTACATGTGAATCGAAATCGGTGAATACGTGGACCCCGGATTCTTGTTCGGACGGGATTAGCATCTACCAAAGTACATGTGAAGTAGCTCCGGTGAATACGTGGACCGAAAATTTCTGTTCCGTTAATACAGAAGCAAGTGAGAAAGTATGTACATTTTATGGTGGAACATGGACCGAGGGTTCCTGTCCCGACGGTATTGGCACAACTAGAGATATTTGTGACGCGACTCCGGTGAATGTGTGGATTACGGCACACTGTTCTGACGGTACTACTACCGACCAAAGTACGTGTGTTGTGACTCCAGTGGGTACGTGGACCTTGGGTACCTGTTCTGACGGGACTAGTACCGACCAAAGTACATGTGAGTCGTCTCGGGCGAACACCTGGACCATTAGTACCGATATGGTTTGTCTCTCAACAAGATTGCCTTCGACCGCATGTGTTCGCGATGGATGGACACGATATAAAACCTCTAGAACATGTGCGAATCCAGCAAGGAGATGTGAGGGTGAAGCGTCGCAATATTTGTCTGGCGACACATGTTACCGCTGTCAGGATAGCACTGCAATAAATGGATACTACAGAACCGATTACACGCAATCTAATCCTGGTGGATCTGCGGTGACACTGTCTGGCTCAACGATGATGGAGAAATATCTAACAAACACAGGTTCTTGTTCGGACCCCTCCTGGACATACCGGGAGCAATGTGAACGTAATGGAGAAACATGGACTGTAGGATCCTGTGCGTCTTTATGTCGAGATCATAAGGGGTACAGTACCAACACCGGTACATATAGAATGGAAAGATTAGTCATAGACGATTCAAACGATCATAGTGATCTAACATTAGAGGAATGCTACCGCCATAAACGTCGTATGGAACAGACTCAGTCTGGCATAGCGTTGGTGGAGATGACCAATAAAACTTTCCCAAAGGGATGTTTTATCACACATAATACCTCCCACCCCATGGAGCCAGACAAAATATATTACAATCACGATGATTCTACGGATAACACCGGCACGTGTGGGAACACGCAAGACCTTACAACAAAAAATGTTGTGAATTGGGCTAACTCACGTATAGATTACCTGCATAATTGTAACGTAAATAATGGATACAAATTCACCAGCACTGAGTGCACCGCATACGCCACCTGTCTCGATACTTGGACTTATTGTTTTACAAACGCCTGGCAGCAAACTTGCGCTCCTCAATGTAGGGGTTATGAATTCTCAGATCCATGCTTTATGAACTATAATGGTAATGCTAATAAGTTTGGGTATTGTATATCAGACTACGCATTTTGTATGCACATTAATATTTATGAGACGTCCCCTTCCAAAAATGTACCGGAGCAATTGTCAGCCAAAGCTTGGAACTACAACACAACACAAGCAAAAGCTGATGAATGTTTCGATCTGTATGGTATCGATACCCACTCAAAAGTTACAACCGAATGCATTAGAGATCATTCCTATGAATTCGATTACAATTGTGAATGTATTCCGGAGGTATATGAGCCAGCATGGACGATTCCGGGACCGGATAATGAGGGATTCGAAGGATTCCTTGGACCCTCGAAGTCGTATTATAAATATGATCGCGAGTGTAGACCCAAAACATACCCTTGCCAACCGGGAGATCGCGTGTCTCAACCTACCCCTGGAAGTAAAATGAACAACCTGTGTACACAATGCGAACGTGGTTCATGGAATGACGATGGGTTGGAAAATTGTTTTGAATCGCCTCTTGTGTGTCCACCGGGGTCCGAGATAAGATGGATCGATGATTCTGCTCCATATACTCAACCTAATATTTGTGACCCTTGTCCAATTGATTTTCAGCAGGATATATATTATTACCAACCCACTGTCGGCACCGACCAATGCATGAAAAAGAAACGTTGTGGACCCGGTGAAGAATCAGACGAGTTGGGGAACCCAGCCAAAGATACCGTATGTGTCCCCTGTCCCGAAAAACACTTCAGTAATACAACTGATTATAAGAGATGTCTTTTTATTTCCGAAGATAGAGATTCATGTAATTTTAGAAATAGTCGCTTTGTAGATGGTGATGCTGTTGAAGATAGCTATTGTATACCATGCGGTGAAAACGAATTTGCATATGGTGAATTTTGTTACAAAAATGTAGATAAGTATCAGGACGATTACATAGAATTTATAAACGAGACCTACTCCGTCTGTGCAGGTGAAACTGTAACGATAATTTTCAACCAATTTTCGAATATACAGGAGGTTACTGAAGCGGGATACATATCTTACGATGCATCGCACAAAATCGGCGATCCACACGTAGGGTTCCATTACAAATATTCATCTATGGAGCTCGATACACTAGGTGCACCGGACGGCGAAACGCGATATTTTGTTAATACTGGAATTCCGTCCAAAAAATTCCGTACAGAGTGTGACCGCCCATTTCCAACTACAAAATATAAGTATGATCCATACGATGCATCGGCTCAGTGCAATGCAATAAATCAAAAATACAACGTTGCATCGCACACATGTGACCGATGTGAAGCTCACCATACAGCCGTTAACGATACATGTTTTACTGATAGGATAAGAGTTTCGGGCGTTCTCACAAAAATACCAGAAATTAGTGTAGCGTGCAGCGTAGGTCAAATTGCAATCGGTGACAAAT
>Ga0315320_10001861_pt1 | contig 17540 bp, 12 predicted proteins | sample M140m21515metaG_FD_203458 | JGI IMG/M metagenome (GOLD analysis project Ga0315320, IMG submission 203458) | Ammonia-oxidizing marine archaeal communities from Monterey Bay, California, United States - M1 40m 21515 | ecosystem: Environmental > Aquatic > Marine > Coastal | place: USA: California... | reverse complement strand
GTTCCGCATCCTGCATCAAGTATTGATGATTGCAAGGAAAGCGCTGAGCTCAACATTGATGCTATCTTTGATGGCGCTTCGTAGTGCCAATCCATCAGTGTCTCATTATAGTCATTGGCCCATTCGTCATAGTATTGGGCAACATCGTCGCTCTTCTTGGATATGTCGCTGAGACCAGCATGTTTCGCACTATCACCAGATTTCATCTGTTATAGCTATCCTTCTCCACTATTGTTGGCATCATTCTAGCTGCTTGAGCTGCACGATTGGGAAGAAAAACGTCTCCCCTTTATGCCACATCATCCTATTTGAGTAATGTTGTCTGCTGCTCTCAGCAACTGAAAAGACTTCTGTGCGTAATTTCACAGCGGGTTTCAAATAGTGAAGGTGACAGTCCGCCAGTGAACCGTCTCGTACCCCATTATTTGTAAAAGGCCGTGCATTAATTGTCTTGCACTCTAAACATAATAAGTGTTATTATTTTTGTGTTTTTTGCAGCATGGTCCATGCTGACGGACCCAGTAACCGGAGTGCCCTTTATGTCCGAACATCTTTTTGACGATCTCCTTGTTATCGATTGCGCCAGCTTTATCGCGGCACCGGCAGCGGCCGTGATCCTCGCAGACTACGGTGCACGGGTAATCAAGATCGAGCCGCCGGGCGGTGGAGACGGTTACCGGATGATGAAACACTTGCCTGGTCTCCCGGTTACCGAGACCAACTACCCCTGGACACTCACTAACCGCAGCAAAGAGAGCCTGACCCTGGACCTGAAACAGCAGGCAGGGCGCGAGGTACTGGACAGGCTGATTGCACGGGCGGACGTATTCATCACCAACTATCCCCTGGGGGTACGCGAAGGGCTCGGCCTGGGCTACGAGGATATCTGCGGAGTCAACCCGAAGATCATTTACGCGTCGCTCACCGCCTACGGAGAGACGGGTCCCGAAGCAGGCAGCACGGGCTACGACGCTACCGCCTGGTGGGCCCGCTCCGGGTTGATGGACCTGGTCCGGGCTTCTCCGGATACGCCACCGGCGATTTCCATGCCCGGCATGGGTGACCACATGGCGGCCTGTTCGCTGTATGGCGCCATAGTCACCGCTTTATACCGGCGCCAGCGAACCGGTCAGGGTGCGCAGGTGGGGACCTCGCTGATGGCCAATGGCCTTTGGTCGAACGGCGTCATGGTGCAGGCCGCGCTCGAGGGCGCCGACATGAATATCCATATGAGTAGGGACAACCTCAGCCGGTTTACCCAGACTTATTGCTGCCGGGATGATCGCTGGTTTATCCTCACGATACTGCCCCAGGCTGAAGACAAGACCTGGCCCCGTCTGGCGGAGTGCGTCGGGCATCCGGAGTGGATCAGCGATCTACGCTTCTCTGGCAAAGGTGAACGGGACCACAACAAGGTTGAACTCACAGCGCTGCTTAGCGCAGTGTTCATGGGGCAGGACTGGGCACACTGGGATCGAGCTTTTTCGGAACACGATGTAACCTGTGGCCGCATCGCCAAGACCGAAGATCATGTCGACGATGAGCAGACCCGCGAAGGTGGTTTGCTGGTGGAGTTTGGCGATGGCACCGGTCTGCGTACAATCAACAGTCCGCTGTATGTCCAGGGGGAGAAAAAGTGCGCGCCCCGGGCAGCACCAGACGTGGGTGAACAAACGCTGGCCATCCTTACAGAACTCGGTGTCGACGAGGAGACCATCAGCGTGCTTACCGGTACAGCCTAGTTAATTAGTGCGCTGGATCGGCATTGTTGTGACTACTTCGTTTTGGATGACAAAAATGTCATCCAGATACTTCCTACACTCCTTCATCTCATACGGGGGACAACATGTCTGATGACACCCGCAAGGACACGCCTGAACAGTCGGAATTTCGCCAGTACTGCCGCGATTGGTTGGCGGATAATCTGCCGCCGCCCGCCCCCGTGCGATTACCCGAATCTCCCCTGGAGATCATGACAGTCCAGCAGTTGAACTACCTGCAGGACTGGCAGAAAGCAGCCTACGACGCTGGCCTGGTGGGCTGTGATTATCCCGTGGAGTTCGGTGGCAGCGGCCGTGCTGACTGCCAGCGCATTGCCAATGCCGAGATGGGAGCGGTGAATACGCCGTTCTTTCCCAACATTGTCGGACTGGGCTGGGCGGCCCCGACGGTGTTTTACCATGGTCGCGAAGACAAGAAGGAGGAGCTGTTGCCGCGGCTGTTTTCCGGTGAAGATATCTGGTGCCAGGGATTCAGCGAGCCGGGGTCCGGGTCCGACCTAGCCAGTGTGCAGACATTCGCGGAGCGCAATGGGGACAAGTGGGTCATCAATGGCCACAAGATCTGGACCTCGCTGGCGCATTTCGCGAAATGGATGATCCTGTTGCTGCGTACCGACAAGTCTCACAAGTACGATGGGCTGTCTTACTTCGTGGTTCCCATCCGGTCTGCACTGGGCAACGGTGTCACTGTGCGGCCCCTCATCAAGATGACGGGAGAGACCGGCTTCAACGAAGTCATATTCGAGAACCTGGAAGTGGATGATGCCTACCGGCTGGGCGAGGTAGGGAAGGGCTGGCAGGTTGCGATGACTACCCTGGCTCACGAGCGAAATGCCGGCGAAATGGTCACACCCAGTTCCGGTGGCCAGGGGCACACAAAGGGCAAGAAAAAAGACGCAGGCTTCGGTTCCGGTGCGCTTATCGACTTGGCCCGTGCGAGTGCGCGCAACGGGGCATCGGCCGCCGATGACCCTGTGATCCGTGATCGCATTATGCAGGAATTGATTCGGGCGGAGGGATTCAAGCAGAACGGTCGCCGGGCGCGGGTTGCTGGATTGCTGGACCACCCGATGCGACTTCCGTTGCAGGACAAGCTGGTATCGTCGGAGCTGGCGCAGAACATATCGGGATTTGCCATGGAAATTGCTGGCCCGGCTGCATCGCTCTACCTGGCGGACAATGCGGCTCCAGCAGGAGGTCGCTGGCCATTGGCCTACATGAACTCCTACGGCATGACGATCGCCGCGGGTACCAGCGAAGTTCAACGCAATATTCTGGGGGAGCGGGTCCTCGACCTGCCCAAGTCGAAGTAATGGTAGATGTCATGACTCAACCGACCAATTTCGGATTTGGTGAAGAAGAAGTCCTACTGCGCGACTCCGCCCGCAAGTTCTTTGAAGACAAGCTGCCTGTCGATCAGCTACACACGCTGGTGGCTGGAGACTCCGACCCGCACCGCTCGCTGGAGGCTAGATGGCGACCAGAGCTCTGGCAACAGATGGTGGAACTCGGCTGGACCATGTTGGCGGTACCGGAGACGGCAGGTGGCATTGGTATGAATGCAGCGGCCGTTGCCGGCTTGTGCGAGGAAGCCGGGAGGGCCGCCTTCCCGGCGCCGTTGCTGGCGACCATCAATGCGACCTACGTGCTCGCAGCCTGTAAGAGCGATGCCGCGACCCGTGCCCTCGAACAACTTTCCGGCGGGGCCTCTGCTAGCCTCGCGCTCCTGAATGAAAGCGGTTCCCTGCTGGCGGGGGATACCGATGTAGTGGTGCGCGACAAGATGCTGCACGGCACGGCAGCCTACGTGCAGGATGCTCAGAAAGTTGACCATTTCCTGGTAAAGGCACGGGATGGTGGCGATATCGGCTTGTACTGGTTGCCTGCCGACATGGAGGGTCTCTCGATTGAGCCCAATGCCATCGTTGACCTGACCCGAGACCAGGCAAGACTCCAATTCAAGGGTGTTCCCGCGGTGCGGGTGGGCGAGAAGGCGGAGGTCGTCCTTAAGCAGGCCATGCCGGCAATCTGGACGCTGACTTCCGCGGACATGGTCGGCGCCGGGGAATGGTTATTGCAGACGACCGCGGAGTACGCCAGGGTGCGCAAGCAGTTCGATCGCGAGATCGGCTTTTTTCAGGCCATCAAACATCCGTTGGTCAACGTAATGATCGATATCGACCAGAGCAAATCACTGGTTTACAACGCTGCCTGTGCCATCGATCACGAGCCGGAACTGGCAATTCAGTATGCTCACATGGCGAAGGCTGCAGCCAGTGATATGGCCAGGTTCTCCGCGAGCCGGGCGGTGCAATCTCACGGAGGTATCGGCTTTACCTGGGAAAGCTACATACATGTGTACTTCAAGCGGCAGATGCACAACCAACTGTTGTGGGGCGACAGCGCCTGGCATCGGGCTGCTCTGGCCGAACTGTTGATAGGCCCGGTGGCGGCATAAAAGTGCTCTGCAATACACTGCACGGCGGCGATGCTACTTCTGTCATTTCGGAGATCGGAATCGAAGCCTACCACGAATTTACTATTTAACCGGTTTGGTGGAGGGTACCACTGACGGCGCCTTCTGCCTTTATTTCCCCTCGAGTCTCACAAAAGACTCTTTAGGCGCTTACTCTGTGAGCGCTTTTTTTTATGACGGATAGGCCCCGGAAAAGGGCGCTAACGGTTCAGCTGGAACCTTGGCCGCGAAGTGTTCTTCTTTAAAAGATTAAAGCCGTGTTTTATATAGTTTGGGAGTGCATTGGGATGGTCGAGTGAGCAGGTGTGGAGCCAAACTCGGCGCAGACTTAGCTGAAAGGCTTGATGAATTGCATCTTTTAGCAGTGCGCCACCGAGACCATTCCCAACCCAATTTGGCATCAGCCCAAACAAATAAACTTCAGAGGCGTCGTCATGACCGTGATTGATCTCAAAATAACCGATCGGATTGCCCGAAACACAAGCAACCCAAAACTGGACGTTCGATTGAATGATGTGATGCTGCCACTCGAACAAGGACCAACCGATTTTTTATACCAAAGCCAAGGCGCACCTCTACCCCACACCAGTCCAGAATGAACAGGGCCAGTACCTCAGAGACCTCCATCAGGCTCGCAATCGATACACGCTCGTCGATGCCGTGTATATTTTCTGCAACAGGACCATAGCGGGTGGCGGGAATGCCTAGTTGATCTGGAAAAAGCGTGCGTTGGTGGTGGCCGTTGAGGCAGTGAATTCGCAGTCCTCACCGACCACCTCACTATGCGCTCTGGCGAGCGCCGTCATCATCGAGTCTTGCCGATCCACCACGCAACCCTCGGCCTGGAACCCGCGGTAGTGGATCTTTACCGTCGCACCGCGATAATGTGGGTCACTGGCTGCAATTTCACGGATACGGGTTTCCAGGGCACCGCGCACCTGGCCGAGTTCCATGCCCGGGTAAAAGCCCACGCGAATATCAGCGATACAGCGGCTGGGTGCCGTTGATCCCCAATCGTCGCCCTCTATTTTTCCCAAGTTGAAGTTCACCGGGTGTGCGTGGTGCGCATATTTCGGGTGGCGCTGTTCCGGTTCATTCCAGTGAGCTTCCAGTTGTCGCAGGCCATCGAAGATCACGTAAACTGACTCGATGGCATTGATGCCCGCAGAAGTGTCGAGTACGTGGCTGGGCTTGACGGTGATCCCCACCTGCAGCCTCATGACATCCAATTTTGCGTGCATGATGCATTGACCAAAGGGTTGCGGGATTATCGCGGCATCCGCGCGGTACCCGGCCTCCAGGCAGGCCAGGGCGCTATTGCCGGTGCATTCCTCCTCGATCACCGATTGCAGGATGACAGGTGCGGCAGGTTGCGGTCCCGGTTCGGCCAGTGCCTGGAACGCGCTGTAGTAGGCGACGATACCCGCCTTCATATCGCCGCTGCCGCGCCCGTACATCCAGCCGTCCTCGACGGCGGGAAAAAAGGGTGGGTGGCGCCACAGCTCCTCGGGGCTCTCTGGGACCGCGTCCATGTGGCCGTTGAGTATCAGTGACAGCCCACCGGAAGGCTCCCTGGACCGGTGAATACCCACGATATTGACCCGACCATCGGTATTTTCGATTACGGGGGGCGAAAAACCCGGACGGCTGCTGAGCGCTGCCAGGTCGATCGTCACCTCCTCGATGCTGAGTCCCATAGTGCCAAAGGAGTCGCGAATACACTGCTGAGCGGGGATTTCCCGCCCCAGGTTACTGTCCAGCCCCTTATCAGGTCGGCGAGATCCGCCAGGGCCCCTGGCTGCTGGCCTGCAATGACATCGCGCAGATCGCTTCTCAGTTGACGGTCCATTGGTACCTCAATTTCCGGGATGAACTACTCAAGTAGACGATGGCCTTACCGGAACAATAGAAAGTTGCCGAAGACACGGACCATGCTGCAACAATTGACATCCATAATAACGATTGCTACAGTCCATAAACATAATAACTGTTATTTTTTAACCAGGCTCCATAATCACGCAAATGAGGCAGGAAACATGCGCATATCTACACTATTGAACTATGCAGATGGTTTCAAAGACGCGGTCGCGGAGGTCGCCGTGTTGGAAAAGGCGGGCTTGGACGTGGTCTGGGTACCTGAGGCATATTCTTTCGATGCGCCTAGTGCCATGGGTTATCTCGCCGCCCACACCAGCCGTGTAACGATCGCTTCCGGTATTCTGCCTATCTACACCCGTACCCCTTCGTTGCTCGCCATGACTGCGGCGGGTATCGACTCCCTTTCAGATGGCCGTTGCATGCTCGGTCTCGGAGCGTCAGGACCCCAGGTCATCGAAGGCTTTCACGGCGTACCTTATACAACGCCGGTCGCGCGTATCCGCGAAATCATAGAAATCTGTCGTATGGTCTGGCGTCGCGAGCGGGTCAAGCACCTGGGGACCCACTACGAGATACCGCTGCCCCAGGATCGCGGCACCGGCCTCGGCAAGTCGCTGAAGCTCATCAACCATCCGGTGCGGGAAGAGGTTCCGATCGCCGTTGCTTCTCTCGGCCCGGCCAGTGTTGCGATGACATCGGAACTGGCCGATGCGTGGTTACCGGCCTTTTACACCGCTGAAGCCGCCCAGGCGGTCTGGGGCGACGTTCTAGCCGACGGGGCGGCCAAACGCGACCCTGAGAGGGCACCATTGGAAGTATTCGCAGGTGGCATGGTCGCGATCGGCAACGGTATGGAATACCTGCGCGAGCGAGCACGTCCTCAGACGGCGCTTTACGTTGGCGGCATGGGCGCGCGTTCAAAGAACTTCTACAACGACATCTTCGCCAGGAGCGGCTACGCCGCGGAGGCCAAACAGATTCAGGAATTGTACCTCGCCGGCGAGAAGAAGGCCGCCGAAGCTGCTGTTCCCGACGAGTACCTGGCCAAGAGCTCACTTGTTGGACCGGAGGGTTTCGTCAAGGAACGGTTACACGCCTTACGCGATTCCGGCGCGACTTCCTTGAACATAACCCTCGTCGGTCAGGACCGTGCCGAGCGCGTCGCCCAGTGTGAAAAGCTCAGAAACCTCGTCGATTCAATGTAGGCGAATCGGGCCTTCATGCACCGTGGAGGCCAGATCATCGCCTGTGTGCGTGATTCAGATAGCCCTGGTGTGAATATTGATTGCTGTGAGGATTTCCCTCGCCAGCGCCCGTTGTCGTTCTGGAGGGAATCTGTCCGTGTCGATAATCGAATGAACACACAATCCTTCCGTGAAGCATAAAATCAGGTCCGCTTCGTCTTCCGGGCTGAGAACCGGGTCATGCCCTGACAGCTTTCGGTCTTCGATGATTATTTCAGTGAGTGACGACCTGACATACAGCCACCTTTTTCCCGTCTGCTGCTTGAGTTCGTCGCTGGTGAAAGTCTCGGTGAGGAAAGTAAGCCAGACCTTTTCGTTGTCACGTCGCGTCTCATCAGTCGGTAGCAGCGCTTCAATCATCATCATCAGTCTGGATGACGGTGGCGCCTCAGCGACACTTTCAAAGCGATCCTTCAACCGCCGGCTCACAGCGATCTGCGCAAATTCCAGCAGTTGATCCTTGTTTCTGAAGTAATGTGTGAGGGTACCGACGGTGACTCCAAGATGGTGTGAAATTTCCCGCATGCTTGCACCCCCGAGCCCCTTTTTCGCTATGACTTCCCAAGCCGCATCCGCGACCTCCTCCTTGCGGCGCTCTGCCTTGCTCAGAGATCTATCAAATTGCTTCTCGTCGCTACTACTCATCTCTTCCGGCCAACCCTCTTTTCAAGTCTGTTAGAAGGACCATACCACAACGTTTGACATACATAATAACAATTGCTATTCTTTTAAAACATAATAATAGTTATTTTTTTATCTGCCTGGAGAACGATCATGCCTGTATCTGCTCTTAGAAGCGGGAAGAAAAAGAACCAAATTATGGCTGCGGCCGCTCTGATCTCGCTGAGTTGCGCAACCTTGTCAGTAGTTGCCCAGGAGGAATCTGCCCCGCCAGACGAAACCCGGCCCATCGAAGAAATCATCGTAACTGGCTTAAAGAGAACCCAGTCACTGCGGGATATCCCATCAGCCGTCTCGGTGATCGGCTACGAAGAACTGCAGAACAGGGGTATCAAAGATATGTATGGTATTCAGTTTGCGACACCCTCCCTGCACTACTCGGAGTATCTTGGCGGTGCAGATATAACCATCAGGGGTATCGGCGATTTCTTCGGCAATCCAGGTGTTTCCGTAGCTACCGATAATGTCTATCAACCCACCGGACTTACTGCGAAACTCTCGCAGATGGACATCGAACGGGTCGAAATCCTGCGCGGCCCTCAAGGCACATTGTATGGTCGTAATTCTAATGGTGGCGTCGTGAATCTCGTTAGTGTCGCCCCAACATTCGAATCCGAAGGATATCTCAGTGTCGGTTACGCGGAGTTTGATGAATACAAACTAGCGGGCGCATATGGTGGCCCACTCACTGAGCGAACGGCATTCAGAATTGCAATAGATTACACCGACAGAAACGACGGCTGGATAGAAAATTTCGATCCCGAAGAGGACGACCTCATGTTTGGGGAAAGTGCGTCGGTGCGGCTGCGAACGACTACTCAGTTAACGGACGATTTTGAACTCAACCTCATATACTCCAGAAACTCTCAAGAGGGGTCGCTCAATCACAGTGCATTCTTTACTGATAATCGCGATCTGGCAGACCCTCTGATAACCGCATCAGATATCACTCTAGAGCCTCTCAAAACCTTCTCGGCCATTGATGATGACTACGATATAAACTACGAACACTTCAGCATTGACATCGCCTGGGATCTGCCCTTCGGGACCTTGAATTCGATCAGTGCCTACCAGGACTATGAAGAAGTTCGTATACACGACAGCGGCGCCACAAGCGATCTGATCATCATCCAGCAAGAAGATACATCGCAGGAGACCTACACTCAGGAGTTACGGTTGAGCAACAGCACCGATGCTATTGACTGGATCATCGGTCTTTATTACATGGACATAAACAGCGAAAGCCTGAGCCCTTTCACTTTTCCGCTGGGTCTTCAGGGGCAGGGGCTGCCACCAGGAAGCATGTTGACTTTCGATACGGGGAAATACGATACCGAATCACGGGCGCTGTTTGCTGATGCCACCTGGAAGGTGACTGACAAAGCGAGCCTCAGCTTTGGCGCCAGACACACCAAGGACGAAATATCCATGACAAGCCTCCAAACGATTTTTATCCCCGCTTTTGGGCTGACCATCGTCAACTGTGACGTATCAAGAGACGTTGATGATTCGTCAACTACCATCAGGGCTTCCGGCAAGTACGATATTTCACTCAAAGGTAACGTCTACATGTCCTACTCCGAGGGATTCAAGGCTGGCGGCGTCGCGTACTATGAGTGCAACCCGCCCTACGACCCTGAAAAGGTCGATGCCTATGAAATAGGCACCAAATGGACACTTTTCTCCGGCACCACAACCGTCAATGCAACACTGTTTCACTACGACTATCAGGATTTTCAGGTCCAGCAGGTCATCGGGCTCGGGACAGTCGTGAGGAACGCCGGCGATGCCACCATTGACGGTTTCGAGCTGGAGACCTGGTCCAACCTCAATGAACACTGGTCAATCAATGTCGGGTTAACCTTGCTAGACAGTGAATACGAGGACTTCATTAATCTGGATGGCATACAGCCTGAATTGGGTTTCCAACAACTCAAGGGTAATCCTCTCAACGCGACACCTGATATAAGTGCCAACCTGGGGGTTGTCTATTCCACCCAACTCTCGGGTGGCAGTTCGCTGAAACTGCGGGCGGATATCGCATACCGATCCAGAACCTACTTCAGGGAGTTCAAGGAAAAACTGGATTCGCAGGAGGCGTATACGATTGTCAACCTCAACGCGAGCTGGGAGAGTTCCGATGGGGCCTGGACCGGCCGCCTGTACGCCAACAATGCGACGGACGAGGAATACATACAGTTTTTAACCGGAGCAGCCACCAACGGTGGTCGCCTGGGATCGTGGGCTATGCCGGGGCAACTCGGGGCAGAGCTGACTCGCAGATTCTAGGAGTCAAGGCAGGGATCACATGGACATGACGGTACACACGATCAACAGGGAAACCCTTGAGAAATTTTCACGTGGCATAATCGAGGCCCAGGTATGACTGATACTTCTAAGCAAGAGCACCCGGTGGATAGCGCGTTTCGCCGCTTCAGTCCGATCTCGGAAAAATGCGTTGAGCGGACTACCAGGGTTTTTCCGGGCGGCGATACGCGCGCCAGCGCCACCTATTTCCCCTACCCGCTTGCCATAAAGTCCGGGGAGGGGTGTCGATTAACAGACGTCGACGGCAATGTATTGAACGATTTCATGAACAACTTTACCTCTCTCATCCACGGCCACGCATTCAGCCCGACCGTGGGCGCAGTTCAGACACAGGTTGCGCTTGGTACTGCGTTCGCTGCGCCCTGTTCGGCACAGATCGAACTGGCAGAGCTTATCGTTGATCGAATCCCGTCGGTCGAGCAAATCCGGTTCACCAGTTCAGGCACCGAGAGTACGCAGATGGCCATCAGGTGCGCCCGCGCTGCTACCGGTCGACAGAAAGTTATGAAAATGGAAGGCGGATACCACGGAAGCTACGAGATGGCGGAAGTCTCGATGCTCCCACTACCGAATGAATGCGGCCCCATCGAGGCACCAGTCTCGCTGCCAATCGATGATAGTTTTCCGGATAGCGCGCTAACGGAAACCATAGTGTGCCCTTACAACGAACCGGACATTGCTGCAAACCTCATTGCAGAAAATGCCGAGGTGCTCGCCGCAGTAATCGTAGAACCAATGCTCGGCTCCATGGGCATGGTGCCAGCGACGACCGAGTTTTTGTCAGCTCTACGACGCGAAACCGAGTCAAGGGGTATCGTACTCATCTTCGACGAAGTCATAACGTTTCGTCTCAATACTGCCGGCATGCAAGCGCTCCACGGCATCTCACCCGACCTTACCTGTCTGGGTAAAGTGATCGGAGGGGGACTCCCTATCGGCGCCATTGGTGGAAGGCGAGACCTGCTCCAGTTGTTCAGCCCGGAGCAACGAAAGGTGGGGCACGCCAGTACTTTTAGTGGCAATGCACTATCGATGGCCGCAGGACTCGCTGCCATGACGCACTATAACGAGAACGACATTGATCGGCTCGATCATCTTGGGAATCGGTTGCGCCAGGGGTTCAATGATGTCTTTCGCAGCACGGGAATCAAAGGCCAGGCGACCGGAGTCGGGTCTCTTGTGAATATCCATCTGACCGATCGCACTATCATGAACGCGCGTGATACTTTCCAAGGCATGATCGACGCTGGGGAGATTGCGCGGCTGCTACACCTGTCGATGCTCCAAAACGGGGTCATGTCAGCACCTCGGATGATGTATTGCATCAGTTCGCCGATGACAGAGCAGGAAGTCGACCACGCGATAGCTGCGCTGGAGTCGTCGCTGACAAATTTGATGCCCTATATTGCGGCAGAACAACCAAACCTCCTGGCAAATGGCTGAGTACCCATCGAAAGGGTCAGTGACAAGTGCTGCGACCCCCACCTCCTTCGACCGGTCAATCGGCGTTCCCGGCGCCACGTTTGCCATAGTCGGATTTGTCGTCGGCGGGTCTATCCTCGTGCTTCCGGGCGAACTTGCTTCACATGCGGGTCCCGCCGTCATCCTCGCATATCTCGCCGCGTCGATTATGATCCTGTTTGTCTGTCTCATGTCGGTGCAAATGAGCAACGTATTCCCGATAACCGGAGCCGGCTACGTCTCGATCAGCCGAGTCCTCTCTCCTTTCATGGGTTTCCTCGTCCTGTGGATGAGTATTCCTCTCGTCGGGCTCGGACTCTCACCCCTGCTCTTCGGCATCAGCGACTATGCTGCGGCCGTCTTCCCATCACTCGAAGACCGTCGTCAGGAAATTGCATGGGCTTCACTACTTGCAATCTACCTCCTCAATCTGGCGGGCGTCAAGACGACTATTCGGGTACAAACCATCATGGTCGCTGCCTTCATGGTCGTATTGATCCTGTTTGGCGGATTCGCGCTGGTTCACGTGGAACCAAGTAACTACCAACCCTTTGCGCCAAATGGCGGCACCGCTGTGGCGGCAGCAACGGTCGCTGCCTTCTATTCGTACACTGGATTTTCAATGATCACCTCACTTGGGGGCGAGATAAAGCAGCCCAGAAGGAACATTCCACTCGCCATGGGCATCTCCTACTTTATCGTTCTTCTAATGTACCTGCTGATAACGTTTGCGGTGACGGGCGTGATGGCCTGGGATAATCCGGAGATTCAGCGTGCTCCCGTGATCAAAATTTCTCAGATGATAATGCCGGAGTTTTTCATCGCAGTAGTTTCGTTCGCTGCACTTCTTGCTATCTTCACATCAATCAATGCCGGTTTGCTCGCAGCGAGCAGGGAGTTGTTCAGGCTAGCAAAAGCCAGAGTGTTGCCGAAACCCTTCGACTATATCAGCGAGAAAAATCACGAACCGGTGGGCGCCATCACACTTCTGACACTGCTGATTGCGGCAAGTCTCTCACTCGACTTTAGTTTCTCGAAATACGCAACCCTGGCAGTGGTACTCGCGATGTTGCCGCAGATTCTCACCGCCATATCGGTAATGGCCATCCCCTATCGGGTGCCCGACCTCTACGACAAAGCCGAAATTCGCCTTCCTGTTATCACTAACCTTATCGTGGGCCTGATCGTGATCGCGCTCTCGTGCGGAATGATATTTGTTGGCATTGAAAGTTCGGGGGTGCCATGGTTTGTGTTTTTGAGTTACATCTCCTTTGGCGGTATCTGCTACGGATTACGCTATCTCTATTTACGAAGGATCGGCATCAATATCAAAGAACTGCTGCTAGTCGATACCGCTGAATTGGAGGAGGTCTCGTGAACCTCTTTCAGTACCTGTCTGCCAGGGTATTCCTGTTCTTCGCCAGAACGAAGGGTCGCATCGATCGTAGGTTCAGTGGAAGGTTCTCGACGATCGACTCGTCCGGGGTTCCCTTGTGCTTCTCCGACGACGGGAAAGGCCCCGTCGTCGTCCTGCTCCACGGCATCGCTCGCGACGGCTCGGACTGGAACTCCACGATCAAACGTCTGAAGGACCGCTTTCGGCTGATCACGCTCGACGCCAGGGGGCAAGGAGGGAGCGGCAAGCCTGAAGACCCTGCTTCCTATGGAAAAGAGATGGTGAAAGATGTCCGAGCGGTTCTTCGCCACCTCAAGATCGAGCAGGCCTGTCTCATCGGTGTGTCGGCCGGAGCAGAGATTGCTCTGCGATTCACGGTGGAGCATCCAGGGCTCGTAAACGGCCTCATCGTGATCGGTTCCGGCTGGTCGGGTGAGAACGAGTCCGCGAACTACTTGAGCGCCGGAGAGACCCTGAAACAACATCGGAGTCTCGGCCCCTGGATCAAGGCAACTGGAGGCGAGGGTTACTTCCCGACCGACCGTCTCGGCATCGCGATGGCGGATCTGCTCTTCAAGGGTCGAAATATTGACGCATGCGCGGCGACCTTCCTGGGCATGCGGGACATCATCCATCTCTCCGAAGAAGATGTGAGGAACATCGGCGTTCCCGTTCTGGCCATTTGTGGTGAGCACGACATCGAGAGGCCGAGCACGGAAAGAATGATGGGCGTCGTACCCGATCTTTCCCTAATAGTGTTACTGGGTAGGGGGCACATGGACATGGACGAGGATCCCAAGCAGGTCACAGCGATTGATGACTTCCTGTCCAGATACTCGACACCGCGGTGAGCGTAGGCGGGCGCGATGGATGATTGGAGGCCTTCCGGCCGCACCCTGGCCGGCTACCGGGATCGCCTCTCGGCGCGGCCAGGCGAAACGGTGCGGTTCAACGTCAGCAGCTTCGACGGCCTGCCGTTCGTAGCAGACCTGGTTCGCATCCGCAGCGGGAACACGCTCGCGGGCTACGCCGGGCTCGAGCTCGATGAGGTCGCCGCGCCCTTCGCTGGCGAGCACGTCGGCGTCAACCAGATCGTGCAGTGTGGGTCGTGCGGGGTCGTCGACGAGGACCGCGTGCTTGTCGAAGCCGGCGGCGCCTTCTCCATTGCTTGTGCCGTGCAACCAGGTACCCATGGAAGGGGGAGCGTCGCTTTGTTCGCCCTGTCCGATGTCGAGAGTGGCAGCCAGGCTGTGCTCGGGATCAAGCCGGCGGGACACCTTTGCTTCCGACGCCTCGCAAGCGATGGCTCGCTCGTATCGGAATCGTGTCTATCACGTGCGCTCCCCCTGCGGCGTTGGAGCGTGGTCGGTGTCAGTCTCGACCCCCGGACCCGCGAACTGCGCTTGTTCCAGCGACCTCGTGCGCAGGGCTCGTCCGACCCGACGCCGGTAGCTAGCGAAGAATTAGTCGTCGAGGACACGCAGCGCTACGGAGGGCTTGCGCGGGCGACGTTTGGCGCGCGCTGGAACCCTGGCGAAGGCGGCCTGCGCACGCTCGAGCACCTGAACGGTCGACTCGACTCGCCCCGGCTACTGACCGAGGCCCGCGGCGTTGAGGCGCTCGTGGCCTGTGTCGAAGCGGTTGCGCCCCCGGCTGAGGACGCAGCGGTAGCGGGCTGGTGGGACTTCGCCCAAGACATGGGTGGAGCGACATTCGGCGACCGCTCACGCAACGGGCGCCAAGGCCACTTCCGCAATCTGCCGACGCGGGCCGTTTGCGGGCTGCGATGGACGGGCCGTGAGAGCTGCTGGCGACACGCGCCCAACGAGTACAGTGCCGTGCACTTTCACGAGTACGACCTATACGATGCCGAGTGGGACGAGAGCTTTTCGTACACGGTGCCCGCGACGCTTTCGAGTGGCGTGTACGCCGCGCGCGTCCGAAAGGGTTCCGAGGTTGATTACCTGGTCTTCTACGTGCTCCCTCCGCGGGATGCGGACAAGGCTGACGTCGTGTTCCTGGCCTCAACGGCGACCTACCTTGCGTACGCAAATGAAACCCTCGCCCTGGTAATTGATCAGCTCTTCGGGGCAAATCCGCCGCTTCAACCCGAGGAGAGGCTGCTGCTCGAACGACCTGAGTACGGGCCCTCGCTATATAATAGTCACGTCGACGGGTCTGGTGTGCACTTCTCGTCGTATCTGCGTCCAACCCTGAACTGGCGACCGGGTGGACGGGTGTGGTGCCTTAATGCCGATTTTGACGTGACTCGCTGGCTCGATTCTGAGCTGAAAAACGACGCCTACGACGTGATCACCGACGAGGCACTAGACCTCGAGGGTGAGGAGCTGCTCGACGGCCACCGCGTGGTCGTGACCGGCACACACCCTGAATACTGGTCCGAGCGCATGCGCGCGGCGCTGGAGGAATTCCTGGCAGGTGGCGGTCGCCTGATGTACATGGGCGGGAACGGCTTCTACTGGAAGGTCGCATCCTCAAGAGCGTGGCCTGCCGCGGTCGAGCTGCGGCGTGCGGAGGATGGCACACGAGCCTGGATGTCGCGGCCGTGCGAGTACCACCATCAGTTCGACGGCCAGCTGGGTGGACTATGGCAGCGAAGCGGTAAAGCACCCCAGCAGCTCGTCGGCGTGGGCTTCGCGGCGCAGGGTATGCCCGGCGCGTTGCGCTTCCGTCGCGCGGCCGGCGCCGAAGACCCACGCGCGTCGTTCGCGCTGCACGGTATCCATGAGGAGGTGCTCTGCGACTTCAAGCGCATGAAGGCGACCTGCAACGGCGAGGAGGTGGACCGCGTTGATGCGATGCTCGGCACTCCCGAGCACACGCTCGTACTTGCTCGCTCCGAGCGTTCACGCGCCGACCTGATCCGGACGAAGGAGGAGCTGCTGACCGGACTGCCCTGGCTTCCTGACCCCGAGATCCGCGCCGACGTGGTCTTCTTCGAAACCCCGGGCGGCGGGGCCGTCTTCTCGACCGGGTCGATCGGCTGGTCGAGCGTGCTGGCCTGGAACGACTATGAGAACCCGGCCGCCCGACTGAGTGCGAACGTGCTGTACCGCTTCTGTGACCCGGAGCCGTTCGCAATGCCCGATGTCGACAACACCGCCCTGGATTCCGAAGGGCCCGATCCGCTACCCGGGCTCGGCATTAGCCGGCTCGGCTGGCGGGAGATCGCGAGCGGCGCATTGCACCGCGCCGTTCAGCTGCTGGGCCTGAGCGTAATCGCGAAGATCCGGGGCCTGGAGGCACCGCCGCCGCCTGCGCAACACCGGGATCGTCTCGACCCTCAGGATCTGCCGCCTGTCCACGCCGACGAAGCCTGTGCCGCGGGCCTTGCTACATCAGTGGTGAACTCAAATCCTGGCTCAAAAAGGAGGAGGTAGAACACTCTCGAGGCGCGCCGTATGACCCACAGACCCGTTGACGAGCGTCGCCAATTGGAACAGATCAATAAATGGAGAAACCTATGTTAAAACTGCACTTTGCCCCTAATTCTCGAGCAGGGCGAATAGTCTGGCTACTTGAAGAGCTACAGTTGCCTTATGAGATAAACAAAATGGCCTTTCATCCAAAGGATCTTAAATCGGATGAACACCGTGCTCGACATCCGCTTGGTCGAGTTCCTGTATTGGATGACGATGACACAACAATATTTGAATCTGGGGCGATTGTTGAATATATCCTCACCAAGCACAAGAATGGAGGCTTAAGGCCTGATTTAGATGCACAGGAATATGCCGCCTATCTGCAGTGGTTCCATTACTGTGAAGGGATGGTAATGCCTCCTGTCAATACTATTGTAGTACAAACAGTTTTGTTGCCACCGGAGAGACGTGATGAAACTGCACTTAGCCAGGCACAGCGATTATTGGCCAAAGCTCTGCAACCCGTCGATGAGGCGCTCGAAGGTAAGGATTACTTGATCGGTGATTTTTCTGGTGCGGACATTATGCTCGGGCATGCCTGTTTTATGAGTAATCGACTCGGCTGTGTTTCTGAAGATATGGCCCATCTGAAAAGCTATGTCGCCCGAATCGCTGACCGCCCTGCCTTTAATACGGCCATTACCATGCAATAGTGCCTGCCAAACTGACTGCGCACACCTTGTTAATAAGTGAATAGTTATTTTTAAATAGCTCATATACTCGGGTAAATAAAAAATTGGAAAGTTATTTCAGGGAGCAATAAATAATATGAAGGCATCGTCAGAGTTACATGAATTTGATTCCGAAGTTATCGGTCTTGCTGTCGAAGTTTCTGTTGTTTTGCCTCCTGAT
>Ga0315320_10001860_pt1 | contig 17546 bp, 16 predicted proteins | sample M140m21515metaG_FD_203458 | JGI IMG/M metagenome (GOLD analysis project Ga0315320, IMG submission 203458) | Ammonia-oxidizing marine archaeal communities from Monterey Bay, California, United States - M1 40m 21515 | ecosystem: Environmental > Aquatic > Marine > Coastal | place: USA: California... | reverse complement strand
GATTCAGAATCTAGACCTCGACGGAGACTCCGTCATCCAGGTGGTCGATGACCGCAGGGTCACCCTCGAGTACTACAAGAACGGCGTGCTGCATCATCTTGCACCAATGAGCCTAATGGCGGCCGCTATTCGCGGATGTCGAGACAGCTTCAGAGATGGAGCGCGCGCACTGCGAGGCAGTGCTGTCGAAGTCGAGATGCAGCGTCTCTTTGCCAAGCAGGTCTTCCTTCTTCGCTACGAGTTCACCCTCGACCCAGACCTCGACGTGGACGCGCTTGCCCAGCAAGCGCTCACACAACTCAAGCAGTACGGCGCCATCCACATGGATGCCTCTGGTATTGGAATCGCCGCGCGGGAGCGTATTGTTGAGCTCGCTGAGCTCACGCGAAACCTCCTTGAGAGTGCACTCCTCGCACTCCGTGGCTCACGCTCTCTACGGAGAGAGGACCTCAACATCAAGACCATGCACACCGCCCTTCGAGAGCATGGCCTGAAGCTGCTGGAGCTCGATGAGATCCAGAGACCGGAGGCACTCTCGCTTGTGAATCTCAAGAACGCTGTGCGCTCTCTGAGAGACGAGGGCGTCTTGACCTTCAAGGGCGATGGCGCTGGCCTCACCCTGGACGAAGTCACGATCGCTGAGCACGAGTCTGACCTCTCTGTACTGCTGGACTAAAGTGAGCGAGAAAGTCGACGCACTGTTTGCTGGGGTCGACCCAGAACTCGATGCCGAGGCGACGCCGCGCATTGCCCGCACCCGCAGGCTCCTCAGTATCGCCATCGTGCTCGACATACTGGGTCTGCCTTGCTGGACATCTGTTCCAGGCTCTGTGCTCACCCTGTGGGTCTGGATGTCCACAGATACAGACTTGGCCCGCATTCAGGCTGGAGAGTTCTCTGACAAGGACGCCGCCGAATTGATGCGCTTGCGACGCTACGCCACCATCGCGCTGGCCTTGTGTGTCGTGAGCCTTCTGCTGCAGATAGCCCTGCTCTCTACCAACTTCTACACGCGGTTTTGGGGCAGTATCTCGGTGGCCATAAATCACCTATGGCATGGTGTGTAGACATGGAGAGAACATGATCAGACTCAGCCTATTCTTGGCCCTCATTGGCTCAGCATGCAGCTCCCCAAAGGTGAGCTACAACAGCACCACTGATCCTGATGCCGACACAGATGCTGACGCCGATGCTGACGCCGATGCTGACGCCGATGCTGACGCCGATGCTGACGCCGATGCCGATGCCGATGCCGATGCCGATGCTGACGTACCCCTTGATGGATATGGCGAGATCTCTGGTGACTGCGGAGTCATTGACTTGCCTGACAGCAGGGGCAGCCTGTACCGCAATGCGGTTGACTTCGGCACAACAGAATTCGATGCGAGCTTGGTGAGCACCGGTGGCCAAGAGATCTTGGAGGAAGGCACCCTTGGCGGCTCTTCAGTTCACTCTGAGATCACAGCCTTTGAGGTTCTTCATCGCTGTGAGGTCGCCTTCTTGGTGAAGACTGAGACTGAGATTGAGTATGACGATGATGGAGGCAAGAAGACCGATATGCTCGTCGAGATCGATCGCGAGGACGTCGGCGTGAGCGTCACACGGGCATTTCACTGGCCACCCGAAGATCCCTACACAGAGGAGGAGGCATTTGATCTGCTCGACGACAAGCTCACAGATGTCCGACTCAGCGCCGAAAACGCGGCCGCGTCCAACGACTGGGACTACGCCATCTTGCACGTCATCGCCTACGATGGCGACTATGCAGACCGGATCGAGGATGCCTACGCCACGCTTCCGGGTGAACTCAAAGACGACACTGTCTTGATCCTGACCGTCACCGACGGTGACGACGCGTTCGTCTACTGAGCCGAGGTGCTGCCGAACAATCGGGCATAGCCGATGTGCTCTGGAGCCGACTGGGCAGCACGAACCGTCCAGCTGTGCGCATCAGTGGCGTTGTCCCGAGCAGCATGAATCTCAGCGAGGGCCATGAAGACGTCCGAGGAGGTCGGATCGAGTACATGAGCCTTCTCCGCTGCGGAGAGGGCAGCATCACTCCCTGGCTCCCACTGGTTTAGCCAGCGTGCGTAGGCGCCAGCGACCGCTCCGCTGCGTGGAAAACGTGTAAGGCGCTTCTTCCAGAAGGTCTCTGCCGAGCGGCGAGCCTTGGCCTTCTGTGGTGCGCTGGCAGAGTGTGCCATCGCGTAAGCCAGACCCACACGAACCGAAGCGCTCTCCGGTTGTTGCTTCACCAGCAGAGACATCTGCTCGAGTGCAGCAGCAGGCCCCTTGGCCTTGACGACCGCATCCAGCCATACCTTGAGCGTCTGGGTACTTGCTCCAGCGGAGATGACCCTCTCGAAGAGCTTCGATGCGCTCTCCCAGTTTCCTTGCTCGGCATACACAACAGCGAGAGAGAGCCTGGCCATGGACTGTGCTCCGCCCGTCTTCATCGCCTGACGAAGGGGCTCGGCTGCATGAGCGAGCTCACCCTGAGTGATGAGTGCATTGCCAGTGATCACTCCGAGGGTAGGGTCGAGGTCAAAGTGCTTGCGATAGATCTGCTCGACAGTGAGCAGATCGCCGGCAGCGAAGGTCGCACCAGCGAGGTGCGCATCTGCTGTGTGACACGAGCTGGAAGCAACTGTGTGCTCATGAGCCTCTTTCTCGTCAGCATCGAGCTTGTCGAGTTCAGCCTTGATCTCCGTCCTCTGCTCGAGGGAGAGATCATACCAGCCATGGTAGATGGTGCTGGCAGTCTCGAAGGCAACGATGGACTCCGCAATGTTCCCCGCGCTCGCCTGAACAACGCCCAAGCGCCTCCAGTCTGTGCAATCGCGCTTGTTGAGCTCGACCGCATTCTTGGCTGCGGTGATGGCACTATCGAGGTCACCGCTCGCCATGTACAGATCAATCAGGCGACCCCAGTCGCTGCCCTTGCCCGGCAGGTCTGACTCGCTCGAGTCACCCTCAGTGCTGGTCTCCGCTTCTCCGCTGGGTGTCTCTTCGCTCTCCTCTGGAGCAACGGCCTTCAGCGCGTGAGCAAGCATGAAGGGCAGCGGATCTTCGCGCTTGACCTCATCGGCCTTCTTCAAGGTGATGGTCTGCGCTGTACGGTCCATAGCGACGTCGTAGCTGTTCAGTAGGTCCTGCCCCAAGAGCGCGTACTCTGAACGGGCCACACCATCGAGGGATGTGAACTCAAGCATCGTCGCGGATCCAAGCTTGAGGCCGCTCACCTCAACTGAGGCATAGGGACGGTCTACATCGGCATAGGAGCCCGAGACATCTGCAGGAATGTCCGTTGGCCACATGTAGTAACTACCAGAGACCCCGATCTCGACATGAGCTGGCATCTCGACACCACTGATGCTGACCGCGCTGACGACCGGCTGCGCGACGGACATGAGCTTACGCTTGCCCCACTGAATCACCTCGGACTCAACGATGGTGTAGGGAATGGTCGTACCGCCGGCAATGAGACCCTCGCCCTGACGTGCAAAGCTCACGGTGCCCTGCGAGGGCGAGACAGCCCAAGAGATGCCCTCTGGCAGTGCACCCAGACCGATAATGCCATCGACCGCTGTACCGCGCGAACGGCTGCTGTACCAGCTCTTGCCGCCCTGAGCTTGGTCTGCCTGGCTGTTCTTAGAGGCCTTCGTAGACACATTTAAATTCGAGAGTGTCAGACCACCAATCTTCAGCTCTGGGAGGGTGCCGTTGCCTGCCTCTCCGCCGAGCTTGAACTTGTTCTTCTCGCCATGGAGGTTGATCAACTTCTTATTGCCGACCTTGGCATCGATCTTCTGCTCACTCGCGACGCGCTCTGATACCCATACCTGCGCGTTCGAGGACGCGAGACCAAACAGATACTCCGCATCTCCGATGGTCACCTGAACCATGGGTGTGGTCGAGCCCATCGGGCCGTGAAACAGGGGTACATCGACCCGCTCACCCTCCATCGAGGCCTCGCCAATGCTGCCGAGGTACTTGTCGAAGTGAGTCTCAGCGAGTGCCGAGCCAGAGAACAGAGTCAGAGCGAGGATTACGGGCCGCATGGGATCCCTCCTGAAGGGCTTTTGGATATCCCTACATCAGTCGCCTTGCAATACCCTTGCTCCATTGATATCCCCGCGCCTGTACCCAGGAGGGGTGATGTCTGCGATCTTCGACGTAAATGGCCGCATGATTCTGGACTCGAGGGGAAACCCAACTATCGAGGTTGAAGTCACCACAGAAGAGGGCGTGGTCGGCCGTGCTGCCGTCCCATCCGGCGCCTCAACAGGTGAGCACGAGGCCGTCGAGATGCGAGACGGCGACGCCTCACGCTGGCTCGGAAAGGGCGTCACAAAGGCGCTGGCTAATCTCCAAAGAGAGATCGCCCCTCAGCTCATTGGACTCGATGTATTCGATCAACGCGGCATCGATCAGCGCATGATCGAGCTCGACGGTACCCCAAACAAGGGCCGGCTCGGAGCCAACGCCATCCTGGGCGCCTCGATGGCTGTGGCCAACGCTGCCGCGCGGGTCTTGGGACAGCCTCTGTACCGATATATCGGCGGCACCAGCGCCTGCGACACACCCGTGCCCATGATGAATGTCCTCAACGGCGGCTCACACGCTGACAACAATGTAGACATTCAAGAATTCATGATCGTCCCCGTGGGCGCACCCAGTTTTTCTGAAGGCCTGCGCTGCGGCACCGAGATCTTTCACACGCTCAAGGGCGTCATCAGGGGTCTCGGTCTCGCCACGGGCGTGGGCGACGAGGGCGGCTTTGCACCCAATTTAGGCTCCAACGAGGAAGCGCTCGAGCTGCTCGCAGAGGCGGTAGGAAAGGCAGGGTATCGACTCGGAGAGGATGTCGTCTTGGCCCTGGACGTCGCAGCGAGCGAATTTCATACCGACGGCATGTACGCCATCGACGGCGGCCAGAAGGACGCTGCAGCCATGGTGGAGTACTACCAGGGACTCTGCGATCGCTTTCCGCTCTTCAGCATCGAGGATGGCCTCGATGAGAATGACTGGGACGGCTGGGCAGCACTCACTGCAGCCCTGGGTGATCGCGTCCAGCTCGTGGGTGATGACCTCTTCGTCACCAATGTCGACAAGCTGACCCGCGGCATCAACAACGATGTGGCCAACGCAGTCCTCATCAAGGTGAACCAGATCGGAACACTGAGCGAGACACTCGACACCATCGAGCTCGCTCACAAGTCAGGCTATCGCACCGTGATCTCGCATCGCTCTGGCGAGACTGAGGACACCACAATCGCGGATCTCGCTGTGGCCACAAATGCAGGCCAGATCAAGACCGGTGCCCCCTGCCGCTCTGAGCGCGTTGCCAAGTACAACCAGCTCCTGCGGATCGAGTCTGAATTGGGCCCCGTAGCTCGCTATGCCGGAAAGACTGTCCTCCGCAGCTAGCCGCCTACCCCTCTATGTGAAAGGGCTCTATCATCACAAAGCCCTCCGCAAAGTCGTAGCCACCATCCTCGAGCTTGTCCTGAATCTCCGGGCTGATCAGCCGTCCGGGTGGCCGAGCGAGCCCGTCGATAGTGAGGTCCTCAAAGGTGACCATGTGCTCAGGCTTTCGCGGGGTCCGTACGATGACGCGAATCTCTCGACTCAGCGTGTCTCCTTGCTTCATGAAGGGGAAGATCCAGAAGACTTCTCCACCCTCCATGGTCTGACTCAGCCGCACCTCGTAGTGCGCCGTTCCCTTAAGGCGCACGCCGCGATGTTCACGGGTGATCTCGCTGATCTCAGTCGGATGAGGAGTCGGGTTGAAACCCGGAGGTGCGCCCCGATCCCACCAGATCAGCCCTACGGCTCCGCCCAGCACCGCGAGAAACGGTATCAACACTGCGGCAACGGTCTTGTTCATGCGGGCACTCCAACTTGCACAGAGGGGGTGGTATGAGCCATTGTATACACTACAGCGAGACCCAATGCCGTGTCACGGCAGGAGAGAAACACCATGATCCGTCTTACCTTGATTCTTATCGCCCTCGTGGGCTGCCGCTATTCGGATACCAAGGGCTTGGGCAGCGGCGGCGGGAGCTCTCTCGAGGCTGACAACAATACAGGCAGCACAGACGCTGACGGCGATGACACCGCGGGCCCAATGGGTGAGGCACCGATCATCACATCGGCTGAGGGGACCTGGGACAATGAGTCCGACCCACCGCGAGCCGAGATTATCATCGCGGTGACGGACTTCGATGATGACCTCCACAACGGCAAGGTTGGTGTCTCAGTCAACGCCTCTGCCAACACTTGGTTCATCATCCAAAACCCAGACATGGACGATGCATCCGATCTCATCGAGGCGGTCTGGAATCCAGAGGTTGACGAGGTCATCGTGACCGCAGAGGTCGACAACGGCGATGCCGAAATTGCATCTATTGCAATTCAGGTCAAGGACGCTGCGAGCAATATGTCTGAAGCGTACGAAGTCGTCTTCAGTAATTAAGAGACCCATCCGCTAGACCAACAGAGCGAGGGTCTTGGCTCCTCAGGCTAAGCCTGTGGCTGCGTAAAGATGATTGTCTGTTCGTTTGGACCCATGCGGCAATGCGCGAGAAAATCACGCAGCGAGAGGTCAATTTCGCGATAGTGCGCGGTCCAGTAAGTGAGGACCTTTCGCTTCACGTCGCGTCGGTCACGTCCACGAAATTGCATTGGATTCTCCTGAGAGGGCTCGAAGCCTGATGCCACTCTCTCAGGGCATTCCAGGAGAGGCTCAGGCGATGATGTTGAGGTCAAGACTAAGAAGTCGGGGTCGCATCGCGTGTTTCCTGCTGAAACCTGTGTTCAGCGGGCCTTGAATCGCAGACCACAGACACTGTGATGGCGAGTTCGAACCCTATTTGCCATGGCCACCGGGGCGAGTCAAGCCGAGCGTTCTCTGAATACGTCACAGTGTGGTGACAACCAACACCTGTAGTATTCTTGGGCAATCTGACGAGGCCAAGTACCTCGACCGACGTGGGCACCCATCTTGCTGAAAGCAGGGCATGGCTACACCCTCAGCGATCATGGCTATTGGCTCCGTCTTTGGTGTCCTTGGTACCCTCTGGCTGAGTCTTCCGGTGACGCTGCTGTCTGTGCTGTCGCTCCTCTCACTGTACTGCGCTGCGCTGCGTCAGAGACTGGTGGCACGGACGGGCCTGTTCCTCCTCGGACTCTGTCTCGGCCAGGTAGCGGTGCAGTGGCAGCCACCCGCTCCACCGCTGAGGCAGAACACTACCGGTAGAGTTGTCACCAGGACCGGTCACTCCGCACTGCTGGAGACCACAGCAGGAAATGTCTGGGCCCGCTTCAACACGCCCGCACCTGCTCCAGGCACATGGGTGACTGGGTTCACACGCCCAGGGTACCCAGCGCCAGTCTTACCCAACGGATGGCTACCGAATGCACAAGCAACACTGGCCCGGGCAACACGGGCCCGCTTCGTCCAGTGGCTCCAGTACGGGACACCAGAATCCGAGCCAACACTGCCTCAATCCACACGCAACGCATCCGTAATCAGGGCCCTTGCTCTGGGCGATCGTAGGGGCATGTCACAGCGCGACAAAGATCGTTTTCGCCGCACCGGCACCTCACACTTGCTGGCCATTAGCGGCCTCCATGTGGGAATGGTCTCAGCACTCGGTGCGCTGACAGCTTGGCTCATCTCTAGACCGATGTGTCGAGGCCGCTGGGTCAGTGTGGCCAGGCTCTGTCCAGCGATAGGTGCTGTGGTCTCTGCTGTTCTCTATGGCAGCATCGTCGGCTGGCCAGTATCCACCCAGCGAGCGGCCTGGATGGTTCTGTTTGCGGCCCTGTGTACCCTCAGCGATAGACGGGTCCACATGTCCGCAGCACTCGGCTTCGCGCTGCTCGCTGTCGTCGCGTACAGTCCATCACAGCTCGCATCTCTGGGCTGTCTGCTGTCATTCTCCGCTGTGGCCGCACTGATCGCATGGATGCCCGTGACCACAGGCTGGCTGAAGCCAGAGCATCCTTGGGCCATGCGGTGGCTTGTCCGGAGCGCGGCGGCAACGACAATAGCCACCCTCGGCACCCTTCCAGTAACGGCACTCGTCTTTCAAGAGCTGGCCCCATCCGCAGTCCTGGCGAATCTCCTGGCCGTCCCCCTCTTTGCGGGCGTTGCAGTCCCAGCTGCGCTCATCGGCATCCATGGTCCTGCCATCACGTCGGCGGGGTTCATCCACCTCTCTGACCTCGCCATCAGCACCACACTTACCTGGCTGGAGTGGGTTGACTTCGGCACCATCACCATCGCTGTGGGTCAGCTCGGTGCACTCTTGATGTTCTGCGCGATTGCGCTCACCAGAAGACCAACGCTCGCCCTGTTGTGTATCTGTCTGGCCTTGTCCCAGCCCAGCGCCCGCAAGCCCATTCTAGAGGTCAACTTTCCGGCCATCGGTCAAGGCAGCGCAGTGCTGATTCAGTGGCCAGATGGAAAGCACTGGCTCATCGATGGTGGACCTCCGGGTCGGCGACTCTTGCACTGGCTGAGGCGCGAGGGTGTTCACGCCCTCGAGACCGTGTTTCTCTCTCATCCGGACATCGATCATCTCGGCGGACTGGTGCCGGTGCTCCAAGAGCTCCACGTCGACAACCTCCGGGTGCCAAGGCGCCCCAAACCCGACGAAGCCAAATACCGAGAGCTGTGGCTACTGGCCCATCAAAAAGAGATTCCTGTCGATGTCTTTAGTGATGGTGAAGACCAGGAGGGGTCCGACAACGACAATGGTCTAGTCTTGACGATCAGACACGGTAGACACCGATTTCTTTTGCTCGGTGACGTCGGAGCGGAGGTCGAAGAACGCATCGCGAAGACAATGCCAAGTATGGACGTGGTCCAGGTCTCGCATCACGGGTCGAGGTACTCATCGAGCCCAGCCCTCATCGCTGCCGCGCGTGCATCAAAAGCCGTGATCCAAGTCGGCGCGAGTAATCGCTACGGTCACCCACATGCCGACACCATCGAGGCATGGGGTAGCGAAAACATACTTCGCACCGACATTGACGGCAGCATTCGGTTTCGGACAGACGGACTACAGCTCACAGCCGCCCAGTGGACGCCAAAAACACTGTGGAGGTCTATTATTATCGATGACTCAAGGTTCCGTTGACACCCCTGTTGATCAGGGGTACAACGAGATCGACCGATTCGCACCCTTACGTATACGTAAGATTGAGAAAAATTACCGATATGAGCGATAACAAGCCAGATACGTACCGAATTGGCGAGCTTTCTAAGCGCGCCGACAAGACTGTGCGTACGATCCACTTCTATGAAGAACTGGGTCTGCTGCAGCCAGCCGAGCGCAGCCCGGGCGGATTTCGCATGTATACGGATAAGGCACTCGATCGCATCCACTGGATCGAGCGCCTGAAAGAGCTCGGCTTCTCGCTGACAGACATCAAGAATTTCCTTGCAGACTTTCACGCACAGGACACGGGACCGCACTCGATGGAGGCACTTCGCGCCTTCTACAGTGAGAAACTCCACGACACGCGCGATGCGATCACACGACTCCAATCCCTCGAGAACGAACTCGATGCCAGCTTGAATTACCTCGCTGCATGTCAGACCTGCTCGATGACCGAGGCGGTCCAGGCATGTGCAGACTGCGAAGACTCCCAACATATCGACAGCGAGGCGCCCCGCATGGTCGCCACAATTGCCAGCCCCGCATGAGGACCGCATGAGCGTCAACACGCCAATCTATCTCGACAACCACGCCACCACCCCATGCGACCCACGGGTCGCGGAGGCCATGTGGCCGTACCTGACCCAGTCCTTTGGAAACGCTGCTAGCCGCAACCACTCCTTTGGCTGGACTGCACGCGAGGCCGTCGAAATCGCCCGTGAGCAGATCGCTGAATTGCTCGGCGGTGATGCCAAGGAGATTGTCTTCACCTCTGGTGCCACCGAGTCCGACAACCTGGCCATCAAGGGTGTCGCCAAGTTCTATGAGAGCAAGGGCAAGCACATCATTACTGCCACCACGGAGCACAAGGCCATCTTGGATTCCTGCCACGCGCTCGAGGCTGAGGGCTGGGAAGTGACCTACCTTGGCGTCGGCGAGGACGGCCGCATCTCTCTCGATGAGCTCGAGGCAGCCTTCAGAGAAGACACCGTGCTCGTCAGCATCATGCTGGCCAACAATGAGATCGGCGTCATTCAGCCCATCGCTGAGATTGGTGAGAAGTGCCGCGCGCGAAAGATTATCTTCCACTGTGATGCTGTTCAGGGACTCGGACGGATTCCATTCGACGTCAGCGAAATGAACGTCGACCTCGTGAGCATCTCCGCACACAAGATGTACGGACCCAAGGGTATCGGTGCACTGTGGGTTCGACGTGGACGCCCTCGCGTTCGGCTTGCCCCCATCATCGATGGTGGTGGTCACGAGCGTGGCATGCGCTCAGGCACGCTGCCTGTCCACCAGATTGTAGGGCTCGGCAAGGCGGCAGAGCTCGCCCGCGAGGAGCTCACTAACGGTGGTATTGATCGCGTCCGCAGGCTCCGTGACAAGCTCTGGACTGGACTCCAAGAGCATCTCGACGAGCTCTATCTCAATGGCTCATGGGAGCACCGCCTCCCCAACAATCTCAACGTGAGCTTCGCTTATGTTGAGGGTGAAGCCATGATGATGGGCATCAAGGACATTGCCTGCTCATCAGGCTCAGCCTGCACATCCGCCAGCCTCGAGCCGAGCTATGTACTCCGCGCAATGGGCGTGGATGTCGAGCTGGCACACACCTCAATCAGATTTGGCGTAGGCCGCTTCACCACCGAAGAGGAGATAGACTTTGCACTCGATCTCATCGTCGAGAAGGTAAAGTGGCTACGTGAGATGTCTCCCCTCTACGAGATGGTGCAAGAAGGCATCGATCTCAAGACCATTCAGTGGACTGCTCACTGAGCCCTAAGGACTGAAAAATGGCGTATAGCGAAAAGGTCATCGACCACCTCGAAAACCCTCGGAACGTAGGAAGCCTCGATCGTAACGATCCCGATGTCGGGACCGGCATGGTCGGCGCACCCGCCTGTGGCGACGTGATGAAGCTCCAGCTCAAGATCAACGACAGCGGCGTCATCGAAGACGCCAAGTTTAAGACCTTCGGCTGCGGCTCTGCGATTGCTTCCAGCTCGCTCATCACCACCATGGTGAAGGGCCAGAAGATCGAGGATGCCCTCGCAATCTCCAACGCAGACATCGCTCGCGAGCTGTCTCTGCCGCCGGTCAAGATTCACTGCTCAGTGCTTGCTGAAGATGCCATCAAGGCTGCCATCAGCGACTACCAGAGCAAGAAGGAAGGCGAGTAGAAACCATGGCCGTCACAATGACCGAAGCTGCCGTAAAACGAGTCCGGATTCTCTGCAAAAAGCGGCAGACTCCTGATGCAGTTCTGCGTGTAGGCGTACAGGGTGGTGGCTGCTCTGGTCTCTCTTACTTCATGGACTTTGTTGACTCTCCTCAAGAGAAAGACAAACTCTTTGAGTTCGGCGATCCTGGCATTACGCTGGCTGTTGATCGTAAGTCTTACCTGTTCCTCAACGGCACAGAGATCGACTTCGAGCAGACCATGATGAAGACTGGGTTTCAGTTCAACAACCCTATCGCTGGTCGCTCCTGCTCCTGTGGTGAGTCCTTCACCCTCTGAGGTCGTCTTGATCTGCTGGCAGTGTCACGAGTCCACCCAAGGGGCTGTCTGCGTCGGATGCGGATCCCTTCAGCCGCCGCCACCCAAGGCTGATCCCTACGTCGTCTTGGGTCTCAAGCGCAGCTTCTTCACCGATGTCGCTGATATCGATGATGCCTGGCGAACTGTCTCGAGGGCTGTGCACCCGGATCGATGGGCGGGAAAGCGCGCCGTTTTTCGGCGAATGAGCCTACAGTGGACAGCCGCACTCAATGAGTCCAGGAGAGTTCTCTCTGACCCACTGTCTAGAGCCTGGTATCTCGCGACCGGTGAGCCACAGCCTCCTGAGCGTGGCGGAGCCCAGCCTGATGGGGACTTTCTCGAGACTATTTTTGAGCTGCAGATGATGAATGCGGCTGATCCTGACGGTGCACGTGAGACCGTTCGCCAGTTGTGGGATACACATCGCAGCCAGCTGGATGTGGCCTTCCTCGCATGGGAAGCCGACAAAGGGACCCTCGACGGGGTCGGCATGATTCTGGCGAAACTGCAGTACCTGAACACCGCACGCGCCCAGACTGGCGCTTAGTACGGAGCCAACATGGCGAACATCGGCATCGACCTCGGAACCACTCACTCCCTCGTGGCAGTCATCATTGATGGCACAGCACGCTGCTTACTCGATGATGACGAGCGCGCGCTGCTCCCCAGCGCCGTCCGTTACGATGATGAGGGCAACCCGACAGCCATCGGCTACCCAGCACTCGAGGCAGCCTCAGAACCTGGCGGCACTACATTCACGAGCGTCAAGCGCTTCATGGGTCGCTCCAGTGAAGAAGTCGCTGAAGAGGCCAAGCTCTTTCGCTACGACCTGGTCGAGGGTGACACTAAGGCTGCACGCTTTCGTGTCGGCTCTCGCGACGTCACACCTGTCGAGATCAGCTCTTTTATTCTGCGTCTGCTTCACTCCCGCGCTGAGGAGTGCCTCTTTGGACGTCCTGGGGGCGCGGTTATCACCGTTCCAGCCTACTTCGACGATGCACAGCGACAGTCCACACGTGATGCGGCCACAGTCGCAGGCATCAACGTCCTGCGACTCCTCAACGAGCCAACTGCAGCAGCGCTGGCCTACGGGCTGAATGCTGGAAGCAGTGGCCAGACTGTTGCAGTCTTCGACCTCGGCGGCGGAACCTTCGACATCTCAATCCTCCGCTTGGATGATGGAGTATTCCAGGTGCTCAGCACTGCAGGCGATACCCACCTTGGCGGTGATGACTTCGATCAGGCTCTCGCTGCAGTGCTCCTACAGCAAGCTGGAATCGACAATGCTGATGGCATCACCTACCGCGCCGCAATCCGGGCAGCCGAGCAGGCCAAGCGCGTGCTCACCGACGCTGACACGGCCACACTGAGGGCCGACCTGGCCGGCACAGCCGTCGAGGCTGAGATCGATCGGGCCAGCTTTGAAAACCTGATTCGGCCCATCCTTCAGCGGGCCGGCGCCGCGTGCCATCAGGCACTGCAGGACGCAGGACTCGCCACTGATGCCATCGACGAAGTCGTACTCGTTGGTGGCTCGACACGGGTACCGCTGGTTCGACAATACGTCGCTGAGCTGTTTGGGCGCGCCCCACACTGCGACCTCGACGCTGACAAGGTCGTGGCCCTGGGCGCGGCCATGCAAGCCGACATCCTGACCGGTGATAGCGAACTGGCTGAGGACATGCTGCTGCTGGATGTCATCCCGTTGAGCCTCGGGCTCGAGATGATGGGCGGTGTAGTTGAGAGACTCATCCCACGCTGCAGCGCCATCCCAGCAGCTCAAGCTCAGACATTCACAACCCACGTCGACAACCAGACAGCAGTCGACATTCACATCCTCCAAGGGGAGCGTGAGCTGGTGGGTGACTGCCGGAGCCTGGGACGCTTCAAGCTGACCGGGATCCCTCCGCAGCCAGCAGGCACACCACGCATCAAGGTGGAATTCATGGTCGATGCTGACGGCATCCTGCGTGTAAGCGCATCCGATACCGCCACTGGCAACTCTATGAGCGTCGATGTTCAGCCCAGCTATGGGCTCTCAGAAGACGAGATCGAGAACATGCTCGAATCCGCCATCGACAACGCTGAAACAGATGTCGATGAGCGGCTGTTGATCGATGCGCGAATCGAGGCAGAGCAAATCGCCAACCAAGTCCAGAAGGCCATAGCGGCTGACAATGCCATGCTGGAGGACGGCGAACAGGATCGTTTTGAGGCACTCCTCAAGGACCTTCATGAGGCCATGAAAGGCCGTGATCGCCAGCAGATCAGCACACTCTCACACCGCGTCGATGAGGTCACTGCACCCTTCGCACAGCGGCGTATCGAGCGAGACCTTCAGCTTGCCATTCAGGGTAAGGCTGCCAGCGAGGTCGCCAAAGAACTGGGCGTCTCGAAGTAGACTCTGGGCATGGCCCGAATCGCAACCATGATCGCCCTGTGGGTGATCGCAGCCTGGCATCGCCTACAGGTCGTCAACGAGGCGATCATCGGTTCAGACTCGCTCGGACCTTATCTACAGGCCCAAGCCGCGCTTCTTGGCCACCTCCCTCGACCACCAAATCCAGAGAGTGGGGATGCGCTGTGGCTGCTATCGGTCCCCATTGTTCTGCTCTCTGACTCACTGGAAGCCTTGTTCTCAGCCCGATTTGTGATCGGCGGCGTGGTGGCACCAGTGGCTTTCGCGAGCGCTTGGCACTGGACCTCAGAGACCGCCAGTACTTCTCGGCGATGGGCCGCTGCAGTGACTGCCGGAATCTTTGTCGCCTTCGATCCGGGCCTCCTCGACACCCTGGTGAGTGGCGCGCGCTCGTATGCAGCACCCGAGCTCATTGGCCTCTTCACACTCAGCCTAGCGCTGAGCATTCGTGCCCATCCATGGGCGCCTGCCGCCGCTGCATGTACCATCGTCGCGGCAGCCGGAAACCACCCCTTAGCCATCGGAATGGCACTCGGTGTCACCCCCCTGCTGATCCGACTGCACAAGACTCAAGGAGGGCGGGCGCTCAAGCTCGGTCTCGCCGTCGGTGCAGTCGCTGCAGTACCGCGGCTGCTGAGGGTCATCAATCTCGCCCTGTGCGGCGATGGAATCTCTGCATGCCTCACACGAGTCGCACAGAGCAATGTGACCGGAGAGGTGGCCTGGACCTCAATCCTTCAGCGCGCTCTGCACGATCGATGGCTGGTCGACATGGATGCAGGAGCATGGATACTCCTTGCCGGGCTCGGCGCCATCCTGCTGTGTCGAACAGCGGACCACAGGCGAGCGGGTCAATTTGCCCTGTTGGGCACAGCCGGCATTCTCCTGATTGGACTCAGCCAGGGCTATGTTCGCAGCTATCATCTTCGAATCACAGCAGTACCCATCGCCGTCGCTGCAGCGATGGGTCTCGCACGCGTGTGGCCCGTGGCCATCATCGCTGCCGCTGTCTTTGTCACCAAGACCTATAGCCTCACCCCAGTGGGACCTGACCCTGGTGCTGCCATGCGGCACGACACCGTGGCTCAAGCACTGCCCGACCAACCACTCTGGGTTGATAGGGTCTGGTGGGATGGAGCACCACTGCTCGACCCATCAGCTGTAGTGATGAGCGCGTGGCTCGGCGGACGGTCCGACTTTCGACTGGGCCCAGACACCGCGATGGTCGTCCTGCAGTGCGGCGGTGATGAGACCTCAGCGTCTATCGCCAGCGGTAACGGCTGGTCAGCGCTGAAATTCGAGGATCATACTGAAGCGAGACAATGGTTGAACACCGCAAACCGGCTACCTCATCAGCGAGGCGGCGCCTACGACTGGGCCACCATTACCAACCCGGCCACCCGCTTAGAGGATGCACGCTGGTGAGCTCATCTCAACCACCCGACGAATCTGACTTTCGAATCGGACCTTACCGAGTCCTTCGTCACATCGCTCAGGGTGGAATGGGTGCCGTCTATGAGGTCGAAGACCCTGAGACAGGTAGGCACTACGCAATGAAGCTCGGCGCACTCCGCGGGGGAGAGGCCGAGCGCTTTGGACGCATTCACGCCGCACTATCACCGCTCTCACATGAGGGTGTGGTGAAGAGCCACACTGCGGGGGTCACACCCGATGGTCGCGCCTATCAGCTGCTGGACTTCATCGGTGGAGAGCCCGCCCAGGTGTTCGCCAAGTCGATGGGACGGCCTGGAGACCCTCAGCGCACGACAGCTGTCATCACAGTCGCCATTCACGTGGCTGAGGCGCTGCACTATCTACACACGCATGAGATCATCCATCGCGACATCAAGTCCGCTAATGTCCTGGTGAGGACTGACCGCTCGGCATGCCTCATCGACTTTGGGTCTGCGCTGATGCCAGGACTCTCACACGGTCACGGGCGCTTTGTAGGAACATACACCTACGCTCCTCCTGAGCAGCTGCGGGCTGAATCCGTCGATGCTCGATCCGATCTGTATGCGTTCGGTGTCTTGCTCTATCGGATGCTCAGCGGCGTCAAGCCCTTCGACGGCACAACGCCTGAGGCGCTCATGAGACAGCATCTGACCGAGACGCCAGCATCACTCGATCAGCGACTGACCAGCCTACCTCCACGGGTTGTCGAGTTGGTCGCGAGGCTGCTCAAGAAGGATCCTGCCGCGAGACCTCAGCGAGCCTCTGATGTCATAATTGCACTACGCGAGAGCGCTGAAAGGCTTTAATACAGTAGTCATGCGACTAATTGCTCTCTCTATCTTGCTCACCGCCTGCTCCTCTCAGTCCTCCAAAGAAGAGACTGGCGGCGAGAGTATGCGATCCTTCCCTGAGGGCTTCCAGTGGGGGGCCGCCATGGCCGGCTTCCAGGTAGACCCTGGATGCCCAACGATGGCCATAGAGGACTGTGAAGACAGAAATTCAGACTGGTATCAGTGGACAACCGACCCTGATCTCATCGCAAATTCTGGAAACCACCTCAGCGGAGATCCGCTCTCCATGGGTCCTGGACACTGGGAGCTCTACCCAGAGGACTTCGAGCGGGCAGCAAACGAACTCAACCTGACGACACTCAGGGTCAGCCTAGAGTGGTCTCGGCTCTTCCCTGAAGACCCGGGCGATGTAGACACTGTCGAGGACCTCGCGAGTCACGTCAATGCAGACGCTGTTGAGCAGTACACTCGCTACTTAGAGGCCATGAAGACCGCTGGGATCACTCCAATGGTCACCCTCAATCACTACACGCTGCCCCTGTGGATTCATGACGGCAAGGCCTGCAATGACGACATCGAGACCTGCGAGGACGCTGGCTGGGCCGATCCAGAGCGCATGATCAAGGCCATCGGGTTGTACTCCGGCTTCTGTGCAATGACCTTCGGCGATCAGGTCGATCTGTGGGCCACGATCAATGAGCCCTTTGCCATCGTGCTTGCTGGCTACATGTTTCCATCGGCTGAGCGAACCAATCCTCCTGGAGTCATCAATCCTGCCTTAGCGCTGGAGGTGGCCTTCTCCCTGGCTGAGGCTCACGGTGAGATGTACCGAATGGTGCACGCTTATGATGACAATGCTCGGGTCGGAGGCGTACCCAACCTCGTCGCCGTGCGCCCGTCAGACCCCGACAACCCTGACGATGTACAGGCCGCGGAGAATCTCGACTATGTCTACAACAGGGCCTGGATGAATGCCGCCCTCAAGGGTGAGTTCGATAGGGACCTCGACGGCGTCATCGATGAGGTTCGTGATGACATGGGAATGGACTTCATCGGGGTCAACTACTACACCCGCATCACAGCCAAGTACGTCCCGATCAGTCTGGTTCCTGGCTATCCAATGCTCAACTTCTTCCCGGAGAACACCTGGGAAGAGTACAACCCAGGAC
>Ga0315320_10001858_pt1 | contig 17550 bp, 18 predicted proteins | sample M140m21515metaG_FD_203458 | JGI IMG/M metagenome (GOLD analysis project Ga0315320, IMG submission 203458) | Ammonia-oxidizing marine archaeal communities from Monterey Bay, California, United States - M1 40m 21515 | ecosystem: Environmental > Aquatic > Marine > Coastal | place: USA: California... | reverse complement strand
ATTCTTTTATATATTCATGTAGCAATTGTAAACGATATTTAATTTCCAATGATTTTTTATCCTCCGAATTAGCAAATGGTTTAGAACGCACATCTATTTCTTTACTATAATAGATATCAAAAGGGGCATATAAGTGAATAAACTTATTAGTCTTATTGTGTAATATATGCTCTCCATCAATTAAAGAATCGTATAATTTTGTATTTTTGCAAACAGCACCTGTGAATTCTACTGCCATATTTGTTGTAATAAAGTAAAGTTTTCCATTATTACTTATATACAATAATTTTCTCTGACCATCTGCCTTATCGGTTACCGTATAATTCTCTCTAATGTTGGGTATGTTTAAATCTGGATTCAATGGTTGAATATGCATAAACTGTAATGTTTTTGAACTAGGACCTATAAAATCCTTTGGACGAATGCGACGTGTATCCATCTCTCTTTTATGAATTAATTTCATATATCCTCTTAAAACTGTATTCATTTCTGAATAACCTATAGGATAATTTGATTCCTGAATACCCGATAATACATATTTAATCACCTTTTTTAGTTTTCCTGCAACATCATCCATATTTTTTTTACTATTATCCATCTCAATTTCTATTTCATAACCTTCTGGATTTCCAAATACATTTGATTCTTGTATCGTATATTCTGGTATCATTTTATACCCCTTACGTTTAGATGATTTTACTATACTACAATCTACAAAAACCGGATAATCAGGGTGTGTAAGTCTAACACGATTCATATAACGAAACACTTTTTTAGATTCATTCCAATTGCGCAATAATTCCTTTACAATATCACTGGATTGCGAAAATTTAATTTCCGTGGATAAAGTTGCCCTAAAATTAAATTCTCTATTATCTACGGAATATATACTAGATCCGTCTTCCGATTTTTTGTATTTTTTTTGCACAAAATCTACAATAACATCTAAGTTACCAGTTTCACGACTCACTAACTCATTTATATTACAGTATTTTTGAATATCTCCCATACCCTCTAATTCTGTTCTAATATTCGATTGAATAACACTTCCGTCCTGTGTTATAAAATTATTATTTATACGCATCAAATAAGTATCTTGAGCAGAAACCGGTTTAAACCCCAAGGATAACATTCGTTTAATTACATTTTGATATTTTATCTTTGTAATCGAATGAACACCTTTAGTGCCAAATTTAACTTCAAATTCTTGACTACTATTCGTATCACCTAAATAGTTTTGTATTAAGTCATCTAGTGTTTTAGCCATATGTATTATTACAACATATAATTTATTGTTTATTTCAATTTATACATTTTACTATTCTTTCATATAAATCCATTTTTTTACCGTCTACTTCTAATTTTAATTTTTTACAAATAGTCTGTAAATCAACTAGTTTATAACTATTTATAGACAAAATGCGTTTTGACATATTGGTTATTTTATAATATTGTAAAGCATAATCCTTTTCTAAAATACTATAAATAACATAATGATGATTCTCCTTTTTAAACATGATTAAAGTTGTATTATCTGGATTTCCTATACACTCATAATATACACGACCATCTACAACTACTATGTTTTGCTTATGAAGCAAACTTAAATACAAAAATGAGGCATATGATATTTGCGTATCATACAATAGATTTTGCTCTATTTCCGTCTTACTTAATTTATATTGCTTTAACATACTTTTGTTATCTTTCATACATTCAATCGATGATATTTTTATTTGTTGTTGTAAATCATAATTTTTCCCTTTATTCATGATATATTTATCCATTCCAAATGTTACTATAAAAAAACTCCAAAATAAGGAATCTTCTTCTTTTACTACATAAAATTCTGGCGATTGATCCACTTTTTGATACGATATATCTTGTTTTATAATATCCGAGATATATCGTTTATAATTATCCCTAGTTAGCATATGTTTCTTTAACTCATTCACACAATTCATTTACTTTAGTAAGTAAATTATCTTTATATGCTTGTTTTTTATTCTCCAATTCTATAAAATGTTTCTCTTGCTCTTGAATGTGAATCAATTTTTCACGTATACTAGTTAATATCGATTCTTCTAATTCAGTTAAATTTACAAAAACACCATTCTTATTCTCAAACATATTTATATTTGCGTCATACAATAACTTACCTATTATTATATGCTGTTTGGGTGTTAACTTTTCAATATCCTCTTTTATATGTTTTAAATCATTCATATATCATCATTTATTAACTACTCTTTAAATACTAGTTTTGTTGGCTTACCCACTTTTTTTGAAGGTATATATTCTGCAATAACCGATATATCTTTATCATTTAATTCATAACGCTGACCTATTACACGAATCTCTATGTTATCACCCACTTGAATCGCCGAAAATTCTTTCAATAAATGATGATGATCCCTTACTATAAATATCGTCATGGGTGAATATCCACCTGGTATACTTGCCTTTATACCTGCCTTTGTAATATTATCTGCAACACATTTAAACGTCATTCCTTCAACTGGTGTACATAGTAAACAATCAAAGGTTACCGCAAAATCTATACATTCTCCATTTAATACACCACTAGAATAGTTTACTATCGTAATAGTATCTTTTTTTATATACCCTTCTACATTACATTTGCCCTCATGGTTTTTTTTCAAATATTTTTCTAATATTTCTTTAATGTTTTCACCTACATAGTGAAATGGTATATGAATAGTTCGTTCTAAAGTTGCCGACGAGTATACGTTTGTTGATTCCATTTACTTATATAATAGAAATAATTGTTTTTATTTCAATTTTTACTTTATCGTTGATTTTGTTTGAAGATATAAAAGCACGGGATCAAAAAACCATTGCTTTTCTAATCCATCCTCCAATAACTTTATATCCTGATACAAACGTAATATTACCTCAAATAATGTACACGTATCCACATTCTGTATCTCCTTTTTACCGTGAATTGTTTCTAAATTACCTAATTTTAATAAGGGTTGTATATAACCCTGACGCTCCGCTTCTCCTTTATCTTTACACCAAAATCCTATACTCTTTTTACTTATTTCACCATTTTTTACTAATTTAAGCATATATTGTAAATGTTTAGAGGAATGATAATACAAATAACCTGATATACTACCATAATCGCCTTTCATAACAACCAATTCATTTGCTCTTTCTATTACTATATCTCCTATTTCATCCTCATATACCTTCCAATCAATATCTTTTACTAACAACAAATGCGTATCTGTTTCTTCATTATATAATATTATATAACTACTATCATGATGCATAAAAATACGCTGTTTATAATAATCCCTTAATATACCTACAACCTCTATATCCTTATCATTTTTATCCAAATAATGTAACAACAATCTATGTTGTTCCAATGTTAATTGTTCAATAAAATGATACATACATACCCTATATAAACCATTTAAGTCAATACTCGGATTTATTTGTATTATCAAATGTATAACTATTGCTGCTTGTTGATACCAATTTAAAGAATTTGCTTTTACTTTTTTACTACCATAGTCTATAGTTAACTGAAGGTTATGATAATAAATATTCATATCTGTAAGCAATTGCTCTATCGCTACATGTATATTATCGTTATATTCTATTAACAATGAAGATTTACCTACCTCTTTATCCTCCAAATTAAAATATTTCCCCGGTGGTTTAAATTCTATGGGTCTCGAAATATCAAAATGACTTGCATTACTTTCTAATAATTCTAATGATTGAAACCTATAATAATTTCCTACATTGACTAATCTACCTACTGTTCCATTCGCATTTGTTAAAAACTCGGTTTCATCGTTTATTAATTTATCTAATGCCAAATCTATTTGCTCTATAGGATATTCACGATGCACCTGAATTAATTTTATCAACTGCATCTTATCAAAAGATACATATTCATAAAATAATTCTTTTATACGCTCAACTATTTTATCTACATTTAATACTATAAAAGGTAATCTTATCTCAGATGATATTTCTGCTATTTCTTTATTGGGTTTACAAGTATACTCACATTCTGACATGAAATCACAAATATGAGAAAATTGTTTATCCCCTACTTGATACTCTATACTAGGTCTACCTTGAGTTGCCAATTCTATTGTAACCGTTTGATTAAATTTTTCTATAGAAAAATTGGTTTGCTTTATGTTTAATTGACAATCTATGGCATGTTCCTTTAATACCCTAGATATTTTACCTATTTGCTTCATTTTTGCATAAGAACGGCGATATAAATTTAAATCCGCATTCTCTATATCATCGTCCGTATATGTGGTATATAAAAATATAGCCACATTTCGTTTTTTAAACGACAATTGTTTATGACTACACGTTCTTACCGCTCGCCCAATCAACTGCTCCAAACGAAATATATTATACCAAGGATCTATAATATGCACCTGTCTTATACATTTTAAATCTATACCCTCTGATCCTGCTAATGTTAATAGTACAACTTTTACTAACTTACCTTCATTATTATCTTCTTCTGTTAATGCTTTTATTTCATCGCGATTGGCGTTTGATAATGCCTGATCCCCCGTAATCATGGAATAGGTTGCTTGATGAAATCCACTCCCCACCTCACTTATCGGTTTCATCGTTAATGCATCCAACGGTTCAACAGGTGGGTCCTTAAACAATGATACGGTATTACCATAACGCTTAAAACCCATCTCTTCTAACATTAATGCAATTGGTACTACACCGCCTTCTATATATCTAGAATAAATCATTACAATTCCAGAGGATTCTCTAATTTGTATACCTAATTGATACAACTTATTACTATATTTACCTATTTCTGATAAGGAAAATATTCTGCCAAATCGTTCTACTATTTCCGGTTTATATTCAAAATTCTTCTTCTCATTTTTTACTTTTTTATCTAATGTCGTATCTACATAAGTCATTATATTATCTAATCCCTTTCTACCATAATGTTTACGTAAATCCCCTTCCTCAGTTAAGGATGGATAAGTCATTGTTAACAACTGTACGCCTGGTTCAATTACATTATATCCTAATTGCTTTAATCTTTTTCTACTCAAGGACTCTTTATATTTATCTATTATATCTGATTGATATTCTCCCATATTTACGGTATATAAATCCAAATGTTCTATATGTTCTGCTATATCTATCGTGTTTCCTAATAAATTTATACTAGGATAAGTTTTAGTTAATATACTTCTATTACTATCAAATAATAAAGGATATATACGATAAGGAAACAAATAAGGATTTTCACCACGAACAACAGAAACATACCCTGTTATTTTTTGAATGAATAATTCTTTGCCTCGTTCCTTAAAATTACCAGCTATATCAAACACTTCACCCCTACTCAACAAACTACGACCATCATTCGCATTTAACAAATTAATAATAGACAATATCTCTTCAAAACTATCATACATTGGCGTTGCAGTCATCAATACTAACTTTAAATTTACCGCACGTTTTACTATACTCATCAATATCTGAAATACTTTTTCATCCGCATCTATACTCTCCATATCCTCCTTCCCTTTATTGGTTCGTATATTCTGAACTTCATCTATGATTATTAAACGATTTGAAAATAATTGCTTTAATAATGAATTTTCTCTTACCTTAACTACTTTTGATTCTAATCCCAACTGACGTCTTAATATCTCTAATTTTTTAGTGACTGAATTACCAAATTGCCTATAACCCATAAACTTATAATGCTTATCTATTAAACCATTGATTTGTTTTACTATCTGCACTTTAGGTATATTTTTCATAAAGGTTGGATTTACCTCATTTGCTAAACTTTGTGAGATGCAACCTGTTACATTCCAAAGACCATTTATTAATTCTAATTTACGCTCGTCAAATAATTGAATACGGAAATTATCTTGCACATTTTTACTCGCTATTACCAAAATACGATGATCCTTATTTAAATTCATTGTTGTCATACGGTATTCTTCACATATCGTAATTGCACTACATGTTTTACCTGATCCTAAACCATGATATAATAATAAACCTTTATATGGTGTGTCTACCGATAAAAAATTTCGAACAAAAATTTGATGGGACGACAATTCCATCTTCATATTACACAATCGCTCTGACTCTTCTTCTACTAATTTTAATTGATTATCGTCATATTGCGTATTGTGAAATTCTTTTTTTGAGGCAATTTTACTATTAAAATCTGGATCATCTAGTGTTGGATATAAATATTCACTCATATACATTAACAACATATTCTATATCTAGTTAAAACGGTATTCACCTTTTTTAGTATTTCTAACTTTTCTAAATTATAGGGACGGATTTTTTTTTTTATGTTTTCATACGATAACCAAACCATATCACTAACCTCTGATTCCTGATAAGGTTTGTCTGGTTTACTATTTATATCTATATATCCTACATAATATCTATGCTTATATCCTTTATAATTTGAACCTATAAATAATTCATCATACGGTATCATATTTTGAATAATATTTATACTCACATCATTATATCCGGTCTCTTCCACACATTCACGCATGCCACATTGCAAATCGCGCTCATTTAATTCCCGGCGACCTTTAGGAAACCCCCATTCCGGTTCTTCCCAAATACAACTACATTTATCTATTAATGATTTTAATGTACACATTTTATTACCTATTTTTACACCTGTTTTTATTTGATTAAATCGGTCTTTTGCTGTATTTTCTTCCCCTCTATATTTTGATCCTATAGGCGTATTCCATAATTTACACCATAATTCATCAAACGATTTTGTTAATAAATTATTACGCTCTATTACCGTCATTTCATTTAACATACCCATTATACCACTTATGTTGTCCAATGAATATTTACCACGCATAAAATCTACATAACCTAAACTATCTTTGCGTTTTATAATTAAATACTTATATTCACCATTATCTACTGTAAAAAGGATTATACCTATACTTATAATCGGCAATTTACATTGATAATTATAATGTCCTGTTTTTCCACAATTTATACAATAACTATATTGATTCATCTAATATGTTATTATTGACATGTTTTTATATGTGTTTTAAAGTATTATGGATTTAAATATGAATATATGGGGGCCACACTATTGGTTTATAATACATACTATAGCCATGACATATCCAAAAATACCTGGTTCTGCTACTAAAAAACGATATTATAAATTTTATCAAGATTTACCACATTTTTTACCACATAAAACGTCACGAAAATTATTTACAGAAATACTTGAAAAATATCCTATTACACCTTATCTGGATTCTAAAGAATCTTTAGTTAAATGGACCCATTTTATACACAACAAAATTAATATAAATTTTAATAAACCAACTATATCTTACAAAGACTTTTATGAAACTTATCATAAACAATATATACCAAAACCAACCGTAAAAATGAATTATAAAGAATGGTACAAAAAAATAGCATATGCTACTTGCGTTATTTTAATTGTTTTCGTTATTTTTTTAATCATACGTTAATATATCTAAACATATGAAAACCATGAAAAAATATAAACATCTAAAAAAGGGCGGGAAAGCTATTGATTCCGGTACTTATGGATGCGTGTTTAAACCAGCTTTAAAATGTAAAGGAAAAACTCGGAAAAAAGGAGTAAGCAAACTTATGATTGATAAAAATGCTATGTCCGAATTACAACTACTTGAACCTATCTATTCACTTATGACCATATATCCTAATATACAAAAATACATATTAATACCTACACTACAAGACGTATGTATACCCGATACATTAACCAACAGCGATTTAAACTCTTTTGATAATGTATGCAATAGATTATATACTTATGGTTATAACACATCAACTATTAATAGTAGATTATCCGATTTAAGATTATTATTTATGCAAGACGGTGGTATCACTGTTGAGGAATATATTCAAGGTCTACATACACAACACATAATCCACGTTTTAAAAGGTTTACACGATATATACAAACATGTTATTATTCCTATGAATGACAACGGATTTTATCACAGTGATATAAAAGATAATAATATACTTGTAAAACACAATTCTCTTAAATTAATTGATTTTGGACTTATGATTCAATACGATCATTCTACCATACATTCACGATTTTTACAACATTCTTATCACTATTTAACTCCTTATTCCGTGTTATTATTTAATGATATGGTTCAGTTTCAATGGCTTACCTTTTATAATACACATTATAATTTACCAAAACAACAATTTATAGAAACATGCACTTATCATATTCTAAACGCATATCGTTCTTTTCAAACTTTACAAACTGAATCTTCAAGAGAAATTCACGGTCAACGACACATTAAAGAATTATGTGCTATATTATTCCCTAACGAAAACTGGTTATATGTTATTTCCAAAGAACTTGCCTATTGTTATTATTTCTTTAAAAATGAATATGGTTTATTCGATATCTTAACGTTTTATAATACTGTATTTATTCATTTAATAGACGTATGGGGTTTATGTAGCATATTGATTAATCTATTAGATAGATTAATATTCATTAACTATAACCATTCATTTATTGAATCCATTAAACAAATACTTAAAAAATATATGTTTGGTATGAAACAGTATCCTTTTGCTATGAAAGAAAATTTTGATAAAGATATTGGTAAATTAATTAGTTTAATTAAAAAAACCAAAAAGAAAAAGTCCAAGAAAAAGAAACACGGTTCCAAATAATAAAAATAACATCTTATACTAATTTAATGAAGCAAGAACTTATTTTTATAGCTATTGCTGCCTTTTTAGGCATGAATATCTATCATGATGGAAAATACACTAAATTAATTATGGGATGGAAAAAACATTTTAAAATAGGTGCCATATGCATTTTCCTATTAGGTATGTACCTTTTTATGAAAAAATACCCTAATGATTATACATCCCTTTTAGGTCACGTCAATGGAATGATTAAATATCTACCTATCGACAAACAATCTAGTGATATGATTTCCCCTCTATTAAGCGCTACTACCGGACAAGCTATGAATTATACTGCACCTCAATTTAAACGTATGATGAATTCTGGTTATCAAGACTCTTCACACGATACTTTAGGAATGCAACAAGTTAAACATTCCAATAGAATGCATAACCGCAGTGTAAGTCCAGTTAAAAAAAAATATGTCGCTTCATTACAAGGTTGGTCGTGTGCACAATGTAAATCACAATTAGATGCGTGGTTTGAAGTTGATCATAAAGTACGATTGGACCAAGGAGGGTCTAATCATATTAGTAATTTAGAAGCATTATGCAGAAACTGTCATGGACAAAAGACAGGAATGGAAAGTTTATAATCTCTAGTAAATATATGAATTTAAGTCAAACAGATATAACCTATATTAGTATTGCTATTGGTTATACCATCATAATATTCGCATATAATAAATATATTAAATACTTTGATATAAGTGAAAACGATTCACTGGTTATTGTTAAAACGGTGTTTAATGTATTTATGTATATGGGTATCTTATTAGCATGGTTTTTTACAAAACAAAGTATACAAAGCAAATCTCCCAAATTATTAGCTACCATGGGTTATGCTGGTATTACATTATTTTTATCAGGTTTATTTTTATATGTTTCATTTGAAGGTATAGAATATATTATGGAAAATGGTATAGTCAGTGATCAATCTCAAGTAAAAGATGCCACTACACCTGAAAAAAATTATTGCCCCGATGTATGTAATTGGTTTACTACCAAAGATCAATGCACCTCTAATAAAACTTGGAATGGTATTAATTGTGCATGGAACGCTAGTAAAAAATTATGTTCTACACCACCAAAACAACAACCGTGGGTAAGAAATATTATAAGAACAATATTTGTATTGTTGACCTTAGTCATTCTATTATTACTTGTTTTTTCCAAAGACAATATTGTAAATATACTACAAAATAATCCAGAATTTAAATGGATTCTCGATATACCCAACCTAATTCATCAAAACATTGAAAAATATAAACAAGATATTAACGTAACTACTCCTACTACTTGGTTGTTAATAGGCATTGAACTAATTTTAATGGCTTTATATTTCTTTTCCCATTATTTTGCTTATAATGCATACAATCAATATGGTTTAATTATACACAATCCACCATTAGGTCTTAATTATAAAACAGTCGTCGGCTGCGAAACTTTAAATGAAATACATCATCATCAACAAAATGATACTGACGATGTAGATAAAAAAGGTTCTATAACCATAAAAAAAGGTGCACTAACTAATTTTATACCCTTACCAGAAAATATAAAGGATAATACTAAACCCATACCAAGTGATACATATACGTTAACTAGCGATTTTATCATACATCGTGATAAAACTACACAAAAGACTGGTGACACTTCAGGAACTAATTATAATTATGGGTTAAGTATGTGGATATATATAGACCCACATCAACCAAATAACGGTTATGATCACTGGTATTCTTTTTTCTCATTTGATTTTAAACCTACCGTATTATATAATCCAAAATTAAATGCTTTTAAATTATCCATGAAAGAAAATCAAGCACATAATGTTACTATTAAAGATTCAATTAAATACTCCAAACCCGTAACTAATGTGCCTTTACAAAAATGGAATCATATTTATATTAATACTATTGGAAGCAAAACGGACTTTTTCTTAAACGGTGATTTAGCAACAAATATTATACAAGCTATCCCTAGAAATCAAACAAACAAAATTATTACTGGTAGTCATAACGGAATTGTTGGACGTATATGTAATATATATTACTTTAAACAACCGTTAAACGGAACTCAAATTTTAGATATTTATCATAAATATAAAAATTATGACCCTCCTATGGCATTTTAATTTCTTACAATATACTATATAATGGGGACTACAAACATTATCATTATTATAGTAGTTATTTTAGTTATTTTAGTATTAATTTACTTTATTCAAAAAAATTCTTTTCAACAAACCAGTTTAACAAGCGGTTTATTAGACGCTACCAAAAAAAGTATTATATCAGCAGATAATATAAAAGTTGGTGCAAATGGGTCTGTTAACTACACATGGTCGGTTTGGATTTATATATCAGATTGGAGTTATCGTTTAGGCGAGAAGAAAATAATTTTAACAAGGGGACAAGCAAAATCTTCATGTCCTTCTATATCTTTAGGAGAGACAGAAAATAATTTAACTATTAGTCAAAGTATATATTTAGAAGGCGATAGTGATACTTACGGATTCCCTGAAAATAATACTATGAGCGGATCTAATGAAATATGCACCATACCCAATATACCTATACAAAACTGGGTTTCTATTATTGTTTCTCTTAATGGTCGTGATATGGATACCTATATTAACGGTAAATTAGTAAAAACGTGTGTTTTAGACAATGCTGCTTATGTTGATTCTACACAAGATGTTACTATTACTCCTAGTGGCGGATTTCAAGGTAATGTATCTAGTGTAAAATATTGGGCATCGCCTATTAGTCCACAACAAGCATGGAATATCTACAAACACGGTCCTACGGGGTCATCTCTTAGTGACTTATTTTCTAAATATCAACTAAAATTTGTATTTTTATCCAATGGAGTTGAACAAAACGAATTTACAATTTAATATTATTTATATATATATAAATAATGAATACTGCTATATCCCAAGGACCAAATACAAGAACAAGTAGTGCACCTGGAGGAGGATCTACTCGTAATTTTAATCAGTTTTTATCTTCTAATAATAATGTTACAAAATTCGCATTTATTATTTTAGTTCTTATTATATTTATCGCATTATATCATTTAGGTGTTTATATACTAGATATGTTATTTGGACCTAAACAAGAAGTTTATTTAACTAAAGAAATTAATGACGCAAATCAGTATTTAGTCATTAAACAAGATCCACACGATAAGGGTGCTATCACAGTAAACCGTTCTGAAAATAAAAATAAAGGTATTGAATTTACTTGGTCTGTATGGTTATATATTAAACCAACCGACACCTCTACTACCAGAGACTTATTACACGTATTTCACAAAGGTAACAACGACTTTAATGAAACATACAACGACGTTGATTTATACAATTTCCAATCCGGTATGAACTGGCCTAACAACGCACCTGGATTGTATATTGATTGGAAAAAAAATCAATTTGTTATTGTAATGAATACCTACGAAAATATACTTGAAACCATATATATACCTGATATTCCTCTTAATAAATGGGTAAATGTAATTATACGTTGCCAAAGCAACATTCTTGATGCATACATCAATGGAAGCGTTGTTAAACGGTTTGAACTTACAGATGTTCCTAAACAAAATTACGGAAATGTATTTGTAACCGCGAATGGAGGTTTTACTGGTTATACATCTGAACTTCGTTATTTTGCCTATGCCCTATCACCCGGCAAAATTATGCAAATAGCTAGAACACCTCCTAATAAAACCAATAGTAGTATGTCTAGTTACATGACCAATAATCCACCTTATCTTTCTCTTCGTTGGTATTTTAGTGATAATAATGCTGTTGTACAATAAAATATAAATGTTTTTATATATTATTGTAGTATATATGTCGGGCATATATTGGTTTCGTTTTACTTATCCCACTTGCCCTAGCAGTATTAATGAACGTCAAAAAATAAGAAAATATCAAACTCTACAATACAACTCTCCTTCTCAAAATGGTAAATTTACTAAATCACAAAAATACAAATATGCGGTTACCAATACTAAAAATATTACTAATAAAACAAAACAATGCACCGGGTTTAATCCACCTACTTGCTCCAATGTCCCTGGATATCATTGGGATCTATACGCAACTAAACATATTATTAATTACAAAAATATTCTTAAAAATAAACACGTTATACCAAAAAGCGGACCAAGCACTTGGACATATACTACTGAACATATCGATACTTCCTAATGCCTCAAATTAGGATTTACACAAATGTCTTTTGTTGGAAATATGTCCCCTGATATACACTCATTTGCTGAAGATACTTTTACACAACTTCGTATACCTTTCCATGATCCTACATTGCAATATCCTGATTTACCTGATGTATGTATAGTGCTTACATCTTCATCTGGTTTTATAGTTTCTTTTTTTACGGGTCTAGGTTTCTCTATATCATCTGCTAAATCTTTCATATTCTTTTCCAATGAATTATTGCTAGAATCCTGTTTTGCATTTGGTTTTGGTTTTGGTTTTGGTTTTGATTTTGATTTTGATTTTGATTTTTTACCTGTTAACAAACTCTTAATATAATTTACAAATTTATCTAATAATCCATACAGTTTTTTAAAGGAAAATCCTAAATATAAAAAAACATTTATACCTACAAATCCTAATAATACTATTACTACTATTACTTTTAACCAAATTCTAGTTGTTTTTCCTATATTTAACAATGATTTACTACCACTATCTTGTGATTTTACAACACCATCTATAGTCAATGGTTCGCCTTTTACAAGTGATTCATCACTTGGTTTACTTCTACTATTATCTAATATTGATTTATTAACTGGAGACTTTATATTTGTTGTTAATAATAAGGGATCCTCACTAGACTTACTAGCAGAACCTTTTATAGAATCAGTTAATTTTTTTGAATTTGACATTACAGATTTTTGTATATCATCTACAAAACTAAATACTTTATTGGAGTTTGAAGCATCCGAATCCATAATATAAAAATATCTATATAATTATTTTAAAATATAGATATAATTAAAGATTTATAAATAATTCTTCGGAATTTATTGTTTTATACACATAATTATACAAATAATATCCTACTACATACTTGGTTACCTTTTCTATATAACCTTTTTTATACAACCATTCCATTAACCATTTTGTATGCCCTATATTCTCTATTATACACTCCGGTGATTCCTTATACATCCTACCTAACAACACTTGAAAACCATTTTGGAATTGTTCTATTGATACGGTAGACGGTTTATACGTCGCATATATTTCTTTGACTATCTTATTTTCCTTGTTATAACACCGGGAATTCCTTACATAATATAATGATAATATAGTATCCTTATACGATAAACAATATAACTCTATATTACATGTTGTTATTAATAACAATAAATTTGTTATGCTTATTGAAATATAATGTTTGAAATCCAATTTTATATTGTTTATAGTAGCAAACATTTTATGAATGTTCTTATCGGTCACTTTTAATAACTTATAATTCGGATGTAAGGTTAACATTGGCACTTTTTTTATAATTAAACGATATGATTCATATATCGTTAACGGCATTATTGCACGCTGTTTACCTTCGTTTTTAAATAAAGATATCTTATAATAAGTCTTATGTCTCTGATAATAATATAATGTTCTAATTAACTGTTGAGCAACACCTTTTTTACGATGATTGTTATGCACACACAAATAATCAACATATTGTAATGGAATCGTTGTTCCATTTAATATACAATCTACCGGACGTAATGTAATGGTTCCTATTATCCTATCGGCATAATAATAATGCAATATAATAACATCATTTAGTTCTAAATAAGGAACTATATGCGTTTTTTCAGGTAAGTAATTTAAATCTTTAGTACGTAAGTAATTATTACTTATTAACGCTACCATTTCATCTACATATGACTCATTAGCATCTTTACCATACGCAACTCTAATGTTTTTTATATTTACATATTTATCATCTATTATCGGTAACTCTTCTGATATTACTCTTGGAGATATAAAATAATTCCATATATCATATACATGAAATACAGGTTGCTTTGACCAAAATGGCAAAGATAACCTTATTACTATATACATAACTATTATGACTATTACTATAACATACAATATAATCATTTGTTTATTTTGTATGATATTAACGTTTAATCATCTAAACACAATGATTCTTGACTCCACGTATAATAATATTCAAATGGAGGATACACAGTTAACATTACTACAACTTGACCACTCGTTAATACTAATACTGTATTTATATCATGTATTATTATATATGTTATACTAAAGGTAGTTAATAAATGTAAACACAACCATATAAGTATTTTAAGATAATATGGATGCATTAGTATATTTATATTTTTTTTTTTTGTATTATTTAACTTCTTTTACTATTTATAATGGATCTAAAATATAGTAATAGTTATCATATACACAACAAAGAAAGAATCATTGTTATATGGTGTGCTAAAGCTGCATGCACTACTGTAAATCATATGATTTTTCAACATGAAGGTTTATTAGATGAAGCATTAAAATACAGCAAATGGATTCATAATTATAGAAAGGTCTATAATTCAATGTATAACAGAAATAAACAAATTACTAGAAATAGACATCCATTTACTAAATTTATACAATTCTGTGTAAACCCTTATCGTCGTGCAGTCAGTAGTTATATACACGCTATGCGTAGTAAAAATAATTATGTTGGACCAAAAAATAAAAATATTTCTTTTTATAACTATTTAATACGTATATTAAATGGCACTATTAAACATGATCCACATCATGATAAACAAACATTCATTATACGTAACTACAATCATATACACGTTGTAAAAATGGAAAACATTGAAAATGAACTTCCTATAATAAACAAAAAATTTAATCTACATTATAAACTTTGTGGAAATCAAAATGTTAAAAAAAAAAATAACAATGTTAACTATTTTGTTGGTGAAAAAAATTGGAAAAAAATATACAATAATATACCCAATAACTATACATTATTCTATAATAAAGAAATTAGAAAATTAGTTTGTCAAATTTATAGGGAAGATATTAAAAATTTAGGGTATACTTGGGAAATGTTCGTAAATTATGAAGAACAAAAAATGAATCGTCCGTAAAAAAAAGATTTCTAAACAAAACTAATAATCAAAAGGGGCGCGCGCTGTGTTTTTCATATCTCTATCATGTCTCGCTCGTGCTCTACGCACTGTCACTGTTGCGCGATTGTGGTGCTGGTGGAAGAATCCGCGGCGACGGTTTCGGACGACGAACTGCTTGAACATACTTTTTTACCTTGAAGTAGTGCGGCGCACGGTATTCGATGCGAACTTCCTTTTCTTGCTCGAGTTGTGCGATGAACCCGGAAATGCGATCGAACACTTCATCTCCGGTGAATTCCGACGGCGCTATCACACCGTCATCGGTGAATTCAAGTGTCGGCGAAACGCTGGCGCTGCGCGGCACGAGGACGTGCTGGGCGGTATACGCGTTGAAACGAATGAATACGAGATGATAAGGTTCGGTGGTATTGCGGTCCTGACGCGGTAGCATGGTGAGTTCTGTGATGCAACCCTTTCCAAACAAACGCTCAAATGTCCCGTAGATAACGCGATCGGTAACGTGATGGAAGACCCGAGGAATGCATAGTGCGGGAATCTGAATCATAGTTGCGGTCATAATTGTATGAGATACTTATGGTTTGTTCTTGAACATTTATTTCAATTTATGAAAAAGGGGGTGTTTTTCATGTTTTCACAAATTGTTTTTACACCCTCGCCTAGATACTACCATCAACCATGAATATCCAAAGATACTACTACAAAAAAAAACACCTACTACATATTTCTACTCTTTTAACTCCTTTATCACACAATGAAGAAGACCATTTTCATTTATGTTATAGTGCATTCTACAACCCATTTATGTGCTTATTGGTGATTCAAGATATGTGTATTGGAATATTCATGCCCATGCACCTCGCTAAAAAATTCGGCTATATCCGTATGATACTAGAAAAACAAGAATACTACACTCTAAATCAAAAAACTTCTTGTATCGTGATTACTATTAATGATAATTGGGATACTAGTAAATGGTCCTATGATTTACTATGTAAATTTTATATAAATATGTTTTCATTCATATCAGACACTACTATCGAAGACATTAAAAAACTTGATTCTTGGAAACATCAACATATCGATATGGCGTTTTTAGATGCTTTATGCTATCAATGATATGGTTTATGCAACACATATAAATACTGATATTCATATTCTACATCCACCATATCCACTTTAGAATCCAATATAAATCCCGCACGTTTCGCTAAATTTAAAATATGCTTTTGTGTCGGCATATACAACTCATGCTCATTTTTCATGGCCTTTTCTTTAGATTTATCCATGAAAAATTCTTCCATATACCCCTTGTCTCGCGATTCATCTAATCTAAAATTCGATTTATAATCAAAGTCGTTAAAGGTTACATACGTACTTGTTATACGCTTTGGTGCATATTTTTGCGGCGAGATTAAGGTTAATGGATCACCTGCCTCCAGTATCGGATTAAACTTTGTTCGATCTACTAAATGTATCATTAAATATCCTCCGGGCATTAACCACGTATAACAATTCTTGAAAAAGGTATTCTTATCCTTGATGTAATATATCGTAAAATAAAAACAAGTTATATGCGTAAAACTAGAAGGG
>Ga0315320_10001855_pt1 | contig 17561 bp, 11 predicted proteins | sample M140m21515metaG_FD_203458 | JGI IMG/M metagenome (GOLD analysis project Ga0315320, IMG submission 203458) | Ammonia-oxidizing marine archaeal communities from Monterey Bay, California, United States - M1 40m 21515 | ecosystem: Environmental > Aquatic > Marine > Coastal | place: USA: California... | reverse complement strand
CCAGTCAACGGTGTCCAGTCAACGGTGTCCGGCTGCCTCTACCCCGCTTACGGCGAGCCGCCCTGCTGCTGAGGGCGATTCCCACATTCACTCGCTGAGCAAGCGATTTACCACCGGCTTCAAGACCGCCGGATCTTCGCAAATCTCGAACGTTTTGCGGCGACTGGTTGCCCCTGCGACGAGCTGGACCTGCGACTTCCGCACTCTGAGTGCCTTTGCCAACGCGAGAGCAATTGCATGATTAGCGCGTCCTTTCTCCGGAACCGCGTGCACGCGGACCTTCAAAGCCCCTTCGTGCACTCCTCCCACTTTGGTACGAGTCGCGTTAGGAGTAGCGAAGACATCGACCCGCATCTTATTTTCGCTCGATCACGCCATCAAACAAACTGGATCCAATCCGAACCATCGTCGAGCCGGCGCGAATGGCGTCTTGATAATCGCCGCTCATGCCCATTGACAGCTCGGGCAACGGATTCCCGGTCGCAAGTTGCAACCGATCCCGCAGTTCTCTCGTTTTCTCGAACTGCTTGCGGGCAGCTGTCCGATCTGTGCCCCAGCCGGCCATCGCCATCAAACCGCAGATTTCAATGCCCGATCTTTTACGGGGTTCAAGCACGGATTCAAGGGTATCCGGCAAAAATCCGGTTTTGGCCTCGTCACCACTGATATTGACTTCGAGCAATACGTTGATGCAGATATTCTGCAGGACGGCTTCCTTGGCGATTGCGGACAGCACGCGTTCACTATCTACAGAGTGAATCATCGGCTTGCAACGCAACGAACGTCGAACCTTATTGCGTTGCAGATGCCCGATCATATGCCACGACAATGGCGTAACATCCTGCATCGCTTGCGACTTCTGCCACATCAACTGAGGACGGCTTTCACCCAGTTCACGACAACCAGCCGAGGTTAAAGCTCGCGTCAGTGTTTCGTCCACATATTTTGACACGCCAATGATGCGCACGGAATCTGGCCCGCGTCCGCAATCGAGCAAGGTTTCACGCACCTGCTGCTGCACAAACTGCCAATTCTCATCGATTCTTTGCTGCGTCTGCTGTTCAGTCATCATCCGTGGAACACTTATCGTCTACGGTTACCAATTCTTCGTGTGACCCGTCACTGGCGTAAAAACGTGACCCGTAAAACTCGGCCACCAGATGCTTACCCAACGCTGTTCGGCAGCATCGCTCACCAAGTGCCCGATACACCATCCATTGTTCAGATCCAGCCTGCACGCGATAGGCGGTGGCTTCATGACGAGGAACCAGTTTCAACTGGTCCCCTACTGTTAACTGCCGCCAAGTCCTTGGGCGTGTGAACCGCCGTTTCTGCAAATCGCACCAAAGCGGCGCATAGAGTGCTTTGCGGCCTCGAACAAAGAGTTGCAAGTGCCCGTCGCTGGTCTCACCCAACGTTGAGTCTGTGGGCCCGTTTGACCATTCGCCAGCCGCCAATGGAACCACTAGTGCTCGACGCTTTCCATCAGTAAGAAATCCCTCGCGCGTCTCTCTTTCGGGCGACCAACTGATGGACTGACCTAACGGCAAATTACACCAGTAATCGATCGTCGATGTTGACACATCCGTCGGTTCATCAGGAATCACAGTATCGGCAAGCAGCACACATCGATCGTCCCGGACGAGCATTATCTGTCTTTGCAGAACGAGCCCACCACTCCACGGCTGCTCAATTTCCAAATAATGCACATCATCGTCACTGTGTTCACAGACTTCGGTCCACTCTCCACAAGGTTGGCGTTCAACGCCGTCCAATTCCAGACGAACCTGCACCCTACCGGAAAACAATCGCCTACGACCAGCAAACAATTCCAGTTCCGGAAACTCCCCTGAGTAATCGAGATGGAACCTTCCCTGTCGTACATCCCAATCCGCAAACCCGACAGCCAATTTTGCATCCTGGTCATGGTGCCATGTGTCGGGCAGCCCCACTTCCCATACAAGTCGTCCACCCACTGGGGTTTCACCGCGGGCCGCTGCGAAGGCCGCACTCAACATTTCGGGGTATTCGTTCTGTAACGTAGCGATCAAGCCAAACTCTTGGTCATCGGCGGACATCGCTCCCACCGAAGCGGTACTCAACGCGGTCCCCAACGGATGCGTCAAAGCTGCTGCCCACTTGGCCAAGACAGCCTGAATGCCTCGATCAGACTTTCGAAATTTTCGTTTCGCCACTTTTTCGAGTAAGTTCCGACATCGCAGCAACGATGCCAAGACAAGACGAACACTTGCCGCGTTCCCCAATGCTCCTGCCACAGCCTCTTGCTCCCGATCACACCACATCCTGACTGAGTCACCTGCCCCTCCTGCTAAACGCTTGCAGGCAGCCACACACGGAACACGCCAAGCGAGTGTGAGCCCCAGTTCGCCGGCGAGCATTAGGTGATCGACACTGTAGGCAGTGCTGCGTTGCAGAACAGACTCATGCAGATGCTGCAGGGTCGTCGTAAGCATCCACCACCGGTGAGCTTCAATGCGGCTCGCGAGTGCGGGCAACGCAGCTGCCCAGAGAATCGCAAAGTGGCAGTCCAGGGGAGTGAACACCTGCCGACTATCGATGGATTCAATGAACGATGCTGCCTCACGATCAAAATCGATGCCTTCAGCTACCTTGCCTTCTGCAACATCCGATTTATCTTTCGCGCGTGACAGAGCAGACAAAGCGACGATCAGGCGATCGCACTCGCCGCCTTGGGCTGCCGCCACACCCCACAAATAAATCGCTCGCTGACCTGCTTCTTCACCAAACATCCTTTGTGCATGCTTAGGGTGAGCCAACCGCGACAAACGTTTGGACAGTTGGCTCCAACTTTCACTGCTCCGGGCATCCGTACGCTCATTGTCACCTAGATCCGCAGGCTCAACGTTTTCTGACTCAGTAAGAAAAGACTCTCTCGACATCAAATTCAACCAATATTTTCCGTGACGGTACTTTCATCAGCACCGCCGGTAATTTCCGCAATTGAAAAACGCTAGAGCGCACATGAGCGGCAAGACGACGGTTAGGACAGCGTAACGAACAGATTATGAATTGCCGTCTTCCGCCGCCCGGTGCTATCGCCACGCTACATGGTTCGCAGCTACCGATTCCCCTCAAGTGCAGTACCTATACAGCCCATCTGTGTAATACACCTGTGCAGAACCTGTGCAATGCAACAATCGCCGTTGGCACGATAACTGCAAGGATAGTCGCTCACGAGCCGGACGATACCTTACTCGTTAAAACTTGCTACGCTAACCTGTAAACAGGGTGTTCGGGTGACATGAAATCTGTTCATGAGCCCGAGGATTGCCGAAAAAACACACCGCACAGGGCGGTATACTGCCCCAAACAGACACCAACTCAGTTAGTCCGCCTCGCGTTTCCAGTCGCAAAACTGGTCCAATGAGGCGACAAGTGCCGCACGAGAGACAGACATGATGAATAAGTGCAAGCCGGTTGTCGCTGCTTTTTTTCTGACCCAAGCTTTCTTTTTCCAGCTGTCCCTGACGCAGCTGACAGCTCAGGAACAGGCAAACGGTAGCCAAGCGGCAGAGGAAACAAGCCCGTCGGGAACCGCGCAAGACGTCACTTCCCAGCCCCAGCTTCCCAGCCCGGGGGCACCAGCGGACAGCCCGGAGGTACCGTCGGACAGCACAAGCGCCGAGCCTCCAGAATCGGGTGCCCAAGACACTGCGACTCAGGCCGAAATCGATGCGGCCCAAAACGTTTACGTCTCACCAGCAACAATCACCCGCAACGCCCTCAGTCCACCACCCGGTGGCTCGGCAATCAGCAAAGACCATCTATGGATCGATGCCAAGAACAAGCGAGTCATTTTGGATGGCTATGTGGCAATGACCGATGGTCCTCTCGAGATGTTTGCTTGCCCCGAGGGGACCAAGGAGCACGAATCCATCATCGGCACGCTCGCCAGATCCAAAGAGGTTCATGCCGCCTTGCTTGCCGTCGGCGCGATGCGCGGTACGCCAGTCGAGTTCTTGCCCAAATTTGTACCCGCAACAGGTCAGCGGATTCGGTTGTGGGTTTGCTACCGCGATGAAGACGGGAAATTCAAGGCAGTTGACGGTCGGCGGTGGGTAAAAAAGGCTAACACCGGAAAACAGATGGAACCAGATTGGGTTTTCTCCGGAAGCGGATTCTGGAAGGATCCTGAGAGCGGTAAGGAATACTACCGGGCTGACTCAGGTGACATGATCTGTGTCTCCAACTTCAACTCCGCCATGATGGACATCCCTGTGGCCAGCAGCGCAGAGGCCGGTGACTTACTTTACTTGCCGTTTACAGAGCGGATTCCCCCCCAGGGCACACCGCTTCGCCTTGTTTTGATCCCTATCCCTCTGCCGACAGACAAACCTGTCAAACCGGGCAGTCAACCAGACACCAAAACGCCACCCACAAAATCTATTATGCCGCTGAAAGCAAACCCCAAGCCTAAACCGAGTGGCAAGACCCATTCAGATACCAGCCCAGAAACGGGCAACTAAAACAGTTCTGCTTCGGCATTGTGATCCGCCGCCAACCGTCACAGCACTCCGTTGACAGCACGGTCGTTTAAACAAGGTCCGCTAAGAAAGGTCTGCTAAGCACAGTTTGGTTTGATCGAGGTCCAAACCAGCATCCACCCACTAGGCTGCGGCTCAGATCAAGCCAACCGCTTTCCGCCAGACCCAGAAGATCCCCAATAGGACCAGGAGCCCAAGAAACATCAGCGGATGGCTCCACAATTGCAACCGCCTCAGTGAAGGTTCTGGCTGCGGCAGCGCGGCGAGCAACTCGATAATTTCTGAGACGCTATTCTGTTCGACCGACTTGCCTCGGGACACCAAGGCGAGTTCTTCCAGCACATCGGGCCTTGCGGGCTTGCCGACCTGTTCAATTGCCTGACCTCGCACATAAACCGTTGTATCAAGCTTCACGCCTGTTTGCTGACAGATCACTGCAACGGCGTGTTTCCCAGGTTCCTGCGGCGTGAACCGCCCCTGAAACACGCCCCACTGATCATCCTCTGCCATCAGTCTGACGGTGTCGACAGTGCCACTCGGCGATGTAACCGTTACCAGAACATCTCCTTGCTGCAGTGGTTCACCTCCCTTGTCCATCACGTGCGCGCTAAAGGTCAATGTCTTGCGAACTTGAGGCTGATCTGGCTTGTAGAAAAGCCGCATGCCTTTCCCTTTGACCATATTTCGTTGGTAAGCCATCCAACGCACCACTTGGCCCCAGAAGCGATAGTGATATTTATCCTCTACACCTTTCCGCCATCGCCACGCGCCATCTGTGCCCATGAATAGGACTTTGCCTTCGCCGAACGTCCTGGTCACAAGCAGCGGCAATCGCCCGTACTGATTACTCATCTCGTTGTGCACCGCTAACACTTCCGCACCCGCCTTGGCCCTCACAACTGGTGCATACCATTGAAACCCTGGCAGGTCTTCCCAGACCTGCACATTTTCATCACCGCTGTCAGCCAATTTCGTCAATAGGCTGCCCCGGCCTCTTTCAGTCAATTCAAAATGTCCGGCAGTTCGTGACCCCCAGCCCCCAGGCTGCGACTCATCCATCACCACGGGATTCAATTCATCCAGTGCCGTTCCCTGCAAACTGAATTGCCGCCCTTGCAACCCTGGCATGAACACTAAGCCGCTGGCTTGTTGCTCAATTAGACCTTTCAACAGTTCGCACTGTTCTTCCGTCAACTGATCGTCATCCAGGCCTACATCACCAAGAAACACGACATCGTAGGTGGCCAAATCTTCAATCGCTTCGGGAAACAATTGAATGTAGTCCTGAGACCCCCCACCAACCTTCTGCAAGCCTGGATGAAACAGCAAACACGAGACTTCAACTCCAGGATCCCTCGACAACGCATTTCGCAGGTATCGATATTCCCATCTTGGATAGGACTCGACGACTAAAACTTTCAGTTGTTCTTCGCGGATAACAATCGGTGCAGCCTGTTCATTGTTATCGGAAATGGTTTCATCAGGCTGCTTTGGAAGCGACACTGAGATCGTAAAGTCCCCCGTGTCCGTTGTCTTCCAATTGAACGCATCATAGGTGCGTCCCATCGCAGTGACACGCACTTCCTTGGTCAATTGATCTCCATTGGAGACATCCATCGTGACGGTTGCGACAAAATCCCGGGGCAGAGAACTGTCGATGGTGAATGGGATGCGCACTGGTTTCCCTGCGGCGCCAAACGTCGGAATATCGACGCTAAGCAGTTCAACATCAGGCAAACGATTGGCGCTACCTGCAGCAACAGTGAAGATCGGAACCTGCTTGGTTCGCAAACGCGAGGCGGCTTCAACAGGGGGCTCTCCATCATTCCAGTCACCGTCCGAAACCAGCACAATCCCCATCAACTGCCCAACTCTTTCGGCAGTTTCCAGCAACGGATCTTTCAGGTTAGTAACGGTGGACCTTGTCTCAACCGTGTCATCTCTCTTATTTGCTCCCAGCTTTTGCCCGTCGTCTTTCGCTGGCATGCCTGCGCTACTTATCGGCTGCAACACTACATTCAAACGATCATCCAAGGCCGACCAGGCAGCAGCATCCAACAAAGGCATGATCGCCTCTGCACGCGTAATGGCTTCCTTTCCTGCCGATCCGTCTACCAAAACGTCGCGTGTCTCCATGCTACGAGAATCATCCCAAAGGATCGCAATCGTCGGCTTGGTATCCGGTTGGTACTCTTCGATCCACTCTGGCTGATTCAGCAAGACAGCGATCATAGCGACAATCAAAACTCGCAACACTTCCAGCTTGGCAACGGACTGCAGACGCCCACTCCGCAACCATGCGTAGTAGCTGACCGCACACGTCCCAAGAATCGCAATGATCGATAGCGTGATCGAGAAGGGAGTTGCGAGGAAGGTCAGGTGTTGAAAACCACTCAAGCCACACCTCCAACCGAAACATCGTCGGACTGAGGTTCTGCAATCGCATCACTAAAACCACTCATGTGACTTACCTGCGTTTTCCCTCCACCAGCAAATGAGGCAACGGCATCGTTTGCAGCAATCCGTTTGGGAATGCACAACACTGCTTCGGCGATCAACGCAAGCAACACAACGACCAAAAACAGCCGCCAGATCTCCTGAATCAAGCTGCTATTGTTTTCGGCGGTCTGATTAACCCGATCAAAATCGAGATTTTCAAATAGCGTTTCAACGCGTTCCGCGGGAACAATCGTCGCGGCATCTTCTCCGGCACTCCGGTTGATCGCAATCAGTGCCCCCTCACCTTGATAGATCCCTGCAGTGGACGCATAAGTACTTGAAAGACCGTCCGTGTTCCCAGCCAACTGGTCCCACCCTTGCATCTCGCCAATTTCAGCATCACCGGCAATGGCCTGTTTGGTGCTCGACAAGGTCTTGGCACCCGCTTCGCCAGCCCGCTGGATCATTGCATAAAGCACGACACCAGCAGTCGCCAAAGATGAATCACCCGCCGCGGTTGTCGTGGTACAAAAGAATACTCCACCGCGATCAGTCGTAGCCCTGGCAAGCAATGGAGCCCCACCGTCAAGGACTGCCAGCGATCGAAATTCGCCTTCCAACTCGCAATGTCGCGTGACCTTCAGTTCACCCACTGGTAGGGCATCGCCGCTGCGAGTCCTCGAAAGCAGGTCTTGATCTCCCACCCAAGATCCGACTCGAACTGTCTGTGGCTCCTGCCATGTTCCCCAGCTGACTCCCGAAAATCCGGCTGTGGTGGGAGATTTTGGAGGGAAGAATATTAGTTGTCCTCCACGCTGAACAAATGCCGTCAGCACTGCGTGCAGCCCTTCATCCTCACCTGGAATCGCAACATGCCACGCGATCAATGAAACGTTTTCAAGATCCTGGGACACGAGGTCATCGGGCGTGATGCTAACGGACTCGCAGACCACAGACGAATCAGGTGAAATGGCGGCGGCAAACTCGACAGGCCTCACCTTTGCAGGGTCGTCACTAACCACCAGGGTTTTCCTTGGCGGTTCCTTATCAAAGACAAAGTAGAATTCATTGTCACTTGCACTTGAATCAGCTTGCAGCCAAACACGGCCCCAACCGCGCGAAGTCCCGTCATCAAGCACGACAGGATGTTCTACTAATTCTGATCCCTTGCCGGTGAGTTCAACGTTAAAGACCGACCGGGCTCCGTTGAGTTCCAACGAAACTGGAAGTGTCATCGCGGCAGCGTCCTGTCCATCCTGATCGATTTGCAGCGAAATCAGCAAATTGGCCGCATCACCGTCTTCAATTCTGCGGACCTGCGTGACCACCAACGACCGATTTCCGGTGGGAACTTCAGGATAAGCAAGCAGATGAAATCGAACCATCTGCGGCAACTCAACCAGAGATTCGCGGATCGCGTCCCAGCGACCACTGTCATCTTTCCAGTCGTTACGTCTCACATCACTCAGCATCCAGACTTCAGCTCGACTAGGACGGTTCTCTCTGATGTAGCGATCAGCAGCCTCCAGCAACGAGGGCAAATCAGCCGAAGCGCTCACCGCACGAGTCTCTGGCATCTGCAGCAAATCGCTTGGCTTTTCGAACTCAACCGGTTCTTGATTAACACTGTCGATCAAGAGGTATCGGTTACCTCCCAGAGTTTCGAGAGAATCAACCAGCTTTGCAACTCCGGCCTCGAGCTTCGACACACCGCCTGGCCCCGCCTGGTTCATACTCGGTGACCGGTCCAGCAAAATGATTGTGGTATCTACCTGACCACCACCGGCCACTCCCAACCAACCACTCGATAGCGGGCGACTGATCGCGAAGATCAATGCTGCAACCGCCAGTGTTCGAGCCGCAAGGATCAACCATTGCCGGATTCTCGCATATCCTCGAGACATACGATTGGCAGCGAGCAGAAACTGCATTGCTCCCCACTGGACAGTCTGGAACCGCCTTTGGTTGATCAGGTGAATGACGATTGGCAGCGCAATCAGGGGCAACGCAATCAACATTGCCGGTTGCAAAAAACTCATCGACCGCCCCGCACCGTGTTTCGCCGCACAAGGAAGTCAAACAACGCTTGCTCATAGTCACCGTCAAGACTGCAGCGGTGATAATCCACTCCAGTTTCGAGCACAATTCTTCGCACCGCGGCTAGATAGTCGACCATTGCCTGTTGATAACGATCCATGATCTCACTGGGATCAGCGAACAGAGAGACACCACCTTCGAGATCAACGAAACGCGTCGGTCTGCGAAAGTCGAATGAGATCTCCTGAGGATCCATCAGATGAAAAACTGACACATCATGTTTCCGGAACCTCAAATGGTCAAACGCTTCACGCAACTCTGGGGGATTTACGAACAAATCCGAGATAATCACGACTAGTGCTCTGCCTCGAGTAGTTTCAGCAAACTCATGCAAGCGGTCCACCAGACCAGTTTCACCTTCAGGCGTCGCGTTTTCCAAGATGTCGTTCAATCCCCTCAAATGCGAAGGGGTTCGCCTGGGCGGCAGCGCGCGTACGATATCAGCTCCCATGCAGGTCAAACCAACGGCATCACCCTGCTGAACAGCAAGATATGCAAGGGAACCGGCTATACGTCGAGCATATTCGATTTTGCTAACGTCTCCCGAACCGAACCCCATCGACCCGCTAGTATCCACCACCAAGCAAAGTCGAAGATTTGTGTCTGCTTCAAACTCCTTGACGTAGTAACGATCTGTTCGTCCATACGCCCGCCAATCCAGACGTCGTAAATCATCACCGGGGACGTACCTCCGATACTCCGCGAACTCAACACTGGACCCTCGATGAGGACTAGCGTGCATTCCCGAAACACCACCTACCATCGGCCTTCTGGCAAACAAAGGTACAGCCGCGAGTCTCGCTAACGCTTGCGTGTCGAGAAATTGTCGATTCCGATTGTCGCCTAACAAGTTGTGCCGTTTGCCGTGACTGAAGAACGAAGCGGATGGAAGGACAGCGGTGGGTTCATCCTGCAGGATTGCCAACCGAGGCATGAAGGTAGAAATCCCAAGACGCGACAACGCCAGACCAATGACTCATCAAGCACAAGTTTGGTGGCAGCCACCAAACACTGAGCTGATTGAGACCTCTTTGATGGCCTACTTTTCGATGCCAACACCGTGTGGCAGACCGAAATCGAAGTCACGCCTTTGCGATCGACTCTGTCATGCCGTACGTCCCAAAACTACCTGTAGCGGCAGTATAAACAATTTGCAGCTTCTAGCGTCGTCTGATCACCCAATTTTGGGGCTTTCTCGGTTGTTTTCCTTCTCACCGCCACACCGCAGCACCGAACGTCAAACCTTCAACCACCTAGAACCGCGTGGGTAATTTCCCCTCTTGATTCGCGCCATTTTGGGCCTGCAAGCTGACATCAGCGATACGATGTATCCAGAGCTGACGTCGCAGTGGAAATAACGCCTAAAATCAACTGCACCGCAGTGCAACCCAGTTCAAACGCCAGCAGACCATGGTCAAACACTTCCAAAACTGCCAAACTCGGGTGTTCAGATGCATCTTCTCCTTCCTGGCACGTCTCATGTCTAACCCTCTGCTGCTCCACCAACTGCCTTTCCGTTTCGCCATCCTTGCCGCAGTTGCATTTCAGGTGGTTCATATTCAGACAGCTTGGTGCCAAACCAATATTTCAGAAGCAACGGCACGGTCCTCTAAGTCAACAACCCAAACGACGGAAAATGCGGCAGGAAAGACCACGTTCCCCGCTGCATCCAAAGCCGTTACGGTTGATCCGAATGTCACCACTGCCCATCTCAAACTCTTCGTCAAACCCCTCACCGTCGAAGAGTTAGACGTTGAAGCCAAGGGCTGGCAGGCTCTTCTGAAAAACAACGTTGAGAAGATTACAACACTGCACCTGCGTATTGAACAAGTGACGGATCAGATAGCCGAGCTACGAACTTCCCACGCCACAGACCACCAGCAAGCTGCTTTACCTGCTTCCACTCAAGCGTCTAAGGACGCCACCACTGCAGAATTAGCTGACAATGATACGCAAACCACAGATACTGGGACTTCCAAAAACAACCCACCCGCATCAGTATCGGCATCACCGCCCACTGGCAGAGAAGCAAGCTCCACGCCAGCACAAGCATCTGCAAACGAATCAGCACCGGCTTCACCGAAGACTCCCACCAAGCAGACTCCCACCGTTGATTCTCTGACCAAAGAACGAGACCAGCTTTCCGGCCAACTGACCGAGCTAACGCTGAAAAAAAGCGAGATCTCACAGAAGTTTGAGGTCGTCCTAAACAGTCTCGAACTCAAAGGGGGCGATCCCACATCCTATCGCAAATACAACGACGCACTTAGCGGCGTTGCCCTGGAAGTTACCACTGCAAGTGGCATGTGGCAGATGCTCACCGGTTGGATGGTCGCGGAACAGGGTGGTAAGCGTTGGGCATGGAATCTCGTTCGCTTCATCGTGATCCTTTTGGTGTCTTATTTCGGTGCAAGTATATTGGCGAACTTCGTCCGCCGCGGGGCATCTCGCGTCAAAGGGGTGTCGCAATTATTGGTCAACTTCCTCAGCTCATTTACGAAGCAACTTGCGATGGTGGTTGGGTTCATTATTGGTTTGGCCGCTCTTGAAATCGACATCACGCCTTTGATCGCCGCAGTAGGTGCGGCAGGTTTCGTTGTTGCTTTTGCTTTACAAGGGACTCTCAGCAATTTTGCCAGTGGCCTGCTTATCCTCGCCTACCGCCCCTTCGACGTTGGCGATGTAATCGAAGCGGCCAGCGTCTCCGGAAACGTCGATTCCGTCTCGTTGTTTTCTACCCACATCCGAACCTTTGACAACAAGCTCATGATTGTTCCAAACAATGACATTTGGGGTGGCACCATTACGAATGCGACTGCCAGTACAACACGACGCGTCGATTTAGTGTTTGGCATCGGATACTCCGACGACATCAACGAAGCAAAAAACATCCTCGCACGAGTCGTTGAAAACCATCCCTTAATTCTGAAAGATCCAGCCCCAAATATCAGAGTGAATGAACTAGGTGATTCATCCGTCAACCTGATCTGCCGGCCTTGGACTAAAACAGCGAATTACTGGTCTGTGTACTGGGATTTAATGCACACAGTGAAGCAGGAATTTGACAACGCAGGAGTAAGTATCCCTTTCCCACAAACCGATGTTCATGTTTACCAGCAGAACTCGAATGATTGAAGTGTGGCAACATCCAAGCATGACCTCGAATGAAAGACGACACTTCTAAATTGGGAGTCCCCAACAAGTGTGCACATTCGATAATGAAGTTTAACGGCCTCGGCGTTACCGAAAGGCTTTGTAGTTGCAGGAAGGTGTTATTGCACTGAAGCTTTGAATCAAGCAGCGGCCCGAATCGCGGAGTCACCACCGGGCTTATCACTATCCTCGCTACAATCTTCTGTCAGTTGCTTGGGACCTGCAGACAGCGACTCGATCACCCTAGCGGCTTCTTGTTTCAGTTGCTTTGTCTCCTGCTCAGCCAACTGCCTGTTGAGGATTTCGCCATCCAGTTTTCTCTCCAGCTGCGACTGCAATCCACGAGCAGCACCAACGTCGGCGTTGAGACAATTGATCACTTCCAGTTGCTGCTTTAATTTCGACTCGAATCCGACTCGCTGTTCTTCAAGTTGACTTTTTACAAGTCGACATTCAGCGTTTGCTACCTGTGTTCCACCCTCATGATGAGCCAATAGTTTTTCCCATTCCACCTTGTCATCAGCCCTTGCTTGCTCGGTTTCAGCGAGTTGGGTCGTCAAGCCTGCCAGACGCTGTTCCAAATCATGATTGAATGCTGATAGCGTTTCGTTTTCTCCTGTCAGAGTTGCCTGCAAATCACGGAGTCTTCCCAATTCGTGATTTAGGTCCCGCGTCTCTTGGGCCTGCAATTCAAATTTCTCCGACGTTAATGCTGTGCTTTTTTGAAGTATTTTTGCTTCCTTCAAAGCATCGGTTAGCTCGTGATTCCGAGCAACCAAATCTTCGACAGTGGTTTGTTGGCTGGCCGTTTGTGCTTCACTGGGACTCTGCGTTGGCGTTGCTGTTCCTGCAGATTCTCGTGTTTGTTCCAGGATTTCAGCAAGAGTCGCATGAAGTTCGGCAACCTGAACGACTTGGTGAAATTCAGAATCGTATTGCTGCTCAACTTGTTCCGCATATCCGCGTAAACGGTTAGCTTCGGCGTTCGCATACTTAAGCTCGTGGACTGCGGATTCAAGCTCTACACGTGCAGCCTGCAGGCTATTCTCTAGACGCTCATTCAACTCAGTGTCCAACTCAATGTCTTGGGGATTCTCTGACATCGGTTGGTCGTCAAGGATCGTTTCATATCCAGTTTCATGGCATGGGTCGCTGCTTTTCACTTCCGCCAACTGTTTCTGCAACGAGCGTATCTCTGCTGCTTGGCTAACAACCCTTATATTCAACTGCTGCACCTGCGAACGATCAGCAGCACCATCTTGGCTCCGGCGATTCTTCAACAACCTGAACTGTTCGCTGGCCTGTTGGAGTTCACGCTCTTGGCGTGATTCCATGTCGCTAATGACGTCCGAAAAGATTCGGTTCTCCTGGCTCGCTAATTCCAGCAGATTGGTTAGGTTCCGATTATCACCACGGAGTTGCTCAAGCGTCTCCATCAATTCTGAAACCTGCAGTTCAGCATCACGTTTTTGCTTAGCTGTCTGACATCCAACACTGTTTGCCAATTCCGCAGCGGACGCAAGCCATTTACCCTCTTCACGCTTTCTACATCGCTCGTGTTCATTATCAGCCTGTAAAATGCGAAGATCAGCCACTAGCTGATCTGTTCTTTCCAACTGCTGTCGCTTTTCGCGTTGCAATGACTCGATCGAAGACGCTGCGGAGTCCCTTTGGCTGACCACATTTAGAAGTGCAGATTCCAAAGACCGAATGTCTTTCCTAAGTCTGGGCACCTCTGCATTGCAATCCGCGCCGGATTCCTGAAGCATAAGATTGGCGGCGGCCTGATCAGCGCTAATTGGCAGTTTCAAACGCCGGCGTCTCCGGGCCGTTTGCGTTGGCTTAGCTTGCAGGAGGGTCTGCGGTGGAATTGACTCAACGAACCGAATCGGTTGACGCTGCATTCGATTATCTGTTGTCCACCACATCGTTTCATCTCTTCTTACTGTGCAAGACAGCTTGGAAAGGAAATCACCACAACTTCGCTCGGATCGGGCAACAACGCAGCACGTACCCGCTGATTCTGTTCTCATCGGCAACTTGAACAAAAACCTTAATATTTTGCCTAGCTTGCCAAACGTGGTTCGGGTTTTTCCGTTGGGCGGACCTCCGCTAAGAAATGTGGCGAAAAGATAGGGGTGACGTAGGTTCCCCTGCTGTAGAGGGTTGGTCCAATCGAGTCATCCCTGGTTCTGTGACGGCGGCAGTAGCGTTCAAAAAAGCACCGCGGGCCCCTTACGATCGCTGAACGGCGTGTTCTGTTCCCACAACGCTGACTCAAGGCCTATCTGTTCCCGCTTACCCTTTCCCCCACGTCGCCCCACTTCGAAACAACGAGCCAGTCAAATGGATTGATCGATACCGAAGACAGCACCACCTTTTTAGGGGATCGCCACAAATCCCGGATACGGAGTGTCCAATACAAACCTGACATCTGGAAAAACTGCTGCTGTGAACACTCGCCAACACATCAGACGGGCGTTAAGCTGTCTCCAGCAACAGAATCCAATCAAGTTCGCGAATGCAACTCGGCATGTGCTGGTTGCCATTGGTGAAACAACACGCCTAAAGTGATGCAAAGTTTGTACGAGGCGAGGGTTTCAGTTGGCGAGGCTGTGCAGTCGAGGTGGACTTTTCAGGGGGCGGATGCTTGCTGAGACGAAGCGAGATGCTCAACGGGGTGGATCCTCAGCGAAGCGCGGAACGGGGTATTCAGTACCAGACAAAGTCCTGAGGGTTCAGGATTCGGCTTAGATACCAAGAGATGCAAGTTGGGGTCATCCCCGGCAACTGGCAGGATACGGCATGATGTCGTGCACCAGCTGGCTTAATCGAACGACAAGCAAGCCACAATTTTAGCACGAGACGATCGCATGAACACGTTGATTGAAAAACCAGCTAACACGGCGGACAGCCTTCCGAAGCAGGCGGCATGGGCCACCCTGCCGTCTCAGGGAGCACTGCTTCAGCCAGTGCTGCCAAGGCCCGTGCTGAACGATGCGATTCAAGTTGACGAGGTCCAAACGCTTGCCGACGCGATGACTGCCATTTGTGACGACTGTTGCAAGAATTCGTTGCAGTATGTCCTTCGAAGCGACACCGGCCACGACGGCGAATGACCTCTGCGAGCAATCTGGGAGTGTCTCTCTGATTGCCCGCAACTAAGTTGGGTTCAGGCACAGTTGGAATGAGAGGCTAACGGTGGCATTTATCCCCACTGATGTAGGCCGACGACTACTCTCCAGCCAAGCTAACCCTGCCTATTCCAATCGACCAACTCGTCATACCGCATGCCGTGTCCGCCGAAGATGTCTAGCGCGCTACCGACGGTGACGTCGACTTTTCCCAGGCTAACAGCATCGACCGATTGAACATCTTCCATCGACGCGGCACCTCCCGCGTAGGTGATGGGCAATTGCCCCCACCTTCCGAGCAGGGCCACCAATTCGTGATCGATGCCGCCGCAAAGTCCCTCTACATCCGCCGCATGCACAAGAAATTCCGCCGCAAACTCGGCCAGGTCACTTAACGTTTGTTCACTAATCACGACATTCGTTAGCTTCTGCCACCGATTCATCGCGACGCACCAAGCAGGGGCCCCGCTATTCTGGGCAACTCGCCTACAACTCAGGTCGATTACTAACCTCTCGGTCCCCACAGCGTCACGAATCTCTTTAAGCCGATCTGGTAAAAAGATGCCGTCAGCACTGAAGAGCCAAGAGGTGATGATCACGTGACTGGCACCACAATCGAGCCAATATCGGGCGTTTTCTGAGGAAATACCGCCTCCAATTTGCATCCCACCGGGAAATGCGGCCAAGGCCTCCACCGCCGCATCGTCATTTCCTGGCCCCAATTTGATGACATGGCCCCCCGTCAGACCATCCGCAGCATATTTGCTTGCAAACCAACTCGGCGGCCGCGATGACACGAAATTTTCGACCGGCGAAGCGTCATCCCGCAGCGTGCCTCCAACAATTTGCTTCACTTGCCCATCGTGAAGATCGATACAAGGTCTGAATTTTGTCATTCCGTAAACACGCTTAATGAATGAGAATAGGAGGATTGGCGTTCGGGCCTCGGTAAAAACGTCGCTGCTCGCATGGAGTCCCGGGGGTACCCAGAACGCTACAGAGGCCTAGTGTCTGGTATAAAAGGAAACTGTTTGGGGGCCTAGCCCCGCACAGCTCGCACCAACTGTAATTCGACCTTTCCTGCATGTCTTCCCAACCACATCTTGATCCCGGACTGAACTCGCTGCTCCAGACGCTGCGGAGTCGAATTCGGCGTTACATAGTATGCGATTCGCTGCTGGCTATCTTGGCCTTGGTGTTATCAGCTTTCTGGATAGGTTTGGCATTGGATTATTTGCCGGTCCAGCTAGGTGGAACCGAAATGCCTCGATTAGCGAGGACACTGCTCCTAGGGGTCGTGGCAGCAGGTCTGCTCGCAGTCTTTTTCAAAATGCTTGCAGGGCGTTTGCACCGTCCATTGCCTGACGACAGTTTGGCGTTACTGGTCGAGCGACATCATCCAAGCCTTGGAGGTCGCCTAGTGACAGCGGTACAGTTGACCGAAGCCGGCCGAACGGGAGACTCGCATTCAAGGAAATTACTGGATCATGTCCACGCTGAGGCCGCTGCTGAAATCGACAAAGTAGATCCAAATCGAGTGTTTCGACTACAACCCTTGGTACACAAGCTTGTCATTGCGGGCCCCCTTGCCTTAGCCGCCCTTGTCTTTCTTCTCCTCAGTCCCCAAGCGTTCGCGCTCGCAGCCTCTCGACTCACGCTTCTGACTGATGACCCATGGCCGCGCAGGGCCGACATTCAAATGGTGGGCATTGAACTTCCCGTCGTCACAGCGTCGGACGACACAACACTTGCACCCGAGCTGCTTGAGTTTGACGGAAAAACAATCAGCTTGCCCCGCGGTAGCAATGGAACCCTCCGGATCCGAGCACGTGCAGACGGTGCCGAAGTGCCTGTCGCGTGCACAGTTTACTACCAGACTGACTCAGGAACTCGCGGCCAGTCGAGTATGCGACGAGTCGGACGCATCGTCGATGGTTACCAGTCATTCATCCTTGATGGATCACCACTGACCGCTCTGAGTGAATCCGTCACATTAGATATCCGTGGACTCGATGATCGCCTGGACGACTACCGTATCGAAGCTGTCCAGCCGCCCGCACTTACAAATATGTCACTGCAGATTCGGTACCCCGATTACCTTCGTACGGCAGACGACGGACAAACAGACATGGTCGTGGATTACCAATCCGGATTGCGATTGCGGGAGGGAAGCGATGTGACACTGGTCGCCAGCAGCAGTGTTCCGCTCGGG
>Ga0315320_10001852_pt1 | contig 17566 bp, 10 predicted proteins | sample M140m21515metaG_FD_203458 | JGI IMG/M metagenome (GOLD analysis project Ga0315320, IMG submission 203458) | Ammonia-oxidizing marine archaeal communities from Monterey Bay, California, United States - M1 40m 21515 | ecosystem: Environmental > Aquatic > Marine > Coastal | place: USA: California... | reverse complement strand
GGAAACCTCGCCTTGCACATCCAAAATCCAAACATCGTCTGACCAAACAGGAAAACAAGCACGCTGGACTGCAATGGGGATTTCAACAGTTTTGCCGCCTCGCTCACGCCGCCACAAACGCGTCGCCTCCGCAGCTCTAGTGTCAGTCGCATCACGAACAAATCCAAGGACCGCAGTGCCTGTGGCATTGATTTCCAATTGATTGACAGCACTGGAAAGACGGCACCTGGAGAAATCCAACTTCTGATTTCCAACATCACCAGAAACCGATTTACCTTTCAGATTGACGACGTTAATGAAGAAAGGATGCCCCTCATCGCTGTCCCTGCTCACCGAAAGAACACCAACCACATTCTTCCGTCCTGACTGCACTGAGAGAACAACTTCACCCAAATCTTCATTCGCGAAGGGATGCAATTGCTGCAATCCATTCCCCAGCGTTTGCTGCAACTGCGCCAACAGTTCACTCTTTTCAATTCCTATCGCACTCTGGCCGTTACTTGAATCCAACGCCTCCAGATCCATCACCGCTTTGGTTGCGAGTCGCAGACTTTTCACCGGATCGGTTTCAGCCAGACGGATTGCCGAATCGGTTTCTGCGGTGAGCACTGAAAGATAATTCCTAACTCTTGATTCTTCCTGTTTTTCGAACAAGGCAGCTTCGACTGTAGCAATCTCAACTTTCTTTTCAGAGAGCTCATCATCTTTTTTCGAAAGTTCTTTTTGCTGCGTTTGACGCAAGTCCTTATTGTCTTTTGCATTACTCGCGCTGGTGCGCAACGCTACGAACACGTACTGCGTTGTAGATACCAGCAGTAAAAGCACGGCCGCGAGACTAACAACCGAGAGTGCCAAGGCAGGTCGCGCCTGGCAGGCCCGAACGATACGCTTGGACAGCGACTTGGGACGAGCCGTGATTGGACGACCTTCCTCAAAATGCCCAAGATCGTCCGCCATAGCGAGTGCACTCTGATAACGATCTGCAGGCTCTTTTTCAAGACACTTCAAGCAAATCGTTTCAAGCTCGCGATGCACCGCCGGATTGATATCGATTGGCGAAGGGGGCTTCCTATGCAATATCTGCTGCAACAGTTGTGCAAAGTCTCCATGAAAAGGCAATTCACCTGTCAATAACTCGTATAACATCACTCCAAGCGAATAGATGTCCGTGCGTGGATCAGATGAACGCGATTCACCTTTGGCAGCTTCAGGCGACATGTACGCAGGTGTCCCTAGAATTTCACCACTCAAAGTCATGGTCGCTTCAAAAACATCCTGCTTGGCTAAACCGAAGTCCATGACTTGTGGATCACCGTTTTCATCGACCATCACGTTGCTGGGTTTCAAATCACGATGAATAACAGAACTGTCGTGAATCGCCTGAATTGCGAAGGCTATTTTCCGCATCATCGAAGCAGCCGTCCGCGGCGAATCACATGACTCACGATGCCATTGCGACAGCGTCTTGCCATCAATCAACTCACTGCAGATAAACACGGTTCCACGATCAACTCCTGTATCATGGATCGCCACCACGTAAGGGTGACGAATCGCAGCAGCAACACGAGCTTCGCGAAGAAATAGCTCCTGTTGTTCACTGGTCAACAAACCACGACGTGGCACTTTGATCGCAACATCACGTTTCAATCTGGTGTCACGTGCTTTCCACACCAACCCGAACGACCCGGAACCAAGGCGTGACACGAGCTCAAACTGCGCGATCATTGAACCTGCTTGCAAGCCTTTGCGATTATTCAGCAGCAGAACGGAATTATCACAATGCAAACACGTGACTTTCCGAGAGGTTTCATCTGTAGCAAAGTCAATCTGCGGAAGTCGCTGACGACAGCTAGGGCACGGAACCAACGTAGGCTCTTCATGAAACACGCCACCGGTATCGAGAAGCCCAAGTACTCGGGTCGTGCCCAACTCAACCGGACCAGCATCAATTTCGTGCCGACGCGTATCCTGCTGCTCCGTGACGGCTTTCACCAGACCAAGCAACTTCAACTGCCGCTTTAGCTCGACAGCGATTTCGGGATTATCCCGGATGAGATCATCAATCGATTCTGTCTTGCCTGACGTCAAATCCGACACCATCGCCAAGGCAATCTGCCTCGCGTGGTCTTTGTTCGATTCGTCTTCACTCTCCGACATCAGCTTTTCCCGTTAACACATTGAACCACTTGGCGACTTCATTCTATCCAGCATTCCGGTTCCCATACGAATTCACTCGGCATATCTGTCTACCCCGCAGCCATCAGGTAACCTGAACAAAACAGCATGCAGATCCTCAAATATATCGAAAGTAGCCTTTTCCCCGAGTTCAACTGCATTGCTAAACCTCCGATCTGTCTTAGCCAGGACTGCTACGAGCATTCACCACGTGTAACAACGCCACCTACATGAAGCGACAGGCAGAGGTGCTTCAGGCGCGCAGGATGTCATTCACCGAATGAACCACAGCCAAAAACGCTTTTCTACAGCTAAAACACACCGCGATCTTTGGCTGCGAATTCAAAGCGGTGCCCATTCTAGCTACGGTACCGCCTCGTCTGAATCCACTCCAACGGGGGCGTATCGAGCCAATTCAAGCCATACTGACTTCGCCTTTTCTTTGCTTGAGCCGTGAGCAGTGGAAAAACAAAACCTAGCAGCATGGAAAAACAACCCACTCGGATCGGATCTACTCGTTGACAACGCAGGCGTCTAACGGAGTGAAACCGCGTTCGTATCGAGATACGACTGGGAGGGAAATCCAGACATCAACGCAAAAACTCTGCCAATTCCTGAACAGAGAACGTCGGATTCAATTGCTACCGGCAATTTGCATTTCCAAGTTTCGTTTCGCAGTGATTCCAGCAGTGAGTAACACCGACTGTGTTGGTCAGTTTTGAATGTGCCAGTACTTCCCCATTTGGACAAAAGCAACCGTATTCTTCTTGCCAATTTTAGCTTTGTTGAAACCAAAGGTGACCTCTGTCGCGGTCTTTTTCAAAATTGGCGTGGCACCTTTGATTTCCTTCAATACTTTGACCAACATCAGGGATTTTTGCTCACCAAAATTTTTGGCAAGTTCGCCCAATGATTCCCTTTCGTGTACTCATTGAGATCTGTGGGGGTCACAAATCCATCCAGAAACGCATCGTGCTCCTTCGCCTCCAAGAGGCGAATTCCCTCAGAAATGGAAGCCCCCAGCGTTTCTCGCGGGTCAACTTTTACATCTTCCGCAAACGCGAAAATCCCGGCAAATGAGGCAAGCGGACTCACGACAACTAGCTGGAACAATCGCATTGATAGAATCCAGTGAATGAGACGTGGTTAAAATCGAATACATCGGGACTACCCCAGCCCCTTTCCATTGCTCGCAGGGAATACCTGCAGAGGAAATCAGAGAGGTCGATACAAACGTTCGCATCCATGGGTACGTTACCTATTTCGCTCACTGCTCCGCCAGTTTGGCTTCATGTACCATGAAACTTCCAATTCTTCTCTAACCACTTTCAATTTGGAACGATTCAACTTTTTGTGATACGAACAGCAGAGGCTACCCGTATCCCCAAGTGATTATTTCGCAGCAGGAAACAACACCCAGTGGACTTGTACCCGTTACAAACCGAAAACCAATCCCTGGCGGTTGCCCCCTCACCATTGCAACAACTGCAACGTGGCGTGGCTAGAACATCAACCGCGATCCCGTTCTCTGCAAAGAGTCCAGCGAATAACACGGGCAAGCAGAATGATGCAGCAGACACAAACTGAAAACCCAGTTGACCGCACACTGAATTCACGCAACGTGATCGCCCAAGCTGCTCATCCACGATTCACCAACACGGCAAGCGACCAAGCTGGAACATCCAAAAATCTCTTTGTGGCACACGCTTGAGACCATCCACTCACGCTGAGTGTATTCAGCGATTATCGGATCCAACCTTGCTCTGTTCGCGAGCCTCAACCAGCGAGTTCCAACAAAGCACGACGTAACCGATGGGTGCATGATCCAACAGCGGCTTGAGTGGCCTGCCATCCAGATCCAAGTTTGCCCATTCCCTGAAGCGTTGCGTCACCGCCTGCCCCTGTCCGCGTGCTTTATCTTCCAGAAGTTCAGAGACAGTCACATTCCTGCGTAACTTTTTTTGACTGTCAAAATAAATCAATTCCCCCACATGGTGGTACCAAGGTGGCGGCGGTATCTCGGTAACAAAATCTGTATTATTGACGATCCTAAAAATGGACTGCTGGTACTGTTTGACGAATTCTGCGTCTCCCACTCGAGGTGCACCAAACGCATATACAGTAGCCGGTTTTTTGAATTGATGAGCAGCCAGCACAGCCAGCGCAGCGCCCAGACTATGACCTGTCAGCCAAACACTCCTACCCTCTGCTGACAAACGCTCAACTTCTGGTTGAACTTGAAGCCAAACGCCAGCAAGACTTGATTGAAAACCAGCATGCACATTGCCACCCGATGCCAATTCAACATGATGGGCCTTCACGTCAGTTTTGAAATCCTTCCACTCATTCGGCTCTGTCCCTCGGAACGCAACAATCACGGCCTCTGCATTGAATGCCAGGATAGCCTGAGTGTGATGAACACTGTCTTCAGGACTCGCATAGCGTTTCACCCCATGCATGCCAGCTGATCGGAGCTGCCGCTTTACAAAACCATCACCATCGGCATAGGCAAGCATCGACATTTCTGCCAGCCACCAAGCATTGGCTCGATCAAACTTCCGAACTTGATGCTGAAACGGAACGGTAGAAGCGTGTTTCAGATAAGGGTAACTGTAATCGGGCTTAAACAGCGAATCGAATGTCTGAACTCGAGGCATTTGCTTACGCACCAAATGCCTGTTGCTTTGCGCACAAAGCGAGGATGTCCCTACCAACGAAATCCCGATCCCGACAAGGCAAACGTGCAGACGGGCGGCATCAAAAACATGACGCTGAATCGCACAGGCAATCATCCTCGCACCACACTTTCGCTGGTCCAACGGTACCGCCCCACGCTCTCCGCTTTTGTCATTCAACCTGTCACTTTCTATCCGGCACCACTCAAACCGATGCAAATTGGATCCGTTCCAAAGGAACAGCCCAGTCCACCATCCATGCTCATTCCTCAACACAGCAGCATCCCGCCAACCAATCGCTGCAAAACCAATCTGCACTCACTTCTCAATCCTTCGCGTCTGCTTTGTCCCGATCCAGGAATACGACGTGCGAAGGATTCCCCACGGGAACGTAATGCCCTGTGAAGTCCAACGCTCCTGTTTTCTTATCCACCTTAAAAACAGAGAGATGATCGGCACGCTGGTTACCGCAATACAGGAACTTTCCTGTCGGATCAAAACTGAAACTACGAGGGTAATTACCTCGGGTCCACTCATCCGCAACATGCTTGAGCTCACCGTTGGATCCCACCGAAAAAATCCCGATACTGTCATGCAAACGATTACCGGCGTAAACAAAACGACCATCGTTTGAAACCAGAATTTCCGAGCAGAAGTTACTACCGGCAAACCCCTTTGGCAAAGTTGAAATGGTTTGACGCGGACTCAATTCGCCCGTCTCGCTGTCATAATCGAACAGCACGAGGGTCGAGCCCTCTTCCTGTATCGAATAAAACCATCGTCCATTGGGGTGAAAATGGAAGTGTCGTGGCCCGTCGCCGGCAGGCAATGCAATGTGCGGCTGTTTTGCCGGTGACAGCGTTCCTTTCTCGACATCAAACGCCCATACATAAATGCGATCAAGACCAAGATCGACATGCAGAACGAACTTGCCTGATGGATCAGATTGAATCATGTGCGCATGCGTACGGTCGTGACCGCTGAACGCCTTGCTACCAGTTGGCGCATTCGCGGAGGTAGTCGGACCAATCTGACCCTCATCCACTTTAATATCAGTTGCTTTGCCAAGTTGCCCATTCTCGAGAACCGGCAACACGGACACAGACCCGCCAAAATAGTTGGCAACAAAAAGATAGCGACCCGAGGGGTGAAGACTGACATAAGTAGGCCCAGCTCCTCCCGACGCGACCGTATTGAGCAACTTGAGTTTTCCATTGGCAGGATTGATTTCATAAGCACTGACAGTTCCTTCCTTGGTACCACCAAGGCGATCGGTTTCATTCGCCGAATAGATGCGTGTGCCCGCTTCATTTACGGCCAGACAACTTGGACTCGTGCCACTGCGTGTCACGCCGATGGGCGTCATTTCCCCCGTCACTCGATCAACACGAAAATGGTGAATCCCCAAACCATTCCCGGGTGGCAAATCCACCTGTGTGGGAAGCATATCTTGTAGAGGAGAGCTGAACGTTCCAACATAAGCGATCAAGGGACCCTCAGCTTTCACCTGAGCATGCACAGGTTTGATGAGCATCAGAACGGCACAACCAGTGCCGAACAAAAGCCCGGCAGTCGCAAAAGTTCGACGATCGATCCACACCCGATTGATTGCCTGACATCGGACTCGACTCATCCAATTTCTCGCACGGCATTGGGACTTGGAAAACATCATGGAGCGAATCTCAGAATTAACAAATGGACAGGTGAAACATCTCGTCACAGAATAAACAAAATAGTAACGGAGTTGATCGACACAAACCAAAGAATGGCTCATTAGGTAGCAATTCCCATCGAGGAACTCCCGCATTATCTGCCAAACTACAGCTACTAAATGCGGTATCATAGCTGGATGCTACCGCCCCAGCGGAACCGCTGCTCTGACTATTGATGACGCACGGTTTTCCACCTACCCACCGGACACCCACCCCCAATGCTTCGACTCTTCATTTGCCTTTCGTTTTTTACCGCCACACCTTGGGCGACAGCGTCCGCCGCTGACCCTGTCAAAGTTTTTGTTCTCGCGGGCCAATCCAACATGCAAGGACACGGCAAAGTCAGTTCCGAGTCACGCGCCAACGAGGGCAAAGGAACTCTGGAGTGGCTGGTTAAAAATCCTGAAACTGCCAAAAAGTACAGTTCACTTGTGGAACAATCTGGAGATTGGAAAGAGCGACCGGACGTGCAAATCGTTTATCTGGATCGAAAAGGAAACCTTGCACCCGGATACGGGCACCGCGAGGGATACATTGGACCAGAACTGGGTTTTGGGCAAATCATGGGTAATGCGTTCGACGCACCTGTCCTGCTGATCAAAGTCGCGTGGGGAGGCAAGAGTCTTGGCAAAGATTTCCGCCCTCCGTCTGCCGGCGGCGAAGTTGGCGATTACTACAAAGAACTTTTACGTTTAACCCAAGCGACACTGCGTGATGCCAACAAACTGTTTCCACATTATTCGGACTGCGAATTTGAATTAGCAGGATTCGGTTGGCATCAAGGCTGGAACGACCGCGTCAATCAAACACTGAATGACGAGTACGAAGAAAACATGACTTGCTTCATCAACGACATAAGAAAAGATCTCAAAGCTCCTCAGCTTCCCTTTGTGATTGCGGAGACTGGAATGAGCGGCTGGGAGGAAAAACATCCTCGAGCTGTGTCACTCATGAAAGCACAGGCGGCCACTGCGCAACGCGACGAATTTCGTGGCAACGTAAAGTTTGTTGGCACCAAAGACTTCTACCGACCCAAAGAAGCATCGCCCTCGGGCCAATCCTATCATTGGAACAGCAATGCAGAAACTTATTATTTGATCGGCGAGGGGATGGGCCAAGCAATGTTGAAATTGCTTGATGCCAAGAAGTAACACTGACGCGGTTCATCTCTGTGCTTGCACGTGACTTGAAAAAAACAAGTCACACTGGTGAGATCCGGGGATGCTCAACACAAGAGATTACCTAAGATAAATCGACACCAACAAACTGTTCCCATCAGACATGAATCGATAATTCCAACGAGTGACAACTAGGGCAGCATCCAAAAATCCTTGATAACCTGTTCGCGTCCAAAAGCTAATCCACGGAAACCCACCATTGAATGAGTCGCAAGACACAACTCAAAAAAAGACAGAAGTAGAGAACCAATCGGCACCTGCATCTGCTCTTAATACAGCACCCTGCGAGGACGGTTTCACCAACTTCCTGCAACAACAGACACAACGCCGCACCGAGTCTGCCGAGGCCTTTCAACAAGACACAACCGCAGAACCGAGCATGCGAGATCTGCTCGAAGAACAGGTAAAAATGCAGCGGCAAATCCGCTCGATCAAGAACCATCTTGTGCGGGTTCAACAAGGCTTGCTGGTCTGTCAGTTCCTTAGCGTGCTTGTCGCCGGCTCATTGGTTGCAATAGCAAGCTTCGTTTACTTCCGCCCAAATCAAGCCAGCACATCACTTGGTATGCGTGATCATCGGGAACCATTGGAGCAGCGAATTCCCGGGAGCAAGCAACTCAAAAGCCAATGGCCTGCTGCGCGGGCGCAAGCAGACACGTACGCGATTGCCGACACCCAAAGACACATGATTTTTGTTTTTTTTCAAAGAGCGAAGAGAATCAAACTATCCGGCAAAGACGACGCTGAAACTCGTCTTACCAAGCAGTCAAATTACATCAGTCTGCTTAGCGATCTCTCAGCAAAAGGGGAGGAACTCGCTGATCAGCATGCGCGGCGTGAAGTCTGCGAAATGCTAATCAAGGTCGCCAAGTATGCAAAAGAGAACCAATCTTTCGGGGCTGAAACGCAAGAACAGCTAGAACTGGAAAAGGATATCGCTAAATTTTGCAAGGTTCCCTCCTAAATCCAAGAAAGCTTGGCTCGCAGTGCATTTGGGACGTTTTCCGCACCAAATCCGCCCTCAGCCCGGCCAATCACAGCACTAAAAACCAACTAAAACCCCGCAAAACTCAGCACATTCACAAAAATGCGACTCTCGAACCCTTGCCTGGCAAGCTTTGACAGTTACGCACTTTGGGGGCAAATCTGATCGCCGCAGGCCAACGCTGACGGAGGGTTTTTTCCTTCGCATGAGCGTTTCAACGCCTTCGGGTCACACATCGCGGGGTCGGATCTGTATGATTGTGGGACTCTATCTCTACCTGTTGAGATATTTGCTAACTACCAGAAGAAGTATTGGATAAAGAAAGATGGAAAAGGGAACGATCAAGCGTCTCACCGACAAGGGTTTTGGATTTATTTCCACAGAGGACAATGGGAAAGACATGTTCTTCCACAGCTCTGCATGCCAGGGAGTCGCTTACAATGATCTTCACGAAGGCCAAAACGTGACTTACACAGTGGGCCAAGGTCCAAAAGGCCCTCGCGCTGAGAATGTAGCACTTGCTGACGACTGATCTCGCAGATGACGATCACGTTCGTCTGCACCGTCCAGATATCGCTTGAAGGATCAAGCGACTCTGAACGAAAAAATGAGTGTGAAGTCAAAACGTTGTACTGATCGAGCAATCAACAGTGCCATGCTAGGATCAATTAGAAGCGTGTAAGTGTCGTTCTATGAATGACACTTGATTGCACAAGCGCTTCCCGACACATGCATGTCTCTATCACCGCATGACTCATGAAAAGCAACGGTGAAGACAAGTTGCGCGAGTCGCAACACGTCACCTACGGCGTCAACAGCTCCGAGTCTTTATCGACACGGAAAGTGGACGCGGATGTCACCGCTGCGCCGCGAGCGAAGCAAGATCCGTCTGACTGGCTCGGCCAGACTCTAGGGAAGTACAAGATTACTGGTTTCCTTGGCGAGGGCGGCATGGGGATGGTCATGAAGGGCTTAGACAGCTCGATTGATCGCACCGTGGCAATCAAGTTATTGCCACCCGACCTTGGTGAAAACGACAATGCTTTACAGCGTTTCAAGGTTGAAGCGCGCAGTGCCGCCAAGAGCAACCACCCCAACATCGTCACCATCTACGAGATTGGCGAGGACAAGTCCACGCACTATTTGGCGATGGAATTTATCTCTGGGGGAAGCGTCGCAGACGCATTGAAAAGCCGCGGACGATATGAAGTCGCAGAAGCGACACGAATCATTACGGAAGCCTGCCTCGGCCTTGCATCGGCCCATCGCCGCGGCCTTGTCCATCGTGATATCAAGCCCGCAAATCTGTTGCTTACTGATGACGGATCGGTCAAGGTCTCGGACTTTGGCCTTGCCAAGCCAACTGATGACGACGCTCTTTCAATGACCAAAACGGGGCAAATCCTCGGGACGCCTTCGTTCATGAGCCCCGAGCAGTGCCAGTCTGCCAAGGTGGACAGCACGAGCGATGTCTATTCCCTTGGAGCAACCTACTACAGCCTGCTGACAGGAAAAGTTCCGTATCACGAACGAGGCAGCATTGTCCAAGTGATGTTCGCACATTGCAATGACGAACCACCGAACCCATCTGTTCATCGTGACGACTTGCCAGAATCCTGTCTACGAATCATCTCGCGAGCCATGGCCAAAGACTCCAAGGATCGCTACGCGTCCATGGATGAGATGAAGGTAGATTTGCAAAAACTACAACACGAACTGGCAGACGACTCGCCCAGCACGAACGCAAGCCAACACACAACACCGAATCGCCGAGCAGCAGATGCCACGTCACCCCACCCCCAGAAGAAGACCCCGGTAAAACTGCTGGCAGCAAGCGCCGCAGCACTGCTGTTTTTTGTGGCAGCCTTAATTTGGTGGAGCAGCGGCAACAGCGGTGTCAATAACAACAGCGTTAACAACGCCGGCACTAGCGGCGGCGGGGGCGATCCTACTGCGGCAGCCAATCCAACGATCGGCCCCCCCGTTTTCATCGGTGAACCCATTCGAGTTGGAGTGCTTCACTCCTTAACAGGGACCATGGCTCAAAGCGAATCGCCGGTCGTTGATGCGCTGCTGCTTGCGATCAACCAAACCAATCAAGCTGGCGGACTGCTGGGCAGACGCATCGAGCCAATCATCCTGGATGGCAAATCAGACTGGCCCACTTTCGCAGCCCAAGCTGGAAAACTGCTGCTCGAGGACAAAGTCAGTACCGTCTTTGGGTGCTGGACATCAGCGAGTCGAAAGACCGTGGTGCCGATTTTTGAAGAGCACAACAACCTGCTGATCTACCCAGTGCAATACGAAGGGATCGAAGAATCACCCAACATCGTCTACACGGGCGCAGCGCCCAACCAACAGATTCTGCCCGCCGTAAAATGGGCGTTTGAAACACAGAACGCACGAAGGTTCTTCTTCATTGGATCAGACTACGTCTTTCCCCGTGTGGCGAGCGAGATCATTACTGATCAAGTTCAGGAACTGGGAGGTGAGATCACTGGGCAAGTTTTTTTTCCGCTGGAAGCAACAGATTTCAACTCGGTGATTGCTCAAATCGAAACAGCCAAGCCCGACGTTATCCTCAGCTGCATCAATGGAGCCAGCAACACCGCATTCTTTAACCAACTACGCAACAACAAGAAACTCGATGAGATCGAAACGATCTCGTTCAGCATTGGGGAAGAAGAACTGCGATTCATGAACACGGACCGCATGACCAATGACTTTGCAGCATGGTCCTATTTCCAAAGCATCGACTTACCGATGAACAATCAGTTACTGGCTGATTTCCATGAGAAATATGGGCCCCAACGCGTCTTTACCGATCCGATGGCAGCGGCCTACTTTGGCTTCAAACTGTGGGCACAAGCCGTCGAAGAAGCCCAGAGTGATAACCCAATCGCGATTCGCCGCGCCATGCTTAACCAGCGAATCGACGCTGCCGCCGGCCCCTTGCGAATTGACGCAACCACACAGCACACGTATCAGACACCGCGGATCGGAAAAGTCCAACCAGACGGCCAGTTCGAAATTGTCTGGATGGCTGACGCACCAGTTCGTCCACAGCCCTATCCGCCATCACGTAGCACGTCGGACTGGCGAGCAATGCTGCACGACCTCTATTCGGGCTGGGGAAAACAATGGTCGGCTCCCAGCGAGTAAAACCTGCAATCCGCAAGTACCTGGCAGGCTAAAGCCACGGAAAACCTTCCCCGCTGTCCACAGCCTCCCACAAGGTTGATGCTCACCACCATAAGAACATCAACCGATCTCAGATGAACATCACTACAAAAGTGTGTTCATTCACAACTGGGATGCTGCGTTAAATCGCAAGAGAACAAACGCGGTTTCTCAATTTTCAGAAAAGCTGGTTTTGATCTCGGTCTGTTGTTGCTCGATCTTTACGAGCATCACGCTAAATCGAAGTTTCTCTTTCGTGAAAATGACCATGCTCATGGGCGCGTCAGCTACCAACTGAGATCGCTCGTACTTGGTGCTGTCGTACGTGTACCCAAGCTTTTCCATTGCTTCGATGTAGAAAGGCATGATCAGATCGATCGAGTCATTGGAAACCGCTGTTACGGTCACCCCATCTTTCAACGACTCAACTTGACGCCCCAAGCCTGTCACGATGGCACCGGCATATTCAGGCAGATCGTTGTCCACGTACAACTTGGGGTACTCCATCGGCCTTCCATCTGGAATATCACTCACGACCGGAGTGCTGGTATCAACATCCTCAAAGGCACCGTCTCGACCACAACCAACACAGAGAACAAGAAAAGCAAACGAGAGACGAATATGCATGGGTCCTTCTCATGAACAAGTGATACCCGGAAAACCTCAGTCGGTGCAAAGCAACACGCCAATATCCGGGAAGCGATAAATTCAACACCCCCACAAGTTACCCTGATGCATCCCAAGCAGTAAGATCACAGAACTGGGCGAAAGCCAGATGGGTGATCTTTTTTCCATTTGGTGGGGCATAAACCAATGATGCCCTGCAGAATGCAGCAGAAAAGCAACGCAACAAAAGTAAAACCAGAACAGCAATCAACGGACTCTTTCGGTGAAAAACACGGCCCGGCGTTGCTTTCGATGCTTTCGCCCAACGCAATTATGCTACTGCTCGACAATTCCAGTCGTTGCCAATCGCACTCCTGTTCTGATCCTGCAGCATCGTCGCGAAAGGTTCCACCCTTTCAACACTGCTCGAATTATCAACGAGGCACTGCAACGCAGCCGCCTGATGGTGGGACACAACAAAGATCTCGCTGAACGTTTTGAGAAGTTGTCACTGAGTCCCCAGGCCGGCCTGCTATTCCCCGGCGACGACGCCAAGTTGCTTACGGAGTTACCCGCGTCAGAATTTCCACAGGAATTGATTGTTCCCGATGGAACCTGGCACCATGTCAAAACGTTGATGCGAGATATTCCACGCTTACGGACGTTGCCCCGATTCTGTCTTGCACCGACCAGTCCCAGTCGATATCGAATTCGTCGCGAACCCGACGCACACGGACTTTCAACCCTTGAAGCTGTCGTCTCGGCGCTCGGGACCATCGAACCTGAAACTCTCGAATTGAATCAGCTACTAACGACATTTGAGCGCATGATCGACAGCCAGATCAAACAGGGAACCACAAACTGGCGAGCAAACCAGCGGCGACGTCGAGGCATCCCAAACGTCCCCCGTGCTCTGACTGGCGATCTGAGTAACATTGTGGTCGGCTATGGCGAACAGGAACCCGGAAACTACCCCAATTCCAAATCGGATCGTCCGACTGAACCAACACTGCTCTACTGGACCGCCATCCGCCCGGCAACTGGTGAACGGTTTCAATGCGCGATTGATTCCCCAGCCTTTCAAGACAAGGCTTTCATGCAACGACTACGACTGTCGCCGCAGCAGGTGTGCGACCGGCGATCGATGGAAGATTTCAAAAACAGCTGGAGCACCTTCCTACAACCAAATGATCGACTAGTAGTGTTGCACCCCAGCACGGCAGCATTACTCCACAAAATCCATCCTCAAGGGCAGCTACCACTGATCCTCAAAGCCATCAACGTGCAATCGGAATCCGAATCGAACAACGCCACTGCAACCTGCTTCCCCACGCCAAACGTCCGAACTACTAATTCGCGTGCAGAGGAACGCCTGAACATTGCCGTTGAACGTGTAGCCTCCCTGCACCTGACTTTTCGAAAAACGCAATGATTTCTAATCCGAAGCAAGGCGTTGGCTCAACAGTTGCTTGCCACCTCAACTGCACCCCGATTCGCATGTGACGAAAGTGAAGACCATCGCTTGGGATGGCACAGCAACAGACTACAATGTGAAAGTTCCCGACATGCAACTGAACATTGAAAACCTGCTCCATTTTCAATCTTCGCTGGGTACCACTTGTATTCCGCAAGACTGCGTGTCAAACGCACTGCTCTCATGTGATCAGGATCAATCCTCAAATGCACCGAATTCTTCTGTTCTCGACTGTCGTCACGCTTCTCGTCTTTTGCGGATTCCGAATCGACCAACGAGCCAACGCCATGCAAATCAGTCCACAGGAACGTGCATTTCGGGCATGGGACAGAAATCGTGATGGTGTGCTTGAACGCGGGGAAGTACCACCCGGGCCACGGAAAATATTTAACCGTGTTGACGGAAACCGTGACGGAAAAATAACGCTCGCCGAACACATCGCTGCGACCTCGGGCCCCCCGTCTGCACCAAACACGGTGTCTTCGGGTGAAGCAAAACGGCACACGATCCGACAACAATGGAAGCAGGAGCAAAACGGTTTCGATCGCGAATTTTTCGTACGTGTTCCAACGACTTCATCTACCGATGACGCAAACATATCAACAAGCAAACAATGGCCAGTCACGTTTGTATTTCATGGTAATGGAGGCACTGCTCGACCCACGATCGGACAATGGCCTCAATTACTCAAGGGACACCTGATTGTTTCGCCACAGGGATACCAGAAAAGCTGGAACATTTCGGACGAAAAGTCAAAAGCACCAGACGTGGAATTCTTCAACTTGATGGTCAAGCATATTGAAGAAAAATATCCTAACGCCGACCTGTCCAAAATCTCACTAATCGGTTTTTCGAATGGTGCGGGATACATTTTCCGGTTGCTGATCGAACTGGATGGCAACATCAAAATCACGAATGCAGTGCCACTCGTCTCGTCTCTAATTGAGCAACAGTACCACAACCAAAGTTTCTGGAAACGATCTAATGATTCGAATGCAAACTATGACCTAAAAACAAATCCGGTCGGCAAACGCAACATCCTCACTATCCATGGAACGGCGGATCGTGTGGTTCCCTACGAAGGTGGTATGCGTGGGCGAAATGCAAAACACATATCAGCGCAGGAAACCGCCTATGCATGGGCACAGCAACAGGGCTTTGCGGGAAACAGAATCCCAGGCAATGCAGGAAAACCTCTCAACAAGGACATCATTCGCTATAATTACCCAGAAGCGCAGGTCACCCACTTGAAGGTTCTCAATGGGGGGCATGGATTTGGCCCCGTCAGCCGCCAGGTCAACGAAGTGGTGCGAGACTTCATTCAGAGCAACCTCCGCTAGCTTGGAAATTTCCTTTCAATTCGATTACCCAAACAAACCATCAGCAAAACAGGCTACCCGAGAATCTACTTCGTGAGCACACCCTCTGGTCTCGATACTTTCGCATCAACACCGATGGACTGCCCCCCGACACGCCACACCCCGGCGAGTCTTGTTCACACCCCACCCAACTCCATGCAAGCATATCGGCTTGCGACACACAAAACACATTACTACCTCTGTGCCCGCTTGTGTCTCTGAACACATCGGATGCAAGTGATACAGACAAGAGAGCGGAGTTAGACTCCGAACCAAACCTATGAAATCTATTTTTATTTGCATCACCGCATTGCTGGTCTTCGTTACCGACTTGCGTGCAGAAACGAAACCTCTCAAGGCTCTTTTGATTGCAGGGGGGTGCTGCCACGATTACAAGGGCCAGCACGAAGCTTTGTTCAAGGGCATCCAAGCCAGATCCAACGTTCAGGTTGATGTCTATTGGACAGATGATGCAGGCACTAACCCTCCCTTTCCACTCTTCGAAAGTCCCGAGTGGGCCAAAGGCTACGATGTCATCATCCATGACGAATGTGCTGCCAGCAACAAAGACGTTGCAGTGGTTCAGAGGATCCTAGCTGTTCACCGCACCGTACCTGCTGTGCACCTGCATTGTGCGATGCACTCGTTTCGCAATGGAACCGATTTATGGTTCAAACATCTGGGTCTTAAATCAACCAGTCACGGGCCACAGGAACCAATCGCCGTTTCTTTCGTGGATAAATCACATCCCATCACAAAGGACTTGCGTGATTGGACCACCATCAAAGAAGAACTCTACAACAATGCAACGATGCACGGTGCCAAGGTACTGGCGACAGGCACACAAACTTTCACAAGAAGCGGAAAAACGGTTGAAGCAAAAGCAGTTGTCGCTTGGACGAATGAAAAACAGGGAGCCCGCAGTTTCAGCACAACCCTCGGGCACAACACGGCAACCGTGGCTGACGACAGATACTTGGATCTGGTAACGCGTGGATTGCTATGGGCCTGTGACAAATTGACTCCAGAGTACCTGACTCCGTACGAGGGAAAAAACAAGATTACTTTCATTGCAAAGAAGGAAAAGACGGCAGTTGTCCCTAAGCTCGGAGTCATGCCCAAGGACGCAACTCTGGTCACGCCCACTGCATCATCAACCCAACAGCCGAACCTTCCACTGAATGCTTTCGACGGCAATACAAGCACACGATGGTGCGCTTCAAACAGCAATTATCCGCAATGGTTGGCTTGGGAATTCCAACGCCCAGTGAAAGCAGCCTCGATCAAAATCGTGTGGGAATTTGAACGTGACTACCAGTACCAAGTCGAAGGATCGACCGATGGTAAAAAATGGTCCAAACTTATCGATGCTTCCCAGAACAAACAGGCAACACAGGGCGATCTGAAATTAAAAACAGACGTGGCGGTCAAGCACATGCGGATCGTCGGCTTGGGTTCCTCTGGTGGTTGGTGCAGCATTCGTGAGGTTTCGGTCAAGGGTGACGGAATCAACACTCTGTGGCCCGCAAAAGCAGACGGAAAACCATTCAGTTATCAACCCAAGCTAGCTGACCCCTACGCCAAGAAGGGCAACCTTCCACCCACACTCAAGCCGCTAACGCCTGCAGAAGAAGCGGCGATTCTCAAAGACGTGAAAGTAGCTGAAGGATTTGAGGCCACCGTTTTCGCCGCACCACCAGCAGTCAACTACCCCGTTTTTGTGGCAGCTGCGACGGATGGAACGCTCTACGTCAGTTCCGATGGCAATGGTTCTCTGGGACGTGATCCAGAACGCGGTCGTGTCATTCGTTTACGGGACACAAATGGTGATGGCCGCGCAGATGAAACCAAGGTTTTTTGCGAGGTGGATGCTCCCCGTGGTCTTGTCTGGGATCACGACCGTCTTTACCTCGTGCACCCACCTCATCTGTCAGTCTTCATCGACGCTGATGGTGACGGCGTTGCAGAAAAGCAAAAGCGGCTAGTCAGTAACTTGGCGTTTGGCTACGACAAACGGCCAGCGGACCACACCACTAACGGTCTCAGCATTGGCGTCGACGGTTGGCTCTATATCGCTGGCGGTGACTTCGGATTCATGGAAGCAGAAGGAACCGACGGTCGAAAGCTGACACATCGTGGTGGAGGCGTGATCCGTGTCCGACCCGATGGAACCGGGCTGGAACTCTACTCAACGGGCACACGTAATATCCTCGAAGTTGCAGT
>Ga0315320_10001844_pt1 | contig 17609 bp, 14 predicted proteins | sample M140m21515metaG_FD_203458 | JGI IMG/M metagenome (GOLD analysis project Ga0315320, IMG submission 203458) | Ammonia-oxidizing marine archaeal communities from Monterey Bay, California, United States - M1 40m 21515 | ecosystem: Environmental > Aquatic > Marine > Coastal | place: USA: California... | reverse complement strand
GTATCAAGTTCTGCGACTTCATCTTCGGACGCGATGCCAAGGTGATAGCGATCAACCAATTCCCTGAGGCGTTCGGAGTTCATGACATCCCCCCGTCAGTCGCAGTTGTCAGCCTGCGTTCCAGGCATTGAGACAGTTTTTCCCGCAGCCGTCCCAGCAGCTTGTAAAGACTGTTGGCCGTCCGGCCGGAACGCTCCGCCATCTCACGGACGGCTCCGTCCGACAGATACGGGGCCAGCAGCAATTTCCGTTGCTCATCACTGAACTGCTGCAGACAACGCCGCAGGGCATTGCGTTCCTGATCCAGCAGCCCGTCCGGCGATTCCGCCGCCTGATCGGCCAGCCTTGCAATCGTCTCTTCACTGAGCATCAGGCGGTCACGAGCAACGCGACGTCGCGTCTTGAGTGCTTCAAAGCGAACGATCGTCTTCGCCCACGGCAGAAACGCGGCCTCATCTTCGAGCTGCTCACGCTTCTTCCAGATGACCACACTGGCTTCCTGCAGCGTGTCTTCAACGGCCTCCCAAGTCGGCAATAAGGTCCGCGCATACGCCCGCAGTTCGCGTTCATGACGCACAAACAGCCGCATCAAACCAGATTCGTCAGACTGAGATTCAGAAGACATAAGACCACAAAACAGGCGAGGAACTCAGGAACCCACTATGCTACTCCCGCCCGCGGATCAACCTGCCGAAGAATCTCTTGAATACCACCAGTTTCTTCTTCGTCGTCCATCGGTGAATGAACGATCTGCCACGCGGACGATCACGATTGAGGTTCGCGGAACGTGTTAATCGCCAGAGATTCCACCGGGAACCCTCACTCTGTCAGGGTGATCAATCCGTTTTTGCTCGCTATCCAACCAGCGAATGAGAAACGCCGCCTTCGCCCGATGCGAGGTAATGGATTCGCGTGTCGTCGCCGAAAGCCGCTTCCGGACGTTTAGATGTAGGAGGAGAACTGAGAGATCAGAACGCGCAACGATAGAAAAACTCGTCAGTCGAATCGTTCGAGTCACACTGCTAAGACCGATTAGGACACGAATCCCCTATCAGCATCGCAAGTGACAGTTTAGGGCATTGACGATTTATCCATGTGTTCGTGAAGCTGGCTCGTCTCCATTGCAACGTGGATCGATCGTCAACGCAAAACGACAAAACCCTCGGCCACAAAATGACTTGTGACCGAGGGTTTGATGTTCGCACAGAAAAGCTCCCCGAAACGAACGCTCTCGGCAACAAGTCTCGGTTTGTACGTTTTGTGTAAGCATCATGCGGACATGCGTTTGCGTTAAATCCGTTCGGTTCGGTCTGGCCGTTTAGCGAACCAAACGTCTGCGAACTTTTTCGCACTCGGTTAACGCGATCGTGTTAACCGATGGAACATTTGTCTTTTTGAAAAGACAACTTCGCGTTTGGTTAACAAACAAGAGAAACTTTCGATTGGTTTGACTTCGACCGGCAACGATCGCGACCCACAACACAACGTTACCTGCTGACGCAAAATCGAGATTCATCGGCCCAAATGTTCGTTTCAGTTTTTTAACCCCACGGGCTCCAAACCAACGGTAATGAGCGAAAAAAGTACAAAGCTGGGCTCGCGCTAAACACGGTTCGTCGCACGATAGGACGGTGTAAGCAGTTTTTTGGGTCGGCAGTCAAAAACGAATTGATTACCCGCAACCCCTTTGAGGGTGAAGCATCGACAGTGACAGGCAATGATGATCGTCTTGTCATGGTGCCGGCGGATTGGATTGAAGCGTGCATTTGCCACGCACAGTGCGAAGATTGGAGGATCATGCTGGCCTTTGCTCGGTACGCGGGGATGCGATCGCACGAAACACGAATCCAACGATGGGCTGACATCGATCTACCCAACAACACGATGATGGTGCGGAGCAACAAGACGCCAGCGATTCGCCGCTGTTCGATCTTTCCCGAGCTCAGGCCCCATTTGCTGCGTGCAAGGGAATACGCGCCCGAGGGTGCTGAGTTGGTGGTCACACGGTACGAGGCCGATGCCAACATTCTGACGACGTTGGAAAAGATCGTCATCGGAACCGGTTTGGTGCCATGGCCGAAGTTGATGCAGAACCTAAGGGCAACTAGGGAAACTTAATTGCTCGCCCACTATCCCGCGAAGGACGTGACAAGCTGGCTTGGCAATTCGCCGGACGTGGCGAACAAGCATTACGCGATGACGATGCAGGCGAGTTTCGACCGCGCTGTTGCCGATGGCGCCAAAATCGTGGGCGTGACAATAGTGCCACCAAGCGGAACCAAGCCTGCAACGAATGACGATGGAGAAGTGGTCGCTGGGAATGCACCACAAGAAACACCACCAAATCCACCACAGACGGTGCAGGCTAAGGGAAGAAATCCCGAGACAAAAAAAAGCCGATGATAGAAAACCCAACAAATAACTGGGTTTGTCTTGCATCGGCTTGTAGTGACTTACTCACTAAGCTCCCCCGACAGGACTCGAACCTGTGACAAGGTGGTTAACAGCCACCTGCTCTACCAACTGAGCTACAGGGGATAGTGATTTTCGAGAGCTTGGCGACAGCTAAACCCTCTCCGTCGACCAGAAATTTACTAGACGATCGGTTCTCTCGCAAGGGAGGAATATTTTGAAGCGTTTTTCCCCTTGGAACTCGCTCAGCCCCTACTTTTAGCTGTGGTTTGAGAGGTTGACGAATGGCAAGGTCCCATCCAGTTTACGGCACCTAACTCACTAGAAACCCTACTCTTTTATTCGTCCTCAACGATTTGTGCTCGCCCACACACCCTAGTTCAGGGGCAGCGATATGCAACCAATCTCTTCCGTCCCGAGGAGTTTGTGCCGCTTGTACGGGCTTGATGTGATGGTTGAGGCTGTGGACCAGCACACATCGTTGTCGTGGCCTGCGAAGACGTGGGAAGACTGCGCGTGGTTTTCGGGTCGGATGTGAAGTTTCGCTCGGACTCTAGCGGACCATGCTCATGTAGAAGCTGAAGACCTGGACCTGGTCGGTGTCAGCCTTGGCGACCGGGTAGGCAAAGTCGAAGGCCAGTGGAGCGGGACCAAGCATTGGCAAGGCAACTCGCAAGCCGAGGCCGGGTGCGACGCGATAGGATTTTGAACTGAGGTTGGCGGTTGGTTCAACCGTTCCAAAGTCGACAAATCCTACGCCTCGGAAAGCATCGTCGGCTGTGATCGGAAAAATGTATTCCAAGGTGTTGAGCCATTGGAAGCGTCCTCCCACTTCAATGTTTCCTTGCCCCGCCAAATTTTGTACCGGACTCGCTCCGCGAAACTCGAAACCTCGGATGGTGGCATAACCACCAGCGAAGAAGTTTTCATAAATCGGGGTGTCTTTGCCGCTGTAGCCAGCTCGCGTTGAAAACGAGAACGTCTGTTTGCCAGAACCGTCGGCACGTTCGGCAACCAGCCAGTAACGTCGAAACTCAAGTTCAAACCGAGAATAGGAGAAATCGCCAAACGCCTGCTCAAAGTTGGTTTCGAAAAAGTGTCCCCGAGAAGCTTGGATGGGGCTGTCCCTCGTGTCGTGAACCAGAGCAAGTTCGCCTGAGAATAGAGACGATTTTCCATAAACCTCTTCTAATTGAGGAATAGTGTTGTTTTTGTTGTATCCACCCATGTCGACACGTTGTCCAGTAATGCCTGCTGAGATCGACAGGTCGGGTGTGATCCGGTACCCAAATGAGAGGCGACCACCGAGCCGTTCTTCGTCCCAATCGTTAAAGCGGCGATCGTAAAGAAAGCCGCTGATTGACATGCTGATCGGCTTGTAACCAAACAGGTTCGGGTCAGCGAACTGCATTGTGTAGCGTTTGAAGTTGGTGCCCGGTGCAGCTTCGAGTCGGAAGGTTTGACCAGCACCGCGGAACGCGGTACCACTGAACAAATCCTGAAAGGAACGTGGCCAACGACAAATGTCAAAGTTTCGCTCATCGATGGTCAGTTGGCCCGTAATTCCGGCGTCACTGTTGACGGCACCACCGAGCATGATGCGACCGGTACGTGCTGGAAAACCATTGATGATCAGATCAGCTTCACGCACAGTTGGGCCGGGTTGGTAACCCATGTTAGGTGTGATCGGGGCATACGGCTCAGCGATCCCAGTGTTCCCAAGCATGGGAGCACCGTCGGCTGTTCCGTAAATCGGAGGTCCCAGCGGAGTCGTGGTGGTGGGAGGTAGGCCAGAACCAAAGCCAGGCGAGGCCGGTGGCGGAAGGTATCCGGGCGATGCTGGAGGTGGCTGGTAGTTGGGTGGAGGCGCGTTGCCCGTCATGGGTGGAGCCGTCGCCAAGGATGGCGGGGCAACGGTGGGTGGCGAATAGTTGGGAGGCGGATCACTGGGGAACTGCCGGGACACGTAAGGCGTTGGAGTGCCTGGTTGTGACGCAGCAGCATTCATGCTGGGTGTGGTTGCTAAATCACCGACGTAGCCTGACGCATTTGCGCCTGTCTGGTTGTAAGCTGCAGGTTGGTTGTAGCCCTGGTTTACTCCTGGCGGCGTGGCCGAAGCGGTGCTGTTGCCGAGGTTGAGGTCCGAGAGATTGAAGTTGACTTCACCCGGATCAGCCGGCGGCGTAAGAGTTTCGCCGGTCACGGGTGAAACCGTGAACGATCCGTTTGACGGATTTCCTGCTGGAGCCCCTGTCGAAACAGGGGAGGCCGGTGTGAACCATGGTTGGTTTGTCAGGGGGCTCACGCATCCTGTCACGCACACCAGCAATCCCATCATTGCCAGGCCGTTGGCCCATTGGCGTCGGGGCGGGCTATTCGTATCCTTCATGCGGTCAGCTTCATCTGAAGTTTGAAAGGTAACAGTGACTGAGTGGTCAAGGCCGCAACAGCGGCTTGGGGGAGTGGTTTTAGAAGTCATCAAATCTCTCCCCTCGTGGCACGACCTTGATGTCCGGTGGGTCAGCAATCTGTGGATTGACTTCCAGCAGTTGGCTTCGTTCCAGTCGCCTGCGATTCAATTCAAGTGTTCGTCGGTCGATCCAATCACCTTCTCGTAGGTCAACGAGATTCAGCATGGTCGTTTCCTTCATGAGGTCGGGCTCACCTTCGATGTTGACCAGGATCTCACCGACTTTCCATCGGTCGCCTTCGGTGATCTCGTAGACAAGGTCGACCACGTTTGACTCGTCTCGCATTACGGTTTTGGGTTCAACATCTGCGTAGATGTAACCGAGTTCTCCATAGCCATAGACCAGTTCGCCGATATCGCGTCGCATCAACGTGCCATCGAACATGTCGCCTGGCTTCAAGTTCATGCGCTGTCGCAACGATTGTTCTGTGATGTACTGATTTCCGATGATCTGAACATCATTGACTTTGAATCGGGGACCCTCATTGACCACAAAGTTAACGGTCAGCCATTTTCCACTGTCGTCGTATTCGATTTGTCGTCCGACGGTTGCCGTCAAGAAGCCAAGGTTGTGATAGTAGGTCGCCAGAACATCCACGTCCTGGTCGATTTTTCGCATGTCGACTGCGTTCCCGATGTAAGTCAGGATTCCTGCCATCGGGCCACGACTGTTGATGATCTTTTTCAGGCGTGCCTCACTGACGATGGTTGAGCCATGAATGTGAATGCTCGCGATTCGTTCCTTGGGGCCCTCGTTGATTCGATATACCACCGCACCAGGATCACCTTCGATGCCGATGACTGTGGTAATGGAAACCTGATTGAAACCTTCGCTTTGGTAGTAGTCGACCAGTCGGCGTCGGGCGGATTCAATCGAGAACTCACTCAGTGGGTCACCCTTGGAAATTCCACAGCGGCCAGAAACCTCTCGTTCGCCCATGGCCCGATTGCCATGGTAAACAACGCGTGTGATCATCGGGCGTTCGTGAACGATGTAGGTCACATCGACGCCATCCGTCTGTTCATCGATTTTGAAGGTGACATGATCAAACGAGCCCATGTCATTGAGGCGGCGTACATCTCCCAGCACCACTTCGTAATCGTAAAAACGACTCTTTCGTGTTTGCAGTTTTGACGTGATTTTGTGAATGCCGACGGCACGGTTACCAACCACGCGGACGCTCTTGACGATCGCATCCCCTTTCTCTCGATGGATCGGTAGTCCTTCGATGTTGTGGACGTGCTCACGGAACTTGGGCTTTTCTTCTGCCGGTGGTGCAGCGGCACCCCCGCCTCCACCTCCCATCCCAGCTCCGCCCATTTGGGCGTGAACCTCCACTGGCAAAGCGGCTAACAGGCAGCAAAGAAAAAAGGTTCGGGGCAGTGCCCGTGATCTCAATCCTGTCCGGGCGGCAGGAGTGAAAGGTTGAAATAGCATCAGTGAAGGTTGCGGCATACTCTTGGAACCAACAGCACGAAAGTCTTGTATTCCGGTCAGTGGAGTCGAAACTCCGTCTACGGTTCTTGGTAACTACCAGTGCAGGCCGGATTACCACAAGTCGGATTTGTATGGCGGGAGAGTGAAACGGGCTGGGTTTAACAAAAAACATGAAAAACGCTGCGTTTTTTGTGGATGCTTGTTTCACGTCGCTTTCTGTTTCACGGGTGTGTTTAGCCCAGGAGAAGCTCGCAGCTGCACGGTTACTGTCAGGCTGCGGTCGAGGTGGTCCAGCGATGAGGTTCTTTGCGCCGACGAATCGGCAGAAAGACGCTCGGCGGTCAGGCCCGTGGCACGAGGTAAATCGGTAACCACGCTTCTGAAACCAGATTCATGCCGGAACGCTCGCCGCGAGCCAATCAGAGTTTTGCGGGGCACTGCGGTCTGAGACCCTCCACACGACGTTCAATGCAGTTTGAAATCGTGATTGCCAATCGTTCATGCCGGCAGCCCTGATGCATCCCTACCTGCCCCTGGCTCGAGCGACCCATCCCAGCTATGTTGCTGTTGCAGGTGGTGGCAGGTCCAACTACGACTACTGCAATGCCAGTTTCGGCACTGGCGTGTCGAGTTTCAGGTCAACGCTTTGAACAGGCAGTTCAAGCCAGTCGGTGATCAGCATCCGTTGTACGAGAGGCTCTTCAAGGTGCTTGTGGACAATCTTCATCAATCGATCACGGATTTGATTTTGGGTGGGGTCTTCGAGCCACTTTGGGTCGACTTGTCGGAGGGTTTGTTCCGCGCTCTCGCGGATCTGCATACGCATCATGTGAAGGCGTTCTTCGCCCCTGCGTAGTTTGGTTGGGTCAACAACAGCATGCAGCTTGAAATGATAAACCGTCGATAGATTGTCCACTGGCTGAAATCGACAGCTGCCCATCTCGACAACGGTAGTGTCGAGGTTGCTGAGCCGGGACACTCGACTACGCACGTACCCAATCACTGCCGCGTGAACGACAACCATCATGACGATAAGGCATCCGCCCCAGTAGCGACGAATAAGATTCACAGCAGCCGTCTCAGATACGATGAGGGGAACGGACGAACAGGTGATCCCGCAGTGGGCAGGCCGATTCGTACCGCTTGCAACGATCAGACGGATTTCAGGTCAGAACAGCTCCGACCCTCTGAAGATTCCTAGGATGCGATTTCGAGCCGTGCGGCTGATTCCCTGACATCAAGTGCATAATAGTGCTGCTGCTAGCGTTAAAATGTCAGCGGCAAAATAGAGGAGCAGCGCTTCCGATAAAAGATTTCGTTATAGTTGCGGCCCAGAAGGCTCTCGGGGTTGAGCGTCGTATTATTCGGAATGAACGGGTTGAAACACGGGCGATACTCCAATCCACTTGCATCTTATCAGCGGGAAGTTCGAACGATGGACCGTCTTAAGCAGCCAGACTCGGCTCGGGTATTGATCTTTACCAGCCCCAAAGCTGGGAGTGGCGTCGGTCGAGAGCAGGTTCCACGCCTGGAGACGTTGCTGTGCGAATTGGGAGTCGAGGTGAAAGTTGTTCACCAAGTTGATCAGCTGCGGCGCTTGGTGGCTGAAGGAGTTCCAGGAGGTGGTCAGACGTTCGTGGTTGCCGCCGGTGGTGACGGAACTCTTTCCTTGGCTTGTGCCACCCTGTTTTTAAGCGAGGGAAACAGCGAGGGAAACAGCGAGGGAAACAGCGAGGGAAACAGCGAGGGAAACACTGGGCGGTTGCCTGAAAACGACTCTGTTTTGCTAGCGAAAGTCCGCTGCGAACCTGACCTAGTGACGGTGTTGCCCATGCCATTGGGGACCGAAAATCTGCTGGCGAGACATTTCGGGCAGGTGGCGGACGCTAACGAAGTCCTCAAAACAATTCGTCACGGGCAGCTGTTCAAGCTGGACGCAGGCTTAGCGAATGGCAAACCGTTCCTGGTCATGGCAACCTGTGGATTTGATGCGGAAGTAGTCCGTGAAATGCACGAGCGACGTCAGGGGCATATCAATCGTTTCAGTTACCTTGTACCTATCTTCAATGCCCTGTTGAGATATCGGTTTCCGAAGCTCAACCTGGTGGTCGATGGCAAGGAGGTTGGGAAGTGTTGTTGGGTGATGAGCTTCAATTTGCCCAAGTACGGTGGCGGGCTTGAGATCGAGCCAAATGCTTTGGGGGACGATGGACTTCTGGATATCATTGTTTTCGAACGTGGTTCCATTGCCAGTGGGCTGCGTTATGTGGCCGGCATTTGGACTGGACGGCATCTGGAGGCGGAGGATGTGACGCGTCTTCGTGGCAAGAGCATTCGAGTCGAAGCACGCAAGCCGGTGGCGTATCAGCTGGACGGCGATTTTGGCGGCCAATTGCCGATCGAAATCACTACTTTGCCAGCTGCTGTGCCATTGCTGATTCCGACTGCGGAAGAATAGTCAAGCTGTGGGTTAGCGTTTGGCATATCTGAAGGTGGTAAGAGCCGTCAGGACGTGCGTTGACATGGTTGCGTCGTTGGGGAAGCATCTGGGGCGAGGGGCTCGCTGCCAGCGCGGTGATGGATCAGCTCTGGATAAGGTGAGGGACGCTATCCTTGATGGCAGACGGCTTGTCGCCGACGTCAGCTTAGCCGAAACTTTGGATTCTGACGCTTGATCTGATTCACCAAACAATCTTGGCGAGATTTTATGAACAGTGTGACTGTTGGTAGTTATTCATGTGGTCCCGGGCAACCGCTGTTGTTGATCGCGGGGCCTTGTGTGTTGCAGTCGGTTGATCTTGGTTTGGAGATTGCGGAGCCGCTGGCCCGACTCAACGCGCGATCTGATGTCAACGTGGTCTTCAAAGGTTCGTTCGACAAAGCGAATCGAACAAGTTTGAAAGCGGAGCGAGGACCGGGGTTGGAGGCAGGCCTCAAGATGATGGAAGCGATCGGCAGCAGGACCGGGTTGCCCACCACTACGGATCTGCACCTGCCAGAGCAGGCGGAAGCTGTCGCACAGGTTTGTGATCTGCTGCAGATCCCGGCCTTTCTTGCTCGACAAACTGATCTGCTGGTGGCGGCAGCTGAAACGGGGCGGCCTGTGAACGTCAAAAAGGGACAATTCATGTCGCCCGAGGATATGAAATACGTTGTGGACAAGGTGCAGGGCAGTGGCGACGGTGGCGTGATGCTGTGCGAGCGGGGAACTTTTTTTGGCTATGGACGCCTCGTCAACGACATGCAGTCGCTGGTCTTGATGCGAAATTTAGGCGTCCCTGTCGTGTTTGATGCCACTCATAGCGTCCAGCGGCCAGGAGGATTGGGGGGAGCGACCGGCGGAAACCGGGAAATGGTCGAACCATTGGCCCGCGCAGCCGTAGCAATCGGTACCGACGCACTCTTTTTCGAGACACACCCAAATCCGGAGACGTCACCGAGCGATGGTCCGAACATGATTCCGCTGAATGCCTTTGAGGCGACGATAACACGTCTGCTGAGGCTGCGTGAGGTCGCACTGTCGCTGACTGCAGACGTCTGATTGTTCGGCTAAGCGTTGATCTCCCTTCCCTCTTCCAAGCACAATCAGAGACGCGCCACTTATGTTCTTTCGCAGTGGATCCCTTTCTGCCCGCGGTGAACCCCTGAATTTGGTCATGTCGACCTGGAAGTAAAATTGAACGATGCGGAAATTCATGAATCCAGCGACGTACGCAAGTGGACCTGTCATGCCAGCCAGAACATTAACGCTACTGGGACTCTCCTTTGCCATGATGGTGGCGGTGGGCTGTAGTGATAATACTGCCAGAGTGAGAGCGATTGAGCGTCAACGGCAGGCTAGAATCCAAGCCGATACTACCGTGGATCACCTAGGAGAAGTCCACAGTCTCTTATCGAGGCTTGTTGAATTGAACCCACAGGAAGCTCAACGAGAGGTTATCTACCATCTGAATCGGTGGGGCGAAGGCAAGGAATTCGATGATGAGAAAGCCACGCCATTACTCAAAACGATCAGTGCAGTGCTCCCTACGGAGCAGGCTCGAGAATCGACCGAGCAAGCATCCTTCGTTGGCTCCGACACCGATTACTTGAGGGACTGCTATCTGTTCCGTCAAATCTCGGATTGGGTAGACCGCGAGTCAGGTGAAGATCCGATGCTGACAGACTGGTTGAATGAAATTGAGGGCCAACTTCCTGAAGAGGAGGTGGTGAAATTGAGGTCGGCGGTGCGGCTGTTCGATTGGACGGTCAGGAATGTAGGGTATGAACCGCTGCAACCCGAGACAAGTTTGCTACCCCATCCGCCGTTCCCCAACGGAATGTCGATCCCTGAATTTTCACTGGGGATGAAGTTTCAAGGTCCAGGCTACCGGCAAACTGATTACGAAACCGTTTGGCGTGGGCTCGGCGATTCGCAACAGCGTGCCGGGGTATTCACGCAATTATGCCGACAGGTTTCGATTCCCGCGTTTGTTTTGGCAACACAGTCCGAGCAGGATGGAACGCTCACGCCATGGAGCGTTGGTGTTCTGATCGGTAAGGAGGTCTATTTGTTTGAGCCTGAACTCGGGTGTTATGTACCGGGACCGGGGCAAGTTGGAATCGCTACTCTGAGTCAGACGCGGTCTGATGCTTCAGTGTTGCGCCGTTTGAACGTGGTTTCCTATTTCGAGTATCCCGTTTCAAAACCTGATGTGCAACAATCGATCGCTCTGTTGAATGTGACACCAGAAGCGGTCAGTCTTCGTATGAAGCAGCTTGAGTCAGGTTTGACGGGTAACCGTCGGATGAAAACGTTCGTTGATGTTGATGCGTTGGCAACCGAAATTGACGCAGTGCCGGGAATTGCCGGAGTCCGGCTTTGGGATGTTCCTTTGCTCGCGGAGGTTTACGCCGCCGAGCTGAAGGCTGCTGAACTGCGTGATCCGCTTTTGACGTTCTGGTCGGTAGCCTCCTGGGCCATCCTCGATGGTATGAGTGACAACGCAAAATTATTGGCACTGGCTCGCTGGCGTCACCTGCATGGGCAGTTTGACAAAGATGACGAGGAAGATGCGGAGGGTGCGAGAGTACTTTACCTGCAGCAACGCGCGCCCGAGTTTGAAATTGAAGATCTCGGTATCGACGTGAACTTGCAGAAGGCCTATGGAGTTCGTCGCGAGCTGGGAATGGATGAGAAGCAATATGAGATGCAACTGCGTTACGCTCAGGACTTGATGCGGATGGGTAAGAACGCTGCGACCTACTGGGTCAGCTTGATTCAGTATGACGATGAGAGGTACGAAACAGCTCAAACGTGGTTTTCGAAACGCGTTCTTGATTCAGAGTTGATCTCGCGTCGTGAATTGACGGGAGATGTATTGTCACCTTGGGTGGCTGCGGCCCGGTACAACCTCGCTAGAAGTTTGGAACGCAGTGGAAAAGTCGACGAAGCCATCCAGCTTTACAAAACTGACGGTGATCCACAGGAGCATGGAAATCGACTCCGAGCCCGACTGCTGGATAAGCGGCGTCGAGCAGCGGAGGTAGAGCCAGAGTCGGCAGTGGGTAAGTGACGAGTGACGAGTCGGCTGACCCCAAGTCACGGTTCAGCATGGTTGATGGTCATTTCCGTCGCCGCGTCGAACGCCTGAGATGCGTTGTGATTGCGTGTGGGAATACCTGCTGATTGCGTGCTTGCCGCAGTTTGGCTTGGGCGGCGCTCAGCCGCTTTGTGCGTTCAGACGCTCAACCAAGTTGTTCAATCCGGATACTTCTGAGGTCCCTCGCGACTTCCGGGAAAGCTTCATCGACAATCCCTGCTTCAGCAAGTTTTTCGAGAGACATTTTTGGGGCAATCGGGCATGATTTCAGCAAAACCAATTCGTCCGCATCGACCTGATGTGCCAAAAAAGCAGCGATAGAGTCGGTCGTCGTTCGCCAGTCATGAGGACTTCGGGTCCCGCGGACGCTTGTGTTTCGGTTGTAGAATACAGCGGGCGTGACCACCGTGGGCAGTGCAGACACCTGCGAGTTGGGGAAACCCGTTCCCGGTTGCACTGTATCCTTCCATTCTTGCTTGGTCTTGATCAACGGCCAGCCAAAAAAATCGGCTGCAAAGCTGGCGGTGGCTGCCAATAAATCAACGCACATCCAGTGCATTTGTTGGGGGGGCATTTTGTGTCTTTGATCGAGTTCACGTACGGCATCAATCAATTTGCCGCCGCCAATGATGATCATCGTCTGGTCGGAAGGATGGGTATCCAGCCATTGGTTGACGGCAGTTGCGAGATTGTCTCGCAGCAGCATGCTTCCCCCAATCTTGATGATCCGCCGCATCGTCAAGTTCTCACTGATTTTCGTAGCATTGGAGTCGTGATACTGCATAGGCAGGTGCGCATCTTGCAACTTCGGTTCCGAGGTGATCGGCCAAATGGTGCGTGGGGTGTTCATCAGGAACGGAGACCAACACCTGACCATGCCCGCTCAGCACCCAAGCATCGTGCTTGTGATGTCGGTTGATGGCATGCTGGATTTTCTCGATCGCTGCTGAAATGATCTGATGGGCCATGATTTCCGCGTCATGGATGTTGATGGTCCTGCGATCAAGGCCAATCATTCTGGCAATGCGATTTGCTGCGAGTTGACGTGATCTTGGTTTGCCATCAGCACTGCTGCAGTCGTCGACGTCTTCCGCGGTATGTCCGAGCAGTAGCATGGCGTCATCAATGGTTGCGAACATTTCATTCATCACCGGCGTGGAGATGCCTCGATATTCGAGATTGCTGACAAGGGCGCAGACAGGAGTTCGCCTGCATCCGGTGTAAACAAGGGAATGGTCACAAAGGCGGTCGTAGTCCGTGAGCGCGTTGGTGGCAACTTTCTGTCCCGTGATCGGGATGATGTCAGTTGTGGTTGATCCAATGTCGATCAACAAAGCGTCGGATGCAATTTCGCGGCCGACGAAATTGGCGAGTGCATGCCAATTTGCTGCTGCGATCAGATCAGGATTTTCACAGGCAGCATTTGCTTGGTGAAAACAGCCGTCGACGCCATAAAATCGAACCTTGGCAATACCAAGCGTTTCAGCGGCTTGGCAGGTCTGTTGCACGATGTGCTCAACGCCCATTTTCCGGTCGAGAAAACAGTCAGCTAATTCGCCGGTCATGGTGACGGCCAATTCTTCGGGCCTGATCCCATGGTCGATAAAGTGGTCTTGTATGTCTTCAATCAAGCTTTGGGAAAGCTGTTCGGGCGTTCGCCACATGGCAAATTCACGGGCTGCGGCGGTAGCACATGAACTGGCATACTTCAGGTTGGCCCCACCAATATCGATTCCGAGAACGAGATTTTGCGTGTCGGATGTCATGCGTTCTCGATCACATTGTCATTGATCCAAACGTCCCCGTCGGGAGTCCAACGCACTGAGTTGGCCGCGGTGCAACAGGAAACGGCGCCCGTTTCCATGTCAAAGAGTCGTGCCGCGAGATTTCCGTTGATCATTCGGCGGAGGCCTACATAGGATGTGGTCAGACGAGGGTTGATTTCGATCACACAGTCTTCGCTTGGACGTTCCCCCAGTAGGAGATCCAAGCCCACAAAACCGCGCGCTGTTGGTGGCATGGCAACGATGGCTCGTGATGCCAACGCCGTTGCCCGACGTTGATCATCGGCGTCCAGCGGTCCCGTTCCACCACCGTACTCGCAATGGGAACCGGACAAGTCTTGTGAAACAGCAGGCAAAAACGTGTGTTGCGTTGCCGAAGCTACCAGGGCGATCGAAATGGCACGCCCCGGTATCCACCCTTGCAGAATCCCATCCTCGGTCAGATCAGCGGACGCTTTTTCGAAAGAATCATGGATTCTGATTTCCTGTGTCCCGCATCCGTCACGTGGCTTCACGACAAATTTGTCGAAGCGCTGCAGTTCCGCTTCCATACGACGGTCTGTCAGCGTCATGTAGGGTGGGTGGGAAACGCCCGCAGTATGCAAGATTTTTGCGGTCAGATGCTTATCGCTGGCGGTGCGCAGAAAATCGCCGCTACCGGCAATCACGTCGATCCCGCTTGCTCGTAACATGGCAACCGCTTTCGCGAGAATTCCGTCGCTTTCAGGAGCGACAAGCAAAGCGGCGTCACATGTTTGTGCAGCCGTGACCCATTGCCCCCACAGTGATTGAGCGTGGTCGATGTTGACTGTGTCAGTGGTGTTGCTGGAAAATGTTTTTGCAAAACGAGGGTCCAGCGGGACCACTGTTTCAGCGACTTCGGCAAGGTCAGAGACGATCGACTGCAGCATCGCTGCACCCTCACGCCGCAGACTCGATGGGATTTCGTCGATCACCTGGTCAGCAAGGCCACCGCCGGTGACGTACTCTCCGACAAAAATTCGCATGTTGATTGTCTCCGAACGGAAGGCTCCGAGCACACGACGACCACGCGGTCACCATGATACCGAAAAATGGGAGCCCTGTTGGAATGCTGAAAAGATAAGCGGGCCTGAAAAATCATTCAGGCCGTACAGCATTCTGGTGGCACGGTAATAGGAAAAGCAGGTTGGGTTTGTTCCCAAGCCTAGAAAATGCCGAGATGATCACGAGCCTCGTCGGTCATCAGGTCAGGTGACCATGCAGGCTCCATGACCACTTTGACTTCACACGAGGTAACTTCTTCGAGGCCTTCTGCTGCACCCTTGGTTCCGGCAACCAACTGTGGGCCGGCCGGACACATGGGGCTCGTCATCGTCATCTCGATGTTGACCTCGTGCTTGCCCTCTGCATCTTCCTCGCCAATGCTCACAACATAAATCAGCCCCAAATCAACGATGTTGACATAGAGTTCGGGGTCGATGACTTGTTTCAATGCTTCGCGAACCGTGTCTTCTGCGAGTGCCATGATGCGGACGTCCTGTGAATAGTGTGCTTGGGGTTGATAGATGAGAAATGAACTGCGTTGCTTGACCGAAAACGCGTCTGCGTTCAGACCTCAGTTGGTAGGATTGCTATGCAAATTCATTGGGCACAAGACACGACACTCATCCGCCAAGTGAAGCCGTGATCATGCCAAATGAGAAAAATCATTCGTATTCGCGTACTTGGCGAGCGATCGCTGCTGCAAGAGCTTCGCGAACACTCTCGATCGAAATCCGATCGAAAATCTGCTGGAAGAATCCACTGACGATCATTCGCGTGGCTTCTTTGCGAGTGAATCCCCGGCAGCGAGCGTAGAAAATCTGCTCCTCGTCGACTTTGGCCGTCGTGCTACCATGCGTGCATCGTACATCGTCCGCTTCGATCTCAAGCCCAGGGATTGAATCTGCCCGCGACGTGTTCGAGAGGACGAGGTTATCGTTTCGCTGGTAGCCATCGGTCTTTTGGGCATCCTTGTCTACCTTGATCATGCCCCGCCAAACCGTTCGGCTTTTGTCCTGTTGGGCTGCCTTGTAAAGGAAATCGCTCCGGCATCCCGGTGCTTTATGGTGCTGCAATGTGTGGTAGGCAATGTGTTGCCTTGCCTCCGTGAACATCACACCATTCACTTGGCTATTAGCTCCGGGGCCGACCAGGTCAACTGTTTGGTTGACCTTGGACAGCATGGAACCCATCGCAGCCAGCGTCCACTGGAGCGTCGCATCACGATCAACCGAAGCCTTCTGCTGGGCAAAGTTGTAGGTCTTGTGCCCCCACTCCTGCAGATTGACATACCGCAGATGTGAGCCGGGTTTCTGAATCAGTTCGACGGCACCCAAGTGCAGTCCCGCAGCGCTGGTTGAAGCACCGTTGCTCTCATGAAGGACGGTCGCTTCCGCACCATCTTCCAAAATGATCAGCGTGTGGGTGGTGTCTGTGCCACCTTCTGACAGGATGGAACCGATGTGAACAGGACGGTCCAGAACCACTCCGCGTGGGACGTAAAGAATTTGCCCTCCCGACCAGAATGCGGCGTGCAACGCAGAGAATTTGTCTTCGTCCGGGTCGAACGCGGTGAACAGGTGCTGTCGAACCAAATCGGGGTGTGTCTTGCACAAGCGTGAAAGGCTACCGAATACAACACCACGCTTGGCGGCAGACTCGTCGAGGCTTTCCCCGACTACTTTGCTGTCGACGGTTTCAATGCGTCCTGCAAGTTCAACATCTTGCAGCAGTTGGTGAACCTGCTCGCGGTCTGCCACGGTTGATTCGCCATGATCGGGACCGGTAGGAACACTGTACTTGCCAATCTGGAAGGCTCGAATGTCGGTGCGAATCCATTCTTCGTGGCGGCGTTCTGGCCACTGCATCGCCGAACCATGTTGCCATGCTTCCCGTCGCATCGCCAGCAACCAGTCAGGTTCGTCGCGTGATTCAATGAACGCATCGAATCCGGCCTGGTCGAAAGTCGTAAAAGTTGTTTGTGTCATGTTTCTTCAGTGTGTGCGCCGCAAAGTCGGTCTGGCAGTGGCGTCTTGGTAAAGCTCGAGATCTGCCACAGGTCGAAAACCGCGGTAGACCGAAACCTTGGGGAGGAATGTGGCCTGAGCCCCCAATGTCAGGAGCTCAGGTGAATGAATTGAGTCGCAGTGCCGTGGCTTCTGTGCCCGAATCTGATTCAGGCGATTCGATTTAGCCGACACTTCCTTCCATTTGCAATTGAATTAATCGGTTCATTTCAATTGCATACTCCATCGGCAATTCCTTGACCAACGGTTCGATGAATCCGTTGACGATCATTGTGCTTGCTTCTTGCTCGGTCAGTCCACGACTGAGGAGGTAGAACATTTGTTCTTCGCCAATCCTCGAGACACTCGCCTCGTGTCCGATTTGGACATCTTGTTCAGCGATTTCGATGTAGGGATAGGTATCGCTGCGGCTCTCCGGATCGAGAATCAGGGCGTCGCAAACCACGTTGTTCTTGCTGTTGTGGGCACCGGGCTCGACACGCACAAGACCGCGATAGCTGCTGCGTCCGCCGTTCTTGCTAATGCTCTTGCTGATGATCTGCCCCGTGGTGTTCGGAGCTTCATGAACAAGCTTGGCACCCGCATCCTGATGTTGTCCGGCGCTCGAGAACGCGATCGATAAGATCTCGCCCCGGGCACCTGGTTCCATCATGTGTACCGCGGGGTACTTCATGGTCAGTTTGCTGCCCAGGTTGCCGTCAACCCACTCCATCGTTGCATCACCATAGGCATACGCTCTTTTGGTTACGAGATTGTAGATGTTGTTTGCCCAGTTCTGGATCGTCGTGTAACGGCAACGAGCGTTCTTCTTGACGATGACCTCAACCACCGCGCTGTGCAAACTCTCGGTTGAGTACATTGGTGCGGTGCACC
>Ga0315320_10001843_pt1 | contig 17610 bp, 14 predicted proteins | sample M140m21515metaG_FD_203458 | JGI IMG/M metagenome (GOLD analysis project Ga0315320, IMG submission 203458) | Ammonia-oxidizing marine archaeal communities from Monterey Bay, California, United States - M1 40m 21515 | ecosystem: Environmental > Aquatic > Marine > Coastal | place: USA: California... | reverse complement strand
TTCCCCGTTGCCAAGGATTATGGCTTTATCCTGCAGTTTATTGTTGTTAATGAAGCCAGTCCAAGAACTTGCGGCTAATGCCTTAAGCCTCACCGTGGCACGATTCACTAAAATCTCTGTAGACCCGCTTTCCCATGTAAGACTACCTGAAACACATCATATTATCGAATATGCTATCTGTTTTCGTTTTAGCTCAGTAGATAAAGCAAACTTCACCAGCATTCTTTGTACTGATAAATGGTGTCCGCAGTTATCGTCGCGATTGAGTCTTCCGGTTGTGCCGGGCGTAGGTAATCCGTGAGACCGCAATTATTGAAAGAAATACTTTTAGCGTTTGTGTTGTCTTGCCACTTGGAGTAGTGTTACTTCTGATGGTTTGAGATGAAGTCCTCAATTCGGCAGTTCCTTTCTTTGTGAAACTGCGACGCCCGCCTTCATTCTCCGGCGGGTATTGTCTACCCCTTTCGTTCTGACCCCGGAAGCATCTCAGGGTTATTTCATTTAACGAAAGTACGTCGATGCCAGAGCCGATCAATCCACCCGTACCCAGTGATGACGCTGCGGTAGGTTTTCAAAAACTGAATCTCTCACCGGAAATGCTTGCTTCTGTACAGCATCTTGGGTTTGAGATGCCTTCACCGATTCAAGAAGCCGCGATACCTGTTATACAGCGAGGCCTCGATGTTGTCGGGCAATCCCAGACGGGTTCTGGCAAGACTGCTGCTTTTTGCATACCGATGGTTGAAAAAATTAGCACGAAGAGAAAAGTCCCTCAGGCTTTAATTTTAACTCCTACTCGGGAACTCGCAAAGCAAGTAGGGAATGAAGTACACAAGTTTGGTAAGTATAAAAAAAAGCTTAAGACCGCGGTTATTTTTGGCGGCGTGTCTTTCAGAGATCAACTCCGCGACATTCGCGATGGTGCACAAATTATTATTGCAACGCCAGGCCGACTCCTTGATCATCTTGAACAGTCAACCATCGATCTCTCGGCAATTAATATGCTTGTGCTTGATGAAGCGGATCGCATGCTTGATATGGGTTTCCGTGACGATGTCGAAAAAATTCTTAGAAAAGCATCTGGTCAACGACAGACCATATTTTTCTCCGCCACAATCAGTCCCTCAATCAAAACCCTTGTGGAAGAGTTTTCAACTGATCCGCAGTATATCACTGTTGAACACAATGCTGGTCATGAAGCACCACTCGTCACCGAGATCGGTTTCAAGGTACGGCATCAGATGAAGTTCGATGCTTTGTTGCGAATCCTCCGATATTACGATGCACAAAGTGGTGTAATCTTTTGTAACACCCAACAAATGGTTGAGAAATTAGCAGATGATCTCGCAAGTAATGACTGCATTGTTGATCGTTTACACGGTGGCATGGCACAGGCACAGCGAGAGCGCGTGATGGCTAATTTCAGAAAGTCCCGGTTTCATTATCTCGTGGCGACGGATGTTGCAGCGCGGGGTATCGACGTCAATGAACTCGGTGTCGTGATTAACTATGATCTGCCAAAAGATCCAGAAGACTATGTGCATCGAATCGGACGAACGGGTCGCGCTGGCAAGAAAGGACTCGCGCTGAGCCTTGTTACTGGCGCTGGCATGCGGTCTGTATCACTCATCGAGCGATTCACCCGGTCACACCTCGATATTGAGCCTTTACCTACACCAGCAGCTATTCGCCATTTACAGGCCGAAAAGCTTCTCGAGTCGTTTCGGAATGATCTCAAGAATACGGAACTAGACAAAGAAAAAGAACTTGTAAAGTGCCTTTTAGATGAGGGTCACAAGGCTGAAGATATCGCCGCTGTAGTTCTCCATCGTATTTTGCCAAAGCAGGAGGTCTTTGAGGAAATATTTGAGGATAACGAGCCGGAACGAAAGCACAAACGACGGAAACGACGGGATCGACCGAATGCAAACCGTGATTCACGAAAAAGGCGGCGGCCCGAGGTTTCAAGGGCAGGTACGAAACGTCCGCCTAAAAAAAGAAAATTTCACGTTAAAGTATCGAAATAGACGATGAAATTGATCTAACGGCAGTTTGGTGCTGTTGGTACAACCCAAGTGTGGTTTATGGGCTGCAAACCCAGAGCACGTTGTGTTTTTCACCAACTATATAGAACTGTGAATATTATGTTGTTTCAGGTGTTGTCGCTCGTTGGCTGGTTCGCTTCCATGGTTGTTTTGATGTCTCTGATTGAGCATCAGATCCATTGTCGCCTCATGCACAAGCAGCCCCGCAGACTGTTTAAAAATCTGAAACTTCGACAGAAGATATTCAAAAGTCACGCTGTTGAGCACCATACTCAGTATCGAAAGTCGTTCCATGACGATCCGTTGCCCAAGGGCGAGGATCGGGGTATCCGTTTAAATTTGCTCGAGGGACTTGTTGAAGGCCTACCTATGGCCCTGATTCTGTTGTATTTCTCTCCAGTTGGTGCTGGGATGTTTCTGTTTGTAGTTGGTCTTCACCATACTATCTGGAATCAGATTCATCTTGAGATGCATCAGCCTACGGGAAGATTTTTTGCAAACTGGTCGCTGTACAAGTTTTGCGCTCGCCATCATTTTCTTCACCACAAATATCCAGATAAAAATTTCAATGTTGCCTTTCCAATTGGCGATTATATCTGCGGCACAATTGCGAAGCCAAATGCCGCTGATTGGGAACTCATGAGAGCCGAAGGCATTGCATAATTTTATGCCATGAGGCGGCGAATACAGTTGGGATATCATATGTGTATGAGTTGGGTTTATGGTGGCGGTTGATTCTTTGCGGCCATTGGTTTGGTGGCGTCAGGCCACCGGTGACTGGTCTTGCTGCTTGCGAATGGTTCAGTCACTTGCAAAAAGCAGCCTCGATACGGTGATCAGCTGTCCCCGAGTTTGACTTATGTGCGTGATTGACAGCCCGCCGGAATCTCTGATAGACGGCACTTGGGAACTTCTTCTTTGGCGGTACACGGTTGGCTAAAGGCAGTAGCAAGTCAAGGGTTTCGTCTTCCAGAGCTGCAGTCGAATGTGGTTCTCCTTTGTTTCTTTGTTATTTCGCTTGCCAGTCATCTTTTTCTTCAAGCACATTGCGTACTTCATTGGTATTCAGCCACCCTTTTGCTCGTGCGTTGTCCTGAAGGTGCGCGTCCCAAAAAGCTGTGGTTATGGCCTTAATCGCCCTGTGATGGTTCAGATTACGCGGACTATCACGACCAGCTACGCCGTCTGTGAATGCGGAATGTGTGGCTTTATGTAACACCAGCTGATACGTGCCGCCAGGTTGAAGTGCTGGGAATACTGCAAGTCGCGATTCCGCCGTCTGGCTACCAATTGCCACCACATCCCTTGTTCCCGTAAGAAGAAGGCACGGTATATCAATCGACCCGAAAGCAGTCTCTGCTGATCCCAATCGAGGACTGCTTGGGCTGAATAAGACGGCAGCCTTAATGCGTGAATCTTTTTTATCAGGTACGAGCCAGTCCTTCTGACCAATAACGATCTGTGTTGTACGAGCTCCAAAAGAATGTCCTGATAGCCCCACTCTTTCAATATCAATTCGCCCGAAAAGTGGATGAGCAGGTGTAGAATTCCACTTTGGCAGAATATCTAGAACATCAGTGACGTCCGTGACACGCAATTCGAGGTTCTCACGACTGGCGGCATTACGAAGCTGCCGTCCAGCTTGCAGCCGAGACACGTTTAGCCACAGAGAACTATCACTTCCCGGATGTTGAAGAAAAATTGTGATGTAACCCCGGGCTGTCCAGTGTTCTCTGAGGTATGACGCTGCTTCCCTTGAACCCCCAAGGCCATGACTAAAGAGAATGGCCGGGGCCACTGATTTCCTGTTTGGTATTGAGACTAAAACAGGAATAACGCGATCTGCTTGAGAAGACACAATCTCCAAGTACTGGGTTTGAATCTTTCCAGCGTTTGATATGAGCGGATCATATGCGAAACATGTGCATGAACTGAGAGCACTGTAGGTGAGCAACCCAGTAACCCAACGCAATTTCCATCGGTATATTAGGTTTGGCATAAAGAATGAGTCCTAAGAATCTCGTCTGATACCAGAAACTTATACACACTGCACGAGACCCCTTATTAAAAAAGGGACCGACCGTTGCTTATAGTGCTCAAGTTATTACAAAACATAGTGGTATCAGCCTTTTATTGTCATGAAGCACATCAGTATAACTCTTTACTTTTGTTGATCAGTACGTCTTTGCATGATGTAGATTTCAGAAGCTAAAGAAATAGGGCTATGAACAAGCTGTCTATTCTTGACGTTTCAACCTCCATTTTTCATTGTGAAATCAGCGGTTGCGATAGCAGCAAGCTCAATGGCCTGCGCATCAACAAAAAGCAGACCAAGATAAGCCTGTGGAGCAGACACTCGCTACTTTGGAGTATCATATTCAGAAGAAGAACGCTGACGTCACCCAAACACATTCAAACTTGGGTGAGGGCTTGTGATAGATCCAGAAACCTAATTATCACCGGATAAAGAAGCAGATGCCTTTTTTCAGCGTGAGTATCGTACAGGATATAACTTGGCTCCCGTATAGTGCATGGTGCGTTTCTGCAGATGTTCTAATGTTGGTGTACCAGTCCTATTGAGTGAGAAGGATAAAAACCATCAATGAGGCTCCTTTCCTGGAACATTCATAAAGGCATTGGTGGCCGAGATCGAAGGTACTCCCTGCAACGAATAATTGACTGCATCGATCATGAGCATCCTGACCTCGTTTGCTTGCAAGAAGTCGACAGATTGGTCAAAAGAAGTTCTTTTGATGATCAGCCACGACTTCTTGGGGAATCCCTCAATTTACAATCCAATTTTCAGGCGAATGTGCCAGTAGCCACCGGGACGTATGGAAACCTCATACTATCGAAATGGCCAGTTGCAAGTGCCCATAGAATTTCGCTGAAGCGTGGAAAGCGAAAATCTCGTGGTGCTCAACTTGTCCACATTGAAACATCACACGGAGTCTTGCATCTAGTAAACACACACTTAGGTCTTGATGAACGAGAACGCCATTGGCAAATCGATTGTCTTTTGCAACACCAACTTTTCCAATCGTACGCGACCCTACCAACCCTTATCGTCGGCGATTTCAATGACTGGCGAAATACTCTTGCAAATGCCTCACTTGCAACAAAGGGTTTTCACCAGCTTACTAGCCCACCAGGGCAATTCAGGAGTTTCCCCTCATGGCTGCCCGTTGGTGCGCTTGATAAAGTGTTTGTAAGTGAGGGACTTCAGTCACACCAAGCACGAGTCGTTCGAACGAGCCTTGCGCGAGAAGCAAGTGATCATTTGCCCGTTGTGGTCGACTTCACCATAAGCACCAACTAACTCCAGCACCAACTAACTCCAGCACCAACTAACTCCAGCACCGGCTAGCTCGACCCAAAGCTGTGCATTTGCTCTTTAGCTTGTTGTGTTGAGATCAGCAAGAACTGTTTTGGCCGCAGTGATAGTTGTTTGAATATGCTCTTCCGTATGAGTTATTGAGAAGAAAAGAGCTTCGAATTGACTACACGGAAGATATATTCCTTTTGATATCATGCCCCAGAAAAACTTTGCATATTGCTCCGTATTACTTTTTGAAGCAGTCTGCCAACCAGTGACATGACGAGTTCCATCTGGGAAACTATCTTTTTGGAAAAACATGGTCATCATGCTCCCGACTCGAGCCACTTCACAAGGAACACCAGCTTCCAGCGCAGCATCCAGAAAGCCTTGTTCAAGAAGACAGCCGTGTCGATCGAGAGTTTCGTAGGGCGGATGCTCTTTGAGTTCTGCAAGGGTCGCGGAGCCAGCTGCCACAGCGAGTGGATTCCCTGAGAGTGTTCCTGCTTGAAAAACCTTGCCTGTTGGCAACACCTGATCCATGATATCTGCCCGCCCACCATACGCACCAAGAGGCAGACCGCCTCCAACAATTTTTCCTAGCGTCGTAATATCAGGGGTCACTCCATAAAGTTCTTGTGCACCACCAAAGGCAAGTCGAAAGCCGGTCATTACCTCATCAAAAACAAGAACAGCGCCGTGCTTCTCCGTGAGCGATCGGGCCGCTTGAAGAAACTCACGCGAAGGTTCAACTAAACCCATATTGCCCACAACGGGTTCCATGAGCAGGGCTGCTATGGAGTCTCCCATCTTGCCGAAGGTCTCGATGAGAGACTCCGTATCGTTGTACTCGAGAACTAATGTATCTTTGGCCGTACCGGTTGTCACACCGGGAGAATTTGGCACTCCCAGTGTTGCCGCTGCTGAGCCTGCAGCCACCAGAAGACTATCGGCATGGCCATGATAATTTCCGGCGAACTTGATGATCACTTCACGGCCTGTGGCACCTCGAGCAAGTCGCACGGCGCTCATAGCGGCCTCTGTTCCAGAACTTACCATTCGGACCTTTTCAATGCTTGGTACGGCATCGATAATCTGCTCGGCAAGTCCGCTTTCAGCTTCAGTTGGAGCCCCGTAACTGGTGCCCCTCGAAAGTGCCTCCTCAATCGCTTTTACGACTCGTGGGTGTCTATGCCCGAGGATCATTGGTCCCCACGACCCAATGTAGTCGAGATATGTCTCACCATCGATATCCGTGAGATACGGCCCGATACCTTCCTTAAAGAATATTGGCTCACCCCCCACTGCCCCGAATGCGCGTGCGGGCGAATTGACACCACCAGGAATGAGTTTGCGAGCACGTTCAAAAGCACCGTGGCTTAGCGTATGGCTAGCGGTCATTTTTGCTTCCTTTCGTTTGTGTTTTTTGGGCAGTCATTTTACTGGTGGTTTCTAGAGCCCGCTTTGCAGCTTGAACAACATTGTGTGCATGTGGTCGGCCACTATATGTCTGAATGACGCTACTCAGCATGAGACGGCTTTGTGTCAGAAGTTTTTCAGCATCGACAGAGTCACCTTCCGCCAGTGCTTGATCGTAGAGTTCTGTAGCTTTATCGACCACTTTTGTTGCACGCGCAATATCTTCTTCCTGCTCTATTTTTGACGGCAACTCAAGCCGCTTGATTTGGCGTTCTATTAATTTGATCCATGTCTCCTTGTCAGCTATGGAATATGTGTCATCACCTTGTGATTTATCGCGAGGGTATAAAGTGAGCACAGCCTTCATTGCGTCAAGAGCGGCAGTGGGGCTTTCTGTTTCTCTCGTAATTGCCGATCGGTAATCTCGTTCGATCGCAGATACAGTTCGCGGCCCAATCACTCTCCGTCGCATCTTGGCCTCGAGTATGTCCACTCGTAACTCCTGCTGCAGCGATGCAATAGACGCCGCGCGCTCATCTGCTGGGTACTGTTTAAGAAATTGATCGAGTTCTGCCCGAATACTTCTCAAATCGGGGTCTGTGCTCTCCGATTCAGCAGATATCGTCTGAAATAACTGATCAGCAGTTTTTGGACGAATTATCCAGTACGCCGCTACAAGTCCGATTCCAACTGTGACCACCGTAATGAGCGTATCGATCCGGATCAATTTCCAACGATGCTGACTGTCTTTTTGCCGAGCCGCGTTATCCAGATCTTGTACTGTGACAAATCGACGCTCTGGTTTATCTACAATCGTTTCTGCGGCACGCTTAGAACCATTGCTTGCAGTCTGTTTATCTTCACTCGCAGTAGCTTGCTTTGTCGGCCGATGATGAAGTGGAATCTCACGCTGTCCTAATTGGTCCATGTGCTCCTGGTGATCATCTTCATTTGTATTTCCTGAGTTTTCCTGCTTTGCAGCCGTCGCGTATTCTGATGGTTGGGGTGTTTCGGAATCAGGGCGATTTTCAATGAGTTCACGAGGGTGTTCAGTTGTGGCATCAGGACTGCGCGATGTATCCACGGTGTTATTTGGGCTTGTTTTTTCCTTTGTCTCCGCGAGGAGGTCCACCGAAGAAATACTAGCCTGAGGGGCTTTTGCAGCGTGTGTAGGTGGTTGGGTAAGAGCCGATGAACGGTCGTATTTTGTTGGAGTATTTGGGTCGGCCTGCGGCTGGATGATAAGAGACGGAGTATTGCTCCTAAGTTGGCCACGCTCCTCACGATTCTCCCGCAGAAGCAGTTCTCTGATCGAGGAAAGGCGACGGCCGACGGCAAGTGCGCTTGCCGGCCTCTTTGTTGGATCTTTGGCAAGTAGTTCAGCGATCAGGGTGTCGAGTTCATCTGGGACATTTATGTGCAAGCTATTCAGGCGTGGTGGAGTTTCCCTGAGTTGTTTGCTAATGATTTCGGTTAGTTGTGTTCCTCGAAATGGTGGCTTGCCTGCAATCATCGTGAACATTACAAGACCCATTGTGTAAAGATCAGCCCGCGCATCAAGAGCTTTCCCAGCAGCCTGTTCAGGCGCCATGAATTCCGCAGTCCCTACGATGCTACCGTGAGCTGTCTGGCTCGCTGCACCAAACAGCTTTGCAATTCCAAAGTCTGCAAGCTTTATGCGAGCTCCTGCTTTGACGGCGTCATTAGCCATAAGCAGATTTGCCGGCTTCAGATCACGGTGGATGATTCCATGATTATGTGCAACCTTCAGTGCCCTTGCTATTTCAATCGAAAGCTCAATGACATCTTCAGGTGAGAATTTCTTGCCGCTACGAATAAGCTTTTCGAGGCTCTGGCCCTCTACAAGCTCCATTGCAAAGTATGGCTGGCCATCATCTTCTCCGTAGGCTATGAGTTGAACAATCCCCGGACACCGGAGTGGCTTGAGTGTCTGAATCTCGGCCTCAAAACGCTCTTTGAGACCTATATCATCAGCTAGATGTGACGCAAGTACTTTGACGGCAACATGGTCATTTGTTTCACCATGCCTTGCCTCATAGACAGCGCCCATGCCGCCTCGGCCAAGACGTTTGATCAGTATGTAAGGGCCGATATGCTGTGCTTCCATAAATAGCTAGTCTATCCACGTAGCCGTAACTATTGAAACGGTTAAAAATAGTTTCTTTCAGATGAGCGTTTGAAAGGTAGAGAAGGTCTTGCAAAAACAGGAGTTACCAATTGAAGGAACGAAATGCCTGCTCCCTGCGTCTTCAAACCAGGCACGGGGATTAGGTGAATACTGTCGTGATTTCCTATTCAATCCAAAAAACATCTCCCTCGAAACACTCGGCCTGCTTGAGCGATTTCATCTGGACAGTGTGGGCTGTGCTATTTCAGCAATTCATCATCGAGCCAATGCGTGCACAGTGCTTCGTGACGAAGCACTGCGGACCAAGCCAGCTGGCACTTCAAAAGGAGGAATTTGTTTTGGTGCATCAAACCCAGTCGAAACTGCAAAAAGTGTGGCGGCCAATGTGTCGGCGGTAAGAGAATGGGACTCAAACGGAACAAATTTTGGATACGACAAAAACTCAGGCCGGATGGCGGGTGAGTTTGGACATAATGACTTTTATCCAGTGGCTATAGCAGCTGGAAGAGAAGCTGGCTTCGATGGGAACCACACCCTTCGTCTCATGCTGCTCATCGATGAAATCCGTGGTCGACTTGCCGAAGTTTTTCCTTTGCGTAAGTATGCAATTGATCATGTGCATCACGGTACCATTGCATGTGCTGCCGGGTATACCGCAGCATTAGGGGGAACCGCAGCAGAGGTTGAATCAGCAATCGGGTTGGTTGTCTCTCAGTATGTTCCGTTTCGGGCACTTCGCGCAGGCCATCAACTCTCGGATAGTAAAGGAGCATCGGCCGCATTTGCAGCTGAAACCGCGGTCATGGCAGCACAACGTGCCCTTCTTGGATTCCGTGGACCCCAAGATATATTTCGAAACCCACTTGCTATCTACCGGCTCAACGAGCCATCCAGTGACGGCGTCAGTCCTTTTGATCTAGAACTCGGTGAGTCAGGAAATGCATTTGCCATTCATGCCATGCACTTCAAACTTGGACTCTATGAGCATCAATCAGCTGCGGCCATACAGTCACTCATTGATATTATTGAGAGAACACCTGCCGTCGGGGATGACATTGACGACATTCAATCCATTACCGTAACTATCTACGAACCAGCGTTTTCAATCATTGCTGACCCAGCCAAGCGTACCCCCAACACCAGACAGTCCGCAGACCATTCTTTGCCCTTTATTCTTGCAACAGTGCTTCAAAAAGCCTCGCGCATGGCCCTGCAAGACCGGAAAGCCTTTGGATGGTCGCAAGGGATGCTTTTGCCTGAAGACTATTCGGAGGCTGCTTTAACCGATGTCGCAGTCCGAGCGATTATGAAAAAGATACATGTTATTCACGGAGGGCCTGAATATGACCGACTCTACCCTGAAGGACTACCAACATGTGTTTCTGTCGTTCATAAGCGGTTGAAGACGCTCGATAGCGAACGCATATTATTTCCTTTAGGTCATGCTAATTCCGATCAAGAAAAAACAAGTGCTTTCGTGGAACAAAAATTCGAGCGGCTCGTTGCCGGGGCTGTCGAGAGTCCGCAGTCAATACGAGAGCATTTATCTTTAAAGAACACTTCCCCAGAACACGTGGCGAATCTGTATGCATTTCCACTAGTGCTGGCAGGGAACGATGAATGACTCAATCTAATATACATGGTGTCATAGTGGTTGATAAACCACCCGGTGTCACATCACGACGGGTGGTCGATTGCGTGTCCCGTACCCTCGCCACAAAAGCTGTCGGACATGCTGGAACACTCGACCCACTGGCTGCAGGAGTTGTTGTCGTATGTGTTGGGAATGCGACAAAACTCGTTGACTTCATACATCAGCAGATGAAGGCTTACTCAGTCTCTTTTCTTTTTGGACGATCAAGCCCGTCAGATGATTTAGAAACAGAACTCACGATAGAAAAGGAACCAAAATGCCCCTCATTCGATCAGGTGGTAGAAGCGATCAGAAATCAGCGAGGAGTTATTCAACAACTTCCATGTGTCTATTCGGCAAAAAAAGTCGGCGGAAAGCGGGCCTACAAGCTAGCGCGTCTTGGCAAACCGGTTACGCTAAAGCCTAAGGAGGTTCGTATTAGTCACCTGGAGATAACATCCTACGCGTGGCCGAAACTTGAACTTACCATCGTTTGCTCAAGTGGGACTTTTGTGCGAGCAATTGGCAGAGATCTAGCGGAGGAACTTGGCACAACCGCCGTCATGGAAACTCTTGTACGCACTGCTGTCGGCCCATACAAACTCAGTGAGTCACTGCCACTGGCTGCCATTACTCCCAGTGAGACAGGCCAGAAATCACTTAAGAGTGCCTTCTTGCCACTTGTTTCTGCGGTTCCCCATCTTTCAAAAAGGGTATTAACGCCTTTTGAAACAGACCATGCATCAAGAGGTGGACACCTCGAAAACACTTCGGACAGCGTAGGCGAGTGCGTTGCTGCACTTGATGAGGAAGGAAATTTGGTGGGAGTGCTCAAAAAACTTGCCAGTGGTGGATGGAGACTTCGCCCAAATTTTATCGATAGTTCACCCCACTCATGAGATTGCATAGAACCAGAAGCCGTCATCTTGTACTTTCGTGCTCCAGAGATCCTATTGTGAGAAGTATTGCCCCTTCATGACAAACCCGTATGCCAAAGACTACGTCGAGGAATTATCGAGCAGCGGCCGCAAACGCGTGTTGGGAGCAGCATTGTTGGTGGGCTTCGTGCTGTACAGCATAGTGCTTGTCTTTGCGACCCACCTCCCAAACGTCAATACAATTGTTCGTATTCAAGGCTTTGATAAGGTTCTTCACTGTGCTGCTTATGGGTGCCAGGCGGCACTTGCGATAGGTGTGTTATGTGTTACCGGTCGTGCCAGTTTTAGAAACATTATTATTCTTGTTGGAGCGCTCGCATGTTTTGGCGGACTCGATGAGATTACTCAGCCAATATTCGGACGCCAGGCTGAATTTCTGGACTGGGTAGCAGACTGCGTTGGTATCGCCCTAGGTGTCTATTTCGGGCGGTGCTTTTTTCTTTTCGTTCAAACCTTGATAAATAGGAAAACACCGACATCATGAGCAACTTTTCAGTCTCTGACGTCGCGACAGCGCTCGACTTTGCGGTACTAAAACCCCAGCAGACACGTAAAACTCTTGTCTCAGCGATAGCACTTTGTCGGAAACTACACATAGGTTGTCTCTGTGTCCGCCCAACCGACGTCTGTTATGTGAAGAGTCAACTCCGTGACCAGACGACTCGTGTTGCTAGTGTCGTTGGCTTTCCGCATGGGGCAAATCGGACAGTTGTAAAGGCACAGGAAGCAAAACTAGCAATTGAGGATGGAGCAGTTGAACTCGATATGGTGATGGCGATCGGTGATTTCCTCAATGGCAACGACACGGCAGTTCATGACGACATCGCAGCAGTGGTGGACCAAGCGTTACCATTTGGCGTTCCCGTTAAGGTGATTCTTGAGACGTGCTTTCTCACAAATGAAGAGGTTGTCAAAGCCTGCGAGATAGCAGAGTCGGCAAAAGCACAGTACGTAAAGACGTCGACTGGTTTTGGACCACAAGGCGCTACTCGCGAAGTTGTTGAAATCATGCTGGCGACGGTCGACGGGAGATTAGGGGTCAAAGCGAGCGGAGGAATACGAACATGGCACGAGTGTGTTGATTACCTGAGTATGGGCTGCACAAGAATTGGTGTTGGTGATCCCTTCACTATCTTGAATGGCTCACCAGACTGAGCCTCAGTTTGTCTGAAGAAGTGGTTCACAACACGCATGTGGGTGTCCGTACTGGTAGTTATCAGTCTAGGTACTTGCCACGATACGATTTAACCATCAAATATCAACATGACGTAGGCCGCAAAAAGAATAAGATGTACAACGCCTTGAAGAAGTGTGGTTTTGCCGGTGCCTAGAGTGATCACACTGGTAAATAACGTAAGAGTCAGCATCGCAATATCAGTCGGTTCAAGACCAAGTTCGAGGGTTCTGCCGGAGAAGAACCCGATAGCCAAGACTACCGGAACAGTCATACCAATCGTACTTGTGGCTGACCCGAGCAGAATGTTGATGGTTCGTTGAAGACGATTGTTTATCGCGGCACGCAGTGCAGACAAGCCTTCCGGTGAAAGCACCAAAATAGCGACAAGAAAACCACCAAGTGCAGGTGGAGCATTGAGTGTGTGGATCCCATGGTCAACAAGCTTTCCAAGATTTTTCGCTAGAAAGACGACTGGAAGCATTGTCAGAACGAGCAGTGCTGCATGGGTTGTTGTCGCATACGGCGGTTCATCATGGTCCGGTGCGACGTTCGTTGGAGAAAGGAAATATGCAGCCTGACTCCCTGTTTGAACGAGCAGAAAAGTGACATAAAGACCGGCTGAGGTAATGAGCAAAAAAGCTGCTTGAAGTGGCGATACGTTGCCCCCTGGTGCTGACTGAGTAAATCGGGGAACAATTAAGGTCAGCACACAAAGAGGAACGAGAACCCCAAGATAGGCATTCGCGCCTGACAGGTTATATTCCTGGCGATTGTGGCGTAGTCCACCTGCCAGGAGCGTACCTCCTAACATTCCTGTAAGAACAATCATGACCACAGAAAACATGGTATCTCGGGCAAGCCCAGGGTGTGCTTTCCCAGACAAACTCACTGCGGCGATCATTGCCACTTCAATACCTATAACCGCGAGCGTCAGGACAATCGTTCCGTACGGTTCACCAAGACGTATCGCAAGAGCGTCGGCATGCCGCACAACGCCAAATGCCAGCCACAGTATGGAAATGAATAGCCATGAGAACAGGAACGCTGCCCACCCGGGATGTGATAGATCAGCCACCCACGTGGTTCCATTGAGAAACCAGAGGACTGCAGTACAAATCCCAACAAATAACCCCGGTTCATTGCGTACGAACGCGATAGCATTTCTCATACGAATACGTCTGCCAGTGAACTCATTGCGGTGAACTCATTCGAATTTCTACTGTTCTTCCATGAACCAGAGCAATCACTCGTCTCGCAGATCCCAATCGAGGTATTGTGATCCTGTGCGTATGTCGGCTACAAGTATTGATTCACTGTTGTAACGGACCGGCACTTGTTCTGGAACCTCCAGTTTGCCGCCATCTTGTGTGGTTCGCCAATCATAGGTTGTAATTCGTACAGTGTGATGTCCAGTCACCGCGCCACTTTGATTTGGAAGATACTGCAGTGTATAGCGGCCCTTTTCATCGGTGATGCCGTACGATGTCGAACCCACTTCCGGAGAAAACTCAACGGTTGCATGTGCTAATGGCTTGCCATTGAGTACAACTGTTCCTGACACTCGTCCGAGTTGTGTTTCGGCATCAGATGAAAAAACCCATCCAACAGTTTTACCGACAAGCACAAGGCAAATAGAAATGACCAACACACCAAGACCAATTGCCAATTGAGGTCGGCTGGCAAGTTTGCTTTTGCCCCGTTGGTAAAGTTCGACTCCAATAGCTTCAACTATTGCGATAATTTGTCCGAAATCATTTGCCACGTGATGCACTTGCCCCTGCAAAAGTTTTGAAGCCTACGGCGATACCATAGGAACGCCGTCATCTCGAATGCCAAGGCGTTGATACACCCCTAATTGCGCTGCAGTATACGTTGGATTACTATTATTAAATGTTACACCCCCATTCGAAAATGATATATCGTCATTGAGGGATTGAACGCTGCCGTCACAGTAAAGAAAATTACCCCCTCCAGGATGGGCACTGCTAAATCCTTCCGTGCATGAATTCGTCGGATTTATTGGTCGAGGATCATTGAGTTTTATACTCACTCTCGCACGAACCCAGTAACTACCCCACATGTCGGGTCCAGGCGGATTACGAACACCTATCCAGGTTCCAGACCGGCATCGATCATGCCGCTCGCCAACGGCAAATGTTTTTGTAAGGCCGTCAGTTATGTCACTCATTCGCACAGCAGATTCTGACCAGAAAATTCCATTTCCGTTTGAACCAATAACGGGCATGGGGTCATTAAGGCCACCATTGCCAACGTAATTTGAAGTTGCGGGTTCGAATCCACTTGGACAATTGTCGCAGTCGAAAAGCCGGTTGTATTGAGGCCCGTTGTTACTGCCGCCAGGTAGTGTTGGTGGTGTGATGTCACTCGGACATCGGAACATGCCTATTGATGTCGTGAGCAACGGACGAGTCGAGGTGTCACCAATGGCATCGCGAAGTGTCTGGTTGGATACATTTAACGAATCATACAAAACAGCTTGCTCGAGCATAGGAAAAATCTTTACCGGCCAACCCCATTCAGCTTGCCTAGACCCTCCTGGCAACCATCCTACAGGAAATTCCCCGAGTGCATTTTCATACAGATGAAGAGCGACGCCTACCTGATGAAGATTATTCACACAGGCAATCCTTCGGCCGCTTTCACGAGCTGACTGCACGGCAGGAAGTAGCAGACCCACAAGAACACCAATGATGGCGATCACCACTAACAGTTCAATGAGCGTGAAGCCAGGCATGCTGTGGAATACAGAACTCCGCACCCGATACGTCTTATAGCAATGTACCATGCTCGATACTCCTTAATAACAAAGCTGCCCATTCCAGTGAAAATCTGTCGATCCCTGAGCGTCTTTATTATTCCCCACGGCAGCTTCAAAGAAAACCCTACTGCTAGAAATAAATCAGCTGATTCTATTCGCCATAACATAGATTGAAATCGCAATCGTCATGAATGCTGCAGCAAGTAATCGTTTCAACAAAACACGATGATCGACAGCACCTTCAAGTTTATCCCAACCATGTCTCGCTAATACTGTACCCAAAACCACAGACATGATGCCCCTCGTTGACTGCAGAATTGTGCTCAGTATCACACCGACACAGCCAATGCATGCATAAAGGCCGAACATTGCCAAGAGCCAAGCAGAAGAGTAATGAACCGCGGCTACCCAGTCATGCCTTGTTGGTGCCGGCTGCGAAATGTACTCATAATACACAAAAGGCATTACTAATATGCCTCCTAATATGTAGGTGAGTAGCAGTGCCAGGCAGCCTGCAGAGAAGCGATTCATCGACAGACTCTGTTGAAGAGCGTCTATCATCTCCACGATTCCAAAATCGGCAACTGCGAAACAGATGCAGCCACAAGACAAGAACAACAGTGATCGTGCTGGTAGCCCCGATCCACCACGCTGAAGAAGAATAGCGGCAGCCGCACAAAGAAATACAGCGAACCACTGTGCCAAACCCAAAGTTAGTCCATAGATAAAAGCACCGATAAATGCTAAAGCTATAATTTTCAAACCCAGGAGTGGTGAAATTCTTGAAGCATCGGAAGTTCTGAGTACTCGAAAAATGACAGACGTTCCAGCAAAATATGTGACTGTTGATTTTATGCATGGATACCAGATGCTCCAGCGCCAAATGCCGAGCACAAATTCATTCGTACAGTAAAACGACATTACTAAAAGTACACATGTGATACCCATAATCGCATGAGCAAAAATCAGCAGCCGCCTGCTCGTATGCTTTTCACGAGTACCGTGATGCCGTGCTACCAAATACGATACCGAACTGAAGAAAGCAGCCATCAAGCCGGCCATAACGCCAAAAAAGAGAGTATTCACGACATTCAAGTCCGACTGGTAGGTATGCACACGGTAGCCCGCGGGCACCAGACTTTACCCATTCAGTACAGTCGTCGCGACCGTTGCTTCTGTTTTGTCTTGAAAGCGGATGATCAGACGACCTGTAATTTATCCGGCAGGTAGAGTTGTGGGAAGAAGTACTACCAACACACAGGAAATATACGAATGGCTAGTGCCAACCAGCAAATTGCGGGTGGGGTCGCCCAGCGGCTTGCCACCGGTGACTACATTATTGACCCTGATATCCCACATCGTGCCGGCGTTGGCAGATCCCGTCAGCTTTTTGCTATCGTACTCATTCCAATTGTGATATTTGTTTCGGTAGCACTTCTCAGTTTTGACCCAGCTGATCCGCCAGCCAGTCGAGGGTTTCCACCACGTATTGAACCTGTGAATCTATGCGGTCATCTTGGCGCCAGTGTCTCAACACTCATATACCAGTCCACCGGTGTTGCAGGTTGGTTGGGCGTTGCTTTTCTAGCCGGGCTTGCCATCGGCCTCTTTCGTAATCAACGGTATGCCGATCTTCCTTGGCGGGCTAGCGGTGCTGTGTTTTCCATCCTGAGCCTCTCCATGCTGTGCACGCTGTTCATGCCTTCTTTTATTCCTCGACCTCTATGGGGCCCTGGTGGTCTTGCTGGCACGCTCGTTGCTGATGTGGCAATTCGTCATCTCGCAAGTGCTGGCGCTGCCCTTGTAGGCCTTACAGCTCTCGGTGTCGGACTTTTCCTTACTGCTGATCGCCTTGTAGTCCGCGTACTTCGCTTCTCAATCAGCATGGTGACACATCTCGGCGAACAAAGTATACGCTTTCTTCAATATCCTCTTCTGCGTATCAACGCTCTCCGCGACAGTTCAACTGAAGAAACCGCTGAACCCGAATGGTGGCAGCGTCGCCGTACTTCGACACTCAACGCTGAAGATTCTGAAAAAGAAGATGATGGTATCGCCATAAAGGTTCGCGGAAGAAAACCAAAAATTGAAGATGCCGTAGAAGAAGAATACGAGGAAGAAGAGTACGAAGAAGAGTACGAAGAAGAGGTTGAA
>Ga0315320_10001840_pt1 | contig 17617 bp, 16 predicted proteins | sample M140m21515metaG_FD_203458 | JGI IMG/M metagenome (GOLD analysis project Ga0315320, IMG submission 203458) | Ammonia-oxidizing marine archaeal communities from Monterey Bay, California, United States - M1 40m 21515 | ecosystem: Environmental > Aquatic > Marine > Coastal | place: USA: California... | reverse complement strand
CGGCGCGGCCAAGCTGATGGTGGCGGGCGTGAATGATTATCGAGCGCACAAAATTCTGCCGGCGCACCGATCCGATCCGGCGGCTGCGGTCGCCGGTGCGCCGGAGTGCGATGCCCGCGTGTTGTTGGCGCATCAACCCGGTTCCTGCCTAGATGCCCGTGAACAGCAATTCGACCTTCAACTTTCCGGCCACACACATGGTGGTCAGTTTTTCCCGTGGAATTTTGTTGTAGGCCGATTTCATCCCTTCTATCGCGGCCTAAATGCCTGGCAAAAAGGGTGGGTGTATGTGAATCCCGGTACAGGCTATTGGGGACCGCCCATGCGGATCGGCGTGGAATCGGAAATCACTTTGCTAACCCTGAGGCAAAAGACTGACCGTAGCTGATCGCACGGGCTAGGTTGGTGGCTGCCAAGTGATTGTCCGAATGGGTACAATTAAATCGCGATATCCGAATGATTCTCACCTAAAGCGAGATGACGCTGCGTTCGGCGTTTGATTGCAGCGCGACCTGCCAAAGTTCGTGGCTGGCGATCGCTTCCTCCACCGTGGCGCAGCCAAAACGGTCGCCCAAAGATCCGGCGCGTTCAGCGGCAAAGGCCGCCCACATCTGCAGATTATAATCCGGAAAACCCGCCTCGAAGATGCCGCCGGTGATCACCGGGAACGCCATGGCGTGGCCGAGGTCCAGGCGATTCCAGCTCTGGCCGTTTTGGCGGTCGAACAGGTAGATCGAGTTGGCGTCCGCCGTGTTAAATCGTACCCCGCCTTCGGTGCCAAGTGCCTCGAAATACCACGAGTTGGTTTGGCCCGGTGCCATACGCTTCTGTTCCAGCCGCAACGGCACAAGGTCACCATCGATTTCCACATCGCAATTCAAGGTGGCATTGTCCCATGTATCGCAAGTGGATCGTCCGCCCTGTCCATCGGGGCGTTCGGGATAACCCTTTTGCAACTGCGCAAACACGCGCTGCGGTTTCCAGCCGAGCCTGAAGGGGATGTGGACGGTATGAAGGCCAAGGTCGCCCATCACGCCGATCTCGCCGCAGGTGGTGGACTGGCGTTTCCAGTTGGCGGCCTTGGTGGGATTGAGATCGCTGCTGTGGAGGAAGCCTGCCCGTACCTCGAGTACGCGGCCCAGTGCGCCGGATTGCACATACTGAAACGCGCGCTGTGCGCCGGGGGCAAAAGGGAATTCCGAACTGCACCGCACAAACCGCCCACTGGCTTTGGCGGCCTTATGAATCCGCTGCGCCGCGGCTAGGTCGATTCCAAAAGGTTTCTCGGCCAGCAGATCTTTTCCCGCTGCCAGCACATCGCAGTACAGCGCCTCATGCAAATGATGTGGCACGGCGACATAGACCGCATCCACATCATCTCGCGCGAGTAACGCGTGATGATCCTGCGTACGTAGTTGCACGGTGGGCACTTGGGCGAACCAGTCGAGCAACTCCTGACGCAAATCGCAAACGGCAACCAGTTCCGCGCGCACAGGGAAATTCTCCAACGCGAACCAGCGCCCGAAACACGCTGCCGCCTCCCGTCCCATCAGGCCGCCGCCAATAATGCCAATGCGCAGGGTCATACGGATTTCTTTTGTTGAGGTAAAAAGCGGATAGAAAGCGGGTAAGCATACAGTCTGCCTTGGGCGGATTCGTAGGCCCCGCGCAGGATGAAGAAAATATTCAGGTACGCCCAAAGACGCAGTAGTAGGCCGACCGGTATAGCTAGGGCATCCACTTTGCCGAGCAAAAAAAGCACGACAAAGTAGAGTGTCATGGCGAGTTGGAAATTTAGCACGGCCCGACCGTGTTGATCGGTTGAGGCGGAACTATTTTTTCGGATTAACCAGACAATTAACGGGCCGAAGACATTGGCCACGGGGATTTTTACCAGCAACGCCAATGGGGCCAAATGACAGCCTGTTTCCCATGCCCGATCTTGTTCAGCCACGGCGCAGGTTAGGCTGGCGTATGGAGCCAAGTCAACTGTGGGTAAGTGGAGGTTGACGGAATCAGGCGACAGCGGTCTGCTATCGGGAAGGAGGTAGGGATGGATCAATTAAGAAAGAAACTCGTGGTGGTGCTGGCGTTCACCTTTCTGTTTGCCGGCGAATTAAACGCAAACCCAGCTGGTTCCGGCAAGGACGCTCCAGCAATTATAGCCGATGTATTCATCTGCCGACCGCTGGGGCTGATCGCGCTAACCGGAGGAAGTGCCTTATATGTGCTGACTCTGCCATTCACCGTGCCCGCCAAGGGTAAGGAGTCCGCCAAGCGCACGTTGGTGCTGTTCCCGTACCATTATACATTTACTCGCCAACTGGGTGAGTTTCATGACGACGATTTATAAAGCCGCAATCGCGTGCTTCGCGTTCACCTGCGGTGTACGCGCACAAGAAGTGCCAGCATTCGGCCCGGTCCAATTGCCTAATACCGAGGCGTTGTACCAGCAATTGCTGCGGTCCAACGTCGAGGGCATCGGCAAGTTCTACATGGGGCGCCAGATCTCCCACGTGATGGGGCATCAGGGGGCCACTTGGCTGGAGCGGCCTGAGCGTGAGCGGGAGGAAAATACCTCGGAACTCATTCGCTGCCTAAAGCTTAAGGCCGGCGATCAGGTGGCCGATATCGGCGTGGGCACTGGTTATATCGCGCGTCGAATCGCCAAAGTGATCGGACCGCAAGGCACCGTGCACGGTGTGGATATCCAGCCGGAGATGCTGGAGCTGCTCGAGAAGAACATGAAAAAACTCGGGCTCACCAACGTGAAAGGCGTGCGGGGAACGATCTCGGATCCCAAGCTCAAACCGAACACACTGGACTTTGTGATTATGGTAGATGTCTATCACGAGTTTTCTCACCCGTACGAAATGACGGCCGGCATCGTGAAAGCCCTCAAGCCAGGCGGCCGCGTGGCTTTTGTCGAGTATCGTGCGGAAGATCCCAAAGTTCCGATCAAGCGTCTGCACAAAATGAGCGAGGCTCAGGTGAAAAAAGAAGCCTCGCTCTTTCCGCTCAAGCATGTGGAGACCTACAAGAAACTCCCGTGGCAGCACGTGGTGTTTTTTGAAAAGCTGGCTGAATAGTTCCGATCCATGAACTCGGAACGTCAGGCCTATTTCCGTGGCAAACTGCTGGGACTGCAGGCGGATATCGAAGACGATCTCAATGCCAGTAAATCCGCCTCGGATGTGGTGGAACTGGACACCGCCATTGGGCGGCTCTCCCGGATGGACGCCATGCAGGATCAGCAAATGGCCCTCGAGCTACGCCGCCGTCAGGAGCAGCAACTCCAACGCATCACCAACGCCCTCAAGCGCATTAACAATGGCACCTATGGCCTGTGCGGTCGCTGCCAGAAACCCATTGCTGAGGAGCGTTTAGAGCTGGCTCCGGATGTGTTTCTTTGTGTGCGGTGCGCATAAAAAAAGCGGTAAGCGATGCTTGCCGCTTAGGTGATTGTTCAGCCCCTAGATCCGGCCGCCGTACACGGCGCTGTCGCCGAGTTCCTGCTCGATACGGAGAAGTTGATTGTATTTCGCGGTGCGGTCGCTGCGGCTGAGGGAGCCGGTTTTGATCTGTCCGCAGTTGGTGGCCACAGCGAGGTCGGCGATGGTGGCATCTTCGGTCTCACCGGAGCGATGGCTCAACACGGCGGTGTAGTTGTTGATGTGCGCCAGCTCCACAGCGTCGAGCGTCTCGGTCAATGAACCGATCTGGTTCACCTTCACGAGAATGGAATTGGCCGTGGCGGTGTCGATGCCCTTTTGCAGGAACTTCGTGTTGGTCACGAACAGGTCGTCGCCCACGAGTTGCACGCGGTCGCCGATTTTGTCGGTAAGCTTTTTCCAGCCGGCCCAGTCGTTCTCATCACAGCCGTCCTCGATGCTGATGATCGGGTATTTGCTGGTGAGTTCATCGTAAAAGGCCACGATCTGATCCGCACTCATCTTGGAGCCGTCGCTTTTCTTGAAGATATAGCGCTTCTTTTTGCTGTCGTAAAACTCACTGCTGGCTACGTCGAGCGCGAGGTGGATTTGTTTGCCGGCCTTGTAGCCGGCGGCCTTGATGGCGGCGAGAATGCATTCGATGGCGTCCTCGGTGCTGTCGAGTTGCGGCGCGAACCCCCCCTCATCGCCGACAGCAGTGGAAAGACCGCGCTTCTTGAGTACGCCCTTGAGCGCGTGGAAAATCTCGGTGATCGCGCGCAGGCCCTCGCTGAAGGTCGGCAGACCCTTGGGCATGATCATGAATTCCTGAAAATCAATTGGCGCATCGCTGTGGGCGCCGCCGTTGATGACGTTGGCCATGGGCACGGGCAATACCTTGGCGTTTGGGCCTCCGATGTATTTGTAGAGTGGTTGGCCGAGTGCATTGGCCCCAGCCTTGGCGGTGGCCAGGGACACAGCGAGCACGGCATTGGCACCAAGTTTTGCCTTGGTAGGGGTGCCGTCCAACGCGAGCATGGCGGCATCTACGCCCACCTGATCGGTGGCATCGCGCCCGAGCAATTCGGGCAGAATCTTGGTCTGAATGTTTTTGACCGCCTTTTGCACGCCCTTGCCGAGGTAACGTTTCTTCACGCCGTCGCGCAATTCCACGGCCTCGTTAACGCCGGTGCTGGCGCCGCTGGGCACGGCGGCACGGCCCATTGCGCCGCTTTCGAGGATGACGTCTGCCTCCACGGTGGGGTTGCCGCGGGAGTCGAGAATTTCACGTGCTTGTATGTCGATGATTGTGGTCATAATTAGGTAAAAGGGGCCGCGATAATAGGCAGGAAGCCCGCGCAGTCAAGGAGGGAGGGCCTAGATGTAGACATTCAGCCCGGGCTGAAACGGCCCTACACCGGCGTTTACCTGATGTTGCGCATAGACCAATACCGGATTGCCTCGATCCACAAACGGCCGCAGACCGAGGATGGCGTTGTGCGTGCTTGGCTGAGGTTTGGCCATGTTGACATGATAATATCCGTAACGCTGATCCATGGAGGAGGGCAAGGCCTGCGCACTCCTGCTGCCGGGAAAGCGCAAGGTGCGAAAGGACATCATCCGGAAGCTATGCGAGCTTCCGACTCCGCCGGTGATGGATTGCAGGGCGGTCAATCAGTTGGGACCTGAAGGGAATCAGGCATTTGGAGCTGGAGGGGGATCCAGTTGTTTCTCCGAGGCGGCAATGACGGCCGTCACCGCAGCATCTCCCGTAACGTTCACCGCAGTGCGGCACATGTCAAGAATCCGGTCGACGCCAAGGATCAGGGCAATACCCGCTGCGGGCACATTGATCGCCTCTAGGATGATGATCAGCATCACGATACCCGCGCCTGGCACAGCCGCGGTACCCACTGAAGCTAGCACGGCAGTGAGGACAATGGTGATCTGCGCGCCGGTGGTGAGATCAATTCCGCTGGCTTGCGCGATAAACACCGCGGCGACGGCTTGGTACAGGGCCGTGCCATCCATATTGATGGTGGCGCCCAGAGGGAGGACGAACGAGCTGACTTCTTTGGAGGCACCCAGTTTTTCCTCCACGCACTTCATGGTGACCGGCAGGGTGGCGCCGCTGCTGCTCGTGGAAAACGCCAGCAACTGAGCCTGACCGATGCTCCGGAAAAAATGCGGGATCGAGAGTGATGTGAATATTTTCAAGAGGCCGAGATACACAATGCTGCCGTGGATCAGCAGCCCTATGATGACGGCCAGGCAATACCAGGCAAGCGAGCCGAGGAGGGAGATGACTTGACTGGGATCTTCTCCGGCCATGTTGGTGATGGTGCTGGCGATCAGCGCGAATACGCCGATGGGCGCGAAGAGCATGATGAGAAACGTGATACGGATGACTAGTTCCTGCAGGCCACTAATGACCTCAATGACCGGCCGCCGTTTCTCTTCGCATACCTGCACCAGTGCGATGCCGGCCAGCAGACTGAAGAACACGATTTGCAGCATGTTACGGTTGCTGCTGGCGGAGCCGAAAAAATTGTCCGGTACCATGTCGATTAACGGCTGCAACGGGCCGCGTTCTTTCACGGTGGCGGTGGCTTCCTGCCGTTTCGTGGCGTCGGCTTGATACTTGGATTCCAGCTGCGCCTTGGTCTTATCGGGTAACCGGTCGCCGGGCTTGATGGCATTGACCACGAGCAGACCGATCGTCACCGCCACCGCGGTGGTGGCAAGGTACAGTCCTATGGTCTTGCCCCCCATGCGGGAAAGTTTTTTGAAATCCGACAACGAGGCCACCCCGCAGATCAGCGAGGTAATCACCAGGGGCATGGCAATGAGCTTGAGGAGATTTAGGAAGATTGTTCCAAACGGGGCGACCCAGTCCGTCGTGAATTGCCCCCAGCCGTATTGGGCGGCCGCCACGCCGAAGAGTGCGCCCAGCGCCATGCCGAGAAGGATTTGCCAATGCAGCTGCTTGTACCACGTCATGCGGACGCCAGTATGCGGGCGGGAGTGCCGTCAAAAAAGGGCAAAAATCTTGTGCAGAGGCCGTTTTCTAGGCATAGTCCCGCCCCTTTTTGATGACGCAAACGGTAAATATCGGCCTGATTGGCGCCGGGACAGTGGGCGGCGGCGTGGTGCAGGCATTGAAACGCAACCAGGCTTTGATGGCCTCGCGCCTAGGCCTGCGCCTGCGGGTGACGCGCGTGGCGGTGCGCAGTCTCCGGAAGAAACGTGATTTCAAAGTGCACCCAAGCGCGCTCACAACCGATTGGCGTGCGGTGGTGAATGATCCCAAGGTGGATCTGGTGGTGGAACTGATCGGCGGCACCACCACCGCCAAGGACGTGGTTCTGACCGCCCTGCGTGCGGGCAAACCTGTGGTGACGGCCAATAAGGCTTTGCTGGCGTTTCATGGGGAGAAACTGTTTGCCGCCGCCGAGAAGTCCGGCGCGAATTTATATTACGAAGCCAGCGTGGCCGGCGGCGTGCCGATCATTAAAGTGATCCGCGAAGCGCTCGTGGGTAACCGGGTGACCCACCTCTACGGCATTCTCAATGGTACCTGCAATTTCATCCTCACCAAGATGAATGAGGGGATGGAGTTTGATGCGGCGGTGAAGCTTGCTCAGCAGCAGGGGTATGCCGAGGCGGATCCCACACTTGATGTGGGTGGGCATGATGCGGCGCACAAGGTCGGCATCCTTGCCTCGCTGGCGCATGGGTTTTGGGTGAAGCCAAAGCAGGTGTATACCGAGGGAATCGACCACGTGGCGCCGTTGGATTTGGAATTCGCCGATTCACTGGGATACGCCATCAAACTTTTGGGGATTGTGAAGACCTCAAAATCGGGTCCGGTGCAGGTGAGTATGTATCCGGCGTTGATCCCCGACGATCATGTGCTGGCCAATGTAAGCGACGTGTACAACGGGATCCTGGTGCGCGGCGATGTGGTGGGCGATACGTTGCATTACGGTCAGGGCGCCGGGCGGGATGCGACTGCCAGTGCCGTGTTGAGTGATATCGGCGACGCGGTATTGGACCTGAAACATGGCTCCACCGATCGCCTAAAGGCGTTCATCCCGCATGAATCCAATGGTTCGGTCCGACCGATTGAGGAAACAACCTCCTGCTATTACCTGCGGCTGTCCGTCTTGGATCGTCCTGGGGTTTTAGCGAAAGTGTCGGCGGTGTTGGCAAAAAATAAAATCGGGATTTCGTCGGTCATCCAGCCGGAAGGTCACGAGGGCAGCAGTGTGCCGCTGATCCTGATGCTGCACTACGCCAAAAACGCCGCGATGCAAAAGGCCTTGAAAGAAATCAGCAAACTAAGCGCCGTGAAGGCGAAGCCGGTGATGATCCGTGTGGAGAATTTCGCATGAGTATGGGCATCCAAAATACCACTGGTTGGCGTGGCGTCATTGATACTTACCGCGATCAACTGCCGGTAACCGATGTTACGCCTGTTGTAACTCTGTTGGAAGGAAACACGCCTCTGATCCGTGTACCTAATTTTGTGCGGGAGATAAACGGGGAGTTTGATCTTTATCTTAAGTACGAAGGTCTGAATCCGACCTGTTCCTTCAAGGATCGTGGCATGACGATGGCTGTATCAAAGGCTGCCGAGCGCGGAGCTCAAGTGGTGGTTTGTGCAAGCACAGGCAATACCTCAGCAGCAGCAGCTGCTTATGCGGCGCGGGCAGGCATGAAGTGTGTGGTGCTGATTCCCGAGGGGAATATCGCCTTGGGTAAGTTGGCCCAAGCATTGATTTACGGGGCACAGACGCTTCAAATTCAAGGTAACTTTGACCAGGCGCTGGAGATTGTCCGTGAACTTGGTCAAACCGGTGGGGTGGAGGTGGTGAACAGCATCAACCCTGTTCGTATTGAAGGCCAAAAAACGGCTGCTTTTGAGATTTGTGATGCGCTGGGTGACGCGCCTGATTTTCATTTTCTACCCGTTGGTAATGCCGGCAACATCACAGCTTACTGGAAGGGTTTTCAGCAATATCACGAAGCCGGTCTCAGTGATACTTTACCCCATATGATGGGATTTCAGGCTGCAGGCGCTGCGCCGATTGTAAATGATGCAGTGGTGGAATTTCCTGAGACTGTTGCCAGCGCGATACGCATCGGTAATCCTGCCAGTTGGAAAGGAGCAAAAGCTGCTGCCCAATTTTCCGGAGGTCTGATTGACAGCGTGACGGATGAAGAAATCTTATCGAGCTACAAATTGCTGGCGTCCTCGGAAGGTATCTTTGTAGAGCCTGCTTGTGCGGCGAGTTTAGCGGGAATTGTGAAGATGGTTAAAGCGGGTCGCATCGATTCTGGAAGCATTGTCACAGCGACAATGACTGGACATGGTTTGAAAGATCCGGATACCGCCGTGGCCAACGCCAATGTGAAAGCCACCACGGTGGAACCTAGTAGCGACGCCGTTAAGGCGGCAATTGGACTGTAGTCATGGCGTTGATCGTCCAGAAATATGGCGGCTCTTCCGTGAAGGATACTGACCGCATCAAAAATGTGGCCAACCGCGTGGCGGAGTATCGACGCCAGGGCGATCAGATTGTCGTTGTGGTGTCGGCCATGGGTGGCGTGACCGATAATCTCATCCGTCTGGCCAGTGAGATCAATCAACTGCCTAGCGAACGCGAGATGGACATGCTGCTAGCTACCGGCGAGCAAACGACCATAGCGCTGCTGGCCATGGCACTGCATTCACTAGATCTCAAGGCGGTGAGCTTAACCGGCGCGCAGGCGGGTATCATGACCGATGGCGTGCATACCAAAGCGAAGATAGAAAACATTTCGCCCAATCAGGTACATGCGATGCTTGATGAGGGCAACGTGGTGATTGTGGCCGGTTTTCAGGGGATGACGCCCGATGGACGCATCACCACACTGGGCCGCGGTGGTTCCGATCTCACGGCCATCGCATTGGCTTCAGCGTTGGATGCTGACTTGTGCCAGATTTATACGGATGTAGACGGCGTGTACACCACCGATCCACGGGTGGTGGCCAGCGCAAGCAAACTGGAGGAAATTTCGTATGATGAAATGCTGGAGCTCGCGAGCCTTGGTGCAAAGGTGATGCAAAGCCGTTCGGTGGAGTTTGCCAAAAAGTATAACGTCAAATTTGAAGTTCGCTCGAGTCTGAACACCAACCCAGGAACTATTGTGAAGGAAGAAACTGCAAGTATGGAGGCCGTCGTGGTACGCGGCGTATCGTTGGACAAGAATCAAGCGAAGGTAACGCTTGTGGGCGTGCCGGATCAGCCGGGCACTGCCTCGCGCATTTTCAGTGCGTTGGCATCCGGAGCGATCAACGTAGATATGATCGTACAAAACATCAGCCACGGTGCTGCCACGCCGGCTACCGATGTGTCGTTTACCACTGACAAGCCGGACTTGCCCAAAGCGCTGAAGGTGATAGCGGAACTGCAGAAAGAAATTGAATTTGGCGAAGTGATTGCCGATGAAGATATCGCCAAGGTATCTGTCGTGGGCGTGGGTATGCGCAGTCATTCCGGTATTGCGGCGAAGGTGTTTGAGACGCTTGGACAGGGCGGCATTAATATCGAAATGATTTCCACCAGCGAAATTAAAATCTCCGTCGTGGTAGAGGCCGAGAAAGGCGAAACGGCTACGCAGCAATTGCACGACGCCTTTTTCCCTGCGGGAACCTGACGCCTATGAGCGGGCTTATTAGCCAGTTCATAGAGCGGCATTATCGTCACTTTAATGCCGCCACCCTGGTGGAGGCGGCGGAGGCCTACAACGCGCAGTTGGCTGGGGGCGGAAAAATGTTTGTGACGCTCGCAGGCGCGATGAGCACGGCCGAGCTGGGGCTGTCACTGGCCGAGATGATTCGGCAGGATAAAATCCACGCGATCACCTGCACGGGCGCGAATCTTGAAGAGGATGTTTTCAACCTAGTGGCGCACGATCACTACGAACGCGTGCCGCATTATCGCGATCTCACGCCGGCCGACGAACAGGCGTTGCTTAATCGTCATCTCAATCGGGTTACCGACACCTGCATTCCCGAAGAGGAAGCCATGCGCCGCATTGAACACGCCGTGCTGGCACTCTGGCAGGAGGCGCAGACGCAGGGTGAGCGGAATTTCCCGCACGAATACCTGTATCGCCTGCTCAACGAAGAGCGCGTGAAGGCGCATTACCAGATTGATCCGAGGGACTCCTGGTTGGTCGCTGCGGCGGAGAAGAATCTGCCGCTTTTTGTGCCCGGCTGGGAAGACTCCACGCTGGGCAACATGTTCGTGGGGCATTGTTTGGTCGGCGATCTGGGTTTTAATGTCGTTCGTTCCGGCACGGAGTACATGGGGGCGTTGGCCGATTGGTATTTGCAAACCACCATGGGCCAGTCTGTGCGCGAGCGCGCCGAATCGCAGGTCGATACCGAAACCTTGCCCGCCAAGGGCGGCCCTTGCGCGGCGCAGGGAAGCACCGTGGGGTTCTTTCAAATCGGCGGCGGCATTGCGGGCGATTTTCCGATTTGCGTGGTGCCGATGCTCCATCAAGATCTCCGCTTGGAATGCCCTTGCTGGGCATACTTCTGCCAGATTAGCGATTCCACGACCAGTTACGGCAGCTATTCCGGCGCCGTGCCCAATGAGAAAATCACTTGGGGCAAGCTCGAGACCGACACGCCCAAGTTTGTCATTGAAAGCGACGCGACCATCGTTGTCCCGCTCATTTTCGCCCACGTGCTGGGCTGGTAAACCACACCCACGCCAGCACAGCGAGAGCGACGATGCTCGGTCAGTGCACGTAATCAGGCGCAAAGACGATCGCGCCATTGATCACCATGAAAAGCAGAAACCCGTGCAGTCCACAGTTGTGGGCGCGGCGGCGGCGCAGATAACTTTCTTCATCACTCCAAAGCCAGGCGGCATCGATGGTCCGCGCGGCTAGAAATGCGTGGTTAAACCAAATACCATAGGGCGCAGACTAGCCGGTGAAGGCGAGGGCGCGTTCGTTGACACTTTGCACGGCGGCGGCATGGCTCCAGTCGTGAGCAAAATGAAATGCAGCGATAACGTGTCAGAAATAAAAATCGCAACCGATCGCCCACACCCAACGCGTGGCTGGTAAGCGCGGTCGTGCCCCGTGGGTTCGGAGTAGGAGAAAGGCGCCGAGGAAATAACAGGCCATCGCAAACCAGGCCGTGCCGCGCACTGCCAGGTCAGCAAAATCGGCCTAGGTCATATCACAACTCCGTGGAGGTATCGGCGCCGGCGGCGGCGCGGCGTTCGAGCTTGATCACACGTTTCTTGATGATCTCCAACTGCTTGGTCAGTTCGTAGCTGGCTTCGAACAGGGCTTCCTGGGTTTCCTGATCGTCGAGATGGGTGATGATCGGGTTGAGGTCCATCATCTCCAGTGCAATGGCCTTGCAGTGGGTTTTGATCTTTTCGCTGGCTTCGTTGCGGTCCATGGGGTGATTCTAATATGTGGCCCGGCCGCCGGAAAGATCGAACACGCCGCCGGTGGTAAATGAGCAATCCTCACTGGCCAACCACGCGACCAGCGCGCCGGCTTCCTCCACTTCGCCAAAACGTCCCATGGGAATTTTGCTGAGCATATAATCAATATGCTGCTGGGTGATCTGCTTGAGGATATCGGTCTGGATCACCGCGGGCGTGAAGCAGTTTACGCAAATTCCATCCGGCGCCAGCTCTTTGCCGAGGCTCTTGGTGAGGCCGATCACACCGGCCTTGGCGGCGCTGTAGGCGCTGGCGTTCGGGTTGCCCTCCTTGCCGGCGATCGAGGCGGTATTAATAATGCGGCCGTACCCGCGCTCGCGCATGTGCGGCACCACGGCGCGGCAGCAGATGAACACCGCGTTTAGGTCCACATCAATCACCCGTCGAAATTCCTCCACCGGATATTCCCACGTCTTATAATTGCCGCCCGCAATGCCGGCGTTGTTACAGAGAATATCAATGTGTCCGAGGGCGCTGATGGTGCCTTCGGTCGCGGCAGCCACGGCGTCGGCATCGGTGAGCTCGACCGTCTGCGTATCCACCGTGCCGTGCTCGGACAAGCCGGCCTTGGCCTCGGCAGCCGCCTCAGGATCCACATCCCACACACTCACGCTGGCACCGGATTGCAGCAGTCGCTGGGCAATCGCATAGCCAATCCCGCGCGCGCCACCCGTCACCACAGCATTCCGCCCCGAAAGATCAATCTGATTCATGGGCTGGAGGGTAAAGGGGGAAGGGGCAATTGTCCAAGGTCCAATACCTAAATTGCTTGGACATTGGCCATGGGGCATTGAAGATTGCCACATGCACCACATCGTCTTCGTTACCGCACCGAGCTTGGACGTGGCTCGCCGTCTGGCCGCTGGCATTCTCGAACGCCGTCTGGCCGCTTGCGCCAACCTCGTGCCCGGCGTGGAATCTCATTACTGGTGGGAAGGCAAACTCTGTCAGGAAACCGAGATCCTGATGATCCTCAAAACCACCGAGGCGCGCTTGGCCGAGTTGGAAACCCATGTGCTGGAAGCCCATCCGTATGACACCCCAGAATTTGTCGCCTGGCCCCTCGCCACTGGCAGCGCGCGCTACCTCGAATGGCTCACCGCCAACACCGTCACTAGTGAATGAGCCACCCTTGACATCCGTCTCACCCCCACTAGATTCGCCGCGTATGAGAGGGACTTTGTTCATGTTGGGAAGCCTGCTGTTGGCGCCGGTATTATGGGCGCAGCCAGCCAACGCCAACGCCATCAAAGCCGTGGTGGGTGGCCAGATCATCATCACCCAATGGGACGTCAATCGGGAAGCCCGGCTGACGCGTATCGATCCGGCCTTGGCGCAAAAGAAACTGGAGCAGGACGCGCTCTTAGTGATGAATATCAAGAGCCAAAAAAATTACGTTGAACCGGCCGGTCTGGGTGAATTGCTGATGCGCAATGAAATCAAGAACCGCTACGACAACACTCGCAACCAAATGATCGCCGACCTGCGCGTTCAGGGAAAAACGGTTCAGCAACGCGAATCGGAGCTGATCGATGACTGGATTTTACGCCAGGCCGAACGCACCGTGCGCCAGGCCGTGCAGGTGTCACCGGCGGCCATCAAGCAATATTATGCCGGACATCCAGACCTGAACAACAAAGGCCTCACGGTGGACCTCTATGCCATTCGCATTCCACGCATTGAGGACGGCATGACGATTGCCAAGGCGCAGGAATTGAAGAGCGACATTCAGTCGTTGGATGATTTCAAGAAACTTGCTGCCGAACGCAGCGTGCCGCGTGGGGGGCATCGCGGGTTGGTGCACAAGGATGATCAACGCGAGTTCAGCGACGAAATTGCCGCGGAAGTTTTTCTTATGGAGGAAAAGGAAACGGCGCTCGCCTTTGACGATCAGGCCTACTACCTCCTACACGTGGCTCAGCAATGGGATAAATATGAGATTCCGATCGACCAAGTAAATAAGCTGATTGAGGCGCGATTGGGGCAGGAGATTTTCGAACACCAAATGGAACGCAAACTCAATCGGTTACGTCGTGAGATTCATGTCTATTATCCGCGCGGCACATTGATGATTCAAAACTAACCGGCGCGTTCATGAACATTCACTGGTATCTCGCCCTCATTCTGGTTTTGCCGTTGAGCCTTGTTGCGGAGGCGGATATGGAGGCCATTCGCAAAAAAGCCGAACAAGGCGATCCCGAGGCCGTCTACGAATGGGCCGAAGCCCTGTACTGGGGCCGTGGCGGGAAACATGACCTTGCGCAGGCGGGCGACTTCGCCTTGGTGGGTGCCCTGAAAAAGAATCCACTCGCCCAGTATCGCTACGCCATCCAGCAACTGCTCGGTCAAGGCGTGGAGCAGGACGTCAAGGCGGGGTTCGAGCAGCTGCACGCCTCCGTTCCCGGTCTGCAAAAGCTCGCGGAGCAAAACAATGCGGATGCCCATTTCAAGCTAGGCAAGCTCTATCAACTCGGCTTGATCAATTCTAACAACTTCAACCCGGATGATCAGCGGGCGCTGGAAAGTTTCCGCGCCGCCGCTGCTCAAGGCCATGCCAAGGCCGCCTTTTTAGCCGGCCAAATGTTCCGGCTGGGGTTGGGTACGGAAAAGGATGTGGTACAGGCCCGTGAACTCTTGAAGACCTCCGCGGTGGCCGGTTCCGTCGCCGCGGCGTTTCAATTGTTTGATATGCATTATTCGGCTGGCGGCGAAGTGGTCTCTGAAACCAACGCCTTGGTTTACCTGAAACAAGCGGCCGAAGCCGGTTTGCGCGAAGCGGAATATCTCTACGGCAACACCGTTGGCGAAGGCCGACTGGGGTTGAAGCCGGATCAAAAAGCCGCGCTGCCGTGGGTGCGCAAGGCCGCCTATCAAGGCCAGGCCCGTGCGCAATTTTTACTGGGCCTGGTGTATGCAACCGGTGGCAAGGAAGCAGGGCTCAACCTGGATCTCAAGGAAGCCTTTTATTGGCTAACTTTGGCCAGTCGGGCCGAGGACGCCAAGACGGCTAAGAATGCTTCTGACCGATTGGTGTCTGTGAAGAAAGAGTTGGATCCGCTGGAGCAACTCGATCAACTCACGCGTGTTGGCGAGTTTAAGCCCAAGCTCAGCCTGACGACTTTCAACACCACCTTGGGTTTGGAAAATGCCAGCCTGGCGATCAGTCAATCGCTGCGGTTGGACAACCTGACCTTCGCGGCCGAAGGCGACGATCCGGATGCCATGTTTAGCCTCGGGATGTTCCACCTCGACCAACGCCAGCCACAACCGGCCCTCGAATGGCTCAAGAAAGCGGCAGGGAAAAAACACGGTGAAGCCATCGAGGCTCTGGGCGAGGAATACATCATCGGCAGTTTCGGTGAACCGGATTTTGAGGAGGGCGCCAAATGGCTCAAACAAGCGGCCAGTCAGGGAAGTCTGCCGGCGCAAACCCGACTGGGAAGCCTCGCCTTGGCTGGAAAATTACCCGGCACCAAACCCGCTGGAGCCGTCCGGTGGTTTCGGCCTGCTGCCGAGAAAGGGTATGCTGAGGCCCAAACCCGTCTAGGGGGATTGCTCTGGGAAGGAGGCGTCGTCAAACAGGATTTGAAAAACGGCATGATGTGGATGGGCAAAGCGGCCGATCAACGCTATGCCTTTGCCGAAGCTTCGTTGGCGACCATGCACGCCCAAGGGCTATTGGGCGATAAGCCGAATTACAAGGAGTCCGCTAAATGGGCCCGGCGCGGAGCCATGCAGGGCGATGCGCTTGCGCAACGAACCTTGGGATTTCTGTATCTCGAAGGCAAAGGGGTATTGGAAGCCAAACTGCCCAAGCGACTGGATCACAAGCGCCTCGCCTATAAATGGCTCACGCTCGCCAAACGCGGCGGCTTGCAAGGGCTCGATCCGGCACTGAATGTGTTGAGCAAGGAACTGCAGGCCAGTGATATCAACAACGCCCTAGCCGAGGCTCGCCAGTTTGTTCCCGTGGTGTTGTATGATCCCAACAACACCGGCCAGACTGCGACACAAACCGATCTCAAAACCATTTTGAAAAACGCCGCCGCCGGTCAGGCGCAGGCCCAACTAGACCTCGCCCGCTTGTGCGCCGAGGGCGATGGCGTGGAGCAGAGTCCCGTTGAAGCCTACAAATGGTTCACGCTCGCTTTCAACCAAGGGCTCGAGGAAGCCCTCACCGATCGTTCCAAACTCATCAAGGCGAACGGCATGGGGTTGGACGACATCATTGCCGCCAAAAAACTCGTGCGCGCTTTCAAACCCAACAAGTGATGAAGCTCGCCGGGTTAGCCATTGGAATCCTCTTGGCTGCCGGTCCGGCATGGGCGGCGGACCTTAAGGCCACGCTCAAGAAGGCCGAGGCCGGGGAAGCCGCCAGCCAATACCAGCTCGCCGAACGCTACGCAGAGGCCGATGGCGTGGATCAGGATTATCAGGCAGCTCTCAAGTGGGCCCGCCAAGCAGCCGACCAAGGCAATGCGAAGGCTCAATATCGAATGGCATCTATTTTGTTTCTTGGCGTCACCGGAGAGGCCCGCCAACCCGAGGCCCTACAGCTCTTCCGGAAATCGGCTGAAGGTCTGGAAAAGCTCGCGGAGGAAGGCGATGCCGATGCACGGGCCAAGCTGGGCATTCTCTGTGCCCGTGGCATTGGCGTGGAGAAGGATGCTGAACGCGCCGCTAAACTGTTCAATCAAGCCGCCGAAGCTGGCGTGGTGAAGGCGCAGGTCGATTTGGCCGGCGCCTATTTGCTGGGTAATGGGGTGGGACGCAATACGACCACAGCCGGCGAATGGTTCACCAAAGCCGCCGAGGCAGGGCATGGCCAGGCGCAGGTACAGCTCGGCATGTTGTGCATCCAAGGCACCGGCCGCGAGCAGGATATTTCGCAGGGCATGGAATGGCTGGGCAAGGCGTCGGTACATCGCAATCCAGAGTTTTCCAAACAAGCAAAGAGTTTGCTGAATCGTTTGAAGGAATCCCCGCCCAAACCGGGGCCAGACATGAAAGCCCTGCGCATGCGCGCTCAGAAAGGTGAGCTCAAGGCGCAGTTTGAGCTGGCGCAACGGCACGAAATCGGTGCTGGGGTGTCAGTGAATGTGGCCGCTGTTCGTCAATGGTTGAAAGCCGCCACCGTGCAAGGCTCGGCAGCAGCTGCGCATAGATTGGGCGGCATACTGATGCTGGGCCGCGCCGGAAAAAAAGAGCCGGCCTTGGCCGCAAGCTACTGGAAACTGGCGGCAGAGCTAGGCTATGGCGGGGCGCAGGTGGATTATGCGGTGGCCTGCGCCAAGGGCGATGGACTGGAGAAGAATATGCCCGAAGCCTATTACTGGGCCTTGATTGCCCGGCGCAGCAATACCTCCGAGGAGCAGGAGCGCAATCTACGAGCTTTGCAGGGGGTGATTACCAGCGGGCTGGAGCCTGAGGAAATTCTTAGTGGGCTCACGCGGTCCCGGGCATGGAAGGCACCGACTGATGAGAAAGCAAAATTGCGCTGGGTGAAGGCGCATTTTGGCGATGCGTCATCGCAGTTGGAGCTTGGAAAATCCCTAAGCGAAAGCCGGCCAGGGGAAGCCTTGAAGTGGCTGGAGCTGGCTGCTGCTGCCAAGGTAAAGGGCGCTTCGGTTGCTGCTAAGGAATTGGCGGGGACACTTTCCAAAC
>Ga0315320_10001839_pt1 | contig 17623 bp, 8 predicted proteins | sample M140m21515metaG_FD_203458 | JGI IMG/M metagenome (GOLD analysis project Ga0315320, IMG submission 203458) | Ammonia-oxidizing marine archaeal communities from Monterey Bay, California, United States - M1 40m 21515 | ecosystem: Environmental > Aquatic > Marine > Coastal | place: USA: California... | reverse complement strand
GGTACTACGATGTTAGAGGAATTGAAAAAAATAGTGGTAATTATTTCAAAGAAGATATGTACTTTTGTTATTTAGATCAAGTGTACATGTATAAAAGAAATGAAAACTGGGTAGCAATGCCAGGTTACTGTTTTGTAAATCCCATACAATCAGAAGATAAATGGGAAAACAAAGAAGAACCTTTAAAAGGTATTGTGGTTTATACAGACGGCTCTGATTTTGTAAACGAAGGTGAGCTTGTTGGATTTACACCGTACTCTGAATTTGAATTTATAGTCGGTGATAAAAGATTGTATAGAATAAAATTAAATGATATTTCAATAAAGTATGAACACAAAGGAACAGAAAAACTCTATAATACGAGCTGGTTATAAAGCTGTAAAGGAGTTAATCAAAGTCGCTGAAGAAGAAATCATAGTAGAAGATGCAGCAGATGAATTAGCAGCAGATAGACTAAAGAATGCAGCAGCAACTAAAAAGTTAGCTATCTTTGATGCTTTTGAAATACTAAATAGGATTGAATCTGAAAAAGCAATGCTGGAAAACAAACCACAAGATAAACAAAAAGCTTTTAGTGGATTTGCAGAAAAAAGGTCTAAATAATGTCATATCAGCAAACATTATACAAAATCATTGAACCTATTAAGCGTACAACGATACATAGACTGAATAAAAAGAAATACTGGGAATACGGATATAACAAAGAACATGATGTAATTGTTATAAGTAAAACGGGTAAGATTGGTGATGTATACGAAATACAAAACCTAAAGATTGCTTTACCATTAGCTGAAGATGTGTATAGCAAGGATAACAAATGGGTTGCAACAGAATACCCTAAAGAGTTAAAAAACATAAGAACTATATTCGACTGGCAAACATACCCAGAAGAATTTAAAAAAGATTGGTATGGGTACATTGATAAAGAGTTTACTAGAAGAGAAGATGGGTATTGGTTCCGCAATAAAGGGATTGATACTTATATCACTGGCTCTCATTACAATTACCTGCAGTGGTCCAAGATTGATGTTGGGAAGCCAGACTTTCGAGAAGCAAACAGATTATTCTTCATATTCTGGGAGGCATGCAAGGCAGATCAAAGATGTTATGGAATATGCTACCTTAAGAACAGACGGTCTGGATTTAGCTTCATGTCAAGCAGCGAGACAGTTAATCAAGCTACACTCACTTCAGATGCTAGATTCGGAATCTTATCGAAGACTGGTAGCGATGCAAAGAAGATGTTTACCGACAAGGTCGTCCCAATTTCATCGCACTATCCATTCTTCTTCAAACCAATACAAGATGGAATGGACCGCCCCAAGACAGAGCTTGCCTACCGTGTCCCAGCATCCAAACTCACAAGGAAGTCCATCACCAGTACAACCGGCTCCGCAGGGAGGAAAGACCTCGACGGGCTCGATACAACGATAGACTGGAAAAACACAGGTGATAACTCTTATGATGGTGAAAAGTTAAGATTACTTGTTCACGATGAATCTGGTAAATGGGAAAGACCAGATAATATATTAAACAACTGGCGAGTAACTAAAACAACGCTGAGATTAGGAAGTAGAATAATTGGTAAGTGTATGATGGGATCTACTTCAAATGCCTTAGACAAAGGTGGTGATAACTTTAAAAAATTATACAATGACTCAGATGTTACAAAAAGAAACCGCAACGGACAGACTAGCAGCGGACTATATAGTTTGTTCATACCTATGGAGTGGAACTACGAGGGATTCATTGATTCTTTTGGATTACCTGTATTCGATACACCCGGAGCTGCTGTCGAAGGACCCCAAGGTGATAAAATCGATGTTGGGGTAATTGAACACTGGGAGAATGAAGCAGATGGATTAAGAAATGACCAAGACGGATTAAACGAATTTTATAGACAGTTTCCAAGAACAGAAGAACACGCATTCAGAGATGAAACAAAAAATAGTATATTTAATTTACAAAAGATATATGAGCAAATAGATTACAACGATGGGACAGTAACGTCTGGCGCTGTATCTAAAGGTAACTTCCAATGGGAAAATGGTATTAAAGATTCAAGAGTAATATTTACACCAGATCCAAAAGGAAGATTTAATATATCTTGGGTTCCTAGTTATAATCTTCAAAACCGCGTAATAGTAAAAAATGGGCGCAAGCATCCAGGTAACGAACATATAGGCGCATTTGGTTGTGACTCTTATGATATATCAGGGACAACAGATGGAAGAGGATCTAAAGGAGCACTACATGGGTTAACAGTATTTAGCATGGAAGAAGCACCCGTTAATTCATTCTTTTTAGAGTATATAGCTCGACCACAAACCGCTGAAATGTTTTTTGAAGATGTGCTTATGGCATTAGTGTTTTATGGGATGCCAATACTCGCGGAGAACAACAAACCAAGATTATTGTATTATTTAAAAAGAAGAGGTTACAGAGGTTACTCTATGAATCGTCCAGATAAAACAATAAGTAAATTATCAACAGCTGAAAAAGAAATAGGAGGCATACCTAATTCATCTGAAGATATGAAACAAATTCACGCTGCAGCAATTGAATCATATATAGATAAATATGTAGGATTACAGGAAAATGGAGATTACGGTAATATATATTTCAATGCAACGTTAAACGATTGGTCTAAATTTAACATAAATAATAGAACAAAACATGATGCCGCAATAAGTTCTGGTCTTGCTATAATGGCTTGTAACAGACATTTGTACCAACCAAAACAATTAAAGCAAACAAAAGTTTTAGATTTTGGATTAAAAAAATATAATAACAAAGGAAGTATTTCAAAAATAATAAAATAGATGAATATATTACCAAAGGGTGTATTCCCAAGCCAAGCAGTTTCAAATGCTGAGAAAGCAAGTGAAAAATATGGTTTAGAGATTGCAAGGGCAGTTGAATCAGAATGGTTTAAAAGAGATTCTGGTACAGCTAGGTACTACGCTAATAGAGACAATTTTCACCGTTTAAGATTATATGCTAGAGGTGAACAGTCAATACAGAAATATAAAGACGAATTATCTATTAATGGTGATTTATCATATTTAAACATAGATTGGAAACCTGTTCCTATTATACCTAAGTTTGTAGATATTGTAGTAAATGGTATTGCAGAAAGAACATATGATGTAAAAGCGTATTCACAAGACCCAGCATCAGTTCAAAAAAGAACAAAATATGTAGACAGCTTATTAGAAGATATGTTTGCAAAAGAGTTAAAAGATTCAGTTAAAGAATTAACAGGTATAGATACTTTTAAAACAAACAGAAGTGCCTTACCAGATACAGAAGAAGAAGTGCAGCTGCATATGCAACTTGATTATAAAGATTCTGTTGAAATAGCAGAGGAAGAAGCTATTAACAATGTATTTGATCATAATAAATATGAATTAATAAAGAAAAGATTAGATTATGATATAGCTGTTATTGGTATGGGTGCTGTTAAAAATGAGTATACAACATCAGAAGGAATTAATATAAAGTATGTAGACCCAGCTGATTTAGTTTATTCATATACAGAGTCACCACATTTTGATGATATATATTATGTAGGAGAGATTAGAAAAGTATCTGTAGTTGATTTAAAAAAGCAATATCCTGAATTAACAGATGAAGATATAAGAAGAGATGTAGAGGGGCAAGGAACAAATGCTAAACTATATAATAAATCCTATGCAGGTAATGACAGTGAGGATAATTCTCATGTATATGTATTGTATTTTGAATATAAAACATATAAAGATCAAGTACATAAAATAAAAGAAACTTCTTCGGGAGCATCGAAGGCTATTAAAAAAGATGATAGCTTTAATCCCCCAAAAGATTCCAGAAGTAGATTTACTAAAGAATCAAGAACAATAGAGGTAATTTATGAAGGTGCTAAAATAGTCGGTACTAATAAATTATTAAAATGGCAATTAGCTGAAAACATGACAAGACCAAAGTCAGATACAGTTAAAGCCCAGTTTAGTTATAATATTGTAGCACCAAGAATATATAAAGGTAGAGTTGAATCTCTTGTTAGTAGAATGACTACGTTTGCAGATATGATTCAATTAACGCATTTAAAGTTACAACAAGTGTTATCAAGAATGGTTCCTGACGGTGTTTATTTAGATGCAGACGGTATTGCGGAAATAGATTTAGGTAATGGAACAAATTATAATGCACAAGAAGCATTAAATATGTATTTTCAAACAGGTTCTGTTATTGGTAGATCAATGACACAAGATGGTGAATTTAACAACGGTAAAGTTCCTGTACAAGAATTACAATCATCTGGGTCTAATGCTAAAATATCAAGTTTAATTAATTCATATAATTATTATTTACAAATGATAAGAGATGTGACCGGATTAAACGAAGCAAGAGATGGTTCAACGCCAGATAAAAATGCTTTAGTAGGATTACAAAAAATCGCAGCTGCGAATTCAAATACAGCAACAAGGCATATATTACAAGGAGGATTATACCTTACGTTAAAAACAGCTGAGGCAATATCACTTAGAATATCAGATGTATTAGAATTCAGCCCAACACGAAAATCTTTTATACAGGCTATTGGTAAATCAAACGTCGGGGCTTTAAAAGAAATGAAAGATTTACAACTTCATGATTTTGGAATATTTTTAGAATTAGCGCCAGATGATGAAGAAAAACAGTTGTTGGAAAATAATATACAAGTTTCTCTTCAAAAAGAACAAATTAATTTAGAAGATGCTATTGATATTAGAGAAATAAGAAATTTAAAACTTGCTAATCAATTATTAAAATTAAGAAGAAAGCAAAAAGCAGAGCAAGACAGGCTTATACAGCAGCAGAATATTCAAATGCAAACACAGTCTAACGCGCAAGCCGCTCAAGCAGCAGCACAGGCAGATATTCAAAAACAGCAAGCAATAACTCAAAGCAAAGGGCAATTAGCACAAATGCAAGCGCAGTTAGATACACAAAAACTAGAAAAAGAGGCAGAAATTAAAATGATGTTAATGGAAAAAGAATTCCAAATGAACATGCAACTTAAAGACGCTGATTTAAATGTAATTAAAGATAAAGAGAAGTTTAAAGAAGATAGGAAAGATGAAAGGACTAAAATACAGGCTTCTCAGCAATCTGAATTAATAGATCAAAGAAAAAATAATAAACCACCAAAAAAGTTTGAATCAGCAGGATTTGACAACTTAGGAGGATTTGGCTTAGAGCAGTTTGAGCCTAAATAAAAACTGCAAACACATTTTTATAATATTTTATCATGGAAGAAAACAAAGACGTCGTAGTTGACGAAACACCAACTGCCGCAGAAAAGGAAGAAAAAGTACTTGAAGCAGCAGGACAAGACACGGGTAAAACCGAAGACGGTATGTATAAAGTTGATTTAAGCAAACCGGTAGAACAAAAAACAGAGCCTGTTCAGGAAGAACAAAAAGAAGAGGTTACTGAAGAGGTTCAAGAAGATAGTCAATTAACTTTAGAAGAAGTAATTGAAGAAGAAACAAAAGAAGAACCTAAAGAAGAGGTAAAAGAAGAAGTACAGGAACTGCAAGATAAAGTAGAAGAAGCTGTACAAACCTCACAGGACACAGCAACAGAATTACCAGAAAACATTCAAAAAGTTGTAGACTTCATGAATGAAACTGGTGGAACACTCGAGGATTATGTTAAAATTAATCAAGATTATACTAGCATAGAAGACTCAACCTTATTATATGAATATTATAATCAGACTAAATCACATTTATCAAAAGATGAAATTGATTTTTTAATTGATGATAATTTTTCATTTGATGATGAAGTTGATGAGCCTAGAGATATTAAGCGAAAAAAACTCGCTTATAAAGAAGAGATTGCAAAAGCTAAAAGCTATTTGGAAGGATTAAAGGACAAATATTACAAAGAAGTCAAGTTGGGTTCTAAGTTAACCGGAGATCAGCAACAAGCTATCGAGTTTTTCAATACCTACAACTCTGAACAATCAGAACAAGCAAAGCTACAGGAAGAGCAAGTAAGTCATTTTAATAATGAATCTAAAAAAGTTTTTAACAATGAATTCAAAGGTTTTGAATTTGAAGTAGGGGACAAGAAGTATAGATACAATGTTAATGATAAACAAAAAGTTTTAGATAAGCAAGCAAATATATTAAATGTACTAGATAAGTATATCAGTAAAGATAATATGTTACAAGACGCTAAAGGTTATCATAAAGCACTCTTCGTTGCAGACAATGCAGATGCAGTTGCAAATCATTTTTACGAACAAGGTAAAGCTGATGCTATAAAACAGTTAAATGCAGATTCAAAAAATATAAATATGGATCCGCGTAAAGCTGGCACAGTCGAAACTGGGGGAGTAAAAATAAGAGCAATTTCTGGGGATGATAGTTCAAAGTTAAAAATTAAACTTAGAAAATAACTTTAAAAAAATAAATAAAAATGGCAGTAAATCCAACACCGGGAGGAAGCATAAACGCAGTTCCAGCTCCGGTTAAACAAACATTAGCGACAAATTACTTATCTTTTACAGGTGGTAATAACGATTGGTCGCAACAATACTTACCAGATTTATACGAAGCAGAAGTTGAAAGATATGGAGACAGATCTATCGCTAGCTTTTTACGAATGGTAGGTGCAGAAATGCCTATGACTTCTGATCAAATAATTTGGTCTGAGCAAGGTAGATTACATTTGGCTTATACAGGTAAACTTACTATCGCAACAGGTATAATAACAGAAATTAATGGTTCAGGTTCTGGTACTCACGCGATAAGAGTAGGTCAAACAGTAAAATTAAAAGGTAGAACTTCAAACAAAGTTGATACAGCATACGTATCAGCTGTTAACGCAGGTGCTACAAACTTAACGCTTAAAAGATATAGTAATGTAGCATTTAATACATCAGGTGATACTTTTACAAACGAAGAAATAGTAGACATTTTTGTCATTGGTTCTGAATTTGCAAAAGCTACTACAGGTATGACAGGTGCAGTAACTCCATCTTTCAAGTCGTTTACAAACAAACCAATCATTTTAAAAGATAAGTACGAGATTTCAGGATCTGATGCTTCTCAAGTAGGTTGGGTTGAAATTACAGGTGAAAACGGACAATCAGGTTACTTATGGTACCTAAAGGCAGAAGGTGATACAAGAACTAGATTCGAAGATTACTTAGAAATGTCTATGGTAGAAGCAAAATTAGCTGTGACTAACTCAGGTGCATCTACTGTAACTGGAATAGGTGGAACTGAAGGTTTATTTGCAGCAATAACAGATAGAGGTCACGTAACTACTGGTATTGATGGCAACACTGCAGCTGATGATTTAGCTGATTTCGACTTTATTCTTAAGAAATTAGATACGCAAGGTGCAATTGAAGAAAACATGTTATTTGTAAACAGAGATGTTGCATTAAACATTGACGACATGCTTGCGGCTCAAAATTCTTATGGTTCAGGTGGTACATCTTACGGTGTTTTTTCAAACAGCGAAGATATGGCACTTAATTTAGGTTTCTCTGGTTTTAGAAGAGGTTCTTATGACTTCTACAAAACAGACTGGAAATACTTAAATGATATTACAACAGGTGGCGCATTTGATGACATCAGAGGTGTAATAGTACCAGCTGGTACATCAACAGTTTACGATCAAACACTAGGTAAAAACATCAAAAGACCATTCCTTCATGTCAGATATAGAGCTTCTGAAGCTGATGACAGAAAGATGAAATCTTGGACTACAGGTTCTGTAGGTGGTGCGACTACTTCTGATCTAGACGCAATGGAGGTACACTATTTATCTGAAAGATGTTTAGTAGTACAGGGTGCTAATAACTTTATGTTATTAACTTAATCCTTATTTAATATGAGATTTCCCTGGCTTCGGCCGGGGATTCTTATATTTTTTTATTATTTAATCTTATTATATTATGGCAACAAAAGCAACAACAACCCCTAAATGGGAGATGAAAGATAGAACATACTATCTTATAGGTGGAATATCACCACTTACATACACAATTAAAAGTAAAAGTATATTTTGGTTTGACAAAGAAAAAGGCTTTGAAAGAGAACTAAAATACACGGTAAACCAAAAAACTTGTTTCGTTGATGAATTTAAAGGCGATGCAAGACTTGGTCATATAGTTTTTGAAGATGGTATATTAAATGTACCAAAAGAAAAACAAACTTTGCAAAAATTAATGTCATTGTTTCACCCTCAAAGGGGTCAAATATTTGCAGAATTTGATGCAGAGCAGGATGCAGAAGATGATTTAGATATACTAGAATTAGAAATTGAAGCTTTAATGGCAGCAAAATCAATGGATATTGATCAAGCAGAAGCTGTTATAAGGTCTGAGGTTGGATCTGAGGTATCTAAGATGACTTCTAAGGAGATTAAAAGAGATTTATTACTATTTGCTAAGAATGAGCCACAACTCTTCTTAGAACTAGCTAATGACGATGATATTAATATTAGGAATATGGCTTTAAAAGCCTCTGAACTTGGAATATTAAGATTATCTGAAGATCAAAGAACATTTAAGTGGGCAAAAACTGATAAGAAAATTATGACAGTTCCATTTGATGAACATCCTTATTCCGCTTTTACAGCTTTCTTAAAAACAGATGAGGGCTTAGAAGTTTATAAATCAATTGAAAAAAGACTAAAATAAAGTCTCATTATAGTGATAGCCACTGTAATGGTGGCTATTATTATAATAAATAAAAAATATGGCAGTTAGTATAGATACAGTATATCAAAGAGTATTAGCTATTCTTAATAAAGAAAACCGTGGGTATGTAACACCACAAGAATTTAATTTGTTTGCAAATCAAGCACAGCTTGAAGTATTCGAACAGTATTTCTTTGACTTAAATCAATATAACAGATTACCAAAAAATGACACTGAGTACTCTGATTTGCCAAAATTAATAAACGAAAAATTAAGTAAATTTAAAAAGTCCGCATCTGTATCTTACATGACGGACCATTTTCATTTACCATCCGACTTACATAAATTAGGAACTGTAGTATATAATAATACAACACCTGTTGAACAAATTGATAAGAAAAATTTATTAGAATATCAATTATCAAAACTTACAGCACCTACAACTAGTAATCCCGTATATATCCAAAGCATAGGAAATACTTCTAATCACTGGGGATTAATAGTTTATCCAACTACTATAAATGCAAACATATCAATAACATATGTTAGAAAGCCAAATGAAGTCACATGGAGTTCTCAAACTGTTGTGGGTAATGCTTTATATAATGCTAGTGCCTCTACTGATTTTGAACTACACGAATCTGAAGAAACAAATCTTGTATTAAAAATATTGTTATATGCAGGAGTAAGTATTAAGGATCCTAATATAGCTCAATTAGCAGATGCAAAAGAAACAAAAAAACTAACACAAGAAAAATCTTAATAAATGGGACTAATAACACAAACAGCTAAAGAATACTACACAGTAGCGAATAATTTTACTGGTGACGGTTCTAACAAAAATTTTACTGTTACATTTGACCCATTACCAGCTGTAGAAAATGATTTTATAGTATATCAAGCGGGAAATGAAATTGATGATGATCAATATACTTATGTTGCTAATACAGGTGTAATAACATTTACAACAGCGCCGGCTAATGGAACAGCAATACAAGTTAAGTTAAAAAACATAAAGCATGGTAGCTACAGATATATTGCTTTAAATGATATTGTAAACAACTTTATGGTTTCATATGTAGGAGATGGTAAAATTATTGATAATGCAAGAAAACTTGATGTATTGTTTCATACTAAAAGAGCAATACAAGAATTTAGCTATGATGTGTCAAGAGTTGAAAAAATACAGGAAATAGAAGTAGGAGCATCACTTACAATACCAATGCCACAAGATTATGTTAATTATACACAATTAGCATGGATAGACGGAGATGGATTAGAAAGAGTAATATATCCTTCAAAGATAACTTCAAGACCATCACAAGCAATACTGCAAGATGATACAGCTGAATACTTATATGATAATGACGAAACATTATTAACAGCTACATCCTTAACTACAGAAAGATTTAAAAATGTACCAACTACAGAATTAAATGACGATTACTTTTATTCAGACAATGATAGAAATGCAATGCTCGGTGAAGGTAAAAGATTTGGTATAGACCCAGAAACTACACAAATAAACGGTGTATTTATAGTAGATGAAGCAAACGGTCAGTTTGGATTCAGCAGCAATTTAGCAGGAAAAGTTATAACATTAAAATATGTTTCAGATGGACTTGGTACTGATAATGAAATGCAAATACATAAATTAGCTGAAGAAGCAATATATAAATACATAGCTCATGCAGTGTTATCTGCGAAAGCAAACATTCCAGAATACATAGTAAATAGATTTAGAAGAGAAAGAAGAGCAGCAATGCGTAATGCTAAATTAAGATTATCTAACCTTAAGTTAAAAGAGCTTACTCAAGTAATGAGAGGCAAGTCTAAGCAGATTAAACATTAATACATGCCAGAAATAAAAAAGGTTTTCCTACGCGGAAAGATGAACAAGGACCTCGATGAGAGATTGCTTCCTGACGGCGAATATAGAGATGCTTCTAATATTCAAATATCAAGTACAGAGTCTAGCGACGCAGGAACTGTTCAAAATATATTAGGTAATGAAAAAATACCTTTAGACGCTAGTGCTGAAACAAAATTGTACTTAAATTTTGGAGATGGGACTAAGTGTGTTGGTGCTATTGCTGATGATGTTGAGGAAATTATTTATATATTTTTAAAAGGTGACGGAGTAAACGGTATTGTTGAATATAATGTAACTTCAAAAAAAATAATACCATTAATAATTGACAGTAGAGGTGATAAAATTTTAGATTTTAGCGGAAATAAAATAACAGGTATTTCCATACTAGAAGGATTTTTGTTTTTTACAGATTATCCCATTAAAGAACCAAAAGGTATAAACATAAACCCTATAACCTCTGCGGACCCAAGTCCGTTTAAAAAATATTATCAATACCCTGCTGACACGTCAAATCAAAATGATTTCGCAAATACTACACAAATTAATGGGGCAAGTTTTAAATTAGAGGATATTACGGTTGTAACTAAAAAACCAATTCAAGCTCCTGGAATTAAAATTGACAAACAAGCTACAGCAACTAATGAAAAAACGCTTTTTGAAGAAAAATTTGTAAGATTTGCGTATAGATGGAAATTTAAAAATAATCAGTATTCAGTCATATCTCCTTTTTCTGAAGTTGCATTTGAACCAAAAGTTACAGCGGCTTATGATTTAGATGAGGGGTATAACGAAAGAATGGTCAATAATATTTCAAAAATTCAATTATATAATTTTGATTTAAGCGCAAACAATATTGAATCTGTTGATATATTATATAAAGAAACTAATAATACAAACGTATACATATATAAAACCATAACAAACCCTTCACCCACGTTAACTGTTGACATAGAAAAAGAAAGTGTTTATTCTGTTATACCTGAAAAAGAATTATTAAGGGTATATGACAATGTGCCTTTTAAAGCTAAAGCATTAGATGTTGTTGGTAATAGATTAGTATTTGGTAATTATATAGATGGAATAAATTTAGATAGTGTTAGTGATTATAATGAACATCCAGATACAGGAGTTGTTACTATTACAGAAACCGTAGATTATGAACCTAATTTTAATGTAGGTCAAACAACTGGAACAACAAGATTTGTTTCAAGAGATTCAACTCAAATACCAGCAATAACAGGCAGTAATAATAGTGATAAAAGAACAATAAAATCTGGTAGAAATTATCAATTAGGTATAGTTTTTGAAGATGAGTTTGGAAGACAAACACCTATTGTTAGTAATGATACAGGGCTTATAAAAAGAAATTATGGTATAACAGGTGGATATGATGATGCAAATGTTAGTAAACAATTAGAAGTACAAATGGCGGGCAACCCCCCAAGTGATCCTAGAATAGCTCATTTTAAAATTTATATAAAAGATAATTCTGCAGAGTATTACAATTTTATAGCAGAAAGGGTTTATGATGACACGTCAAATGATGATCACGGTTGGATTTCTATACCTAGTTATGAAATAAATAAAATAAAAGAAGATAGCACTTTAGTTCTTAAAAAAGCAGCAACTGGAGGAGCTATAACCACCCCTGCTAATACAGTTGTTTCTAAATATAAAGTTCTTGATATTTCTGAAAGTAAACCTGAAACTGTTAATACTAATGATTCTGTAGATGGTAGATTTTTTGTAAAAGTTAAAAAAGATTCTCAATTAACAAATGAAACAATATCACAAGGTGGTATAACGTCAAGTTCTTTAATAACAGATGGAGATTCTAATTGGGTTAGTGGTTCAGAGGGAGGTATATTTTTAGGACAATATGATAGACCAGACGGTGACCCTAGCAACCCCTCAAGATATGAAAGAACTAGATTTTATTATAACAATGGTAATATAGTTGAAGTAGTGGATACTACTGGTTATAGTGTTGCAAACGATTTTACACATTCTACCAGCGCTTATAATCAATCAAATTCTACTGATGCATCTCTGCCTGGTTCTGTTGGTAGTAATTGGAAAAATTTAAATAAATCTGGATCTGATAGTTCAGGTGCAGTTAGCAAGGTGTTTGTTAGAAACTTAGCAGATTCTAGCTCTAGTGGGTTTAATGATTATCCTTACGAATTTTATATTGTATTATCTAGCACAACAACGCCTAGTAATCCTTCAGGAACAGGGCCTGCTGTATTTGAAACAGTGCCAGATGAAAATATATTAGATATATATTATGAAACAGAGGAAACATATCCTATAACAGAATATAATAATCCTCATGCTTTAAAATGGTATAACGCTATTAATTTTGGTGATGGTGTAGAATCAAACAGATTTAAAGATGATTTTAATGAAGTATTTATTGACCCGCAAGTAAGAGTTTCAACGTCGGTTGAGGATTATACAGAAAGAAATAATGAGTCTGGTTTAATATACTCAGGCCTTTTTAATGCTAATAATAGTGTAAATAATTTAAATGTATTTAATACTGGTGTAAAAATTACTAAAAATTTAAATACAGAATACGGTTCTATACAAAAACTATATACAAGGAATACAGATCTTATAGCTTTTTGTGAAGAAAAAGTGCTAAAAGTACTAGCTAATAAAGATGCTTTATTCAATGCTGATGGTAATGTTAATTTAGTTTCTACTAATAATGTATTGGGTCAAGCTGTGGCTTTTGCGGGAGAATACGGTATATCTCAAAATCCAGAATCATTTGCAGAACATAACGGTAGAATTTATTTTTCAGATAAATCTAATGGGGCTGTTTTAAGATTATCAAGGGATGGGTTGACGGCAATATCAGATAAAGGAATGAAAGGTTTTTTTAGAGAAAAATTGTCAAAAGAAATAGGAGACATAATAGGTAGTTACGATATATACTCTGATCAGTACATTTTAAGTTTAGGTATTGAAGGAGATTCAATAAGTTTTAAAGAAGATGTTGATGGCTGGGTTTCTAGATTAACTTTTTTACCTGAAGTGGGTGTATCTATAGAGGGTAATTATTATACTTTTTTTGATGGGCAATTATACTTACACCACAAGGAGGGAGAAAGGAATGTTTTTTATGGAAGAGCTGAATCCTCAGGTATACAGTTAATATTTAACCAAGAAGCATCGGCAATAAAAAACTTTAAAAACATAAGTTATGAAGGCACAACAGGATGGGAAACAAATTCAAGGGGCATAACAACTGATCAGCAAGAAGGTGAGGTTATTGAGTTTAAAGAAAAAGAGGGTAAGTATTTTGGGTTAATTTCTGGTATTGAAACACAGTTAGATAGTATATCCCCAGAAGAATTAAACACAAGGCTAAAAGATTTTTCAATTCAAGGTTTGGGTAATATTTCTTCAACAGCGGGAATTTTAGAATTTACATGTGCTAACGCGGGTTTTGCTATTGCAAACAGTAATACAACCACCGCAGATGGCACACCTATAACAGCATTGTCACAAAGTTCTGTTACAGCGGGAACATTAGTTTCAGTTATAGTTGGGAGTAGTCCTAACATACAACTTGGCTCTACAGATTACACCGCTACTATAACAGTGCCTAGCGGTTATTCAAACACAGGACAAACCATACCATGTATAGCAACTGCTACGGGGACAGCAATAAATCCCACATTTGATTGTACTACAGCTAATTTTCAAGTAACAGCTGGAACTGTTGGGAATGCAACAGCGGGCACAGTTAGTGTTGGAACAATAGCATCAGGAACTATATCTCCTTCAACATATCAATCAGGATCTACTGTTTATACAGCAACAATAAATATACCAGGAAGTGGTTATTCAAATTCCGGAACAATTCCGTGTACTGATACATTAACAGCGGCGGAAGCAAGTTGTGCTTTTAGCTTAGGTGTTACAACATATTCGTCAGGAGGTACAACATTATCAGGCACATTTACAGGAAGTAATATTGGAACCAATCCAACTATAAATTTAACCACAACTCACGCAGGAGGAGTATCACCTACATCTACAACAAAATCAGTATTAGCTGGCAGTGGTGTAACTGTAACTGCAGCGGAACAAGCAGTAATAACAGCTACTATATCAGGAGGGTTATGTGATGGAGAAAGCGCGTCAATAAGTATGCCGCAAGCATCAACCGTTGCTATAAGTGGATCTGGATCAGCATTTACTCATGATAGTATTTTATTAACAGCTAATGGAACTGGAATAAATTCATACCAGTGGCACAAAAGCTCCACAAGTGGCTTTACGCCAAGCTCATCCACAGAAATATTAAATGCAACAGGCCAGCAGTTTGATGCAGAATCGTCAGCTACAGGAACTTTTTATTATATATGTAGAGTCAACGACGCTACTAATTCAGCACAACATCCAGTTGCATATTCAAATAGAAACCAAATAACAGGTTTAAAATTTAAATCAGGATCAACAGCAGATGTAAATGCTTGTACAGAAACAACTACAAAAAATGTATTTGTAAAACCTGCTAATGGAACTTTATTAACAGCAACAGAATTCTTTTCTGATGTACAGGGTAATAAATCTAATTTACAAGGGACATATTCAGATGGCTCTAAATATAGATTTGTAAGCTCAACAGGTTTGCCAGACCCTGCAGTTAACTGTGGGACTGGAGGTAGCGGAGGCGACGGGAATGGCGGAAGTACAGCTACAACACAAAGAATAAAAGTAAAAGACTGTAGAAATTTATTATCTGACAAAGTAATTGAAGTTACGTTGGGTACAGGACAAAGTACTTTATCGGTTGGTAATGTAATATCATTTACCAATAATATAACTATTGGCAGCACCACATATCAGTATTTTCACGTAACAAATGCAGGAACTACAGCAGCAGTAGATTACACTAAAACTTTATCGAGCACGCATACTAGTTGTTTAGCTGTTGATCCACCTACAATAGATTTAACAGGGGATGTAATTGTTTTTGCTGGTGCAGATATTGATTTAAATGCACAACCTCAATTTACTCCTCAAGGAGCATCATTTACTTATGTATATAAGAAAAGTACAGATGGAGGAGCAAACTATTCAACTCTTCAAACTACAACAAACGCTAATATTACAGATACTGCTCCTACAACTGCTCAAACAATTAAATATACTGTTGGAATACAAGGTACAAGTATCATATCAGCGCCTCCTAAAGAGGTAAGTATTTTGTTATATTATCAGCATGATTTAAAATACGCAAACACAAGTTCGAATAGCGATACAGCATGTACATCAAGCAGTGAGCAAACTGTTTTTGCTAATATAAATTATATTTCTGGAGCAATAACCCAGCTGTACAAAACATCAGCAGGTAGCACTTCTGGATTTGCAGCAGGTACGTATTCAGACGGAAGTATTCATGGTTATTTTAATGCTAGTGGGGTATTACAAGGAAACTGGGCACAGTGCCCTAATCCTGCTGGAACTATTGAAATTCAATATAACGGTAGTGGTAGTGATGTTACAGGAGTAAACCCGTTTGGTACTGTTTATTTGCAATTTCAAAATAACGGTATTACAAATATAACTGGCTATAGCTGGACTAAACAAAGTGTGCAAGTCGCTACCACTAGTGACCATGGTGCTGTTTTAACCAGCACTGAAAGAAATGCAACAACATCAGGAGTAACCACTACGAAAAGATACGGGCTTACAGTACAAGGCACTGGGCCTGATGGAAATACCGGATCTTTCACAGATATAATTGATATTAGTTGGACAGGTGCTCATCAATTAGTAGAGGTGAGACCTTGTTTAGGTTCCAATATATTGAGACAAGCAAAAATAACTAATTCAAGTGGGTGGCCTCCAAACACAGTTCTTAATTTAACGGGAGGTGGTAGTATTATTCCAGACGGCTGTTGGTTAATTACAAACGTTAGTCCGTCGTGGAGTGACGGTCAACAAGACACTTCAGTTCAAGTTGTAATGGATGACCCTGACGCAATATCACCTTTTAATTATTCTGCTGATTGTTGTGCTTGTAGTAGTTGTACGGTAGCAATATCAGGGAACACAACAGGAACTACAGGAACAAATGTGGCGCTGCAGGTTGCATCAAGTGATATAGTTGGTTTTAATGTAAACACAAGTGGTAATCAATACAAATGGTATAGAAGAGAAAGCACAAGCGCAGCATGGGTTGAATTAACTTCTAATGCAAATCAAAGTAGCATACAGGTTAATGAAAATGTAGCAGCCCCTATGTACTACAAAGTAGCTGTATATGGTTCAAACAGATCAACAGCAAGCGTTGTTAAAGAAGATGAACATACTATTACATGGTCTACGCCTGCTCAACCCGTAGCAAGAACATATGGAGTAAAAGTATTAAGCAGTAATTGTGATGGAAGTACAACAGGAACAACGTCTTATGTCAACCATACAAGTATATCTGCTTTATCAGTAGGGTCGGTATTAACTAAAGGAGGCGACACAACTAATTGCTGGTCTGTAACAGATAACGCTGTAACTTACACTACTGGTAACCCTGGAATAATAATACAACCTAGTTGTACTCAATGTTACAATTTATTAAATCAGGATTGTAGTATGACAATGTCCGCAGGTAGTGTATATAATGTTGCTAACGGTACAGCTGTGTTTACGGCGGCAATAGGGTCAAGTGCTGCTGCAACAGATACTATATCATTAGTTGCAACTGATAGTAGTACAGTATCTCCTACTAGCACAACAGTAAGTGCTTTAGAGGCAGGATTGACTGTGACTATAGGGCAAGGAAAAACATTAAAAGCAACATTAACATCAGGTACTTGTTCTACACTTTCTCCTCCCACTTCAGCAACAGCAGTATCGCCTACATCAAACTGTAATCTAGTAACATTATATTACACCACTGCTAATCCCGCAACCTCTTCGTCGGCAATGTCAGATTTATGTGGTAATGGTAATACTAGAAATTTTAGATTAAATTCAGCATCATTAGCAAATGCAACTCAATTATACTCAGGAACTTTAGACTGTACAACTTTAGAATCAAATAC
>Ga0315320_10001835_pt1 | contig 17634 bp, 19 predicted proteins | sample M140m21515metaG_FD_203458 | JGI IMG/M metagenome (GOLD analysis project Ga0315320, IMG submission 203458) | Ammonia-oxidizing marine archaeal communities from Monterey Bay, California, United States - M1 40m 21515 | ecosystem: Environmental > Aquatic > Marine > Coastal | place: USA: California... | reverse complement strand
CTCTTCTACCTTCGAGTGTAAGCGAATCTCTAGTCGCACTCGGATTCCACGTCGCAGGTCTTCTGGACGTAGTTTAATCTTCCTATACTTTGAAGACAGAAACTTCATTCCCAGAGGAGGACGCGCACATTTGGCGTAAGCGAAGAAATACCACTGTCTTCTGAGGATTCGATAGGAGCGGCGTTTGCCGATTCTACGAGCTTCAATTTATTCCCTCTGGGTAAATACCTCGAAGCTTGCTTCGTTGCTGGATTTGGTAGCGGCCGTACTCCGAGCGGCCATAGCTTTCAAAGTAGTTGATCCCGCTAAGCTAGACCAATAACCGCTGGGAGAACGGCCGCGACCATAACTAACGATAAAAAAACCTTCAAGAGTTTCAGGACCTATGGAAAGTTTCGAGATATTTACTCAATTGCTAATAAACTTGATGCGACGATCCAATCACTCGGAAGACGCTGAGTCCTGATCCGACAAACGAGCCTCCAATTCCGCGATCCTCGTCTCCAAGGCATCGATACGGTCCGACTGCTTTTTCCCAACCTTAGAAACCAGTTCATCGAATTTCTCCTGAACCTTGGAAGCAGCCGTCTCGAATTCATGCTTGCCGTCATCCGCGATCTTCTTCGCAGCTTCCTTCGCATCGTTCGCCGATAACTTCCCTTTTTCAACTAAATCGCTAAGGGCCTCCTCAGCTTTCTCCTTCGTCAAGGCTGCAGCTCCAACGCCCGCCAATATAGCTTTTTTTATTACGTCTATCATAACGAACGAAAAATTAGTTCGATTTCATAGTGACGGCAATCGATAAAACACGCTATCAATCCTAAAATCTTCTGAACAACACTCCCTTCCCCTCCAATTTCGCCAATGACCCCATTAAACTCCAAAACTCAATCCATCCTCTTCGTCTGCTGGGGTAACATATGCCGCTCCCCCAGCGCCGAGAACGTCATGCGAAAGCTCTTGGAGAATTCCGAGCTCAGCGATATTCGCTGCGACTCCGCCGGTACAATCAGCGCCCACCAAGGCAATGTGCCAGATCCCCGTATGGCAGCAGCAGGGCGACGACGCGGCTTGCCCATGACAGGACGTGCTCGGGGGATCACCCAAGCCGACTTTTATCGCTTCGACCTCATTCTCGCAATGGACCACTCCAATCTCGAGGATCTCAAACACATGGCTCCCGATAAAGTGGCCCAGGCGAAGGTCCGTCTATTCTGTGATTTCTGCCGCACCCACGAAACCAATGAAGTCCCCGACCCTTATTACGGCGGAGCCCAGGGATTTGAGCGCGTCCTCGATCTCCTGGAAGACGGGTGCGGAGGCATCCTAGAACAGCTTCGAACAAATCTCGCGTAACACCGAAGGCCATGTCCTTCTATCGCAAAATAGAAACCGTCCTGTCCGAAACAACGGGACAGCCCTTCAATATCGAAAAGCGACGACCCATCGGCGGCGGATGCGTCAGCGCAGCCGAATGCCTGAGCGACCCAAACCGATCCTATTTCCTAAAAACCAATCGAACCGAATTCCTCGGTAACTTCGAAGCGGAAACAGATTCGCTAGATTCGCTCGCCGCGACCGCGACTATTCGTATCCCCAAACCCATCGCTTCCGGAATCGCCGATGATCGCGCGTACCTCCTACTAGAATACATTCAACCCGGTTCGCCCAACACCCGCAGCTGGTCCGAATTCGGCCGTCAGCTCGCTGCCCTTCACAAAACTCCCCAGCCCTACTTTGGATGGCACAGAGACAATGCGATCGGCGCGACGCTCCAATCGAATCCGAAAAGCGACGACTGGATAAGCTTTCTGTGCGATCAACGGCTACGTCCCCAAATAGACATGGCTCGCTATAACGGATTTATTCTAAACGGTGCCGATCGCCTCTTCCAAAGCCTTCCAGGTTATTTCGAAAACCACAGCCCTTGGCCTTCTCTGCTTCACGGAGACCTTTGGTCGGGCAACGCCGCATTCGACCAAAACGGCCAAGCCTTCATTTTCGACCCTTGCTGCTATTTCGGCGATCGCGAAACCGATCTAGCCTTCACCGAATTCTTCGGAGGATACCCCTCTTGTTTCTATGCCTCCTACCGAGATACGCTCCCATACGATTCTGGATACGACAAACGCAAAACGCTCTACAATCTCTACCACTGCCTCAATCACTACAACCTGTTCGGTTCGAGCTACGCAGCTCAAGCTCAGGCCATGACGGACGAATTACTCTCGTAACACAATCATTAGAAACTCAGCTGGATCGATTTCATACGCTATTCCTGCTCGCATTAAACGGCTTCCGCGCTCTAATCCCACTCCGCGTTCCCATCTCATCAAATGTCTTTGCTAGAAGCTCTCATACTCGGAATCATTCAAGGTCTCACCGAATTTCTGCCCGTTAGCAGTAGCGGACACCTGGAGCTAGGCAAAGTCCTCCTCGGAATTGAGCCCAGCAGCGACGTCACCTTCACCGTAGTTGTGCATGGAGCGACGGTTCTCAGTACCATCGTCGTATTCTATCGCGATATTATCAATTTGCTAAAAGGCGTCTTCGAATTCAAATGGAACGACTCCACCGACTACGCTTTCAAGATTTGCCTATCGGCAATCCCCGTCGCTATTATCGGACTTCTCTTCAAAGAAGAAATCGAAGGTTTCTTTAACAACAACGTCTTGCTCGTCGGTTGCATGCTGCTGGTTACCGGATCGTTGTTGGCATTCACCTACTATTCGCCCAAAGACGGGGGCGAGGTCACCAAAGGCAAAGCGATCATCATCGGCATCGCTCAAGCTATCGCCGTCCTGCCTGGCATCTCGCGTTCCGGTTCAACAATCGCCGTAGGTCTTCTGCTCGGCGTCGACAAAAAGAAAGTCGCCCGTTTCTCCTTCCTCATGGTTCTGATTCCGATAATCGGCGCCAACGCGAAGGACATCCTCGACGGTGGAATGGCGAACAGCTCAATCGGTGCCCTACCGCTGCTCGCCGGATTCCTCGCAGCTTTTCTTTCCGGCGTACTCGCCTGCAAATGGATGATCGCTATCGTCACGCGCGGAAAGCTCATTCACTTCGCGATCTATTGTTTTATAGCTGCCATAGCCGCCATAATAGCGCACTACGCGGCCTCGTAGTCAGGCGACTATCCGCCAAAGACTATTGATCTCCCAAAGATCTCGTTTCAACCTCCCCGATATGAAACTGGGTTTTCTCGCCTCGCACGGCGGCAGCAACATGCAAGCGATCCTGGACGGTTGCGACGATGGATGGATTTCAGCGACTCCAGCGATACTCATCTGCAACAACCCAAACACCCAAGCAGTCGAACGCGCTCAATTGGCTGATCTGCCCGTACGCATCCTCAACGGGAAAACCCACCCAGACCCTGAGTCTCTCGATCATGCGATATTGGACGCTCTCACGAATGCTAGAATCGACCTCATCGTCCTAGCCGGGTTTATGAAGAAGATCGGCCCGCTAACGATGGCCGCATTCCGCAACCGCATCGTCAACATCCACCCCTCTCTACTTCCAAAATTCGGGGGCCAAGGCATGTACGGCCTTCGCGTCCATAAAGCCGTATTGGAAGCCGGCGAAATCGAAACCGGAGCCACCGTTCACCTCATCGGCTCCCAATACGACGAAGGCCCCATTCTCCAACAAGCCACCGTTCCTGTGTATCCAGGGGACACCCCTGAAGCGCTTCAACTCCGCGTTCTCGACCAAGAACACCAACTCTACCCCGATACGCTCGCCAAAATAGCCCGAGGCGAAATCGAATTACCATAAATCTACTTCAATAATTTCGTTGCTAGCACTGCATCATATTCCAATTCTAATCACCTAACTTATAAGTACTTGTGTCCCCGATACCCTTCTTATAATCTAACAGTGAAATACATCCAAAATTCCATGAATAGATCCCTTCTATCTTTCGCCCTATTGGCCAGCTTTTGTCTATTGCCAAATGCAAATGCGACCATCGAGTTCATCTTCACCATAAAAGAACAAGTATTCGATCAGCAGGGGAACACTCAACCCGTCACGCCCACTGAATGGAGCTTCGGAGCAGGAGTATCAGGAGACGAACAACTCACCGCAGTATCCGTCTCTTTGCCTGGCGAGAACAACGCAACCTCCATCGTTGGAGAAGACGGCAGTTTCGAACTAGATCCGGATAGCTTGGCTACCAAAGCCGCATTGGATGCGGCATATCCAAACGGCAGTTTTTCTTTTAGTATTACTGATGGAGGCGAAACTCAAGATTTGGGCCCCTTTTCCATTACTGGGGATGGCTACCCTATAGCTCCTCACATTACAAATGCGCAAGCACTACAGGACACCAATTACGCTCAAGACTTCCTTGTCACCTGGAACGCCTTCACTGGAGCCGGTCCCGAGGATAGAGTAATTTTTAACCTGTACGATGACACGGACGACGAAGAACTCATTTTCGAATTCCTAGACGCCACGGCCACTTCGTTCACCATTCCCGAAAATACTTTCTCAGAAAACAAATACTACGAAGTAGACGTCATATTCGTAAACGAAACGGGTGGACTCGACAGTCCCGAAACGATTATTGGCTACCTATCGACTACGAGCTTCTTGCTTTACACGCAACCAAAGGCCACCGATTTCGCCACATGGCTTCAATTATTTTTCGCCGGAGATGACCTTCTCAACCCAAATATAGCCGGACCAGACGCCGACCCCGATGGCGACAAGTTGAGCAATCGATTCGAGTTCCTCGCAAAACTTAGCCCAATCGACAACTCCTCAACCCTAACATACGATTTCATATCCCAATCTGGCGAGAAAGTGATCATTAGTCCCATTTACGATGAAGTCCTATGGGAAGTCCAATCCAGTACGGATCTTCTAATCTGGAACACAGTCGAACAGGAATCCTACACAGTAGTAGAAAATCAAATACAAATTGACCTAGAATTATTTTTGCCTAATACGTTTTTCAAAGTAGTTCTATCGCCCCAGGCCCCTGCTGTGGAATAACCGGTCACGTCTACGACCACGGGGTCAAATGGCAAGAAAGTCTTCTTTACCGGGCACAGCTTCTTCATCCTCCTGGGCTATATGGCAAAGAAGATTGATCTGATTGCCAAGGCGGCGGGGAGAGAAAAGCACGAGCTTGTCGGCTAGCACTAGAGCGGCTGCGGAAGCGGTGCCGTAGATAAATAGTGGACCGAAGGGGCGGATGAGGAGCCACGGAAATCCGTGGCCGCGGGGAAAGTTGATATTTTGACCGTGTGCACCTATTATCTGAAGAAGTTGTCTAAACAGGAGGAGAGTAACCCGGACGGGTTGATCTACCTCATCACGACCAAGATCCCGTCCGACGGCAAGTACGAGGGAGGCTGGCCCGTCCAGACAAAGGCTGAACTTGCCAAGCTTTCCGGCCTTGGCGACGACCGTGATCCTCTCCGATCACCGGCCCTGGTGGCAAAGGTGAGCTCACCGAATACAGCCCGGTTCACCACAAGTACCAGACTCAGGCACCCTGGACTACCCATATCAGAAGAGCAGCCCTTGAACATTCCAGCCAGATTCATTTATTGACCCCTTTCCTAGGGTATCGATAAAAATATCGTGTAATATCGAGTACCCAATCTCTATGGGCCTCATGAACTAGCCTTGTTCCTCATCTATGACCAATCTACCCTGGAAACCGATCGGCCTCGCCGCGGGCGGCATAGTCTTCGCCGCCATGCTGCTTTTCTATAATCCCGTACCTGAAAACCCCAAAGTGGGATTCATGGCCTCCATCGCAGCACTCATGGCTATCCTTTGGATCAGCGAAGCCATACCGCTCGCCGCCACCGCCCTCATCCCGGTCATCGCCTTGCCCCTGACCGGTATCATCGACGCGGGAACCATCACCAAATCCTACGTCAACTCCATCGTCTTCCTCTTCATCGGCGGTTTCCTCATTGCACTCTCTATGGAACGCTGGAACCTGCACCGCCGGATTGCCCTTAACATTATCAACGCCATCGGCAAACGGGCCGACCTGATGGTACTCGGTTTCATGGTCGCCTCAGGCTTCCTGTCCATGTGGATATCCAATACGGCCACCGCCGTAATGATGCTGCCGATCGGACTGGCTATCATCTCCAAGATGGAAGACGCCTTCGGGAAAGAACGTACCCACGGACTCTCCCTCGCCATCATGCTAGGCATCGCCTACGGCGCCTCGATTGGCGGCGTATCCACTCTCGTGGGTACACCTACGAACCTCGCATTCGTGCGCATTTTCCAGGAATCCTTTCCCGAAGCACCACCCATCGAATTCGGGAAATGGATACTCATCGGTATCCCCTATTCCGCGTCGCTAATGCTCGTCGTCTGGTTCCTACTGACCCGCTTTCTCTGCCGCGTCGACCCCTCACTCACCCTGGATCGTGCAGTGATCCACAAAGAGCTGACCGAACTCGGCCCGCTAAAACGCGAAGAGAAACTCGTCCTCTTCGTATTCGCCTCGACCGTTTTCCTATGGCTCTTCCGCAAGGATCTGCACATCGGGGCCTTCAACCTACCAGGCTGGTCTAATCTCTGGAGCGGTTTCGCAAATATCGACGACGGCACGATTGCTATCGCTATGGCCCTCATTCTCTTCGTTCTGCCCGCTCAAAACGACAGCGGCGCCCATCGCATCCTAGAAAACGACGCCTTCAAAAAACTGCCCTGGGCCATCATCCTGCTTTTCGGCGGCGGTTTCGCATTGGCGAGCGGCTTCGGGGCCAGCGGATTATCGCAGCATATTGGGCAAGGCTTTCAAGCAATAGGCGAAGTGCCAACCCTGGTGCTCATTATCATCATCTGCCTCAGCGTTACCTTCCTGACTGAGCTTACCTCCAACGTGGCCACACTTTCAATGCTGTTACCCATTCTCGCAACCTGGGCCGTCAGCGTCCAAGTTCACCCCTTACTCTTCGCCATTCCCGCTACGATATCCTCCTCTATGGCCTTCATGATGCCCGTCGCTACCCCGCCCAATGCAGTGGTCTTCGGCAGCCAACGCATCCGCATCGCCGAGATGGCCCGCACCGGCCTGCTGCTCAACCTGATAGCAGTCGTGTTCACCGTTATCGCCACCTACCTACTTCTGCCCGCGTTCATCGAGTCGCCCATGGGCGACTTTCCCGACTGGGCGAAGTGATTCATTCGAACAAAATCCATTCTCAGCCTTGCTCTTTCACACTCCCTAGGGCCACCGAGAATCGAACTCAGATTAATCTAAAAACGCAAAACCACACAAAGCCCCATACATCACTACTTTACACTGTTGATCAACAGGTTACATAAAACAACTCATTCTAAGGCTTTGCACACAACTGCAAAAGCATGCAGAAAGCGGCACTTAAACTGCCAATAATTGGCAATAATTTGACAATAGCCTAGGACGGGGGGCGGGGGTCTCGTCAGTGACGCCCCGAGGATATGATTATACATCAACAAGCCCCTACAAAATAAGGTCTTCATGGCGTTTCTGGGATCGAGAAAGCCCATTAGGCTCTCATTAGTACCCGTGGTCGAGTCTAGAAAGTAAACCGATGCAGCATTAGTCGCTTTTCGTTTGTGCACTGAAATAGTTCTGCCCGTGAACAACCGCCGCTTCCTGTTAATTTATTAAAAGAGATATCTACCCCCCTTTTTTTTGTCTCTCTCGGAATTAGCTTAGGTTTTGGGGTGGTCGAGTAGCCATTCAATAACTCTTACCGGAAATTCTGATATATTTTGGCCGGCTGTAATAATTGGCCTGTGACCTCCGTCATTGATCGTCCAAAGCTCCACAGCACCTCCCTGGGGATACTTCATATATTTCGTAACCGTGGTATCAAGCCCTGCCACATTAAAATCAAGGTCTAGACTTGCTGCCTCATCACTTATCAAATTTTCGCAGCCGTTGTAGGTTCCCCATGTTTGGATGCTTTGCATAGCTCCAGGGTATGGGGATAGCCCAGTGCTTCCACCCTTGTAACGAATAGCAAAGTCGGCTGTGCCGTGGATTTGGAGAATGTTTACTGGTTCGGAGGGGGTGCAATGATCCGGATTTTTGAAGGTGGCTCCTGCTAGGCTAGCAATGCCCGCAATTAGGTTGGGGTACTCGCAGGCCATACGATATGACATAAATCCACCGTTTGAATGTCCCACAAAATAAATACGCTTGGGATCGACTGAAAGCGTCTTCAACGCCTCGATAATTAATGAATGGAGAAAGGCGACGTCGTCAGCCTCTGAATTGACAAAGTTGCAGCAGGCATCTGTAGCATCCCAAAAAAAATTCCCACCCGGTCCCTTGACTCCATCGGGTGAAGCGTAAATAAGGCCATAGCTCGCAGCTTGGGCGTGAATCTTCATGTAACCGTTGACGTAATTCGGAAATTCCGAACGGCCGTGAAGCATCACGATCATGGGCATTAAGGTCTCCCCATCATAAGCCGGAGGCAATGTTATCGGAACCGATCGGGGCTGGGGATTCCTAAGCCGGTAAAATGCGTTGCCTTCACTCGCGGGAGCGATCTTGCTTGGACTGGTTTCGCTAAATATTTCCCAGGAACTCTCTGTTAGATCATCGGACGTTTCCAGCACACCTTCCCCTTCCCAGGTCAAACTTAAGTCGTCATTTTCGGATGCTATGCTCATGCTTGGATCGAATGGCGGATCAATATCGATTATTGCTGATAGGCCAGCCCTGTTACTTGCTGTAGACCCTCTGATATCCGTAGCGACCACATCGTACCAACCCACGTCTTCCTGCTGAATATTCGTTAGTTGAAACTGTCGATTCGTTTTCCCTTCCAGGTCGATTCCATTTTTTCGCCATTGATAGCTAATTGGGTTGGGTCCGTCGACAGTAACCGAAAATGAAACGGATGATCCTACAGTTGTTCTCAGCGAAATCGGTTGGTAGTTGATAGTTGGTTGAGCACAAAGTGCCTGTGTCCAAACCAATAGAATCAGGGAACCGAGACCCCTTCCCGACGTACTTAATATTTTCGAATAAAGCATTGTAATCCAGGCAGTCCCCAAATTCTCTAACTCGATAACGTGAAATCAACCTTTAAAGTCCCCTCCGAATCATATCGGAACAATTGAATTTCCTATCAACAAACAAGTCGCACGTTCCTGGAGTCCAATCTCCTGTGTCTCCCCAACCAGCTCAGGATTCCCCCGTGACTCTTTCCCAACGCTATCGCTTCGAAGACTTCACCCCACGCGTTCATGCGGTCGTGCTAGCGTGCCTCGGGCTAGGCATCCTCGTCCTGGCGCTGCTGTTCATGCACTACCGCGAGGTCAATGTGTGGGAAAGCATGGTGGCGGGCAAAGCGCTGCTCAATCCCTCCTACGCCGAGCGCATCTACGAAAGCAGCGTCTTCCGCACACGCGCAAATACCTGGTCGAACTACGGGTTTGTCGTTGTCGGTGCCTACGCCCTTGCACTCGCCTGGCTAGACTCAAAGCGAGAGTATGACGCTCAAGCAGGGTATATTGTGAAGAATCCAATATATGGGGCTCTCTTCGGCATTGGCTGTGTTTATGTTGGCATAGGCAGCGGCTTCTTTCACGCCAGCCTGACGCGGTGGGGACAACAGTTGGATGTGGCATCGATGTACGCCGCACTAACTGCGCTGATAGCGATGAATCTGGAGCGGTACCTGCCAAAGGTGCCCGGCCCGGCCTTGCGCACCCATGCGATCTGGGTCGCTGGCGTGCTCGCTGCCAGCGTGTATTTCTACATCTACAAGTGGGAAATGTCGTCAAAAACGACATTAACAACGTTGTCATTCACGATGGTCTTTTTTTGCGTAGCCGATCTCTTCCGGTGCAAATCGAGCTTTCACAAACTCTGGTCGCTCCTGTCCTTGGCAGTGATCGTGTTCGCCGTTTACATTCGGCAGTTGGGCGTAGATGGTAAATTCTCCGGCCCCGATACCGTATTCCAGGCGCACGCTATATGGCATCTCTTGTGTGCGGCGTCCCTCGCGTGTATCTTTCTGTACTACCGCTCCGAGTGCATCGTGCCCGAGCGGACGGATGCCACGAGCTGACCGCTCTGAAAGCGTACCCAAAGGCTTGGTCGAGATTGCGAGAACTGTGCCGCTTGAATAGTTAGTCTGGGCATCTAGAAAGGACCCATACAATGAAAGGCAAAAGAAACACTATAGAGCAGAAGATCCGTGTTCGAAGGGAAGCGGAAAGAAGCGACAAGACGATTTTGGACGTCTGCCGCGAGCAGCAGATCAGCGAGTAGCATGGTTCGAGATTGCTAGTGGTTTGGCTTCGACAACCTCTAGCCTCCCCTCCGAATTAAATCGGAACAATTGAATTTCCTATCAACAATGCCTCTCACCGCCTTCCGAGGTCGGATTCGAGATTAAGAATTAAAGTCTCGGGCTCGTATAATCCCTTATGGAGTCGTTTTAATCCCGCAGGGGGTGGAAACAACCCCGATTTTGTATATTCTGCAAGTGCCACTAACGCGTAGCGAGTGTCTATCTAATCCGACCTGCAATTATTATGAAAGAGAAACTCACACTCCTCGCCTCTGTTGTTCTTTTCTCTCTGAACACCTTTACTTCGGCAGATGAAATCAATCTGTACAGTCATCGCCATTATGAATACGACAAGGTCTTGTTTGACAAGTTTTCTAAAGAGACCGGCATCAAGGTGAATGTAGTTAAGGCTGGAGCAGATGAATTGATCGAGCGCCTCAAAGCGGAAGGGGACAATTCCAAAGCAGATCTCCTTATGACCGTAGATGCGGGCCGACTACAGCGTGCCAAAGCTGCTGGTCTTTTGCGGCCTGTTGAATCGAAATTGCTGTCAGAGCGCATTCCAGCGGCCTACCGCGATTCGGAAGGGACTTGGTTCGGTGTGTCCATGCGGGCTCGTATTTTAGCATACGCCAAAGACCGAGTGGAACCGGGTGAATTGAAGTCTTACGAAGACCTAGCCGATCCGAAATGGCGTGGCCGTATTATTGTCCGCTCTTCCTCCAACATTTACAATCAGTCTCTCATGGCTTCCATCATCGCTGAACACGGCGTGCACGATGCGCGGGCTTGGGCTCAGGCAGTGCGCAAAAATATGGCTCGTCCGCCGCAAGGCAGTGATCGTGATCAAATTCGTGCGGTAGCAGCCGGTTTGGCCGACGTAGCAATCGTAAATACCTATTACGTTGGCTTGCTCATCAATTCTAGCGAACCCAAAGACCAAACCGTAGGGAAGGGCACGGGTATCTTTTTCCCTAACCAATCGGATCGTGGAACTCACGTCAATGTGAGTGGTGTGGGTGTGACCAAGGCGTCCAAGAATTTCGAGGCGGCGATTCGTTTCATCGAATTCCTGGTTTCCGATGAGGCTCAAGCCGGTTTTCCCCAAGTGACCCATGAGTATCCAATCGTGGAAGGAGCTCCCTGGTCCGGCCTGCTTAATTCCTGGGGCGAATTTAAGTCTGATTCCCTTGAACTGGGAATCCTGGGTGAGTTGAACGCAGCCGCCGTGACCGTCTTCAACGAAGCAGGTTGGGAATAGTCGAAAGCTTTGATTGCTGTTCTAAACAGATATTTACGTCGCGAGCTTGACCTTTGGTCATTAGCAACGGTTCTGCTTGGATTAATCTTATTGGTTCCGCTTTTCACTGTAGCCATAGGACTCGGTGATATCGGGCCTAAGTGGGATCACTTGAAGTCTACGGTCTTAAGTGGTTATGTATTCAATACGCTGTTACTTGTTATTTTAGTGACTGCTCTGGCAACCCTGTTCGCCGTGCCTGCTGCCTGGGTGATCAGTGTGTTTGAATTTCCAGGTCACAGAGTATTCGCATGGGTTTTGATCCTGCCACTGGCCATCCCTACCTATGTATCCGCTTTCGTCTATTTTCAATTTACGGAAGCAGCGATTCCTTTGCTCGTTAATATCCGCAATGTATGGGGAATTGAAGGCTTTCAGGTTGCAGAAATTGTTCTGCGCTATGGATTGCTGACGGTCCTAATGGCTTCGGTGCTTTATCCCTACATATATATCAGTGCACGGGCTTCGTTTTCCCAGCAAAGACAACGGCTCATTGAAGCCGCACATACGCTCGGACATGGTCTGTGGTCCGTTTTCTTTTCGGTGGCATTGCCATTGGCTCGGCCGGCTCTGGTGGGTGGAGGTAGCTTGGTGGTTATGGAGGTGATCAATGACTACGGTGCGGTTCACTTCTTTGGAGTGCCTACATTGACGGAGGGCATTTTTCGAACCTGGTTCGGTCTGGGAGATCTGTCATCTGCCCTGCGTTTGGCTGGATTAATAATGTTGGTGGTATTTATGATACTTTTGCTGGAGCGAGCTCAGCGTGGGCGGGCACGCTATGCAGATCCTGGGCATCGCTCAAAGCCGAGGACATTAAGGAAACTACGTGGACTTCAAGGTGCATTTGCGACGGGTCTCTGCCTGATTCCACTAACGCTAGGGTTTCTCTTTCCAACTGGGCAATTGGTCATCTGGGCTTATCGAAGTTGGGGTAAAGTCTTTCGAACGGAATTCGCCATGCATCTTTTGAACAGCTTTATTTTGGCGATTGTCGCAGCACTCGTCCTGACTTCTATTGCACTCCTCTTCTCCTATTCTGTAAAATTACACCCCGTCCGATGGTTGAAATCTATTACTGGTATCGCGGCTCTTGGTTATGCAGCACCTGGGGCTGTGGTGGCGGTTGGAGTGATGGTCGTTATCGGAAGTTTGGATAGGATGACCGCCTCCATAGGAAACGGAGCTTTTCTGCTCAGCGGTAATTTATTGGTGATTGGGTTTGCATACTGCGTTCGCTTCCTAGCTGTGTCCTTACAGCCGGTTAACGGAGGAATGAGCAGAATTTGTGGTTCACTCGATGAAGCATCCCGATCCCTTGGTCGTGGAAAGCTAGCAACCCTTTGGCACATCAATCTTCCTCTCCTGCGAGGAACGCTGGTGGCTGCCTTTACCCTTGTGTTTGTAGACATCCTCAAAGAATTGCCGTTGACCATGATTCTGCGCCCGACAAATTTCGAGACCATGGCTACGACCGCATTTAGTTTGGCTAAAGAGGGTAGAATCCATGAGTGCGCCGTGCCGTCTTTAATTTTGTTGGCCGCTGGTGGACTTGGACTGATGGCCATCGATCGTTTAATTCTGACGCCCCAGCGATGAGTGTTTCGCTGGAGTTTCGAGAGGTCGCTAAATGTTATTCGGCTTCGGACCAGCCTGCAGTTCAGGACATCAACCTGAGCTTAAATGAAGGAGAAATTCTTGCCTTAGTCGGAGCGAGTGGTAGCGGAAAGACGACGTTGCTTCGTTTGGCTGTCGGTTTGGAAACTCCAGATACTGGGCAAATTATATTAGGAGAACGAATAGTTGCTGGACCGGCGCATTGGGTGCCGCCTGAACGACGAGGTATCGGACTAGTATTTCAGGATGGGGCGCTTTTCCCTCATCTCAATGTTGAGGCAAATCTCACCTACGGGATATACAAGTTGTCGAGAGACGAGGGCAAGGCGATTACTGAGCGGCTCTTGGAAATGGTCGGCCTCAGCGGTAAAGAAAAGCGCTATCCACATGAGTTATCGGGAGGTGAACGCCAGCGCTTGGGCATCGTACGCGCTCTGGCTCCACAGCCTCGGGTAATACTATTAGATGAACCCTTCGGGAACTTGGATCCAGCTTTGCGTTGCACCATGCGGGAGGAGGTTCGCTCTCTCTTGGTGGAATTCAAAACTACGGTTATTTTGGTGACGCACGACCCGGGTGATTCCTTGGCAATCGCTCACCGCATCGCAGTGTTGTGCGATGGTCGTATTGATCAAACTGGAACGCCTGAAGAGATTTATCGAAATCCGAAAAGCGAATATTGTGCTGGCTTGTTTGGCCCGGCCAATTGCCTAGTCGATGACTCAGGAAAGCAACAGTGGGTTCGGCCTGACCAGCTGTTTGTAGTAAATGAAAACCAAACGGATGCAATTGAAACCCGCGTTTTAAGCTTCCATCAAACTGGACGTCATACAGAGGTGGCGGTGCGACCAAGAGATACGGCGTTAGCGGGTGATCAGAAAGTATGGCGATTATATCTGGAATCGACCCATCTAGTGGAAGAGGGCTCAAGTATTTGGGTTACGTGGAATCCTTTTCGGAAAGAATAATCCCGCAAGGGGTATGTCCTATCCGTCTTTGGATTGCTGAGCCATAATGAATCCGATAATCTGCTATTAGGTAAGCATTCAGATTTTCTATTTTGAAACGGATCGCTGACGAATCTAGAGTTCAACTTTCATTTTCCCGCTTAAGATACTCTGTGACTAATTTTTTTTCCCGGTTAGTGACCATCTCACTCCAGTGGTGAAATGGTAATTGAATTTCCTATCAACATGAAGATGTGAATCTATCAACTCCCGTCCGAATCAAATCGGAACAATTTTACCGAACGAAGAGACACATTCGTTTCCTATCATGATTAAACAAAGAGAGCGAATGAAGATGGCGAAGCTGATTTTCCTCCTTCTCGGGAGCTTTGTCGCATTGGAGACTGACCTAGTCGCGGCGACTTTCCAGGATCGTCCGAACATCCTTTGGCTGATGGCGGGGGTCTTGTCAGTGACGCCCGAGGATATGATTATACTTCAATAAACTCCTAAAAAAAAGGTCCTCATGGGGTTTCGATGGGATCGAGAAAAGCTCATTAGGCTCTCATTAGTACCCCCAAAAGGAAAGGGAATTGGGTGAACTACGGCTGATTTAAGCCTATCGATAGCTGCTACCAAGGGTAATCATCGTCATCTTCTTCACTCTCGTATAACTTAGGGTTAACCAATGGTTCTGTTTGGGTTAACCCACCTGTTACGTTACGTTCCGTTATTGTTTCGTTCTGTTTCGTTTTAGTTTGGTTATGTTCTAGTTCAGTTACGTTGCTGTTTAAGGTTCCTTTGTCGTTCCGTTCCGTTTTCACTAATGCATTACTATCATCAGCGAATACACCTGATACATCAGAGGAGTCTTTAAACGGAGGTCTTCCACCTTTCCTCCCATTCTTTCTGTTCTTAAGCAGATTAGCATTATTCTCTTCCCAGGAGGTAACCCTGTAGTCCCCGTTCTCTTCTATCATTAAGGATGAAGCGAGTAGAGCATCCGTAAGTTTCTTGTCGTCGATGTCTTCGTACTGCTCAGCATTGCACATGAAGGCTATCTCTTCTGGATCAGTAGTTCCAAGGCATCCATTATCTGCTTTAGACTTACGGGTGATGCCCTCCAATTGGCAGCATAGATTGACGAACATTTCCGTTGCGGCGGGATGACCCAGCTCTTTCTTAAACTTCTTGAACTGGTAGGGCCACCGAGAATCGAACTCAGATCTAACGTTTAGGAAACGCTTGTTCTATCCGTTGAACTATGGCCCCAGTTGGTGATCGGACCTGAGTCCGCTGACGAGATGGGGTTCTGGAGAATCTTACCTCGTCTGTAAAGACAGACTTCCAATCAGTTTATCGTTTTCCGTTATTGACAAGGCCCCACCCGAGCCTAATTTCCCCCCTTCCTATGATTAATGAAGAGATCAACAGAAGCCTCACGCCACAAGAGCTGGACTTCACCCACGCTCACATAATGGCCCGTTACGTAACCGAAACAGGCAAGATCCTCCCACGTAAGGTGACTCGTCTTTCATCTAAGCAGCAGCGCAAGATCAACAAAGCAATCAAGCGCGCTCGCAATATGCTGATGATGCAGTAGGAGCGGATTTCCCCCTCCAAGAGCCCGCAGGTTCGGGTTGACCTGCTTTCATGGCCGATATTTTAAAACCCACCGATGAGAACTTGCGTAATTTACGCGAGTTTTTGCGTTTAGGTGGCCTTCTTGCAGTTCCCACGGAAACCGTCTACGGCCTCGCCGCCAACGCGCTTGACGCGAAGGCCTGCGAGAAAATCTTTGAAGCTAAAAAACGCCCGAGCAACGACCCGCTCATCTGCCACGTCGCCTCATACGAGGCACTCGAATCCTTTTGCGAACCGAACGACGTTTCAAAGACTCTCGCCGATGCGTTTTGGCCCGGCCCGCTGACCTTCGTTCTACCGAAGAAGGACACCATACCAGGCATTGTGACCGCCGGCCTAGACTCAGTCGCCGTCCGCAGCCCAAACCACCCGGTTTTCCGTCAGCTTATAGAAGGTTGCGACTTTCCGCTGGCAGCTCCCAGCGCCAATCCCTTCGCCTACATCAGCCCAACCCAAGCCATTCACGTACAGGCTAACCTAGGCGACCAAATCGAATACATTCTCGACGGAGGCCCTTGCGAGCACGGACTTGAATCGACAATTGTCGACCTGCGCGATCCAGCCTATCCGGAGATCCTACGCTATGGAGCCCTCCCCGTCGAATTGATCGAAAACGCAGTGAAGCGACGTCTCCTTCGTCCCACTCGAAACTCCGATCACGCCGGAGTCTCCATCGCCCCGGGCTCTCTGCCCAAGCACTACAGCCCACGCACCCCCCTCGATCTTCGCCCCAGCGCCGTCTCGGAAAGCGAACTGGTCGAATCAGATCAAAAAACCGCCTATCTGCTTCTTCGCAAACCGGTTAACGCTCGAGCAAACAACATTCACTGGCTCTCGGAGAACGGTGAACTCGAAGCAATCGCATCCAGTCTCTTCGCCAAACTTCGTGAACTCGATAACGCCGGCTATCAAAAAATCATCGCCGAGGAAGCGCCTGAACTCGGCCTCGGCCTTGCAATTAACGACCGACTCAGGCGAGCCTCTTTTCGCTAATATCGCACTGAGGCGGACAAGCGGATAATTTGCTCGGCCTCGTCTTCGTTCACGAAATTCAAGCTGCCGCTCCGGAAAACGTAACCACCCGCAAAACGGATCGATTGATTCGGCGAAAAGCTTACTGCTATCTCGCCGCTATAGATTTCCTTTGCGAAATCCGGTTCTAATTCAGCCCAGCTCTTCGACACCCCATAATAAGAGGACCACATATCTGACAATGTGAAATCGCCAGCGAACGAGAGGGTTTCCGCCTGCGCAAACGCGTCCGCCACTAGCGAAGGACGCGTGGAACGATTAAACGTTAACGTATACTGGGAATCGATCCCCGCCTGCCAAACCAAAGCACCGTCTACCTCCAATGCCGACTCGCTACGATCTCCATCCAACTGGGAATTACGTGCCCCAGCAGTTACCTGAGCGTAAAACCCTTCCCCAAGCCCCGCTGAAACACCTGCCTTAAATGCCTGTTCCGACGATTGTCGAAGTTCGGAATTCGAAGTGAGTTTCGAAGATTTAAACTCCACTCCCACCAGAAAATCCGTGTTCTCCGTGAGATTCGCGATCTCCGTTCGAATCTCCACAGGGATGTGCGTTTGCTCGAGAAAATCGAGATTTCCATTAGACAAAATCGATTCCGCATGCTGCACCGCGGCAGACATCTCGTATGAACGGCCCATTCCAAACTCGCGCGTCACCAATGCCTGAAAACGCGCACCATCCAGCAATCGAGCTCTCGCCATTCGCTCTGGATCCGACCAGGGCGAACGTCTCAATTGGTACTGCACCTCGGCTACAAACGGAAAATCCGACGCCGTAGAATCCAAATAACCGAACAGGCTCG
>Ga0315320_10001831_pt1 | contig 17663 bp, 14 predicted proteins | sample M140m21515metaG_FD_203458 | JGI IMG/M metagenome (GOLD analysis project Ga0315320, IMG submission 203458) | Ammonia-oxidizing marine archaeal communities from Monterey Bay, California, United States - M1 40m 21515 | ecosystem: Environmental > Aquatic > Marine > Coastal | place: USA: California... | reverse complement strand
AAGGTCCTCGGGTTCGAGGAGATCCGTACCCTCATCCAGGCCCTGCAGTGCGGCATCGGCGAGGACTTCGACGTCAGCAAGCTTCGCTACGGCCGCATCATCATCATGACGGACGCCGATGTGGACGGCTCGCACATCCGGACGCTCCTGCTCACGTTCTTCTTCCGACAGATGCCCGAGCTGGTTCGACGAGGCCATGTGTACATCGCGCAGCCTCCGCTCTACCAGCTGCTTCGAGGCAAGAAGGCCTCGTACGTGCTCAACGATCGACGCATGAACGAGGTGCTCATCGACCAGTCCCTGGAGAACGCGGTGTTCATCGTTCGCGAGGACGACGGCGAGATCCGAGCCCGGGTCGAAGGCGACGACGCCCGACGGCTCCTGCGTCGCCTCGAGCGACTCGAGGAACTCGTCACCGTGTCCCAGCGTCGCGGCATCCTGTTCACGGACCTGCTCGACGCCCGGCACCGTGATCCACAGGGCGACGACCGCCTGCCCCACTTCCATCTTCGATGGCAGTCCGGGGAACGACTCTGCTGGAGCGAGACCGAGGCGATGGAGGCGATCAAGGCGAACGACCTGATCCTCGATACCTCGATCGATCCCGAAATCGTTCCCGGTCCCGACCCCACGCGGGTCGCCACCGTGTGGGAACTCCACGAGAACCGGGAGATCGACCGGATCATCGTCGAGCTCGCCGAAACCGGCGTGTCGATCGACGACTGGGCGCTCGTGCAGGAGGAGGCGGTCACCGGCGAACGACTGCCCACCCGCTACGGCTGGCTGGTCGCGACCCCGAAGAAGGATCCGCCCGAGGAGATCGTCGAAGCGGTGAACATCCCGGCGATCATCTCGACCATGCAGGACGTCGGCCGCAGAGGCAGCGAAGTGAAGCGGTTCAAGGGCCTGGGCGAAATGGAAGCGGAACAGCTCTGGGAGACCACGATGGATCCCGAGAAGCGAACCCTGCTGCGAGTCAGCTGGGACGCCGCGAGCGAGGCCGACACGCTCTTCGCGACCCTCATGGGCGAGAACGTCGAAGCACGCCGCAACTACATCGAGGCGCATGCCCTCGAGGTCAAGAACCTCGATATCTGAGCGGACACGCCGCGAGGCGGTCCGATGCGATGTGGCGCGATGCCCACGCCGTGCGTGGCGTCCGAAATGATCTTGCTCCCGAGCAACGACCCGGTACGATCCTCTGGGCGGCCCTTCGCGGTCCCCGCGCGATTCCTCGACCATCCTCGGGCGCGCCCCCGTTCCACGCCGTCGACCTCGTCGACGATGCAAACAACTCGTTTTCAAGGAGAAAGAAGACCATGGACCATCCACGTCGAAAGCCCACCGTCGTCCTCCTGGGCGTCGGCCTGATCCTGACTTCGCTCACGGCCGCGACCTTCGCCGCCGGCGACGAACCCTGCGATCTCGATGCCGTCGTCAATCCCGTCACCTTTCCACCCACCGGATCCTCCCGTGATCTCCCCGACTGGGTGAAGCAGTACAACGCGTCCACCTTCCTTCTCGACGGCCGCAATCCGCTCGGTCGCAATCTCGGCGCGCCGAGAGCGATCGTCACCGAGCAGGATGATTCCGTGTGGGACAAGCTCGTCACCTTCGGAGAGACGGAAGGGATCACCATCCAGTCGGTCGATCCGGACACGGGCCTGGCCATGCCGTACCACATCGCCAATCCCGTGCTCGTGGTGACGCTCAGCACCAATTCGCCGAGCACCTTCGCCACCCTCGACGGCCTTTCGGGCCTCGGCCCCCTCGCGGGCGACTACCTGCCCACCGCCCCCTTCGACGGCGTCGACGAGGCGGTCTTCCGTCCCTACTTCGTCAACTCACAGGACGGCACCTTCAACAACTGGATGGCCGCGCACCAGGTGACCGGCAGGACCCCCGAAGGCTTCATCTTCGCCCCCGGAACCCCGTTGAACTACATCCGCAACGTCCTCGGACGCACGACGTGTCTCAACCCCAACGGACCGGACGGGCCGGCCGACGCCTGCGTGCTCGCGAATTCCAGCGGCGTGACCGGCGTCGGAATGCCGTTCATGTTCGCGACCGACCCGACGGAGTCCCTGGGCGATCCCTACGAGATCATTCCGGGCGCGGCCGACTGCGTGCAGCCCGCGGTCGCGCAATGGTGGGAACAGGAGCTCTTCGTGTTCGTCGCCGATCGCGATACATTCGTTCGCCCGTCCTTCAATCCATCGCTTCGGGCGACGACCCGGGACCACCCCACCGACGACGGACGACCGATCTGGGACGACGCCGCCGGCACCTACCGTCCTCCACATCCCGGCGAACCGCTGTACGACTCCTATCTGAAGGCCACCGAGAACTTCATCGGCTACACGACGCCGGGCTTCGGCTGCCCTCAGGATGCGAATGCTTGCGCCCCGGGCCCCTGCAACAAGGCTCCAGTTCCCTTCCTGGGGACCGCGGGTTTCGAGGATTGGCTTGCGCAGTGGAAGATGAACAGTTGGACCGATCAAGGGAGCCGCCCCGACAACGATGAGCTCGACGCCATGACGACGCCGCTGGGATTCCCCTTCAGCGGCGTCGGACTGACGCTCAACTGGACCGAGTTCGAGCCGGACGCGCCGGATTTCGTTCCGGGTGATCTGAGCGGAAGGTTCGGTGCCATCAGCGAATTGATCCACGCCACCGACCAGCCGATGTTCCTGGTGAAGGTCCTGAACCCGAACCAGTACTACGCGCCGCCCCTCGCGGACGAAGTGCCGTGGTGCGAGACCTGCCCCGGCGACTTCAATCGCGACGGAGAGGTCAATGCACGCGACCTCGGGATGCTGCTCGAGAACTGGGGCGAGGAAGGCCAGTGCTTCACCCTCGACTTCTCCTCCCCGCAGGTCGGTGCGGGAGACCTCGGCGTGCTGTTCGCGAACTGGGGGGCGTGTCCGGAATGGCCGCTCCCGGATCTTCTTCCGCTCGACTGCGAGTGATTCCGTCGGAAGATCCGTTCGAGCCTCGAACTAGAAGCCCACACCGCCCCGTGGAAGCATCGCCTCCGCGGGGCGGTCGCGTTCCATCGGAACGACGCGGCCGCCGGTCAGGCCTCGGCGATCGCCGCCTGCCGGAGAATGCAGGAATCACATCGTCCGCAGGGCGTTCCACCTTCGTCGGGGTCGTAGCAGCTGAACGTCCGCTCGATCGGCACGTCGAGCGCGCGGGCCTTCCGGACGATGTCGATCTTGCCGAGCTCTGCCAGCGGCGAGACGAACCGCGGACCATGTCCCTCCACGCCGGCCTTCGTCGCGAGATCCGACATCCGCTGGAACGCCGCGAGGTACTCGGGACGACAGTCGGGATACCCCGAGTAGTCGATCGCGTTGATCCCGAGCCAGATCTCCTCCGCCGCCCGGACCTCCGCGTAGGCCATCGCGAAACTGAGGAAGATCGTGTTCCGAGCGGGCACGTAGGTGATGGGGATCGACGCCTCGGCGGGCTCGCCGGCGGTCCGGCCGTGACCGTCGACCCGATCCTTCGGCACCGCGATGTCGTCGGTGAGCGCAGACCCGCCGAACGCCCGCAGATCGATCGAGAGCACCCGGTGTTCGCGAGCGCCGAGTGATTCGGCGAGTTCCGCGGCGCGCTCCAGTTCGACGCGGTGCCGCTGGCCGTAGTCGAAGGAGAGCGCGAAGCACTCGCGACCTTCGGCCCTCGCCCAGGCCAGGACGGTGGCGGAATCGAGACCGCCGGAGAGTAGGACGACCGCCTTCATCGCGCGATCACACCGGGCTCGGGACGGTTTCGAGGATCCGCTGCATGATGCGGCGGGCGGTGATGGTGTCGCCTTCGTGCATCGCGGTCTTGCTGACCACGCGGTGGGCGCAGACCGGAAGCACGTTCTCGACGACGTCTTCGGGGATGCAGTGGTCGCGACCGGCGAGCACCGCGGTGGCGCGAGCGGCCTGCGCGATCGCGAGCGATCCTCTCGGGCTCAGGCCGACCCGGAGGTCACCGTCCTCCCGGGTCGCGGTCGCGAGCGCGATGATGTAGTCGGCGAGACTGCGGTCGAGCCGAACCGCGTCGGTGGCGGCCTGCAGGGCCAGCACCTCCTCGCGGGTGAGCACCGGATCCAACGCCTTCAACGTGGTCCGGGCCGGCTGCACGTCGAGGATCCGGACTTCGTCGTCCGGCGCGGGATACCCGAGGTTGATCCGCATCAGGAAGCGGTCGAGCTGGTTCTCGGGCAGGAAGTAGGTGCCTTCGAACTCGTAGGGGTTCTGGGTGGCGATCACCATGAACGGATCCGGCAGCGGGTGCATCGCGCCTTCGGCGGACACCTGCCCCTCGCTCATCGCCTCGAGCATCGCGGACTGCGTGCGAGGCGTGGTTCGGTTGACTTCGTCCGCCAGCACGATGTTGGCGAAGATCGGCCCCTTGCGGAACTCGAAGTCGTCGCGCTGCCGGTTCAGGACCGCCGCCCCCGTGATGTCGGTGGGGAGCAGGTCCGGGGTGCACTGGATCCGGGCGAAATCGGCGTGGATGGAACGGGCGAGCGCGTTCGCGAGCACCGTCTTGCCGACCCCCGGCACGTCCTCGACGAGGACGTGGCCACGGGCGAGAAGGCAGGCCACGAGCCGGTCGACCACCCGGGCGTTGCCCATGTAGACGGAGGCGATCGACGCACGCAACTTGTTCAGGGAGTCCTGCATGGGTCGTCGAGTATACGAGTCGAGACGCGAAGGAGATCCCCGATCGAGGCGTCACGCCAGGTCTCGAATTCTGTTGACAAGGGCCGTTCGAGCATCGACCCTGTGGCGGGGATCCGCCCCGGGAGGCCGAATGGAGGATCGTCCCGATCCTGCTCCACAATCCGATGCCGAGGGCGGGCGAATCGTGGCGGAGCTGCCCTGTCGGGACTGTCGCTACACCTTGATCGGCTGCTCGATCGCGGATCGCTGTCCCGAATGCGGACTTCCGGTCGAGGCGTCGCTTCATGCCTCGATCGACCTCGAGACCATCGACGGATCGGCCCTTCCCAACCCCCGACTCGTCTCCGCCGCGGCCGGACTTCTCGCCATCGCCACCCTGATCTGGGCCTTCGGATCCACCTTGTTCTGGGTGTCGGACACGGCGACGATGTTCGACTTCTCGACGCCGTTTCCGCGGACCGCACCCTGGTTCGTCACCGTTTTCAGCCTGGCCTGGCTGGTCGCGGCGATGTTGCTGTTCCGGCAGGCAAGGACCGGATGGCCCGGAATGGCCTCGGGAATGGCCGTCGCAGCGATCTTTCTCGGCGGGACGGCCGCGATTCTGGTGACCGTGATCACGCCCTCCGTCCCGGACCCGGTCGCGATGATCCTCCGGTCGATCGTGATGGTCCTCCTCGTGCTCGGACTGTGTGACGTCATGGACCGGGCGGGACGGCGAGCCCTGGCCTATCGGCAGGCCGGGACCGCGATCCAGACCCGAACCCCCCTCGTGCTCGCGATCGCCGTGGAGATGTTGGCGTCGCCGATGGGCGATTCCGAGATCGCACGGATCCTTGGACTCACCGCATCCGCGTTGGTGCTCATCGGCACGATCTATCTCGTGGCGAATTCGTTCTGGGCGACGCTTCCGCTGCTTCGGGAGAAGCATCGCTACCGGGATCTGGTCTCCAGCCGGATGCAGCCGAAACGAGATTGACCGGGCGGCTGCCAGCATGGCAGACCTCGAGACCGACCACTCGTTCCATGTCGCGTGGCGGACGGATCCGATCAAGGGCGGGTGAGCGGTTTCATCACTGCTGATCCCCCACCTCTGGCCGAAGATGCCCGTTTCAAACGCCCGGAGGGGGGTCGGACCCGTCTGATGCCCGAGGTCCGGCATCGCTGACGGGACTCGGTCACCAAGTCGCTCGGCCGAGGGTCGTGGTCCGTTTTTTGGCGCGGTTCTTGTTCCCACTCCTCGTCGCCCGGCGAATTGCCGTCCGGGCCCCCCGATCACCGCCCCGTGCGGCCCGGGGCTCACCGTCAAAGTCCCCTGCGGACCCGCCCGGCCCGGATTCTCCGACGCCCCGCCCCGCACGTATTTCAGGAGTAGAAGACGCCATGGCAGTGAAGGAATTGTCCTTCGATACGGACGCCCGGAAGTCCCTTCTCTCAGGTGTCGAGAAGCTCGCCACCGCGGTGAAGAGCACCCTCGGCCCGCGAGGCCGCAGCGCCGTCATCGACAAGAGCTGGGGTGGACCCACCGTCACCAAGGACGGCGTCAGCGTCGCCGAGGAGATCGAGCTTCGCGACAAGGTCGAGAACATCGGTGCCCGGCTCGTCCGCGAAGCCGCGAGCAAGACCAGCGATGACGCCGGCGACGGCACCACCACCGCCACGGTCCTCGCCGAAGCGATCTTCAAGGCCGGCCTGAAGCAGGTCACCGCGGGCGTCGAGGCGAACGCCCTCGTCCGCGGCCTCAAGAGCGGCGTCACCGCGGTCGTCGAGGAGATCACCTCCTCCGCCCGTCCCGTCGATCAGGTCACCGGCGGCATCGCCTCGGTCGCCACGATCTCCGGAAACAACGATCCTTCCGTCGGGAAGATCATGGCCGAGGCCTTCAAGAAGGTCGGCAAGGAAGGCGTGATCACGATCGAGGAGGGCAAGGGCCGGGAGACCGAGATCGACGTGGTCGAAGGCATGCAGTTCGACCGCGGCTACCTCTCCCCCAACTTCGTCACCGACGCCGACGCGATGAAGGTCGTGCTGGAGAAGCCCCTCGTCCTCATCCATGAGGACAAGATCGACGGCATCACCAAGCTCGTCCCCTTCCTCGAGAAGGTCATGGCGGCCAAGAAGCCGTTGCTCATCATCGCCGAGGACGTGACCGGCGAGGCGCTCTCGACGCTCGTCATCAACAAGCTCCGCGGCGTCCTCCAGGTCTGTGCCGTCAAGGCCCCGGGCTACGGAGATCGTCGCAAGGCGATGCTCGAGGACATCGCGACCCTCACCGGCGCGACCGCGGTCATGAAGGACCTCGGCATGGAACTCGACTCGCTCGAGATCGCCCACCTCGGCCGCGTGAAGAAGGTGGAGATCACCGCCGACAACACGGTCATGGTCGAGGGTGCCGGCGCGACCGCCGACATCGAAGGCCGATGCGACCAGATCCGGGCCGAGATCGACCGCACCGACAGCGACTACGACCGGGAGAAGCTCCAGGAGCGTCTCGCGAAGCTCGCCGGCGGCGTGGCCCAGATCAACGTCGGTGCCGGCAGCGAGGCCGAACTCAAGGAGAAGAAGGCCCGCGTCGAGGACGCGCTTCACGCGACCCGCGCCGCGATCGCCGAGGGCGTGGTCCCCGGTGGCGGCTCCAGCTTCATCCGGGCGATGCCTGCTCTCGACAAGGCCCGCAAGTCGGCCCGCGGCGAGGAGAAGTTCGGCGTCGACATCCTGGGCGAGGCCCTTCAGGTCCCCCTTCGAACCATCGCGGACAACGCCGGCGAGAAGGGCACCGTGGTCGTCTCGAAGGTCGCCGAGATGAAGCGTGAGGAAGGCTTCAACGCCCTCACCCTCGAGTACGGCAACCTGATCGACCAGGGCGTGATCACGCCCGCCAAGGTCGACCGGACCGCGCTCCAGAACGCGGCGAGCGTCGCGGCGCTCCTGCTCACCACCGACTGCACGATCGTGGACGTTCCCGTCGAGGACGAGGGCGAACACGGCCACGACCACGACCATGGCGATCCCATGGGCGGCATGGGTGGCATGGGCGGAATGGGTGGCATGGGCGGCATGCCTGGAATGGGTGGCATGGGCGGCATGCCCGGCATGGGCGGCATGGGCTTCTGAGCCGACCGCCCCGCATCACACGTACGACTTTCAGACCAAGCACAACCGCGTTTCCACGCGACGATCGAACTGGAGAACACATCATGGCAGTCCGTCCCCTCGAGGATCGAATCCTCATCAAGCCGCTCGAAGCCGAGACCAAGACCGCGTCCGGGATCTTCCTCCCGGAGAGCGCCAAGGAGAAGCCCATGCAGGGCAAGGTCGTGTCCCTCGGACCCGGCAAGCTCCTCGACAACGGCGAGCGCGTGAAGCCCGGCGTCAAGAAGGGCGACACCGTCGTCTACGGCAAGTACTCCGGCACCGAGGTGGAGATCAAGAACGCCACCCATCTCATCGTTCGTGAAAGCGAACTCCTCGGCGTGATCGAGGGCTGAGGACCGGTCGCATCCGTCCTGCGGATCTGATCCCCGAAGCCGACTCCACTCCACACCAACGAATCCACGGGAAGCACCCCGATGACCACCAAGCAGATGAAGTTCGACATCTCCGCCCAGGCGGAGTTCAAGAAGGGCGTCGACAAGCTCGCGTCCGCGGTCGCCGTCACCATGGGCCCCAGCGGCCACAACGTGGTGATGGAGAAGTCCTACGGCGGCCCTTCGGTCACCAAGGACGGCGTGAGCGTCGCCAAGGAGATCGATCTCCCCGGCCCGTTCGAGAACATGGGCGCCAAGATGGTCCAGCAGGTCGCGAAGAAGACCGCCGACGTCGCGGGTGACGGCACCACCGCCGCCACCGTGCTCGCCGCGGCGATCTACGATCGCGGCCTCCGCACCGTCGCCTCCGGCGCGAACGCGGTCGCCGTCCAGCGGGGCATCAACGCCGCCGCCTCGATCGCCTGCGACGCGATCAACGACTTCGCCTCGAAGTGCAAGGGCAAGTCCGACCTCCAGAAGATCGCGACCGTCAGTGCGAACCACGACGCCGAGATCGGCGCCCTGATCGCGGAAGCGATCGACAAGGTCGGCGCTGAAGGCGTGGTCGAGATCGAGGAAGGCAAGACCGCCGACACCACGCTCGACTACGTCGAGGGCATGAACTTCGACAAGGGCTACCTGAGCCCCTACTTCATGACCGATCCCAAGCGGGCCGAGGCGATCATCGAGAAGCCGATGATCCTGATCCACGAGAAGAAGATCTCGAACCTCGCGGACCTGCTGCCCCTCCTCAACAAGATCGCCGGTGCGGGCAAGCCGCTCCTCATCATCGCCGAGGACGTCGACAACGAGGCCCTCGCGGCCCTCGTCGTGAACCGACTCCGCGGCGTGCTCGAAGTCTGTGCCGTCAAGGCCCCCGGCTTCGGTGATCGCCGCAAGGCGATGCTCGGCGACATCGCGACCCTGACCGGAGGCACCTTCTTCAGCGAGGATCTCGGCCGCAGCCTCGAGGACATCGAGCTCGCCGAACTCGGCACCGCCCGGAAGGTCGTCGTCACCAAGGACGACACCACCCTCATCGAGGGTGCCGGGAAGAAGAAGGACATCACGAGTCGGGCCTCGCAGATCTCGGCCCAGTACGAGCGGTCCACCAGCGACTACGACCGCGAGAAGCTCCAGGAGCGACTCGCGAAGCTCACCGGTGGCGTGGCCATCCTCTCGGTCGGTGGTGCCACCGAACTCGAGATGAAGGAGCGGAAGGATCGCGTCGACGACGCCCTTTCCGCGACTCGTGCCGCCGCCAAGGAGGGATACGTCCCCGGTGGCGGCGTCGCCTTCCTCCGAGCGATCTCCGCGATCGAGGACAACCGTCGCAAGGGCAAGGGTGACGAGCGATTCGGCTTCGACATCCTGGCCGAGGCCCTCGAAGCACCTTCCTTCCGCATCGCCGCGAACGCGGGCGTGGACGGCGACCTCGTGGTCTCCAAGATCCGCGACGGCAAGGGCGGTCACGGCTTCAACGCGTCCAGCGGGAAGTACGAGGACCTCGTGAAGGCCGGGATCATCGATCCCGCCATGGTCGCCACCACCGCCCTCTCCAACGCGGCGAGCGTCGCGGGGCTCATGCTGACCACGGACGTCGCCCTCACCGAACTGAAGGACGACACCGCACCCGTCGAGGGGGCGATCAGCTGATCCTTCGTCCGCACGCGACGCGGGGAGGGTCCGGTCATTCGACCGGCTCTCCCCGCGTTCTTGAATCAACCATCTCCGGGAAACGATCCGGATGAGCACCACCCGCTGTTACTACGAAGTCCTCTCCGTGGAGCGAAGCGCTTCCGGCGACGAGATCAAGCGGTCGTATCGTCGGCTCGCGATGAAGTTCCACCCGGATCGCAATCCGGGGGACGAAGAGGCCGAGAAGTCCTTCAAGGAATGCGCCGAGGCGTACGAGGTCCTTTCGGACCCCGATCGTCGAGGCCGCTACGACCAGTTCGGCCACGAGGGGCTGCGAAGCACCCCCGGCCACGACTTCAACCGGATGAATCCGGACGACATCTTCTCGATGTTCAACGACATCTTCGGAGGTGGCGGCGGTGGTCGGGGTCGCGCCCGTCGCGGCCCGGTCCGCGGCTACGACCTCGAGACCCAGATCGAGATCGAACTCGAAGAGGTCCTCGAGGGCACCACCCGCGAAGTCGAGTTTCGAAGACTGGACGTCTGCGAGACCTGCGAAGGCAACGGCGCCAAGCCCGGCACGCGTCCGGTCAAGTGCCCGACCTGCGAGGGCGTCGGCAAGGTGGAACAGGCGGGCCTCGGCGGCATGTTCCGCATGGTGGTGGCCTGTCCGAACTGTCGCGGTCGCGGCGAAGTCGTGACCGATCACTGCGGCGACTGCCGCGGCGCCGGACGGATCTCGGTCAAGCGGACCCTCGAGGTCCGGGTGCCCGCCGGCATCTCCCACGGCCAGGTGATCCGCGTCCAGGGCGAGGGGGAACCACCCCGACCCGAGGATCTTCCCGAAGGAAACGGCCCCCGGGGCGACCTCCACGTGGTGGTTGGCGTCGAGGAACACGATCGATTCCAGCGGGACGGAAACGACCTCGTCACCGTCGTGCCGGTCGCGTTCGCCCAGGCGGCGCTCGGTGCGACCCTCGAGGTGCCGCTGCTCGAGGGCGGCCTCGTGGAACTCGAGATCGAGGCGGGCACCCAGCACGGCGAGATCCACCGGATCCCCGGCCATGGATGTCCGCGACTCCGAGGCGGCGACCGCGGCGAACTCGTGACCGTCCTGCAGCTCGTCGTCCCGAGAAAGCTCAACGAGGATCAGCGCAACCTCCTCTCGAAGTACGCTGAGACCGAGGAACTCGAGATCAACGACGCGGAACCGAGTCTCTGGACGAGAATCAAGGACTCCTTCTCCTGAGTTTCGAAGGCGGGCGGGACTTCCGAGCCCCACCGCCCGATCATCCGAATGGCCCGACATGACGACCGAACCTGACACCACGCTCGAACCCGACAACGACAACGAAGGCGCCGACGCGACCGATCCCGTCGAGCACGAGGCCATCCTCGTGGAGCTCGGGATCGCCGACGAGACGATCGACGCGACGCCGGAAGAGGTCGTCGCGCTGGTCGCGCGGCTCGCCGCCCAGGCGACCGCCGCCGAGGAAGGCCGGATGCGGGCCCTCGCCGACTTCCGGAACTTCCAACGACGGTCGATCGAGAACGAAGGCCGGGCCCGAAAGGAAGGACTCTCCGGCGTGGTCCGGTCGCTTCTCCCCGCTCTCGATCATTTCGACCTCGCCCTGCAGTCCGTCGGTGCCAGCGCCACGATCGACCAGGTCGTGACCGGCGTCGGCATGGTCCGGGGTGAGATCGTGCGAGCGCTCGAATCGAACGGCGTGACCATCATCACCGCCGATCCCGGAACCGCGTTCGAACCCGGGCAGCACGAGGCGGTCGGCGTCAAGCCCTTCGAGACCGGCGACGAGGCCCACGAGGTCGGAAGCGTCGCGATCTGCGTCTCACCGGGGTACGCCATGGGTGACGTCGTCCTCCGACCCGCCAAGGTGATGCTCGTCGCGGAACCCCCGACGGCCTGAGGCCGAGCTGCACCATGCCGACCTACGACTACGTCTGTGACGCCTGCGGGCATGCCTTCGAGCTCTTCCAGTCGATCACCGCCGATCCCGAGAAGACCTGTCCCGAGTGTCGGAAGCGAAAGCTTCGGCGACTGATCGGCATGGGCGCGGCGATCCTCGTCGGCGGTTCCCGCGCCGCCCCCCCCGCATCCGAGTCCGAGTCCTCGAGCCGCGCGTCGAGCGACTCCGAGGCCCCGAAGGCCGACGCCGCTTCGGACGGCGGCGATTCCACGACGACGCCCAAGGACGACGCGTCCGCCGATCCCCCCGAGAAGAAGATCTCCGGCTCCACCTCGACGCCGACCCACGAGGCCCGCGAAGGTCGAGGCGTCGGAAACCTGGTCGATGCCGCCCGCCGGCAGCGGAAGACCGATCGAAAGCAGAAGACCGGCGGCGGCGACGCCGCCAAACCCGCCAAGACCACGAAGAAGGCGGTCACCAAGAAGAAGACCGCCGCTTCCAAGCCGAAATCCGCGAAAACCCCGAACGCTCGCAAGAAGAAGTGACCGACCGCCCTGCCGGAACCAGGGCCCCTCTTCGGACGAGCGCGCGACCCTGCCGGTAGCATCCTCACATGCCATCACGCTTTTCCGGGCGGATTCTCGCCCACCTGACCCACGACAACTACCGCCCCGCCCCCGTCAGCGAGATCGAACGCCGGATGCAGATCCCCGGCGAGGACGCCGACATCTTCGAGCAGGCGGTCGATCTCCTCGTCGACCAGGGCCGCGTCGAAGTCGGCAGCGACGACAACGTCCGGCTGCCCGCGTACGGTGACGAGGTCGAGGGCACGATCAAGGTCCATCCCAAGGGTTTCGCGTTCGTTCGGCCCGAACACCCCCATCGCGAAGGGGATCTCTTCATCCCCCGCGGCGACAACAGCGATGCCATCTCGGGCGACCGGGTCCGATGCCGCGTGCTCCGGCGCGGTGAATCGCGTCGCGAACGCGGACGCGGCGCCGTGAAGTCGAAGGCTCCTGCGGGCGAAGCCCTGCGAAAGTCGGTTGCGGGACGCGTGGTCGAGATCCTCGAACGCGGTCGAACGCGGTTCGCCGGCACCCTCGTCAAGCGAGGTCGGAGCTGGTTCATCGACCCCGACGGCCGCATGCTGCAGGCCCCGGTTCTCGTGCGCGACCCGCACGCGAAGAACGCGAAGGCGGATGACAAGGTCGTCTTCGAACTCGTGATCCATCCCGACGAGTTCACCGTCGGCGAAGCGGCGATCACCGAAGTGCTCGGCGTCTCCGGCGAGCCCGACGTCGAGACCCGCGCGGTGATCGAGAGCTACGGACTGCGAGAAGGATTCTCCGACGCGCTGCTCGACGAGGCCCGTGCCGCCGCCGCCTCCTTCGAACACGATGCGGCGGATCCCGAGATCGACCGCGAGGATCTCACCGGGCGACTCGTCTTCACGATCGATCCCCCGGACGCGAAGGACTTCGACGACGCGATCTCCATCGAGTTCGACGAGGCGACCGGGGAATGGGAACTCGGCGTCCACATCGCGGACGTCGCGAGCTTCGTCGAAGCGGAAAGCGAGATCGATCTCGAGGCGCAGCGGCGGGGAACCAGCGTGTACCTTCCGCGACGGGTGCTCCCGATGATTCCGGAGACGCTTTCCAACGGCGTCTGCTCGCTCCAGGAGGGCGTCCCCCGTTTCACGAAGAGCGCCTTCATCACCCTCGATTCCCGCGGGCGGGTCCTCGACACCAGACTCGCACGGACCCTGATCCGCTCCCGCAAGCGACTCACCTATCTCGAAGCCCAGGCCCTGATCGACGGTGATCAGAAGGAGGCCCGCCGGCACTCGAAGTCGGACCCCGTCTACGAGAGCGATCTGCTCGACGCCCTCCGCCTCGCGGATCGGCTCGCGAAGACCATTCGCGGACGCCGACTCCGTGCCGGCATGCTGGTCCTCGGACTTCCGGAGTTCGAACTGGTCTTCGACGACGACGGACACGTCATCGACGCCCAGCCCGAGGACGATGCGTTCACCCACACCATCATCGAGATGTTCATGGTGGAGGCCAACGAGGCGGTGGCGCGGGTCTTCTCCGATCTGAACCTGCCCCTGCTCCGCCGGGTCCATCCCGAGCCCACGTTCCACGACATCGAGGACCTCCGCGAACACGCCCGGGCGATCGGCTTCAACCTGCCCGAGGAACCGGACCGCACCGACATCAAGTCGCTGCTCGACGCGACCCGGTCCAGCCCGACCTCCCGCGGCATCCACTTCGCCGTCCTCCGCACGCTCACCAAGGCGACCTACTCCCCCGCGATCATCGGCCACTTCGCGCTCGCGAGCGATCACTACGCCCACTTCACCAGCCCGATCCGGCGGTATCCCGACCTGACGGTGCACCGTGCGATCGACGCGTACCTCGACCACACCGAGAACGGACGCAAGGCGGGTGGCGGCAAGGCCCGCGGAAGACTCCGGTCGATCCTCGAAGGCGACTCGCGGGTCGTCGACGAAGGCAAGCTGCTCGAGATCGGAATGCACTGCTCCGAGATGGAGGTCGCGGCGGCGAGCGCCGAACGCGATCTGCGGACCTTCCTGGTCATCCAGTTCCTCGAGGAGAAGCATCTCGGCGACGAACTGCCCGGCGTGGTCACCAACATCCGCCCGAACGGCGGCCTCTTCGTGAGCCTCGATCGCTACCTCGTCGACGGCATGGCCAGTCTCTCCTCCCCGGGGGACGATCGCGGTCGGGAGGAACGCTGGTCGCACGATCGACGCACCGGTCGGTTGATCGCGACCCGGAGCGGCGCCAGCATCGCCCTCGGCGATCAGGTCACGGTCCGGATCCTGCGCGCGGATCCCGCCGCCCGCGAGCTGGACCTCGTCGTGGTGCGATTCGTCGAACGAGCCCCGGTGGTGGCGGACGCCCCCGCCGCAGGCCAGGGACGGAAGAATCGGGAGTTCACCGGTCGAGGCACCCGCGGCACCGAAGATGGCTGGACGAAGGGCCGGAATCGGAAGGGCGGCAAGGGCAAGGGACGCGGTCGTCGCGGTCGACGCGGCTGATCCCGGCTTGTTCGTCGTCGTGTTCGTCGCCTCCGCGGCGACACGGCCTCGCTTTTCAGAACGACTCGAGCAGCGCGTGTTCCGCGGTGGTCAGCCAGGTCTCCCCGGTCTGCTCGGCGTGACGGATCTTCCCGCGGAGCGTCTCCGCCTCCTCGACCTCGTCCGCCGCAAGATTCGCGAGTACGAGTTCGATGCAGGAACTGACGTTGATGGTGGTGGCAGGCATGGTCGTCTCCTTCCGTTGAGCGGGGTCGCAGGGTGCGTCCCCTCCCCCATCCGTAGGCCGCGTCGACCACGATGTGACAGATGTGCCAGATGTGACAGGAAAAAAAGCGCGTCTTCACGATCGATCCCACCCTCCGACTAGGCTCGTCGTCGGGGCCCGGAATCGACGCTTGCTCGTGACGCACACCATCTCGACTCGACCGTCTCGATCCGGCCGGTCGCCTCGATCCGGTCGACCTCATGCACTTCATGGATCTCATGATTCTCATGGATCTCATGGATCTCATGGATCCACGAAGCCATTCGAAGCTCGGTGCCGCACAGTCCTGTCGTTTCTTGCGGCATCGCTGACGACGTTCGCCCATCCGCCGTCGGCGAACGCTTCGGCGCCTTCATCCAACGAACGAGTCGAGCCGGTGCCGGCGATCCGGATCGCGGAGATCTCCACCACCATCCATCCACCGCTCGACGCCGATCCCGCGGATCGGTTCGGGGTCGCGGTGGCGATCGATGCCGATCAGGTCTTGGTCGGCAACGACGGGCGTCGAGACGGGCCGCCCGCCGCCGGCATGGTGACGATCCACGAACGCGACGAGGACGGATACCGGGAGACCGCCCGACTGCAGTCCCCCCGATCCCGGCCAGGCGATGAGTTCGGCGCGGATCTCGCCGTCGACGACACCCTGCTCGTCGTCGGTGCGCCGGGCATGGACGACGAACGGGGCGGCGCGTGGGTCTTCCGATCACGGAATGAAAGATGGAACGTGATCGGTCGCGTGACGCCCGCCGCGGTGAACGCCGGAGACCGATTCGGCGAGACGGTGGCGATCGCCGACGATCTGATCGTGCTGGGTGGACCGAGGGCGGACGTGAACGGCGTGCTCGATCGAGGCCGGGCGGTGTGCTTCCGGGTCGTTCAGGATCGAATCGGACCGGCGATCGAACTGGAACCCGCCATCGCGATCACCGGACTCAGGTTCGGAAGCGCCCTCGCGATCGCGGACGTCATCGTCGTGGGTGCTCCGGGATTCGATGTCCCGATCCCACCACCGGCGACCGGCGTGGTGGATCGAGCCGGTGGCGCCTTCCGTTTCTCGACCGACCTTCCACACCGACGGAGCGGAATCCTGCTGCGCCCGGATCCGGCTCGCCTCGACCGGGCCGGGCGCTCGATCGCGATCCTGCGTGACGATCGCATCGTGGTCGCGGCCCCGCGGGCGACGTTCGGCGCGCCGCGAAGCGGCGTCATCACCGTCCACGATCGACCGCGCCGGGAATACGCGGCACCGATCGGTGCGGAGGCCGGCCTCGGAACCCGGATGGCGTCCGCCCCGACGATGCTGGCCGTCACCATTCCAGGCCGACGGGATTCGACGGGGCGCGTGGATGCCGCGGTGCGAATCAACCGCATCGGGGATCAAGCCATGCTTCCAACCCTCGATCTCGTCGGCCTCGGCATCGGCGGGAGCGTGCAACACGTCGATTTCGACCCACCGGGACTTCGCCTCGCGATCGGCGTGATGCCGCCGGGCGACGGGCGACCCTCCGCCGGCGTGGTCCACGTCGTCGAGTTCGGACGGGATCGCCCCTGAATCGACGCGACGTGATCCGAATGGTCGCACCGCGAGCGGCGACATCACGATCGAGCCGGGGCGGCGTCGACCGTCCCCCCTCGAATCAGAACGTCGCGAGCAGTTTCGACTCGGCGGACGTGATCCAGTCTTCACCCGAAGCGACGGACTCGCGGATCGCGTCGCGGAGAAAGCGGGCGTCTTCGAGATCCCCCGCATCGAGGAAGATCCGGATCGCGTCGAGGAGTTCGGTGGTCGCCGTCGTCGTATCGTGCATGATCGATCCCCTGTAATCGATTTCGCGTCGCCGCCCCCTGTGGTGATCATCGGCCCACCGACGCACTCGAATGAGCGCGGAACCCCGATCGGGGTGATCACCCCATGCTCGACGTCCGGAGACGGCATCGCCGCCACCCTCCCGCCGGGAACGACCACCGACGTTCGGGCCGCGTCGATCGTGCGGCGTTTCTTCTCTTCGGAGAGGCGGTTGGATCGATTCGTGCGTCACGTGCGCGACTGGAACGACGCCGTTCCCGATGGCGTCGGTGAACCCGCGATCAGCGAACGACTTGTCCCGGTACCAGACCGTCTTCGCCGCTCCCGGCTTCGGGACGATCGTCCGCATAGAAACGGTCGATCACCGCCGACCAGTCGTCGAGCGATTCCGCGGCGATGAACGCCTTCTTCACCGCCGCCGCTTCGGGGTGGATCGCCGCGAACTTGATCCCGAACTTCCGCATCTGACGACTCGCGACCCGCTCGCCGTGGATCACGCTGGCATATCGAAAATGATCCCGAAGGGTCAGCCCCTGTTCCACGATCGAAGGCGGCGTCGGCGTCCGACCCGCCATGAGCTCCCGGGCGTGGTGGAAGATCCACGGATTGCCGATGCAGCCGCGAGCGACGGACACGCCGCTCACGCCGGTCAGTTCGATCATCGAGAAGATGTCCTCGACGGTCCACACGTCACCGGAGCCGAAGATGACGCGGTCGGGATTCCGATCGACCAGGTCTCGAAGGAACTC
>Ga0315320_10001830_pt1 | contig 17669 bp, 18 predicted proteins | sample M140m21515metaG_FD_203458 | JGI IMG/M metagenome (GOLD analysis project Ga0315320, IMG submission 203458) | Ammonia-oxidizing marine archaeal communities from Monterey Bay, California, United States - M1 40m 21515 | ecosystem: Environmental > Aquatic > Marine > Coastal | place: USA: California... | reverse complement strand
GGACGGAACTCGGTAGATTCCCCCCCCCCGAAGCCGTGTGGCGCGGGATCAATCTGTAGACGAAGAGGAGAATTCCCATGCATCGATTCACGACCGGACTGTTCCGCACCGCCGCCCTCGCGACCCTCGCGATCGTCGCCACCGGCTGCAGCTACTACAAGATCACCGATCCCACCACGGACAAGGCGTACTACACCGAGAAGTACGAGTCCAAGGACGGGATCTCCTTCACCGACGCCGTCACCCAGAAGAAGGTCACCGTGCAGAACGCGGAGATCGAGGACATCACCAGCTCGCAGTTCAAGGCCGCGACCCAGAAGTGATGGACGGTGAATGACTCGTCTCAAGCGGACGAGCCACACCCTGAAATGAAGAAGGCGGGCCGTCCTCTCGGACGGTCCGCCTTTCTTGTTCCGGCGCGGTGGTCGACGTGGTCGATCAGCCGCCGTAGATCGCGTTCGGCCCGAGGTTCTCCGCGATGCGGAGGAGCTGGTTGTACTTGGCGTTCCGATCCGATCGGCACGGGGCACCGGTCTTGATCTGGCCGCAGTTGGTCGCCACCGCGATATCGGCGATGGTCGAGTCCTCGGTCTCGCCCGATCGATGGCTCAGCACGCTGGCGAAGCCGCAGCGGGTCGCGAGGTTGACCGCGTCGAGCGCCTCGCTCAGCGTCCCGATCTGGTTGACCTTCACGAGGATCGCGTTGCCGCAGCCTTCTTCGATGCCACGCTCGAGGAAGCGGGGATTGGTCACGAAGAGGTCGTCGCCCACGAGCTGGATCTGGTCGCCGAGTCGTTCGGTGAGCAGTCGCCACCCGTCCCAGTCGTCCTCCGCGAGGCCGTCCTCGATCGAGGTGATCGGCCACTTCTCGCACCACGATGCCCAGAGGTCCACCATCTCCTCGGCGGAGATCACCTTGTCGGGCTCGCTGGAGAAGAAGCAGTAGCCCTCCTTGCCGAGCTTCTTCGCTTCGTTGGCGAGTTCGCTGGTCGCGGGATCGAGGGCCACGGTGATGTGCGTGCCGAACTCGTATTCGGTGGTGCCGACGGCTTCGGCGATGACCTCGAGCGCCTCTTCGTTGCTTCGCAGGTTCGGGGCGAAGCCACCTTCGTCGCCGACCGCGGTCGAAAGGCCGCGCTTCTTCAAGACCGTCTTCAGCGCGTGGTAGCACTCGACGCCGGCCTGAAGCGCGGTCTCGAATTCATCGAAACCGACGGGCTGGATCATGAACTCCTGGAAGTCCACGGTGTTGTCCGCGTGCTTGCCGCCGTTGAGGATGTTGAGCATCGGCACCGGAAGAACGCGTGCGGTGGTTCCACCGAGGTATCGGTAGAGCGGCTGGTTGGTGGCCGACGCGGCCGCGTGCGCGGTCGCGAGCGAGACCGCGAGCGTCGCGTTCGCGCCGAGCTCCGCCTTGGTCTCCGTGCCGTCGAGTTCACAGAGCGTGGCGTCGAGGGTCTCCTGGTCGATCCCGTCGAGTCCCTCGATCGCGGGGGCGATGCGTTCGTTCACGTTGTCGACCGCGGTGGAGACGCCCTTGCCCAGCCAGGCGGATCCACCGTCGCGAAGTTCGACCGCTTCGTTCTCCCCGGTCGACGCCCCGCTGGGCACGGCGGCCCGGCCGCCGGAGCCGTCTTCGAGGATCACTTCGGCCTCGAGGGTCGGGTTTCCCCGCGAATCGAGGATCTGGCGAGCGTGGACGGAGAGGATCTCGAATGACATGGTGGCTTCCGAAGCGGTGGGGGGGAGAGGTGTTTAAGGGCCGCGGATCGTATGCGATACGACCATCACCGGCCGGGACGATTCGACCGACTGCGGAACCTGGAGACGCAGGTCGGTATCGCGAGCGTTCCACGTGAGCCGGCGGATGGACAAGTGTTTGGTATTAAAACGCGGATCGAGTGTTACGATGTTCCCCGGTCTGCCGGAGGCGTCGTCCGATTTCGGTCGGAGGTCCGCCCCACATTTGATCCGATCCGATCCAAATTTCGTTCAAAGGAGAAAGTTCATGAGTCTTCGAAAGCATGCGATCCCAGCGGTGCTCGGCGCCGCGATTCTGACGACCGGCCCGGCCTTCGGCGGTGGTGATGACGATGTGATCGCCTCCGGTCTCGTCCTACCCATCGGACTCGAGTCGGATGCGGGTGGACGACTCTGGGTATCGGAGTTGGGCGTCAACCCCAAGGGGCCCACGGCCCCCGGCATCGGCCGCGTCTCCATGCTCGCGGCGAACCTCGATGGCAGCTTCACGCTGGTGCCGTTGATCGAGAACATCCAAACCGCCTTCAACGCGATGGGAGAACCTTCGGGCGCTCACCACATCAGCTTCGCCCCGGATGGTTCCCTCCTCCTGGCGACCGGTGGGCCGAACGTTCCCGGGGCGTTCCCCTATCTCGGATCGATCGTTCGTTTCGATCCTTCCTACACGGTCCTCGCGGCAGGCCCCTATGCGATCGACGGCGCGGCGCTGATCGAGTCGGTCCCCGTCTTCCCGTTCGTTCGGCAGGAGGCCGGCTTCCCCGACTCCAACACCTATTCCGCGGCCGAGATCGATGGCGTTCTCTGGATCGTCGACTCCGGTGCCAACGCGGTCATCACCTACGACGGGACCGACTATGCGGTGCTCGCCGAGTTCCCGAACACGGTGAACCCGAAGGGGACGACCCCGCCGACCTCGCAGGCGGTGCCGACCCGGATCGTCCCCGATGGGGACGGCGGTGCGTACGTCGTCCAGCTGACCGGATTCCCGTTCGTCGATGGCATGGCGAGCGTCTTCCGTCTCTCCGCCGACGGCAGTTACACCGCGGTCGCCACGGGGCTCAAGACCCTGGTCGACATCGAGGTCGCGGCCGACGGGAGCCTGCTGGTCTGTTCCGCAGGCGATTTCGATCCCGCGACCGGACAACCGGCTCCCGGGACCGGAAGCGTGATCCGAGTGCGACAGGATGGCAGCTACGACACCTTCATCGGAGGCCTCTGGCTGCCGACCGGCGTCGAGGTGATCGGTGACGACGTGTACGTCTGTCAGTTCGTGCCCGGGACCGTCACCCGCTACCCCGGGATCGCCCCCCGGTCCTGCCCCGGCGATCTGAACCACGACGGCGTGGTGGACGGCGCCGACAAGGGTCTGTTGCTCGGCTACTGGGGTTCCTGCTTCTGAGCACGACCGCTCGGACCATCGACGTCGAATCGAATCGCGGGCCTCGATCCACCGGATCGGGGCCCGTCTCGTTTCAGGACGGATCCGGTGCCGGGTGGTGCGGTGTCTCGCCTTCGAGCACCCGCCAGAGATCGCGGACCACCCAGCTCATGTTCGCCATCGCGGTGCGGGTGCGACTCGCGAGATGGGGCGCGAGGTGTGCGTTTGGGAGCGCGACCAGCGGATCGCTTGCGGGGAACGGTTCTTCCGCGTGCACGTCGAGGATCGCCTGGGCCTCGGGACGCCCCGCCAGCCAGGCGGCGAGATCATCCTCCCGGATCACGAATCCGCGGCTGGTGTTGACGAGGACCGCATCCGGCTTGAGACGTCGGAGCACGGCAGCGTCGATCAGGTCCCGATTCGACGCCCGGCCGTCGACGTGAACCGTGATCACGTCGGATTCCGCCAGCATCGTCTCCATCGAGACGGGCTCCGCACCCGCTCGGGCCGACTCGTCGACGTCGATCAGATCGTGGTAGAGGACCTTCATGCCGATCGCCCCGGCGACGGCGGCGATTCGTCGACCGATTCGTCCGAGCCCGAGGATGCCCAGCGTCATCTCGTTCATCTGTCGCTCGCCGCAGACTTCGGACCGGATCGCCTTCCATCGATCGGCATCGACCGCGGCCTCGAGGAAGAGTCGGGGACGGATCGCGTCGCAGAGCAGGGCGGTGACGTACTCGACGACCGCCTGGGTGTTGGCGTCCGGTGTGTGGACCACCTCGATCCCACGGGCCCGGCATCCTGCGACGTCGATGTTGTCGACGCCGACGCCGGCGCGGGCCACCACCCGCAATGCGGGCAGGCGATCGAGCAGCGCGGTGTCCACCCGGGTGTAGGTGCGAACCACGAGTCCGACGATCCGGTCCGCGAGGCCGTCGAAGGTCTCGTCGCCGGGCGTCGCCACCGCGAATGCGCACCGTTCCGCGATCCAGGCTTCAGCCTCGGGATCGAGATGTTCGGTGCGGACGACGAGCGGTGTCTCGGGCGTTCGGGGGGTGGAGATCATCGAACGACGATGCTAGCAGACGCCATCGCGTCCCCCCGCCTACGGATCACCGACGGGATTCGCAACCTCGATCGGATGTCCACCGTGGATCCCCCGACGGTGGGCCGGGTGTTCGACTCGCGGATGACGCGGAACTATGTTCCAGATTCGTCGCCGCCGACGAACAAGGAGCCGCTGCATGAACAAGGGTGATCTCGTCGAACTCGTCGCCGCCGATCTCGGTGGTCCCCGAAGCCACGCGGAGAAGTCGGTTCGAGCGGTGCTCGACGCCGTGCTCGAAGGCGTGGAGCGGGATGGTTCGGTCACCCTCGCCGGTTTCGGCACCTTCGAACGCAAGCACCGGGAGGCGAGGCCCGGTCGCAATCCCCGAACCGGGGAGACGCTCGTCATCCCCGCCTCCAGCACCGTCGCGTTCCGGCCGGCCGCAGCGTTGAAGCGGGTCGAATCGCGGTCGGAATCGATGGTCGCGGTCGCCGCGACGGACTGACCGATCCTCTTCGAACGCCCGTCGACGAATCCACCTCGACCCGCACCGATCGGTCTGGTGGGGCGTTTCCGATAAGAACCCGCCCCGGATGGGATTCCCCTCCACGGCATCCGCACGACCCGCAGGGGTGATCCGCGGAGATGGCGACTCGCGTCAAGAACCCTTGCATTCGGGCCGATCGTCCTTCAAGCGGCGTGTCCACGGATCGTGGATTGCTCGTTGCAGGAGGTTGATCGAGCCATGGACAAGGCAAGTCTGATCGGAACAATCCTCGGCGTGGTCGTGATCGTGGGAACGGTCGTGCTCGTACTGAGTTCCGGTGGAAACATCATGATGTTCTGGTCGCTCAAGGGCGTCATCATGGTGTTCGGCGGCACGATCAGCGTGCTGTTCATGGCGATGCCCATGGACAAGCTCAAGCAGGTCCCGGGTTACATCAAGGCATTCATGCGGGAACCCTCGGTCTCCAACGGCGAGACCGTGACCCTCATGGCGACGCTCAGCGACAAGGCTCGCCGAGACGGCATCCTCGCCCTCGAGAGCGAGATCGAGGACATCTCGGATCCCTTCCTCGCCCAGGGTCTGAAGATGGCGGTCGACGGTACCGACGAGGCGATCGTCGAGACGACCCTTCGGCTCGAGGTGATGGCGATGCAGGAACGGCACAAGGCCGGCAAGAAGTTCTTCGACCTGATCAAGCTCTACGGTCCGGGCTACGGGCTCGCGGCGACGCTGATCGGGCAGATCGGAATGTTCGGTTCGCTCGGTGGCAGCATCGAGGAACTGGGTGGCATGCTCGCGGTCGCGGTGACGGCGACGATGTACGGGACCGTGCTCGCGAACGCCATCGCCGGACCGATCGGCGACAAGCTGTCGCTCCGCTCGGGCGAGGAGATCCTCGCCAAGGAGATGATGCTTCAGGGCATCATGAGCATCCAGGCGGGCGACAACCCCAGAACCACCACCGAGAAGATGCTCGCCTTCGTCCCGCAGTCGGGGCGGGGCGGTCTCAAGCTCGCGGCCTGATCGGCGGGAAACGGGAATCGCATGTCCGACGAACACGACAAGCATTCAGGCGGACACGTCGGCGGTCACGGCGGCGGAGGCCACGAGGAGGAGGAGGAGGCCGGGGCTCCCGAGTGGCTGATCTCCTTCGCCGACATGGTCATGCTGCTGATGGGGTTCTTCGTGATCCTCTTCGCGTTGAACGTCCAGCCCAAGGGTGGAAACGCGGGTGGTGGGGGCAACGAGTCCGAGGGTGCCGCGATGGAGGTTCAGGACATCGACCCCGAACTCATCGAGGCGGTCCGCCGAGCCTTCCACAATCCACTCGACCCCGACGATCCGAAGGACGCCCGGGTCCTCGAGGCGATCCGAAAGCGCGGTGCGGGCGAAGCGAACACCACCGGGGTCCGGGGGCGCGAGCGCGACGTCCGGTCGCCTCGGGACATCGACTACTTCGGCGAGGGCACCGACGTTCCATTCGGATTCAAGTCGTTGACCATGTCACCGCAGGCGGACTCGATCATCAAGGAATTCGCGGCTTCCCAGGCGGGACGTCGCAACATCATCGAGGTCCGTGGCCACGCATCCGAACCCGAGGCGTTCAATCGGCCGGGTGAAGGCCGGCAGATCGCCTGGACGCGGGCGAACATCGTCGTCGAGCACCTCGAGGCGGCCGGCATTCCGGCGGGCCGGATCCGGGTGCAGGTGAGCGGGACCAGCGAACCCCGACGGGACCAGCTCGGTCTCGACACCCGCAGCGGCGAGGACGCACGGGTCGAACTGCTCGTCCGACGTGACGCCGCCGGCGACTGAGCCCGCGGAGGATCACCCTCGCGACCCGATCAGACGTGACGACGCCGACACTTCAAGCGGGTTTCCGGACCGTGGACTGGATCGGGGCGGTTCGACGGCTAGAGTTGCAGGTCGGACGGTCAATCGCCCGACGACCGGAGCCGACACGCCATGAAGATCAGACGACTCAACACGACCCTCGTCGTCGCCGCGACCGCGGCGATCGTTCCGGCATCGGCAGCGGACGTGCTCGAGGAGATCGGGTACTTCGACCTCGCAGCCAGGCTCGGCGAGGACCTGCCGACCGGCGCCGGCGTGGTCGTCGTCCAGACCGAGGCGCTCGATCCGGGTTACTCCCCGCACCAGGGGAACGGTCAGTTCTCCGGGATCGAGTTCGTGGAACGGAGCGGCGCGACCGATCCCAGTCTCCACGCCTCGAAGGTCGGCTTCGCCTTCTATGGCGGAACGGACGGGGTCGCGCCGGGAATTCCCACGGTCAATCTGTTCGAGGTCAACGACTTCATCGGCGCGGGACATCTCCGCTACGGCTCGAGTTCGCTGCCGGACAATCCACCGGGTGGGGCGAGGATCTTCAACCACAGTTGGATCGCCAGCGGCGGGGCCTCCGCCGACATCAACGTCCTGAGACGGGCGGACTTCGCCGCCAACACCTTCAAGACGTTGTGGGTGGTGGGCGTGAACAACGGCGCGGGCAGCGACTCGCCGCCGCTGCTCGCGGGAATGCATCACGGAATCGCGGTCGGAAAGGCCGACGGCGATCATGCCGAGGCCGACACCGGCGTCGGCACCGAACAGCAGGGGCGGATGAAGCCCGAGCTCGTGGCCCCGGCGGACTTCACGAGTTTCGCGACGCCCGTCGTCGCCGGATGCGCCGCCCTCCTCTACGAGACGCACGACGTCACGCCGGAGCTCTCCGGGAACGCCATCGCCGATCTCCCCCAGGTGATCAAGGCGGTGCTGCTCGCCGGCGCGTCCCGGAGCGAGACATGGACCAACGCCCCCGAGTCGAAGGGGCCGCAGCGTGGATCGACCTCGAGGCCGATCGACGAGGTCTACGGTGCGGGACTGGTCGACGTCGACCGGTCCCACGCGATCTACACCGGACTCGAGCAGTCCGGCGACGCCGAACTTCCCGCCTCCGCGACCATGCTCGGCCCCGGTTGGGATTTCGAGTCGATGTCGAACGGCGAGATCCTCTGGCATCGATTCTCGATCGATTCCCTCGCGGACGAGATCGGGATCCTGGTCACCTGGAACCGGATCGTGGCGTCGAACTTCGCCACCGCCACGCACCCGGATCTCGATCTTGAGCTGCTCAGGATCGTGGACGAGGCCCCCGAGTCCCTGGTCGGAGCGGACGCCGCGTCGTTCGCGACCGGCAACGTACGCAGCGCGAGCGGCGTCGACAACGTCGAACTGATTCATGTCCGCGGGCTTGCGCCGGGGGACTACGCGGTCCGGCTGAGCCGGCTCGACGGCAATTCCGTCTCGACGCGGGCCGCCATCGCCTGGTGGATCCCGCCCGCGGACGCGTCCATGCCGGGGGACCTGAACGACGATGGTCGGATCGACGGAGCCGACTTCGGCGTGCTGCTGTCGCGGTGGGGGACCGCGGACCCGGAGGCGGACCTCGACGGAAGCGGCTCGGTCGGAGGCGGCGACATCGGCGCCCTGCTCGCCCTGTGGACCGGATGAGTCTGCCGATCGGCTCGCAGGCCCGACGCGAATCCGCGTAGACTCCGCGGAGCATGCGTTCAAACTCCCTCGGCAAGTACATCTCCCTCTACGGGCTCATCGGGCTGCTCGGGATCGTGCTGGTCTATCCGATCTGGCTGACGGTCCGAGGTGGCCTCACGTCGGTCGACGGCGGGTACACGCTCTACCACGTCCTTGACGTGTTTCGAGACGAGAATCTCCGGTGGGGACTCGTCAACGCCCTGCTGATCGCCACCGCGACCACGCTGCTCTCGATCGTGATCTCCATGCCACTGGCCCTGGTCGGTGCGCGGCACGAGTTTCCCGGCAAGACGCTGTTCGGCGCCCTCGTCCTGATCCCACTGATCCTGCCGCCGTTCGTGGGGGCGATCGGCGTTCGTCACCTCCTCGGGAGGTCGGGTTCGTTGAACGCCCTCCTCACGGACCTGGGGCTCATCGATGCCCCGATCGACGTGCTCGGAGACGGCGGATTGTTCGGGGTGATCATCGTCGAGGCGCTTCACCTCTACCCGATCATCTACCTCAACCTCCTCGCGGCCCTGTCGAACCTCGACCCGGCCCTCGACGAGGCCGGCCGCGATGCGGGGGCCTCCGCGTGGACCCGGTTCCGTCGGATCACGCTTCCGCTGGTCCGGCCCGGGCTGTTCGCCGGCTGCACGATCACCTTCATCTGGAGCCTCACCGAGCTCGGCACGCCGCTGATGTTCGAGTTCCGCCAGGTCACGCCCGTGCAGATCTTCGACGGGCTCAAGCAGATGGAGACCAGTGCCGAGCCGTTCGCCCTGACCGTGGTGATGCTGTCGACCGCGACGCTCTTCTACGTGCTGGGCCGCGTGCTTCCCGGCGTCAAGGGCGTCGCCTCCAGCGCGAAGGCCTCGCGGGCCGATTCGTCGGTCCGGCTCGGCCCGGTGGCGGGAATTCTCGCCGCCCTGCTGTTCGGCACCGTGATCGGGATCGCATCGATGCCGCACGTGGGGGTGATCCTCGCGAGCCTCTCCGTCGAAGGGCAGTGGTACCAGTCGATCCTGCCTCGGGCGTTCACGCTCCACAACTATTCCGAAGCACTGTCGCATCCGCTCGCCCTCGGCTCCATCCGGATCAGTCTCTTCCTCGCCTCGATCGCGGTGGTGCTCGATCTCGTGGTCGGCGTCATCGCCGCCCGGGTGATCGTGCGGACGACGCTTCGGGGTCGTGGCCTGCTGGACGCCTTGTGCATGCTTCCGCTGGCGGTGCCGGGACTGGTCATGGCGTTCGGGTACGTCGCGATGACCCTCGAATGGCCGTTCCAGGGGGCGATGCCCGGCTGGGTCGCCACGATCCTCGGTCCGATTCTGCCCGCCTCGACGCTCGCGTCCCTCGATGACGGTCCGCTCCGCTGGGCCGCCGACATCCTCGGTGCGAATCCCAATCCGATTCCGCTGCTGATCGTCGCCTACGCCGTCCGCCGGCTTCCCTACGTGGTGAGATCGACCGTCGCGGGTCTCGAGCAGACCCCGGTGGATCTCGAGGAAGCCGCGCAGGGGCTCGGTGCCGGGCGATTGACCGTGCTTCGCCGCGTCGTTCTGCCGCTGGTGGCGGCCAATCTGGTGGCGGGGGCGCTGCTCGCCTTCAGCTTCTCCATGCTCGAAGTCAGCGACAGCCTGATCCTCGCCCAACGCGAGGCCGACTATCCGATCACCAAGGCGATCTACGTGCTCTTCGAACGACTCGGGGACGGGCCGGGAATCGCCTCGGCGATGGGAACCTGGGCCATGCTCCTCCTCGCCTGCACCCTCGCTGGGGCCAGTCTGCTCCTCGGAAAGAAACTCGGAGCGGTCTTCCGCGCATGATTTCCCGGCGGGGCACCCCCGGCCTGGGCCTGCGACGGATTGAAAAGGGCTTTCAGGGGTTCGAAATGGGTATCAAACCCCGTCTTGAACCCCGAGTCGCATCTATACTGCTCATTCGTCACCGTCCCATTCCGGATCGCCGCGAGCGATTCGCCTCCTTCGGGCCCGATCCATGCCCTACACGATGAAGCCTGACGAGGTCTACGGCCTCGACATCGAAAACACCGACTACCTGAAGGACCATGTCCAGGCCCCCGACCGGTGGGTCCTGAACTTCGGTCCGCAGCACCCCGCGACCCACACCACGCTCCGGCTGGTGCTGGAGCTCGACGGCGAGCGGGTCGCCCGTTGCACGCCCCACATCGGGTACCTGCATTCGGGCTTCGAGAAGCTCGGCGAGCACCACGACTACAACCAGTACGTGTGCACGGTGAGCCGGATGAACTACGTCTCGCCGATCGGCAACGACATCGCGTGGCACACGGTCTGTGAGCAGCTCTTCGACATCGACGTGACGCCGCGGTGCAAGGTCGTCCGTACGATCATGGCCGAACTCGCCCGGATCCAGGACCATCTCCTGTCGATCGGTGCGGCGGCGCTGGACCTCGGCGCCTTCACCGGATTCCTCTACGGGTTCAACGAACGCGAGTTCATCTACGACATCGTCGAGTACCTCTCCGGGCAGCGGTTCCACCCCGACTGGACCAGGCTCGGGGGCGCGTGGCGGGACATCGACGACGACGAGGTCTTCAAGCGGATGGTGAAGGAGTTCATCCACACCCGTCTTCCGAACGCCCAGCGTGATCTCGAAGCCTGCCTGAACCGGAACCGGATCTTCAACGACCGGCTGCGGGGCGTCGGCACCATCAGCCGCGACGATGCGATGGCGTGGAGCCTCTCCGGGCCCGTGGGCCGGGCGAGCGGTCTGACCCGCGACATCCGCAAGTCCGACCCGTACCTGTGCTACGCCGACAACTGGGACGGCCGCGGCGCGGAGGCCGTCAAGTTCGACGTGCCGATCTCGACCGACGGAGATTCGTTCTCCCGCTACCTCGTCCGGCTCGAGGAGCTCCGGCAGTCGGTGCGGATCATCGAGCAGCTCATCGACGACATTCCGTCCGGGCCCATCGACACCCTCGCCGACTCGAAGGCACGCATTCCCGAGAAGGGCGAGGTCTACGGCTCCATCGAAGGCACCATCCAGCTCTTCGAGCTGCTCATGCACAACCGCGGTGTCGACGCGCCGATCGGCGAGCTGTACGGCGCCGTGGAGAGTCCCAACGGGGAACTCGGTTACTACATCGTCGCGAACGGCACGAAGTATCCGACCCGCGTCCGGACGCGTCCGCCTTCGTTCGTCAACTACTCGTCGTTCGCCAAGCTCATCGAGGGTCACCTCGTGAGCGACGTGGTCGCCGTGCTCGGATCCCTCAACGTGATCGCGGCCGAACTGGACCGCTGATCGCACCGAATCCCAACCCCGGCCGATCGTCGGCCGGTCGCGAGAGGTCAATCGATGTCCTGGAAGATCGTAGATTCCGGAAACGCCAAGATCGAACGGCGCGATGAGCCGTGGTGCACCGAGGCCATGAAGGCTCGGTGGACCGCGGAGATCATTCCGCGGTACGAGACCCGGCACGGTGCGCTGATGCCGATCCTCCACGAGGTCCAGCACGAGTACCGCCACGTTCCGTACCAGGCGATGATCGAGCTCGCGAGCTTCCTTCAGATTCCGCCCGCCGAGGTTCTCGACACCGTCAGCTTCTACGAGGAGTACACGGTCGAGCCGGTCGGGAAGTGCGTGATCGGAATCTGCCAGTCGATCGCCTGCGAGGTCTGCGGGCACCGGGCGCTGCTCGACCACGTCCGGGACGAACTCGGCATCGAGCCGCACGAGACCACCGGCGACGGCCTCTTCTCGCTTCTCGCGATGGAATGTCTCGGATCCTGCGACACCGCCCCGGTGGCGCTGTTCAACGAGACCCTCCACGAGAACCTCGACATTCCCACCATCGACCGCCTGATCGCCGAGGCGAGGCAGGTCGGCGGCCGATCGGAGCACTGAGCCCGGATGACCGGTCAGGAACCGAAGTCGATCATGCGTTCGCTCGGCGAGTTCGTCGGGCACGTGGCGAAGGGGATCCGGACGGATCCCTCGGCGCCGAAGACCACCGAGGTCCGCCGCGAGGTCGAGACCGAACGGCGCGGCGACGTGGTGCTTCGCCGGACCACGATCGAAGAGGTCGAAATGCCCGCGGACCGACCGCCGGATCCGAAGGCCGAGCCTCCGGCCGGGACGAACGACGACTCCAGCAGCGAACATTGAACGAATCCGACCAGACGCGAACCAGTACGACGCGAACCAAGGCCCCGAATTCGAGATCCCCGGAATGCCCATGAACGAGCCAGTCCTCACCAAGCGAATCCCCACCCACCCCTGGGGCGATCCCAAGGATCGCCACACCGTCGGTCTGGAGGAGTTCGTCCGCACGGGCGGGTACGCGAACCTCGAGAAGGCGCTCGATCGCAAGCCCGAGGAGATCATCGAGGAGGTCAAGGGCGCGGTGCTTCGAGGCCGCGGCGGCGCCGGTTTTCCCGCCGGACTGAAGTGGTCGTTCCTGCCCGACGCCGATGGCGGTCGCCGCTATCTCGCGGTGAACTGCGACGAAGCCGAGCCGGGGACCTTCAAGGACCGCCTGCTCTGCGACTTCGATCCGCACCTCGTGCTCGAAGGCATCGCGATCGCGTGTTACGCCTGCCGGTTGGACACCGCCTACTTCTTCATCCGCGGCGAGTACCACCATCAGGCGAAGGTCATGCAGCGTGCCATCGATGAAGCCTACGAGCACGGGGTCTTCGGCAAGCAGGGGCTCCTCAAGGGCAAGACCGACTTCGCGGTCGACTGCCACCTCCACCGAGGCGCGGGCGCCTACATCTGCGGTGAGGAGACCGGACTGCTCGAGGCGGTCGAGGGCAAGCGGGGCTGGCCCCGGATCAAACCGCCGTTCCCGGCGGTGAAGGGGCTCTTCGGTCGCCCGACGATCGTCAACAACGTCGAGACGCTGGCGGCCGTGGTGCCGATCATCGAACACGGCGTCGAGTGGTGGAAGGGGCACGGCTGCGAGAGCGTCGCCGGCGGCCCTCCGAGCTACGGGACCAAGTTGATGGGCGTCTCGGGCCACGTCGAGCGTCCGGGCGTCTACGAGTGCGATCTCGGCATCCCGCTTCGGGAGCTCGTGGAGACGCACTGCAAGGGCATGCGGAACGGCAAGCGTTTCAAGGGCGCGATCGCGGGCGGCGTCTCGATGGGCGTGCTCGGCCCGGATCAGTTCGACGCCCCGATGGATTTCGACATCGGCCGGTTCGACGTCCTCGGCCTCGGCACCGCGTGCCCGACGGTCTTCGACGAGGACACCGACATGGTCGCGGTCGCCCGCAACATCGCCCGATTCTTCAAGAACGAATCCTGCGGTCAGTGCACGCCCTGCCGCGAGGGCTCCGGCTGGGTCCTGAAGCTCCTGACCCGCATCGAACGCGGTGCCGGGACCACGAAGGACCTCGACCTCCTGCTCGAGGTCGCCGGCTCGATGGGACTCACGCCCGGAACCACGATCTGCGGTCTCGCAGATGGAAACAACTGGGCGGTGCGCACGATCGTCAACAAGTATCGCGGCGAATTCGAGGCTCGCGTGAAGCCCCAGTTCGTTCCGGTCACGGTCACCGCGGGAGCCTGAACCACGATGCATGCCGACGGCGAGACCGACGGCGGATCGGCTTCAGAGCCCTCCGCCGAACCCGACCCTCCGGAACCGGGATCCCCTCGTGGGATTCCGGCGAATCCGATGTCGACGATCGTCGACGTCAGGTGCCCCGCCTCCGGGGGTGCGTCGATCGACGTGGCCTGGATCCGCGATCGGGCCGGGGCGGTCATCGACCGCATCGCGGCCGAACACGACGGGAACATCGAGCGGTGCACGGTGCGGATCGTCGACGACGCCGAAATGTCCGCGGCGCACCAACGTTTCAGCCGGGTGTCCGGTCCGACCGACGTGCTGACCTTCGTCTCCGAGGCGGATGAGGGGCTCGAGATCGACCTGCTCGCCTGCCTCGACGAGGCGTCCCGGCGGGCCGCCTCCTTCGAACACGACGTGACACACGAACTCCTGCTCTACGTGGTGCACGGCGTGCTCCACGCCATCGGGCACGACGATCACGATCCCGAAGCCCACGCCCGGATGCACGCGGAGGAGGACCGCCTCCTGACCGAGATCGGCGTCGGGCCGGTCTATCGCGTGGAAGGGGGCGGGGCATGAGCGGTCTTCTCGCGCTGATCCTCGTCGGTTGCGGCGTGGTCGCCGCGTGGTGCAGCGCCATGCGTCTCTCACTGCAGGATCCGAGCCGAAGCGAGTTGGAGCATCGACTGCGGCGGCGGAACGGCACCGCGGACGAGTCGGAGGAGACGCACCGGGTCGAGTGGATCTTCGCACGGCGATCGAGGTTGGTGACGGAGTTCGCCTTCCTTCGGATCATCTGCAGCGTCGCGGTCACCGTCTCGTATCTCGTGATCTTCGCCGACCGGGGCACGGAGGCGTCCCTCGACGCCGGTGATCTCGTGATCGCGGGCCTGGTGTCGGCGTTCACGCTCTGGCTGCTCACCGGGGTGATCGCGGGCGCCCTCGCAACGCATCTCGGCACCTCGCTGCTCGTCCGCACGCTTCCGATCCTCCGAGTGGTGGACCTCGTCCTCGGTCCCCTCGCCGGCATCAGCGGCGTGATCGACGAGGCGGTTCGCCGGCTCAGCGGCGCGAACCTGCAGGCTGCGGAGGCGAGCGACCGACTGCGTCGCTCGATCGAGGACACCACGCTCGGCGGCGATCTCGACGAGATCGCCGCGGAGATGCTCGAAAACGTGGTGGACTTCACGAGCACGGAAGTCGGCACGGTGATGACGCCCCGGACCGAGATCGAGGGGATCGAGTCGACCGACGATCTCGCCGCCATCCGGAAGACCATCATCGAGGCGGGCCACTCCCGCATTCCGGTCTACGGTGACAACCTCGACGAGATCAGAGGCATCCTCTACGTGAAGGATCTCGTGCCGTATCTCGGCACCGAGGTAGAGGACTTCCGGCTCGATCGGCTGCTGCGACAGCCGATCCGCGTCCCGGAGACGAAGCCCGTCCAGGACCTTCTCGGCGACTTCCAGCGGAGCGAGGTCCACATGGCGATCGTCGTCGACGAATACGGCGGAACCAGCGGGCTGGTGACCATCGAGGACGTGCTCGAGGAGATCGTCGGCGAGATCCAGGACGAGCACGACACCGAGGAGGAACTCCCGCCGGCCATCGCCCGGGTCGGTGACGATCGGTGGGAGATGGATGCCCGGTTCCAGATCTACGACCTGAACGAGATGCTCGAGACCACCTTGCCCGAGGACGACGACTTCGACACCATCGCAGGGTTCATCCTCGAACGCCTCGGGCGGGTTCCGGAGACCGGAGAGACGGTGGAGGATCTCGGTCTGCGGTTCGAGGTGCTGGAGGCGGAGCCGACCAGGATCGAGCGAGTCGCCGTCACGAGGCTTCAGCCCGTGGACGAGGACGGGTCCGAGGCCTGATCCCCCGGTAACGAGGCGGAATCATGAAATCGGGCCGTCCGGTTTCCCATCAAGACGGCATGCAAGGATCCGGAATCATGAACGACGCGGGGCCGGTCTGGAATCGTGACGGAGACGGCGATTCCGGCGGTTTCATCGTCGATCCGTCGGGGAAGCTCCGTCAGCCCGAAGTCTGCAGCACCATTCGCACGGTGCTGGTCGGAAGTCATCTCTGGCCGATCATCGGCGTGGTGACCGGAACCCTTCCACTGCTCTGGATCGGCGTGATCATCTTCTGGGGGATCCTGAAGGATCGCTCCAGGCTCGTCGACGATCAGGGCCGCGAACTCATGAACGTCATGCTGACGTTCGTCGTGCTGATGGTGATTCCGATCATCGGATGGCTCGCGCTGCTGGTCTGGATCCCGGTGACGCTGGTCTCCGGAATTCGCGGCGCCATCGCGACCGGACGGGACGGCGAGTACTTCCGCTATCCGATGACGTTCCGGTTCATCGGCTAGGCCGATCGCGGATCAGTCGAACTCGTCGCCGCGGAAGGTGCTGGCGAGGTACGCGTCCTTCACCACCGGGTCGTTGATGATGGTGCGCGGATCGCCGTCCCGCAGATTCTTGCCCTGATGAATGATGTAGGCGCGATCGCAGATCCGCATGGTCTGCTGCACGTTGTGGTCGGTGACCAGCATCGCGATGCCTTCATCGGCGAGCTTGCGGACTTCGGTCTGGAGCTCTTCGACGGTGTGGGGGTCCACCGCCGCGAAGGGCTCGTCGAGCAGCATCAGACGGGGGCGGGTGACAAGGGCGCGGGCGATCTCGAGGCGTCGGCGTTCACCGCCCGAACAGGTCCGTGCCTGTTCCTTCCGCTTGTGGATCAGACCGAACTGCTCCAGCAGTTCGTCGCATCGTCGGCGTCGAGCATCGCGATCCAGCCCCCGGGTCTCGAGGATGGCCATGACGTTCTGTTCGACCGAGAGCTTCTGGAAGACGCTCGGCTCCTGGCTGAGGTATCCCATGCCGGCCTTGGCGTGCTTGTACATCGGCTCGGTGGTGACGTCCCGGCCGTCGAAGACCACCTGGCCCTTCTCCGGGGTCAGCATGCCGATGGCCATGCGGAAGGAAGTCGTCTTCCCGGCGCCGTTCCGGCCGAGCAGGCCGACGATCTCGCCGGCTTCGACCGTGAATCCGACACCGTCGACGACGCGGCGGCCGCTGTAGGTCTTCTGGAGATCTTGGACTTCGAGCAGTGCCATCTGCCGTCATTCTAACCGGGGACGGCGGTCGGCTCCGGCGACGGCTTGCGAGCCCTCGCGCGGCCCGTTACAACCGAGTCGTGAACACCAGAAACGCCGACATTCCGCGCTCGATCTCGATGATGCTCTTCGGGGCGATGTTCGTCTTCGGGGCGGGGTGCGTCCGGCGGGTCGTCCAGATCACCTCCGATCCCGATGGCGCCGTGGTCTGGATGAACGATCGTGAGGTGGGGTCGACGCCCTGCGAGGTCGAGATCCTGCACTACGGCAAGTACGACGTTCGCGTCGAGAAGCCGGGCTGGGAGCCGGTGATGACCGGCCGGTCGGCGAGTGCGCCGGTCTGGGACCTTCCGGGGCCTGATTTCTTCGCGGAACTCGTACCGGCGGAGATCGAGAGTCGGAACGTCTGGCACTTCCAGCTCGTCGTCGAGTCCGACGACGCCGACGAGGTGCTGCTGCGGGCGGAAGCGGCACGCGACAAGGAGGCGGCGGAACGGGCCGAGGCTCAGGCCGACGCGCCGGATGCGACGTCCCGCGGACTCGCGGAGGAGGTCGAAGCGGAGGATGGAACCGGAACGCCCGGGGCCGCGGTGGAGGGGGCTCCGGCGCCGGTCGGCGTCGCCGATCCCGGTCTTCCGCAGGCGGCCGATCCCGGACTCGAACCCGGTGCGGATCCCGGAGTGGATCCGTCGATGGACCCGTCGACCGGTCCCAGCCGCGGCTTCTGAACCCCACGCCTCGGATCAC
>Ga0315320_10001828_pt1 | contig 17703 bp, 10 predicted proteins | sample M140m21515metaG_FD_203458 | JGI IMG/M metagenome (GOLD analysis project Ga0315320, IMG submission 203458) | Ammonia-oxidizing marine archaeal communities from Monterey Bay, California, United States - M1 40m 21515 | ecosystem: Environmental > Aquatic > Marine > Coastal | place: USA: California... | reverse complement strand
TAGTAGTAGGCTCGTCGCTAAACTATGTGACCCCTTACGAGAGGAAATTACTTTGTACGCAATAGTCCAAGACCGTTCACGATGCCTTACATTAAGCCCTGGCCAAGAGCTATGGGTAGATTTGCTCGATGCCGAAGCTGGTAGCGAGATTACCTTTGATAAGGTCCAACTTCTTTCTAACGACGGAAATGTTACCGTCGGCGCACCACATGTTAGTGGCGCGAGTGTTGTTGCCGAGGTTCTCGGTAATATCAAAGACAAGAAGATCCTGGTGGCCACATTTAAACGTCGCAAGTCAAGCAAGCGTCGTCTGGGGCACCGTCAACAATACACTTCGATCCGCATTAAAGAAATTAATGTCGGTGGTAACTAAATCATAGAGGCTTAAAAGATGGCACATAAGAAAGGTGGCGGTTCGACTACTAATGGTCGTGACTCTAACGCGAAAAATCGCGGCATCAAGAAGTACGGTGGCGAATTTGTTCGCGCTGGCAATATTCTTGTTCGTCAATGTGGCACTAAGCATCACGCAGGTCGTGGCGTTGGTGTTGGCAATGATTACACACTCTTCGCACTATGGGATGGCACCGTCGAGTACCAATCACGCAAGCGCGTTTCAGTAGTCCCTGTGAGCGTATAATTTTTAGCGCCTTCGCGGCGCTACAATTTTAACCTAGATGCTTTTTTATGCATCTAGGTTTTTGATTTTAACAAGATGTCAGCACGCATAGAAAACATGTTCCGCGACGAAGCGGTAATGGTGGCCATAGCTGGCAACGGCGGCCCCGGGTGTAGCGCAATGCATCGCGAAAAATATGTCATTCGCGGCGGCCCGTCGGGCGGCGATGGTGGCGATGGTGGTGCGGTAATTTTGGTTGCCGACAGCAATGAAAATTCATTGTATAAAATTAGCCGTGACTTCCATGCGCGTGCGACTAACGGTCAGCCCGGCGGTAATAATAATTGCAGTGGCTTGAGTGGCGAAACTATTGAAGTGTTGGTTCCAGTCGGAACACAGGTTTTTGATTTTGAGCGCAATAACTGTTTAGCAGATTTGAGCGAGGAGGGCCAGCGCTTGGTCGTTGCCGCCGGAGGCAAAGGTGGCCGCGGTAATGCGCGCTTTGCTACGTCAACTCGACAATCACCTACTTATTTCGAAGAAGGCACTCGCGGTGAAGAGCGCAAGCTGCGACTCGAATTAAAACTAGTTGCTGATGTCGGTTTGCTGGGCCTGCCAAATGCGGGGAAGTCAACTCTGATGAACTGCGTGACTTCTTCCAAGGCGCGTGTTGCGGACTACCCCTTCACGACTCTTGATCCGTCGTTGGGTATCATCGATATGCAAGACTTTGGCCAACCAATCGTTATTGCTGATATCCCTGGAATTATCGAGGGTGCTGCCGACGGCAAGGGCTTAGGCATTCAATTTTTGCGGCATGTCGAGCGTACCAAAATCCTGTTGCATATAGTCGATTGTTCAGGATATAGCACCGACGAACCGATCGAGGCTTACCACACTATTCGTAACGAGATCGCGGCTCATAGCGCCGAACTAGCATCACGGCCTACGCTGGTAGTCGCGTCAAAAGTTGAAGAGGATGGTGCAGCGCAGCTGGCATCCGAATTTTTTGCTACGATTGGTCAGCCAGAATTCTGCATTTCGGCGGTGAAGGGCGAGGGATTGCCGCAATTGAAGTTGAAATTGCAAGAAATGCGTAATGCCGACGAAGTTGACGATAGTCGCGGCTAATTAGTTGCAAGACTATATGGCTTTGAAGCGTCGAAATAAGGTAGCCGTTAGGTTAAGATAGTATGGTGAACGAAAAACTGCTTAGATTGTTGTTGTCGTCCGTGGGTTTGTTAGCCCTCGGTGGATTCGGCATGCAAATTAAAGACTTCATGGTTAACCGCGATGCCTTAATGCGTCCCGTCGATATAACCCGCTTAGAAAACACTTTCGGACGACTTGACTCTTCGCAGCTTGGTGGTCATTTGCTGGCTTTTGAAAACTATAAAGTGTTGCAAAACCTTAATGTTACGGGTTATGTGCCGCCTCCACCTGAGGTCGAAATAGAAGATCAACCGCAGGTTAATCAGATCATCGCTGCCGAGGATTTCGTGGTTCCATTTATTCAGTACCCAAGTGGCGCATGGATTCAAGGAGTTGGCGAAGTCGTAAGCGGCGACGAGTTCCCCGGCGACTTTTATGCTGTTGGTGAAAAGTTTGAGTTGTCCACTAAACCGGGTGTGAAATTACGTTTAATGGCTGTTGAAAGTGGGGCAGTGAAAATTGATCTTGTCGAGGGTGACGCGAGTGTCACAGTGCCCGTTTCTACTTATGAAGTAGACAGTTCGCAGATTATTGTTAGAGGTCCTGACGGTAAACTGGTTAATGGCAGCGATGTCGTTGTGCCGCAGCGCACGCGCATGACTGAGCCCGACCATTACTCTGTTGGCTCTGCCGATGCTTCCGAGATTGCGCAAATGTCCCAGGAGCAGGTTTTGGCGGCGGTACCCGTCCGCACCGAACGCGACCCCTTTACCAACAAGGTAAAAGGTTTGCGCATTCGCAGTATTCAGCCCAACTCAGTGTTTGCACGTATGGGAGTACAGGCAGATGACATCGTTCTTGAAGTAAACGGCGTAACCGCTACCGACCGCCAGCAACTTTTCACTTCTTTACAGAATATGCCCGGCGGTAACGTCGAAGTGAAAATTGAGCGTATGGGTGGCATACGCACATTGTTCTTCACTTTGCCTTAAAGCGAATGGCAACGGCTAAGGTGTTGCTTCTAGATATTGGTAATCGCCAATTAAAAACTAAACTTGGTGATGGCTGTAAAACTTTTGATTGGCATGAAGTTGCCGCACTGAAGAATTTCGAAGCATATTTGCGCGTCTCCAATTTTGACATGTTGGTTTACGCCTGTAGCGCGCCGCAAGTCGAGGCGAAAGTTCTTGATGCCATTAACGCCTATCCGTCAAAGAAGATATTAGCGCAGCACATTGCTTTAGAAATAGTTTCTACCAACACCGGTATAGATCGTTTGCTCACCGCATTTGAGGCTTCAAAAATAGCATCCACGCCGGTGATTGTTATTGATTTCGGCACGGCTTTTACGGTGGATGTTGTTGATGTTCAAAATCATTTCCGTGGAGGGGCAATCGGCTTGGGCTTAGGCTCTCAGCTCTCGGCCTTGGCACAGGCGGCGCCGCATCTTGCGCCCCCGTCGGAGTCCAATGAGACGGTCCCTGTATCAACCGAAGCTGCAGTCTTTGATGGCACCTATCGTGCCTTAGCTTTTGCGGTCCGCGGCTTGGTTGAACATTATCAAGTTGCTGGCGCCGAAAACGCTGCTGTATTCGTTTGCGGAGGAGATGCTCATCGCATGCGTTCCTTGTTGCCAGACTACCGCTTCGAAGACCAACTCCTTTTTGACGGAATGCAAAGGGTCGCCGCAGATAACTGGCTATGAGATACCGTCAGTTGTCATCTACTGGGGCGAGTGCGTTAGCAATATTTGAATTCAAGGGTACGGTAGCTGAAGTCTCTGAGCTGTTTGGTCTTGATTTGGCAACCGTCAGTAAGTTTCGATTGGTGCAGCCACAGCAGGGGCGCTTAGATTTCGATCAGTTCTTGTTGGTGAAAACTTCTGATGGTGTTTACGAGGGTCATTTTCACGGAGGCTATGGCGTAAGTCGTGCCCTTCACCAATTTTTATCCGACAATAAGTGGCAAGAGTTACGCGAGCCGCTTTCTCTAATTTCTGCTGCGACTTCACCGTTGGCTTTGCGATTGTTGAACAACAGTGACTCCTCGTCACGGCTTAGTGACTGCTGGCGGCAACGCTTGTCTTGGCCACCGCGCATCGCCCTGGTAGGCCCGCCCAATGCAGGTAAGTCGACATTGTTTAACGCATGGCTGTCTGAGCAGCGTGTGACAGTAAGCGAACATCAGGGCACTACTCGAGATTTCGTAGAAGCTCCTATTATGCTCGGAAGTGGCGCTGATGCGCTTGCTGCGACCTTAGTCGATACCGCTGGCTTATGCCATTTCGTTGACGATGCTCAGGCTAATGACGCTGCAGCTGTTGCAATGACCCTTCAGTTACTCGACGATGTCGACGAGTGTGTTTGGCTCTTTGACAACTCATCGGCATTGGGCTCTGACATCGAAGAGATCCTTGAATCGCGCAAAGGCCACGATGATTTAATGTTTATCAATCGCTGTGATCTGCCTGCGAGCGAACATATGGGGAGGTACCAGCGGCGGGCGATCCCACTAAATGAATTAGATCCCAAGCATCGCTGCGCAACGATTACGCAAGCTTTGTTTGAAAAGTGGGGCGCGCCATTGCCAGAACAGTTATCCTAATGCTAGCTTAATCGTTAAGCTCCAATCGCAGTGAGTATTTTGCCGACCATCGACGGGCTTCATTCTTCGGAAGCACTAAGCCCGACATTTCTAGAGTCTCTGTTTGCATGCGCTGCAGACATCGAGGCCCAGCCGTCAAAGTATTCGCAGGCGTTAAACGGTAAGGTGATCGCCACTGTTTTTAACGAACCGTCAACGCGCACTAGGCTTTCCTTCGAATCTGCTGCGCACCGTTTGGGCGCGAGTGTCATTTCCGTTAGCGATTCGAAATCTACATCGGGCGCAAAAGGTGAATCTTTAGCCGACATGACACGCGTTGTCAGCAGCTATGCCGACTTGATGGTGCTACGTCATCCGCATGACGGCGCATCACGCTATGCCTCGCGTTATTCTGAGATACCACTGATAAACGGTGGTGATGGGCGATTAGGGCACCCAACCCAAACGTTGGTTGACCTCTACACCCTCCATAAAAAATGGAATGGAAAGTTTCAAGGCAAGACGGTGGCTTTGCTTGGCGATTTGACCAATGGCCGTACCGTGCGTTCTTTAGCATGGTCGCTGGCTATGCTCGACGTGAAAATTGTGCTGTTACCTGGGCCCGGTCTTGACTGGGCTCCCAGCTTCGAGCAGCGTATTGTTGACTACTTCGACTATCGATTGCGATGGGTCTCGCATCCGCTATTTTCTGATTGGACGGGTAACTCAGAGGCGCGCATTATTGAGCCGCGCGGATTGATGCAAAAAGATTTGTTTGGCACCGACGTTCTGAAACTCGAAGATTTAGACGCGCTGTATTTGACTCGATTGCAGGTCGAGCGCGGGGCAGTGCCTGCTGGTGGGGTGTTCCCAGGTATTCATTCAGGGATGATTCAGAATAAACTCCTCGAGAACTGCTTGTTTTTGCACCCTCTGCCACGTCGTGATGAGCTGCCGACCTCAATAGACGGTGATCGGCGTGCTGTTTACTTTGAACAGGCGGCAAATGGGCCGATTGTTCGCCAGGCAGTGTTTTTGGCGGCTTTGGCAGGGCAAGATTATTCCTTATTGCCGCTGCGCTCTCTTTCGGCGGGCAATACTGTGCATAGCCTAAAGGAATGTCCAAATGAAAACTGTGTGAGTCGCCACGAAGGCGTGGCTTTCCCGTGGCGTATTTTTGGCCGTTCACGTAGGGTTTTCCTCTGTTCTCTGTGTGACTCTCAGTTGGTTGTCGATTATATAGGCTGTTCTTCGACGCGAAAATTCCACGCCCAGCATTCTCCGGCAGCGCAGCGCATTAGCCCCGAGAACATGCACCCCTTCGCCCAGCGCTCGGATGCCGAAGCGTGCGGTTTCAATTGGGGGAATTAAGAACTGTGCGATATCGCACACTAATGTCCTGAGATTGCATGGTAACCAATATCTCTCGGGTAGGAAGTTGGCATGAAATTTGCATATTTAAGGTAATTCTCGGCCCGAATTTAGGCTCCGCGATATTAGGATACACATCCGATTGTATTGACCCGTAACCCTTTGTGGGCAAAAGGTCTTTCGATAATCAAGTTTAACTTGTAAACCAGCATAAACACTTGGCAAACACCTCTAGATCACTTAGTTTCATCCCGTTTTCACAGCTAGCAATTCTGTGTACTTTGCTCGCCGCCTCATGTATTTCGGTTGCAGATCTTAGTTCTGACGATCAGGCAGCTACCGATGCAAAGGGGCTTTTCTTGGAATCCATTGAGTGGGGCCGCATCGTTGATGTCTATGATATCGATGGAAATCTCGTCGAAGAAGATGCGCTTGTAGACCATTTGATTACGGGATCGTCAGTCGTTTCTTTGACAGCAAATGCAGTCACTCAGAAAGAGTCACTGTTTATTCAGTTCCCAGAGGCATCTGCTGAATTCGAAACACTTCTTTTTGATTACAAAGATAATCTGCAAACGGTTCTTCGTCGCGATGTTGTCGGCGAATTGACTTACGATATGGTGGCTCGTAATGCAGCAGTGCGATTGAATTTCAATTTGCCTATCGACCCGTCTACGGTTGACTCTTCGTCCGTGCAGGTCTTTCAAGGCAATCCTTCGAGTGCGAGTGGCATGCTGCAGTTTTCTTCGCGTTTTGTCGTGAAAAATGATAGCTCGACGAACACTAGCCATCGTGGCGGCATCTTGATAGACCCGACAATATCTCAGACAGAGGCAGCCGAAGAACAATTGCCGGCTAATGTGATTGGCTTTGGTGAGTCGATATATGTCGACGATTACAATCTGGTTGTTTATATCCCAACTAAAATAGACTTAGTTAACGGAGTGTATAGCGTGCTGTCCACTCTCGATGAAGGTCAATCAATCTTCTATACTCCCGGGAGAAGGGACGCCTCTGAGCCCGTTGAAATCATTGGTGTTGATAACTACAAGTTGTTGGCGGCTATGCGTACAGGTAATGCTCTCGACACTTTCCACGGGTTTATGCGTGACGCCATTCGCCCAAGTTTGCTAGGCACTCAGGGGATTACGATTGATAGTCACTCGGGCGATGGCTCGGACATTGTTGTGAATTACTCGGTGGACTCTGCGCGATGCGCTTCCTTGACTCCTAAAGTAGGGGATGTCATAGAAGTGGTGGATAGTAACAATAAGAACAACGTCTGGACGGTGGTTTCGCGCGAGGACATCTCTCCTCCGGGATACATTGTGCATTGCGTTGATCGTAATTATGACGGTGCTCTTTTTGACGCTACGGCCTTGGCAGGCCAGGTGTCTACTCGATACTCGGCGGCTGATAGTGATATCCAGGCCTGCTACCTCGACATAGTCCCTGATCCGGGCGAGGGCAGTATCCTCGATACGGCATCGGTATCGGTGCGCTTTGACGAGGCAATCGATGATGCGACTGTGCGCTCGATGAGCAGCTTTGTTATTATTCAGCCAGACGACAATCTGAGTCCTGACCCGCAAGATGTAAAAGAGTCACAAGCCGCGTGGTATCGCCAAATTGATACTTCCGAATCTGTCTCAGATTTTATCGAGCGACAACGCGGTTATGACTACCGGGCCGATGTCACTGGTAATGCAACGGCAGAAGCAGAATTCGGTGGTCGCATCCTGTTTGGGGAGGTTGTGGCCTCGGAGAGCAATCGCGCCTTTTCTATTACGCCAGTTGCAGGTTGGCAAGACTTAGACCCTAATGACGCTTTCGATAATTATGTTGTTGCCCTGCGGGATGGCCTAGACGGTATCAAGGACATGTCGGGCAACAATGTGCTGCTCTCGTCTTTTGTCGCGGGTAACAACGACCAGTCTTTTCAGCTTGCGATTGATCATCAGGCGGCGACAAACACAAAATACTTCTCACTTCTTTGCGTCGCTCTTGACGAAGATGGTGATGGTAATGTTGAATGGGCGGGGCAAGTCAACTCCTTTGACTTTCCTGGCCAGCTGACGGGCCGTGTTCCTTCTAGGCTTACGGTGTCAGCAGATAACACACAGTTTGCGATTTCTGCGCATCCCGTCGGGGGGCACCCCAATGGCCGGCTGACTTCCGAGCCACTGAACTTTGCGGGCGCGGTGGTGATGAACGTTTATCGCCCTGAAGATTTCGGCTTTGGGTATGAAGAGGCCTCCGAATTTAATTACACGGTTGAGGGGATGAGTTGGGCGCCGCTTGACGGCGTAGTTTTTGATGAAAATTATGATAAAATCTCGTTAGCGCTTTCGCACTCCTTCTCGATGCCGGATGAGCTCTATATACCCCCGGGAACAAATGCGCCAGCCTGGCCTCAGTCAGGTATGCTAACTTCTTCGTTTAATGATAACGTACTAGGGTTCACGGCCGACGGCACCAGCGGTATCGACGAAAAGATGGTCTTTAGCTCGTCATATTTCGCTCGCGGCATTAATAAGTACCAGTGGAATGGTATCGAATACCTGCCGTGGACTAGCTTTTCGGATAAGTTCGTATGGCGCGATACATCCTTCGATCAGGCTTATCTCGGGGGGGTAGACGGCAACGGCGGTGGTGCACCCACTGATAACTACGTGAACACTCTTGGTCTATGGGACCCGCTGGGCAAGCGCTATTCGCCAGGATTTATCCCAACCGTTGCTTTGCCGTTGCAGTTGCGCTTTCGGACTTATCCGCAAATGGATGCCCTGAGCCTTAACTCGCTTACGACATCATTAATGATGACGCCTGGTACTACGCCGCTTAATCTTCCAATGTTCCGGGTTTATTCTTCTGGCGGCCAGAACGTGTCTGGTGCTTGGCAGCGAGTGCAGCCTGACCAGGCTGGAACGTCTGGCGCCGCCCCAACCGGTGGGTGGCTCCCCTTCCCAGGTGGCGCGACTCAAGCAGCGGGTGATGACTTGTTGTACTGGGCAGCGGCGGATTTCTCTTTGGAGGTGTCGCGTATGCATAGTCACTGGTTTGCGATTAGCGGCCCATTGAACGTAGGTACTATTGACGGAGTGGTCGTCGAGCCAGCGGCCGATAAGCAGCCACCAGGCACTTCGTTGGTCATCGAGTATCGTGGCTCGCAGGCAGTATCTGCGAATGCAAACCCGTTGGAGAATAGCACTCCTTTAAATGACGCGAGCGTCAAGCTAGGCGATACTAATCAGGGTGACAGCCCGTTTGACCACTATGGCGATTTCGTCGGCGGTACGGGCGCGGTTGCAACGCCATCTGCTTGGACGACGGATATTACGGACTTGGAAGGCCTTGGTTACGGATTTATCCAGATTAGAGTTTCCTTTATGGCAGACCCAGATTCTGGTTTGCGCCCAACCCTTGACGGCTTAGGAATTGTGTGGACGAATTAATGGTTAAATCAGCTCAGAAAAAAACATCACTACTCTGTCTGGCAGTGGCCATGTCGATTGCTACTTGTGGCCCGCCTACGGTAAACGGAAACTTCTACGACGAATCGGGGGGCTCGAGTGGCCCTAGGTTTGGTAACTCTGACTTAAAGTTGGCCGATGCGAAGTGGGGGCGATTGGTCGATGTTTTTGATGCCGATGGCCTCTTGTACGATGTCGATATTGTTATTCGTGAAAATATCATTGCTGATGGCGAAGATTACGATTTCTTTATTAATCCTATATCTCAGAAAGAGATTCTAACTATTTTGCACGTGCCGAATTCTGGCACGGGTGATTTCGAAAATGCTCTTGATGCGGCAACAAGTGGTTTGCCGACGTTAAAAGAACTGGGGACTGAATCTCAGGGGCCATTCGTTAAGGTGCCGCGAAACGCTGCTATTCGTCTAGAGTTCACTGAGCATGTTGCGCCAGAGACGGTTAACCGTCAAACCGTCCGTGTCTTGGCTGGTTCGAGCATCGAGGGCTTTGATAACCTCGAGGTGAAGTATGTTGTGAAAGATGAGTTTGATGCTATTGGTAACCCTGTGGGGGTTATTATTATTGACCCAACCATCTCTGAAATTGATTCGAGCAACTCTGCTTCAGGGTTGACGGTAAACGGTATCGGGCTACCAGAGTCGACTGATACGGAAACGCCTAATTTGAAAATCTATATTCCGTCTGTCGTTAATGTCTTTGCTAACCAAACCATGGTGTTGAGGAACAAATCTCTGACTCAAGACTTTAGTCTTTCTCTGAATGAATCTGGGGACACTATTATTGAGCCGCACGAATTCATCGGTATTGATCCGGTATCTGTTCGCGCTATTCGCTCGGGTAACAGTGCTGACGACTATAACGGTTTCCTTAAAGACGTTGTTTTGCCGAAACTAATCTCCGAACAGCGCGTAACAGTTTCCTCTGTTGTCGTGTTGGGCGCAACTCAGCGAATTCTGACATACTCGAACAATGCATTTGGGTGTCAAGGTATTCTCCCTAAAGTGGGCGATGTCTTTGACCTAAGCGTCGATGGCCAGCCGCAAAATGCTTTCGTGCAAATCACAACTATTGTTGATTCCAGCGACCCGGCAGCATACATAGCTCGTGGTACTCTAATCTCGGGAGACTTGCCTGCAACAAGTTCTACTCTAGAGGCGGTTCTTACTACTGCGTACTCAAGCCAAGATTCAGATTACCAATTGTGTTTCCTGAGCTTTACACCGGAACCAGCAGTTTTGCCGGCAACGGGTGTTGACCCAGCGGCAACGATTAGCGTTATGTTCAGCGAAGCAATGGACAGTAAGACCGTACGCTCTTTGGACTCCATGGTTTTAGCTACATCAAATATGGTGGCAGTAAATCCTTTAGACCCAATTGAGCCTGATGCTGAATGGGTGCCTAGCGAGGAAACGGTTGCGGACTACCTTGATCGATTGCCAGGCTTCGGAATTGGTGGCGGGTCGGGACGCATCATGTTTGGGCCAGTGCAGTCTTCTGGCGATGCACGCACTTATACTTTAGCCCCTTTGGCTGGCATTACAGATGCTTTTGGTGAAGGCGTCGATGCGCAAATTTCATTGGCGATTCGGGCGGGCACGACTGGGGTTCTTGACCTTGCTGGTAACCCAGTCGGGTTTTCTGGCTTTGTGGCCGGTCACTCACAACAAAGTGCGGTGACGGACAAGCTTACTGTTAGTGGCGTCGCTGCTAACATCAAATATTTTGCACTGCGTGGCAATGGAGTTGACGAAGATAACGACCAAAGTCCTGAATACGGTGGGCAGTTGGGGCAGTACAACGGTGACGGAGTGCTCCGCGGCCGTGCTGTAAACCGATTCTCTCGTCAGGCAGACAAAACGAATACTTACGTTGGGCAAAGAATATCGTTCACATCCGGTATTATGACGCCACTTGTGCCCGCGGGGGCCGTACTGCACACTCTCTATGGGTACCATCACTTAGGTTTTGGTTTAAGTAATAATCAAGAATATAACCTCGACGTCGAGGGCATGAGTTGGTCGCCGTTTCAAGGCATCGTTTACGATACGACCTTCGACCGTTACTCCATCGCGTTGGCACACTCTGGCCGGCTTCCTGATGACTGGATTGACCCTGCTTCAGGATATCCGGCCTACAATAACTCTGGTTTAAAGCGCTTGTCTAGCAACTTGTTCGACCAAAACATTTATGGCTTCGGCGAAGATCCCGTTGCTCATGCAGAGCTCGATGAAACGATTGTCTTCGACGTTCCTCAATACTCAATTTCTCAGGCAAATGTGTATCTAGCCAATGGTGGCGTGGCCATGTATCCATGGCCTGATTTTTCTCAAACTTTCACTTACCGCGACACCTCACTGCCGCTGCCGGATGGCAATACTCTGGCGGGCGGTAATAACGCCAGCGGAACGACAGTCGATAATCGTGGTTGGGGATGTCCTCCTCGGGTTGTAAACGAAGACCGTACTTATGAGAAGTCTTTGATCCCAACAATTGGTTTGCCTCTGTTGATGCGCTATCGCTGTTATGTGGTAGGCGCCGAATTCGGCTTTAACGGTTCGCAGGTACAGATAATGGTAGGCTCTTCGGCATTGCCAGCTTTCCGTGTATTCTCATGGGGCGGTTTAACCGGTAGTAACTGGGACTTCGTTGTTCCCGATGCGGATGGTGCAGGTAGTAGTCCAACTCCACGTGGTTCAGTTAAGGCGTATGGCCCAGAACTTCATTGGGGCCAAGTTGATTTTGTAACGAAGGTGAGCCATGTTTATACTCACTGGTTCAACGCCGGCGGTGCTCTTGATTGGTTCTCTAACTTAACCCTAGAGCCAACACCGCAGCAGGCTAACCCCGGGACGTCTGTCGAGGTTGAATTCCGCACCTCTCCGGCGATTAATGTCGTTAACTGCATTGATGAAACTACGCCTCTTGAAGACGCCTCTAATGCATTTGATGCCTACGGAGAATATGACGATGACATTGGTTGCGCCACAGTAACAGCTGGTTCTAGCTGGGTTTCAGACCCCGCCAGCTTAGTCTCGCTACAGTACCCGTATTTCCAGCTGCGATTTACATTCATCGCAAATACTCAACTCAATCTCGAGGCTGAGATGGATGCCTTCGGTTTCGCTTACACCACAAATTAATTAGTAACTAATTAAGATGAAAATCAAATTACAAATAACAGTGCTCTTAGGGGCGTCTTTGATGGCGTTTTCCCCAGGATGCAAGTCTGATGTCTCTTCCGCGTCAACATCTTTTCGGGCGTTGGATACAACCGTCATTGATGGTGACACATGGCTGCTTAACCGTCCAATTGATATCTATTTTGAGAGTGCCATTGATTTTAATTCAGTAAGTACTAGCTCGGTTATCTTTCGGGCTACTGATACCATTAATCTCGGAGTCCCTGTTACGGGGACTTACGAGCTGATCCCTGATGTGCAGGGACGTGCTGATCACGCGATACGCTTTACTCCGGCGTGTCCAAACAACCTCGCGTTTGACAACGGTGGTTTTATGCCGGGCACGGTTGGCTACGAACTGTTGCTTCCAACAGAAAGTTCTGGTGGATATACCGTGGTTCGCGATGTCGCAGGCCATCCCCTTTCTGTTGGACTGACTCGTAGATTCGTGACGCCTGCGTTGGGCGAGACATACTTTTACGACCCGTTATTCACTCCACCGCAAATCACGAGTGTTCAGGTTCCTACAGGATTGGGTTTGCTCTCGATAGAGAGAGCTGCTTTTAAAGTTACCTTTGATCAAGGCGTTGGTCCTTCGCCTATAAATTTTGGCACGGATCGAATATATGTTGAGTACTCTCTGAGTGATGGCCAGTTCCCTGCACTTCCTCAAATAGTTCCAGGCGAATGGGTCGTGGTCAATAACTGTGGCGATTCTGCAGAGTTGTTGTTCCAGGTAAGTGGCGTGCTTCTTCCCGGGCGAAGCGTGCGTGTTGTTACGACATCGGACTTCGAAGATTTGGGCGGTGACCAGAATAGCACCGGCGACGTTTCGCCAATTGTTGAGTTGGCTAGCCTCGCTGATATTTACAATGACGGATCGGTCGTTCCAGATGATGTTACCTATGACCAATTCATAGACGATTTCTCCGTAGGAACAGGACTTGATTACTCAGCTAGCTTACCGCAGCCACTTGCCGAAATTAATCAAGGTGAGATTGTGGCAGCGTTCATCTTCCCGGACAATGATGGTAGTGATAAGGTTGATTTTCATCTTGCAAGTTCACACATTGAAATAAATACTACGGGAACCGGTGAGCAGACGGATGACTTTGGCAACACATTCACCGTCGTTGATGGTGTGATGTATACCAATGATTTCACTATTGATGCTGCGGCGTCCATCCGTGCTTTTGGGGATAACCCACTAATAATTTATGTTGCTGGTGACGCCATAATTAACGGAGAGATTGATGCGAGTGGTTACGATGCCAACGCCTCAGATGGCCTAACATTTCGCCCCGATGTAGTCGTCCTTGGCGCGGAAGGCGCTTGTGGTGGTGGTAGGGGTGGCGATGCGTCGTCTACGCTCGATTACTCTACCCAATTGGGTGACGACGGCATGGGCCCTTTTGGTTCTGCTTTTGGCGGTGGTAGTGGTGGCGAAGGTGGTTACCAACAAGATCGATCGCCTGCGGCGATTGGCGGTGGTGCTGTGTTGATAGGCGCAGAATTCCTTGTCGCCGGTGGTGGTGGAGGGGGTGGCTTTGCTCTAACACGAACCGACGCCGTTTTCTGGGACGAATGGCCATCAAGCAGTTTGCCCAGTACCTACGACAACTCCGGCCCTGACCTCCGGGGTGATCGCCACACTATTTTTGATGCCACAATAGACCCCGACACTTATTTCGTGGGTGCCGAAGATGGGATGCGCGGATCGTCTGTTGGTGCAAACACGATAGACACCGGTATGTTCCCGCAGGCTGTTCGTGGCTATCTTGATAACGGTCAAGACCTCGGGGCTCTCGATACCATAATCTTCGACCCCGCTCAAACCGGCGGTTCAATTAACAACGAGGAAGTGTACGGTTTAGCTGTTTCCGGGCCAGATGGAGGGCGTGGTGGCGTCTCAGTCTTTTCTTCAGTCGATCCTGAGTTCGGTACAGCTAACGATTTTTATGGTGAACGTTTCTTCTGGGATGGTACTGGGGCGAGCCCTGTTACTGTTACCGGCGAGTTACTCGCTCCGTATGCAGGCTCAGGTGGCGGTGGGTCAGGTGACCTTCAAACACTCATTCGTTACATTGACGACGGCACCGGCTTTCAGCCTTTGCCATTGTCAGGACACTACCCAGATACAGCTTTTCCTCACGGTAATACGCAGCGCTACTTCCGTGGTGCTGGAGGTGGGGGCGGCGGTGGTCAAATACAAATTCACGTGATTGGCCATATTATTCTTGGTAGCTCCGCAGTGCTTAAGGTGAACGGTGGTAACGGTGCTGGTGGTGATTCTACCTCGGGTGGTAGCCTAGACGGTTCTACAACTCAAGTCTCAGGATCAGGTGGTGGCTCAGGCGGACACTTGATTTTAAGCTCTGCTTCGGGTCTTAATCTAAGCGAGATTGATGTCGGCACAGCCCTTGATCCTGGCAACCCTAGTACTTTCTTTGACAACACTATTCCTAACTACGTTATGCAAGCCATTGGTGGGCGTCGTGGTTGGTCGGCTTCTAAATTGGCGGCAAACTTCCCTGCAAGTGAGAATGCACCTAATAATTACGACGGCAATGGAAGTTTCCATGCTGGGCGTGGTGGTGCCGGCGCTTCCGGGGTGATTCAAATACATGTCCCAGACCCGATTGCCGACATCGCATACCATAGCGCTGTTGACACGGCGTTCAAGGAGTATGTAACTGATGAGGATCTTGATGGCCCGGTGTTCTCTGACCGCCAAGATGAGGTTTTGGCGCTATACGCTATGCCGGTGCCATTTACATTAATGCCATTCTTCTCGCCGCAATCACAGGTTCAATCGGTGTGGATTGATACTGGCCTGGCGAACCTGCGTCAGCCGAGTAACGGAGTAGGACCATTCCCGGACTACGGCGCTACTGGCGATCTGAATTTTGCGGGAATAGATGCTTTGGGTTATGTCGAGAGTGATGTCGCGACTGCTACTGTAATTCAACTTACTCCGATTACTGATGGCGGTGATGACGATTTCACTATTGATGCAAGTGGATTTAGCGTGACAATCGACCTTAGTAACTTAATCATTGCCGATACCTGGAAGTTCAATCCTAAGTTATTAATAGGTTGTGACTTTACGACGGCCTCACTCACTTCGCATGAAATCGTTAGTGCCCATTTAGCTAGTAATGGTGATTTGGTCCTTGCCACGCTGGTTGCGGATGGAGCGATCATCGACGACGACGGCGCCTTTGTTATCTACAACAAATTCTTCGGTATTTCCTCTGGCGATATCAAGGACAAGTTGTCACCATCATCTTCTGTGCGTATTCAATTCCAGGGGGCTGATGGAGTGTCTCAAGAAAGCCTCGAGCCTGATGCAGGAACAATTACTAGCTGGACTGGAGAAAACGGTACAACTTTTGATGGCCTCGATGGCAAACGCTTTATTCGTTATCGCGTTAGCTTCGACATCGACGCCTTGAACCAAGGTGGCTTCAATGGCTTAAGCCGTCCAGCACTTGGGTACATTAAAGTCCCTTACGCTTGGTAATAACGACGGCTATTAATAAAAGCCTCGGGTCCATTATGACCCGAGGCTTTTTGCTGTTATTGTTAGTGTCTTGTTCTAAAGAACAGTCGCAAACATACTTGAATGTCGATTCGATAGCGACAGCTAAAAGCACGCCGTTGGCCGTTAATCAGCCCATTGTCGTTGTTTTTGATGGAAAGCTGCAGCGCCCCGTTCGTAGTAGCGCGGTACAAATAGTCGATGCTGATGACAAGATAGTTGTTGGCTACGATGTTGAAATAGTTGGTAACACGCTTCAGATATTAGGCTCCTTGCCTACTACCCCGACTTTAGACGACGCCACCTTTTTGCCGGGCCAGCACTATACAGTTACCCTGCGTGGGCTTCCCGCTGTTGCCGCTTTGAGATCAGAACAAGCCGCTTTCCTAGCTAAAGACGTGCAGCTTAAAATAGGATTTTTGCCGCTATCCACAAGCGGAGTACTGTCGGCGTTCGATGCTAATATTAAACCGTTGTTCGTGGTTAACTACTCGCCGGGGCAAACGATTGATGTTAGCTCTAAAACCGCATTACGTTTTAACGTTGATGGGGCTATTGACCCTCGCACATTATCTTTTGCGAAGTTGTTTGTTTCTGGGAATAAAGGCCTGGCAATAAATTGCAACTTGCATTTGATAAGCAACAAGCGCTTTTCATCAGTTATTGAAGTTGAATTACCCTCGTTTAAGGGGGCCGCTTATTTGGCATTACCTTCGACTATTGAAGGTATTTCCGCTCGAAGTTTCGCGGAAGAAACGAGTCACTATCCGCTCGTTTCTAACAACTAAAGTGCATTATCTTCTGTAATTGCAGCGATGGTTCTAGGACAATGGCATCATGTCGTGGTTAGAGTTGCTTCAATCGGTCCCTTGGCTTTACAATGTTCTCGTTGTTGTACTTGGCGCAATGGCCGGCTCATTTGCTTCCGCAGCTATTTATCGAGTTCCTCAGGAAGGGCTGAGCATTATTTCTCCGGCGCGTTCGTTTTGTCCGCAGTGTAAGCATAGCTTGAATTGGTATGACAATATCCCGTTGTTCGGATATATGATTTTGGGTGGTAAATGCCGCCACTGCAAGGCATCCTTCAGTCTCGGCTATCTCGCCAACGAGATTATTTGCGCTACGCTTTTTTACCTGGTAGCACATTCTTGGATAGCAGATCCTGCACGCGGCGGTAGCGCTGCAGCGTTTTTGCTAGCACTTATCGCCATTTGCGCGCTTTGGATAGCCGCTGTTATCGATTGGAAGCATTTTATTTTACCCGATGGCATCACCGTCGGCGGAATTGCTTTCGGCTTCGTGGCTGCCGCTCTTGCTCCGCAATTTCATTTCTGGCCACAAGTTAGCTCATCTTTGTCTGTTTCTGGCTTGCTGGGCTTGGAGTTATCGACCACTTCCGGCGGCGCTCTTATTTCCGCTTTCCTAAGTTCTTCAATTTCTTTCGTATTATTACTTGGAATTGGGCGTGGTTTTTCTTATCTTTTAGGGCAGGAAGCTCTTGGCTTCGGCGACGTTAAATACATTGCCGCTGTCGGCGCCTTCCTCGGTATCGAAGGTTCTATCTGGACTCTAGCTATCGGCGTCTTTGCCGGCGCACTTTTAGGCGTGTTGAATGTCTTGCGTTTTTGGTTCGTAATCTTTGTGCGACGAAAACAACGGGGCAGCCAACTAACTTATGCTCATTCATCCTCGTATGTCGGTTGGCGCGTCGGCAGGGTAATCCCCTTCGGCCCACCGCTGATTCTCGGAACGACTCTCACGATG
>Ga0315320_10001825_pt1 | contig 17727 bp, 16 predicted proteins | sample M140m21515metaG_FD_203458 | JGI IMG/M metagenome (GOLD analysis project Ga0315320, IMG submission 203458) | Ammonia-oxidizing marine archaeal communities from Monterey Bay, California, United States - M1 40m 21515 | ecosystem: Environmental > Aquatic > Marine > Coastal | place: USA: California... | reverse complement strand
CCTGCAGGACCCGCAGGCCAACCGATGGCCAACTGAATGATCTCTGCCGCACGAATCAATGCCGTCAACGCTTGTGGACTGGCCTCTTCTGACCACGCCCGTCGGGCATCATCGACAATAGACCCGAGCGACCAGCAATCGAGAAATGCCCGAAGAACACCCTCAGCTTGAGCCTGCTCCCCATCGTTCACCAAACTACGCAGCCGGACATATAGCGCTTCCCGAACAGCACCATGAATCATTTCGCTGGTGGCAAGTTCATCCAAAACAGCCCACGCAATAGACTCATCACGGGCTGCTCCAGGCATGGGGTATCCACCTGACTGTTCCCAACTCATACAGACTCCGGTGCCATTCGACGCTCAATGGGAGGACCATTCAAAGCCGGCACCCACAGGTTGCTGTACACCGGAACCGGCATATCCGCGAGGGATGAAAGTTGGATTGACTTAGAAAGAGACCGATACTCAGGGCGACCCGAAGAGTACAAAACCACTACGGGATGATCGGAGGGATAGTCCTTCAAAAGAGTGTCCCGCACCTCTTCCAACATTCCAACGCTGCGCGTTTCGTCCAAGGCATCTCCTCCGGCACTGAACTCCCCAAGCTGGAACAAAATAGCAGGAGCATCCTGGCTCAAGGCCATCCCGTCGCGGGCAATATTCCAGGCCGAGTACATCTGAAGACCGGTCCATCCGGTCCAATACACACGGTCCAGAATCAAATCTAAAAAGCTCACCCCATGCACAATACGCAGCGGAACGGTGGCCTGTTCGCACATGTCTCGGATTCGCAGCACAGCATCATTGATGAACAAGGGGCTCCCCGCCACGAGATACACAACATCGAGTTCATCTACCTGAACACGTCGCACCAACATTTCCGCAAGGTCTCGATAGGCCGTCGGACGGTCCACGCCTTCAAGGTCATACAGGTAGTCGAGTGAACGAACAGACAACTGTGGAGCAATCGAAGCGACCACATCTCGGGCATGAGCCAAGCCGTACGTCCGCACCCCAGCATCCTGCGCGTGCTGCAAAACAGCCCGCGCTTCCACTGTGATCATCTCCGGACGTGCCGGTCCGAGTCCTACGATTGTGAGGCCTGCCATGGCCCCACTATTACACGTTTTGGCTTAGCCTTCGCACTCAGCGAGACCGCCGTATGTGATTCGGATATTTTGTCCCTCTTCAGGAAGGTCCGTATCGAAGATCACGACGTTGTCGCCTTCATCGAAATGCCATCCTGAAGTTCGCTCTGTTCCGTCGACGTACACCTTGATGGTGGTCTCCGCAGCAGGGGAATCCAACTCGAATGCAGCCTGCTGCACACTGGCCGCTGCCAGCATCGAAAGATTGGTGGGGACAGCCCAGTCGGAACAAATCGAAAGAAAGACTCCCGCCGTGGCGCTCACCGCTTGGTGGTAGCCCTCGCCCGCCTCAGCCGTGGCGCAACCGCCCGGCCAATCGCCAGCAATGGCAGAGAACTTCACATTGGTGGAGCTGCCTTTCTTGGCCACAACCTTGTCCGCATACCAGTTCCATGAACTCGTGGACTGCTCAGACTCATCTGAAACCATAATGATGTGAAGCATGGCGCCCGGGCGCATGAAGCCCGCATTGCACTCACCTGCATCGGTCATTTCAATCGCCTGCGAGGCAATCGTCAACCCAGCCTCGGTCCAAAAACCACCACCCGCACTCACCGCACTTTGAAACCGTGTGGCGTAATCCGAGTCTCCTGGACGAAGTACACCGCCCGTCTGGTTACAGCCATTGTCCTGATTGGCGACGATAATCTGCCAATCCGTCGAATAGGTGTTCAACTCAGTAATGAACGTAGAGAATTGATCCGCCAAGCGAGCTTGATCGTCTTCCATCGAGCATGACTGATCAACATAAAAGACGATGTCTGAAGGCGGGTTTGCGGCCACCTCCCATTCTTCTTCATAGTTCGCGGCATACTGACCCACACCCGATTGCAACGCTTCGCGAACACCAAGTGGCTCGCTCGATGTCACCGTCAACGTGCCGCCGACCTCACCCTCATCTTCTGGCTCAAAGTTGAGATACACACTGACGGCCTCATCGGGCTCCAAGGTGAGCGGGAGATCAAGCGCCGAGTCGAGGTCAAACGAACTTCCTTCATGATCGAGTTCGTAGATCTCAAGGGCATCTGTACCCACATTCCGAAGCTCAATTTCATCGTCATTGTCGCACCCGACGTACGCAACACCCATGTCCAAGGGATCCGGAAAGATCTGGAGTTCCGCAATCGAGCCATCGCCCAGCAGCTCAACAGCCACTTCTTCATCTCGAACAGCATTGGAGCTTACGATGGCCTGTCCTGACTGAGAGTTCGATGCCATCGGGGTGAAGGCAACATCGATTTCAGCGTACTCGCCCACCGGCAATCGAAGCCCATCCACATCGGTCAGAATCGTAAAGCTCGGCGCTTCCGCCTCGATTCGAAGTGTCTCGAGTTCGAGCAGTTCTTCACCCACACTGGATATCGTGAAGGTTTTGATACTCTCCTCACCTTCTCCCAGCATTCCAAATTCAAGGAACGACGGGTCCACCTGAATTGCAGGACCCCGAACACCATCTGCTCCATCGATCGTATGGAACTTTTGCTCACTACAAGAGAGAGCAAGAAGAGGAATAAGAAAAGCTGCGCGCGGCATAGAGCCTCCATCAAAAAACGAAAAATTGCCTGGTTACATCGGAACTAAGCAAATTCCGTGCCAACCAGCAATACCAACCCCGCACGTCGTTTAACCAGATCTGACCACGATCCCAACAACGAATCCCTCCCGGGTGCGACATTTTAGCCGCACACAAGAGGGAAACATTGTCCCATTGGGGCATGAACACCCCGATCGGAAGTTACCCGAGCAGGTCTGCTACCGCTTCCCGCTCCGTCACAAGCTCACGTGCTGTGGCCGCAATTTTGGACCGGGCGTATGCGTTGTGCTCAATGCCTTGAACGACCGTTGCCTTCCCGTCGGTGATGGTGACCGGGAAAGAAAAAATGATCCCCTCCGGAATGCCGTACTCACCATTGGACCACAATGCCATTGAGGTGTACTCACCCGCTGGCGTACCCTGCCACCAGCTCCGCATGTGATCAACCGCAGCCGATGCAGCCGATGCAGCGGATGACGCCCCGCGGGCGACAATGATCGCTTTTCCTCGGGTGGACACGGTCTGCATAAAGTCGCCCTGTCCCCAGTCCTCACCAACCTGTTCGAGCACAGAAGAGCCCTTGGCTGATGCATGGTAGAAATCTGGGAACATCGTGTTGGAGTGGTTCCCCCAAATCGCGAGATTCGAAATTTGACCGGCTGTGACGCCCAGCTTGTTTGCGATCTGGGCCTTGGCCCTATTCTCATCCAGGCGAGTCATCGCATGAAACTGACTATTCGGAATATCCGGTGCCGCATGACACGCAATCAGCGCGTTCGTGTTGCACGGATTTCCGACCACCAACACCCTGACCGTCTTCTTGGCATTGTCATTGATGGCTTTGCCTTGCCCCGTAAAAATTGGGCCATTGATTTTAATCAGATCGGCCCGATCCATGTCTTTGCTGCGAGGACGAGATCCCACAAGGAAACATGCATCCGCATCGCGGAATGCCACGTTCGGGTCATCCGATGCCTCAATACCGTGGATCAGGGGGAATGCAGCATCTTGAAGCTCCATCACCACACCCTGTACAGCACCCATAGCGGGAGGAATCTCGAGCAGTTGTAGAATGATCGGCTGATCATCTCCAAAGCAACTGCCTGATGCCAAACGAAACAACAATGCATAGCCAATGTTCCCGGCAGCACCGGTCACCGCAACGCGAATCGGATCCTTCATCTCTTCTCCCTACTTGTAGCCAAACTGGGCTTCATGGAAATCACCGGTATCGATCCACTTCTGGATCACCCGGTCCAACACTTCACTTGTGACTGTTTCAGCACCCCATTTACTGGCGTTGCCTTCCACACTCTCCATCACTTGACCCAAGACGAAAGACGGAATGTTCTCTACCCGTGCCCATGCTTCAGGGTCCCATTCCAGCTTTTTACCTTCACGGTCCATGTAGGCTTCACTGACCTCTCCCCACATGTCGTATTTCTCTTTCATGATTTCCGGGGTGATCACACGCCCCAGGTCTTTCTTTACAGCGGTCCACTCGACTCGCCACTTGGTCATTTCACGACAAAAATCAGGAATATCTTGTAGTTCTGCTTCAGCCTCTGGTGTCCACTCGAACGTGTAGTCGGCCGTCACTTCTGCCAACGGATGCCCATACCCAAGCTGAGAGCCCAAACGCTTCATAAACGACTCGGAAATCGCCAGCATATTCTTGCCCTTGGCGCGCTCTTCAGCAACACCGCGTACAAGGTCCTCTGCGCGACCACCTGTAAACTTGCCCACATCTTCCATACGGACCTTGGCTTCTTCGACCTTGACCTCACCGCCTTCGGTCCAATCTGGTGATGAAGCCTCGGCTTGCTCACCAAACATCGCATGGGCCGGACATTCTGCAGGAGGTACAGCACCGGCCTTCGGTACTGTGCTGTGTGTGGCACTCGTCATACCCGCTGCGGGACATTCTGCAGGGGGCTCAGCACCCGCTGTAACAGCAGCCGCATGCGTGGCATCCGCTCCATTCATCGCGGAGGCAGGACATTCCGCAGGGGGCTCAGCACCCGCTGTAAAACCAGCTGCATGCGAAGTACCCGCTCCATTCATCGAGGAGGCGGGACATTCCGCCGGGGGCGGATCTCCCTTCTTCACGTTGGCGTGGGTACCATCCGCAGGCATACCAGAAGCAGGGCACGCTTCCGCACCTTCCTCGGCCACAGAAGCCTCACTCGCTTCCGGGGCAGACATTTCGGCCGATGCGGCCTCCGCAGCGGCTTCCGCAGCTTGGTAGCCAGGCAGCGCGCCGATGGCGTTCTTGATTTGGTCCGCAGCCGACTCTCCGGCCGAGTAGCTTCCCAACATATCGGCCATCATCTTGCGGCCCTCTGCAATACCGGTTTCGCACAGCTCAAGATCGATGTGTGCCGCCTTCGCAGCCGTCGCGTATTGCTCCACGCGGTCTCTGGTCATGTCTCGCATGAACCCGCCAGGAACGCGACAAATACGCTTCCACGCTGCATCCGTCCACATCCACACAGAGTCCTTTCGTTCTGAGGCCACATCATCCGATGGACGCTCGTTTTGTTCAATCAGGACCTTCAGCACTTCGCCTTTGTCAGAGAGATAGCTGTTCTCCGCGAGATCCTGCTGAATCATGTCGAGCGCAAACTCATTGGTGATGGTCTCAAGACCACGTACCCGTGCCGTTTTTTCGATCCGAGCCTTGGTCCGCCGACGATCGTATCCCTTGGGTACCCGGGTCAAGGCTTGCCTGGCATCCTTCGACCAACTGAGCTTCTTCCCATCAAATGTTTCTTCAACAATCAGCGATCCTGCATCGAGTTCGCCCGCCTTCTCCACGACCTCCCGATCGATCATCTGAAACTCGTCGCCGGCCGTCTTGCAAATCGAACACTGCTTGGGCTGAAAGTCCCTGGCCGCATAGCCACACTCTGGGCAGATAAACGTCTTCCCGAAGGTGTAATCATCGACCTTCTTGGCCATTTCTTCCGCCACGTAGCCCATGGCTTGTGCCGCACCGGGAGGCAATAGATCACCCATGGCCTCATTGATGACACCCGCTGTGATCACAGAATGACCGCGCTCGATGGCCCATCGAATGATTGCCGTGGTGGCAACACCCTTCACAAATCCGGGAACACGGGCCATTTTAGACAAGGCTGCGGGTGTCCACTGAACACTCTCGGCCGCCTGTACATCAACCGGTGGCACAAACTTCTGACTGGTGACCAGTACATTGCAGGGCGCCACCCGGAGGAGGTTCTCTACAGTCGAACCAATATCCATATCATCGGTTGAGTGGACCCCAATCCGGCCCAACACCAAGAGAGCAGGGTTCGTTTTGCGAATGTACTGAAGGATCTTCTCGTACGCCTTCCCATCGAGAAGCACGCTTCGAACCTGAACGCCTTCATCTTCTGCCACTTTGCGGGCAACATCGAGGTGTGCTTGGTAGATCTTGGCCAAACCAGTATCGATGATCTCTTCGTGAAGCTTTTCCTGATCCGCGAACTTGAAGACCTTGGCTGCCTTCTCACTCAACACGCCCACAATGCCATTGAAGAGGGTGTAGTGCAGGTATGGGTCATACACGCCTACAGCCTCAATCCGACGATTAAACTGCTTGGCGACTTTGATCGCCACTTGGAGTCCATGGTAGCTGCGGGGCGAGCCATCAATACACACCAGAATGGCACCCTCTTCTCCAAGGTATGCACCCTCGGCGACGATTAGACTCTCTGGATTCTTAACGATCAGCGTATCGGTCTGACTGCGGCGAATAAAACGTTCCACGGATGAACCGAGCGGGGCCGCATTGCTCTTTGCACCCCAGGCACCGACAACCAGCAGATCTTCTTCCGAATCGCCCATGTGCGTCAACAACGCTTCATGAACGGAACCATCCAGTCGCTGCGAACTAAAGTCAACACCGACATCATCTGCGTCGTCGGCCAACCAACCCGTGCGCACTTTGGCCGGCTCGGTCACCTCAGCGTTGGACTCTGGGCGAACATCATCCGGCAACATCGCTGCCAGCTTCTCAAGACGGGAAGCCCCCGAAGATGCCTCTTTAACGTGCACCGCTGTAAGCGTAGAACCCAGGCCGACGGCCCACTCTAAGCCAGTCGTTGCGGCACCTTTCGCCAAGTCTGAACCATCAAGCGCAACATGGATATTCGTATACATCGAACCCTCCCCAAACGTACATGACCCCCGCAAGTAGCGGAGGTCATCTATCTAACGGATCCGAGCTCATTTCGCCCGACGGGATTGCTATTCCGTTGGAGCAGCCTCATTCGTTTCGACTGTCTCTTCGTCTGAACCCTCACTCGGGGCCACAAACTCCGGTTGTTCCGCCAGCGCCTTCTTGAGGTCCCAAGACGCCTGCGTGCCGTTCAGGGCAATCAGAGAGTCTACGTAATAAGACACGGCCCACAAGTCTTTTTCGTCCAAGGTTCCTTGCCACGCCGCCATCGCGGTCCCGTTTACGCCCGCACCGACAATGCGGTAGACGGCGTTCACTCGGCTCCAACTGCCTACATCCTCACCTGGATCAGGTCGGCCTGATCGGATTGGATTGAGCGTATAGTCCGGTGGCAAATTGGTCTGCGTAATACCATTGACCTCGTACTCCGTGGTCTGAACTGCTGCATGATATCCATCGTCACGGAATTCTGGCTTCTTCCCGGCTTTGGTGAAGGCCCCGTGAATGTACTCTCTGGTTTCAAAGGCCGGGTGACAAGACTGACAGTTTGCAACACCGTGGTAAATGTACCGACCATCTTCGACACCTTGCGCTGCATTCCCTGCATACGGGTCTTCCGACAGCTCAATCGGTTCACCGACTTCATTTTCGGGATCGCGCCACCCTTCGTCGTCCGGAGAGAAGGTTTTGATGTAGTTGACGATGTCGTACATGGCATCGTCTTGAATGTCCCACGGCAGCATGGCTGTTCCGTGGAGTCCACCACGAATCAAGTCATACAACATCTTGTCAGATGGAAGATCTCCACCCACCATGCGGATGAACTTGTACTTCGCCAAACGGAGATCACGGGGCGCAGGGCGCAGACCGGGAGAAGCCGGTCCGCGACCATCTCCTTCCAAACCATGACACGCATAGCACTGTCGGACATACATCTGCCGACCATTGTTCAGCGTTGCAGCCGATATGTTTTGACCACCCAACTGCTGGGCGACCATTGGCTCCTCAAAGGCAACCGGGTCCTTACAGCCTGAGGCAAAAAGGATGGTGGCGAGAAGGACTGGGGCAAAGCGTCCAATCATGATGACCTCGAAATCAAAACACGTAAGCAAGAAAGAAAATGATCAACCAGACCGCACCGACAAAATGCCAAAACACCGCGGAGAGGTGAGCACGAGAATCCCGAATGACTGGAGACGAAGCACGCGGTGCCGCGACATACATCCATCCGAGAATGCCTAAACCAGCCACAACATGCAGAGCATGAAAAGCCGTCAGGAAGTAAAACATTGAACCGTACGGTCCCACAGCCAGAGTCAAACCCGCATCCCACAGATCGATCCAGACCGAAGCTTGAAGACCCAGAAACAAGGCACCCAACACCATGGCGACCATGGAGAAACGTTGAAATGCGGCAACATCACCCTGACGAAGACGCCGGCGGCCGGCCTCGAGCGCCACAGCACTCCCAGCCAACATCAGCGTAATCCCCGTGGGAATCAGCAAAGGCATCTCTGGTACACCGGGTGGTGGCCAGGACACCGATCGAATCCGCAGCAACCCATAAGAGTAAAACAAACCACCAAACATCATCGTAAACGACACCAAGGCGAGCACCATGCCCACGCTGTTTGTCGTGTGTGCTGCCCGCCCCAGATGGAGCGATGTCGCACGTCGATTGGAAATACTGGTAGTCATGGTCTCTACTTCTGAACGCCTATGGTTTATTTGCTGGTCTCTGCTGCGGCTTCGGCACCTGGATCGGTGGCTTCATCCGCATCGTCTTCCTGTTCTGGAGCCGGAGCTTCCGGGGAGTCCAAACTCTCCCATTGGCCCTGCCAATCCTTACCAAGCTTCTCGATACACTCTGGGTTCGAGTACTCGTGAGGACCACACGTCACGGTGGGAATCACCTTGAAGTTGTAGACCGGACTTGGATTGGGAATACTCCACTCCAAGGTACCGACTTGCCAAGGGTTTTGCTCGCACTTCTCGTTCTTTCCGAAGATGCTCTTGAACCAGTTGATAACGAAGAAAATCTGGCCAAACGCGAGGAAGAAGGCGAAGTAGCTTGTAAGCTGATTAATCCCGATCATGTGTTCTGTGAACGCATATTGGTACGGATCATACAAGCGACGTGGCTGACCCGCGTACCCGCTAATCATCTGACCGATGAACACACCGTTCAGGCCGATAAACGAGAACCAGAAGTGAGCCTTACCCAAGCGTTGGTCCATCATGGTGCCAAACATCTTGGGGAACCAGAAGTAGATGGCGCCGAAGGTACCAAGGAACGCCGCTGATGCCATGGTGAGGTGGAAGTGACCCACAACAAACATGGTTGCATGCAAATACAGATCCGTCGAAATCGTCGCCAATGGAAGGCCGGTCAGACCACCCGATCCGAAGACAAAAATCGTGCCAAGAGCGAAAAGCATCGGCACAGTCTTCCGCATGGACCCATGATAAATCGTGTGCAGCCAGTTGAGGAACAACAGCTCAGCAGGAACACTGATGATCAGGGTGAGCATCATGAAGCTCTTACCGAGCAGCGGTGCCATTCCGGTGGTGTACATGTGGTGCCCGTACACAACGGCCGACATGATGCTGACCGCCGCCATGGCCCACACAGAACCCTTGTACCAGTACGCAGGCTTCCGACTGAAGAAGCTGACGAAGTCGCCAATAAAGCCCCAAGCTGGAAGAATGAGGATGTACACTTCGGGGTGGCCGAAAATCCAGAACAGATGCTGGAAAAGAATGGGATCGCCAGCACCTTCTCCCGCGAGCGCTCCCGCCACGTAGAAACTTGTGCCAAACCACCGGTCCAACAGCAGTAAGATTCCACCGGACGCGAGAACGGGTACGAATAAGACGTTGAGGATTGCGGTCAGGAACTGACCCCACACCGTCAATGGCAACCGATCCCAAGTCATGCCTGGAGCCCGCAGTCGAATGACCGTGGTGACGTAGTTCACACCACCCATAATGGTGGCACTACCCGTGGTGAAAATGGCCAGAACAAACAAGCTCTGCCCCCAACCCGGTGTTCCAGCATTTCCAGACAACGGTGGGTAGGTTGTCCAACCCGCAGCCGCTGTACCGTAGGGAACCATGAAGCTTCCCAACACCATCAACCCCGACAGAAACCACGTCCAAAACGACGCCGCATTCAAGGCCGGAAAGGCCATGTCGCGGGCACCGATCATCAATGGAATGGTCAGGTTCCCAAAGGCACCGATCATCATGGGCGTGATGGCCCAGAAAATCATGATGAGCCCATGGCTGGTGAACAAGCTGGTGTAGTGACCCGGTGTGATCACACCGCCGGAGTCAGAGAAAAATATCTGACCCAGAACCGGTACCGGTTGGCCTGGGTATGCCCATTGCCAGCGAATAAACATCGCCTGAAGGCCGCCCAGCAACAGGAAGATCAACCCACCCCAGAGGAACTGCTTCGCAATTACTTTATGGTCAATCGACCACAGGTACTTGTTGAAAAAGCTGGTTGGTGGATGGTGAATCGGTTGTAGATTCTGATATGCGTCGGAGGTTGCAGACATGATTTACTGCTCCTTCTTCCAAGGCCAGCCCCAGTGCGCATCCGCATCATCGGGGTTGTAGGCCAGTGCGGACTGGTGAGACATTTCAGTCAGCCAAGCATCGTATGCTTCCTGACTCAAGACGGTGAGCTTGCCCTTCATCTTGTAATGAAAAGAGCCACAGTGTTCAGCGCACGCAATATCGAACTCGCCAAGTTCTACAGCCTGGAACCACAAGGGAGAGACTGTGCCAGGAACTGCATCCGCCTTCACCCGCATGTTGGGGAAGTTGAGTGCATGGATGACATCTGAACTGGTGAGTTGAATAAGGATAGGCTTATCCACCGGAATGCGGATGTCGTTGAGCGTGATCGCATCATCTTGCGTATTCCACTCTCCATCGGGACCGGCATACCGTGCATCCCATGCCCACTGATGAGCATTGACCTGAATTCGAACGGTATCCGGGTTCTCTTCTACATCTGAGAAGTTCCAGAACACTTCATCCAAGTCGATCATCGCGTTGACGTACAAGTTTCCGTCGACGATGAGAAAGATGACCGTTGATACCGAAAGCGCGAAGGCTATCTGCTTGCCTGCATCTCCGTGATCGTACTCAGCCGGATGGTTTTCATCATGCTTAAAGATGGCAACAGCCATCCAAATAACCATGATGACGAACAGAATTACCAAAAACACCATGGTGATGTTGATCAACCATGTGATTCGATGACCGTCCAAAGAGACGTCCCGAGGCATGTCGAAGCCACTTTCCTTGGCAACTTCTGCAAAACCGTCGAGCGGCAAGCAGAACAAGAAAAGAGCGACACCCAACCGGGTCCAATACTGTTGCAGACGCTTGATAAGGCCCATGACGACTACTCAGTGACACCGTTGTTTTCGGAGGCCGCACGACGCAGAACCGGAACAACGGTGATGAAGATGACAAAAGGAAGCGCGATCATCGCGCCAAGAAGCATGACTCCCGCATTGCCTGCGTCCTCACGGACCGCACAATACGGACAAGCCCATACAGTAGATGGAAGCCCCACTACGGCCAGACAAGCTAGCCCAACGAGGCGTTGACTCAGTGCACTGTTCATCACAGTTGCGTCCAAGCGAGTCGCCATGAAGCCTCCGCCACCAATACCAGGGCGTAAAAGAAAGGGATCGACATTCCAATCGCCACGCCGTTGCGAATGTACGCAGTGTCATGGTTGAGGTGCATGAAGAACCACCCGACCATGGCGGCCTTTACAATCGCCAAGCCGACCAGCGCCGAAATCAACAGTGGTACTGAGATTCCAGGGATGAAAACAACACCCACTTCTAGGACTGTCAAAAGGAAGAGCAAGAAGAAAATCGTCCAGTACTCTTTACGGTTGATGTGCACATGGCTGGTATCTGTGGCCATTGCGTCTCCCTACGCTGGAATCAAGTAGATGAAAGTAAAAACGAGAATCCAAATCAAGTCGACAAAGTGCCAAAACAACCCACACATCTCGATGTGATTGTAGTTGCCGCCATCGTACTTACCCATGGCTGTACGAAACGTCATGATGTACAGATAGATGGTACCGGTCAATACGTGAAGACCGTGAAACGCCGTGATGAGGTAGAAGGTCGACGCTCGATGCGAGTTGCCGAAAATCAGGCCGTCCGCGATCAAGCCTTCATGGTGGAAAATGAATGCAAAGGTACCAAAGTACTCCTGAGCCTGACCGCACAGGAACAACGTCCCGCCGATCGCCGTGGCCAACAGCCACCGAGTCGCCGCTTTGCGGTTGTTTTCAACGCAGGACGCGTACGCCATAACCATGGTGACCGAAGAACAGATCAACAGGAACGTGAGGCCCGCTGTGAAGTTGATTCCGAACTCGACGGGCTCGCCAGGCATGACCCACTGTTCGGCTCCGCCACGCAAAATTCCGTACGCCAGCAGAAAACCGGCAAAGGTCAATGCATCCGAAAGAAGAAATACCCACATGCCGATTTTACCCAGCGACGCCCGGCCCGTATGGGGATCTTCAGGCCACTGATCAAATGGCAACTCATCATGGTGGTCGTCAGCCGCGTGCGCGCCCATAGGAAGGTCTCCCAATGTTCACCCATTGATTGGGTGCCGTTTTCTACCACATCGCGTCCATTTTCGCAAGCCGAGCACTCATATCGGTGAACCCGAAAAAACCATATATATCAGCCACTTATGAGTCAACCGCTCTCAATGTGAACAATAGTTTATTTATCGATATCCAGCAAAAATTAGCCACCGACCAGGGCTTTGCGAGAAACGAGACCTCAAAACTCACATCCACTTTGCCCACGTAGGTACCGGGGGATAACGAACGACCATGCGTCCTTACGAAAACGATCCCATTATCGTGCGTCTCTTTGGTTCCGGAAAATTCTGGCTGGTCACGATCACATTTATATTTGGGATATCGATCCTGCGTGCATTGACGACCACACTGCCCGACCCTCCCGCGGTCTACGGTACCGTTCCCGAGTTCGAACTCACCGACCAATCCGGAGATTCTTTTGGCTCAGAAAAACTGAGTGGAAAGATCTGGGTCGCCAACTTTATCTTCACGAGATGTACAACGGTCTGCCCCATCTTTTCCGGAAAGATGTCAGAGCTTCAGAAGCGTACAAACAAAGCCTCGCGCGGACTGCAGCTCGTTTCATTTTCGGTCGACCCCGACTACGACACGCCCGAGGTACTGAAAGAGTACAGCAAACGGTTCAGCGCCAACCCGTGGTACTGGCACTTTCTCACAGGGCCAACCGAGCAGGTTCGCAGCGTAGTGGTTGACGGTATGAAAACCTTTATGGGTGATGCCGCAGAAGTCGATGCCCCTGACGCCCTGATGCACGGGTCACACTTTGTCCTGATCGATCCCACCATGAATATTCGTGGCTACTACCAAGTAGAAGATGAAGAAACCGTTGAACGATTGCTGACGGACATCCAAATGGTGATCACCGAAGGCTTCTAAAAAAAACGCCGACCCAACCGGTCGGCGTTTTTTTTAACTGTGGCTCGACTTATTTGGCGATGGCCACAACCTCGGCTTCTGCGACTGAACCTGGGCGCCAACTTTGGCTCGCAACCAGCAAGTTCGCAGCCGCGATCCGGAGAAGGTTGTCGGTTGTCGAACCGATGTCTTCCGAGCCACCGTCGAGACCCACACGGCCCAGAGCCAAGGCCCAGGGCTTGGACTCAATCATGTAATCCCGAAGCATCGCATTGGTTTCACCATTCAACAACTGTGTCGTGACTTCAATGCCAGCCTTCGAAACCAACTTAGCGGCAACCTCGAGGTGCTTCACAAGGAGTTGGCCTTCGGCTGTATTTACGTCCGTCACCGTAAGAATCTCAATCGATTTATTGGTCTTGGCTGCAAGCGCAATCGCACCCTTGAGTGCACCGTAACTGTGTGCCGAACCATCCAAGGCCACAGCGATGTGACCTGGAGAACCAAAACCGTCCGTCTCGGTGTTTCGAACAATCAACGTGTCAACTTCGGTGCGGCGAAGAATACGCTCACAAACCGAGCCCACCTGACTGTCACGGACGGCCCCTTGACCGAGTGCACCCATAATCAGCAGGTCGTAGTCATCTTCCCGAATGTCTCCCACAAGGGCTTCGAAGTTTCGACCATCAAAGTGCTTGCGCTCGAAGTTGAGCCCCTTTTCTTCGGAAAGAACACCCATCTGATCGAGGTAACTGTCCGAGATGAGGTGCAGACCCCGAGCGATCAGAGCATCATGAATCTTCCGCTGCTTCTCAAGTTCCGTCTCTTCCTTGTATTCATCTGGAAGCGTGAACTCCATTTGCTTGAAGCGAACGTCGTGAAGCTTGGCGGCGTAAACATGGCTGCCGACAAGGCGGGCGGCGAATGCTTCCCCAAGTTCGACGCCCAATTTCATGGCTGCGTTGGAATGGTCTGAGTTATCGAGAGGCACGTGAATACTGTTGTACATCGGGGGTCTCCTTAATGTGCCTCTTTCGTATCGCATGCTGAAACCTCGGTCAACGCATGACAACATCGGAAATTCAGGTTGCATAGAAAGCCGGACCATGTCACCTCTCGTTGATGCAGTCGATACCAGCACTTCCCGCCGATCCGGGTCTTCGAGCCATGGTTCTTTTTGCCTGCTTTGGGATCACTTGCCTCTTCGCTGGAACACTCCATGGAGCCATCCGGAGGGATCGAAGTCAACTTCGCGCACTCGGCGGACCACTCCTGTTGTTGATGGTCACACTTGCGCTCGGTAAACAGGCACAGGAATTCCATGTATTTATTATGGCGACCATCACCGTTGTGATCGCCTGGACGACTCAACACCGCAATGGTTTCGGGCGATGGGCCTCCATTGGAGCCACAATTGGTATCGGCGGAGCCGTTTGCTGCGCGCTTCTACTGTTTTAGGGGCGCGCTCTTCGCGCCAAAAGCCACCCGAAAAAGCATGATTGAAGCCATCAGGGCAACCATGGCAAAAAACCAGTTGTAGGGAATCGTCGGTTCCCCAGCACCCATCAGTTTGCCTTGTTTCATCAGCAACGTTGCAGCCTTGATCGCCGGGAACACAGACAACACTTGCGTGAATCGACGATATCGCTTCCACACCAAGACTGGACAAATCGCCACCAGGGCTGCGCCAATCACGAAGAAAGCCCACCACGGCACACCATAAAAGTCATGCTGCCGATCCGGTGTGATCTGACTTGCAGCCCCGACAAAGTACACGACACCGTAGGCCACGTAGGCCATGGCGGCGACTTTCCAAGGGTCCTGGGTCACCACACAGCCCTATTTCGCAACGGCGGGAGTAGAAGACTCTTCATCGTGATCATCGTGATCATGATTGCCGAGCTCGGCAATCCAAACCACCATGCCCACCAGCGCGAAGAAGAGCAACACGCACACGCTCACCACGACAGTGGCGTAGCCAATGGCCGGAGTGTAGGCCGTCAATGATGTATCTTCCAGGACCTCATACACGTGCCAGTGTTGGCGTAGGGATGAGCGAACAAAGCCCATCAAGGCCATCAACCACGTGAATGAAACAGCCAAGAAAATCAAGGTGTACTGAGAACGAGGACTGACCTCACCCCAGCGAATGCGACCCACTTCTTTGGCGCCCTTGAAAAGTTTCACATCGATGATCATCACCAGCACCATCACCACCAGTACGGTGAGTACCTGATACGGCGACATCGCCACACGCTTGGTCGACTCCAGCCAGAGTTCCGGAATGTATCCACCCACTCCGATAAAGATCACAATGCCAGCACCGATACCAAACAGCGCCGCTTGAACCATTTTTCCGGTCTTGGCCCAAGGCACCGTGGCTTCCAAGTTTCCACGCCGGTACAAAATGAAGCTCAAAAACGTAGTGAGAATCATCAAGTTGACCGCTGTATTCTTGGCACTCATGACACCAAGGAGCCCAAAGATCGGATGATTCGTGCCCCCGATCGCAGTCACCTCAGCAGAGGTCATGTAGACTTGAAGTGATTTGGGCGTCGCCCAAACCAACACACAAACCGTGATCACAGCCAGCAGCCACTTGATCCATCCAGAGTAGCGTTCAGCACCCTCGATTCGGTCCATTCCCAACCACAAGTAATAGTTGGCACCAAGAAACAGCCCACCGATCAACACAGCCTGCATCACGAATAGCCAGGAAAGAATCCCACCCATCATATAAATGCCCAACTGCTGGTTGAACATGTAGATTTCGTAGCCCAAGTAGTAGCCAGCAAACGGCAGGACAAGCAACGCCAAAATGGCGATGAAGTTGCCCATGTACCCCATCCAGTCATAGTGCGCGCGCTGTTCGGGAGTCTTGGCAGAAAGCCACTTGTATGCCGCGTACGCGCCCGCGACCGAACCACCCATACAGATGTTTGCAATCAAGCGGTGGATATTGATCGGGTGCAACAGGAAGTTGAAGAAGGCCGCAGTTCTATCGACCACAGCACCATCGGCTTCGACCCCTGCTGGCGCCATCATGAACGTCGTCCATGCATTGGCCACCAACATCAGGGTGACACCAAAGACGTTCAGCATGACGCCCAAGAAAAGGTGCCACTTGCGGCTGATCTTGCCCCAGCCGTAGTAGTACAAATAAAGACTGAACGATTCACCAAAAAACATGGTGGCGTACAAGTACATGGTGGGCCCAAAAACCTCGACCATATAGCCCATCAGCTGGGGATAAAAGCCCATCAAACAAAACGTCAGTATCGCGCCCAAAATAGACGTGATTGAAAACGCCGTTGTCATCAGACGCGCAAACTCGTGCGCAACATCATCGTATTGTTTGGCCACCTTCGGATCTTTACTGGTGTGCCCGAGAAACTCGAGCAGAAGCACCATCATGGGTACGGCCAATACAAATGCTGCGAACAGCAAGTGTAGTTGAGCGAGGACCCAAACGATCACCCGGGAGTTTAGGAACCCGAAGGTACTGTCTTCCGTAAAAAGTTCGCGGTACTGCACGTCACCCCCGTAGGGATCGGCTGCAAAAGCAACCCCACCGAGCAACACACCGACAACAACAATACTGAACATCCCAACACCGGGGAGCCAGCGAACCACATTCGAACGCAGCGTAGCTTTCTGCATCACAACCTCGAGAACTGATGCGCACGTAACGAAACTGGCGCCTCGTTTCAACATGAGGAGTACTGAAGACCCTCCAGACAAAAATCTGAATAAAAACCCAAAATGAATAGTTGCCGTGGGCAAATGCCCACAATCAATGAATCTACCGTATTGGTTCGATTTGCGATGGCTCCGCTTGGGGTTATTCCGCATGCGTGATCCTATATGGAAAGCAGAGACCCGGTTTCAGTACATGAAAAACATCCTGAATATCTTTTTCTTCACCTTCGCTGTGTCGGCAATTTACACCGGCATTGCGCAGATCTTGCCGCAATTGGAAGGAAAACCGCCGCCAAAGGTTGAATTTGGTGCCAACACTTCTCCGGAAGATCTCGCTGTCGCAGGCGCAGATATTTTTGAGACCAACTGCACCCAGTGCCACTCGATGAGTGAGCCGGGTCGATGCCCCCCACTTGGGAACATCGGCGCGCTCGCGCACGATCGCGCGCGCGAAATTGGTGGTGGCATCACAGACATCGACTACCTTGTCGCGGCGTTGTGCAAGCCTGGTGACTATTTAGTAGAAGGCTACGGCAACATCATGCCCGCGCAGCAACGGTCCATGAAACCTGGTCAACTCCAGGCCATGGTTGCCTACCTGCAAACGCTCGGTGGTGACGCGACTCTTAAAGGAACCGACACAG
>Ga0315320_10001824_pt1 | contig 17727 bp, 17 predicted proteins | sample M140m21515metaG_FD_203458 | JGI IMG/M metagenome (GOLD analysis project Ga0315320, IMG submission 203458) | Ammonia-oxidizing marine archaeal communities from Monterey Bay, California, United States - M1 40m 21515 | ecosystem: Environmental > Aquatic > Marine > Coastal | place: USA: California... | reverse complement strand
ACTGATTGGACCAAAACCTCCAGAGAGTTTAAAGCAATTAATGGAAGGTCTAATGCAAAACACAACCCTTTTGCTGCAGCAACTCCAATACGCAAGCCGGTATAAGATCCGGGGCCTTTACTTACTGCTATTGCGTTCAGTTTCTCAGGCTTTAACTCTGCCTCGTCTAAAACCTCAGAAATAAAAAGGTGAAGTTTTTCACTATGACTAAATGAGTCGCTTAACAAAACTCGAGAAGCCTTGAGTTCTCCCTCAAAAGATAGTGCTACGGAGCATTGTTTGGTAGAAGTTTCAAGATGAAGAATGTAAGCCATATGATATACTTGTCTGGAAGCCTTAAGACTGATTTGACTAGTTTACACTAACAAAACAATAAATCTTAAAAGCCATCGGCAAATATAAACAACTGTTCTTTAAAGCTTGTTTAATTTTTTAAAGGTAGACCGAAATAAAATTCCAAGACTTTCAGCTTGAAGATATAATCAAATTTAGCACGGATAATATCAGAGGATGCAATTTGATAACGTTGTCTTACTTGAACAAAATCAAACGAATTCAATACACCTGCATCAAAGCGCTGTTTGGCAATGTCAAAAGCTTGTTTTCGAGCAATTAATGTTTTTTCAGAAGCATCGTAAAACTTATACGCTCCCTTCGCATTGTTGTAAGCTTGATTTATGGTGTTTTCTAAATCCAACTTCGTCTGTTCAAGTTGGTTTTCAAGGCGCTTTAAATTAAGCTTTCTTCTCTTAATATTATTTTTAGCTGAGAGTCCATTAAAAATTGGAATATTTAAGGAAAGTCCGTAGCTCTGTCCATCATTTTGACCAAACTGGGTGCCAAAAGAAAGAGGACCTGCGATTTCTCTTTCAGGAAATTGACTAACAACAACAGCTCCATTGTTTTGCACAACCCCTATAGGTGTTTGCAACAAATTACCTGTTTCAATAAATCTGTCAGAATATGAAATACGTGTATTGTAATTGTAAAAAGCTGATAAAGTAGGCATCAATGCACCCTTAGCTAAATCAATATCTTTTTCAGCAATTTCTAAATTTGTTATTCCCAGTTTGATATCATTTCTCTGAGTTAATGCTTTTTCAAAAATATCCTTTGGCGTTTCAGTTAAAATTTCTGAGAAAGGAATGTCAAAATCTTCTTTGGCAATATCAAAATTTTCATAGTCTGTTATTAAAAGTAATTGTGCTAAGCTAATACGCGAAAGACGATATGCATTTTCGGCTTGAACAACAGCCTGCTCTTGGGTAGCAACATTAGCTTCAATTTCATATATTTCAACAGGTGTTAAAATTCCAGACTCAATACTTAACTGAGTTCGTTCTAATTCTTGTTTTGCCAGTTCAAGCTGGAATCGTTGAACTTGCTCTAACTCCCGATTGAACATTACTTGAAGATAGGCATTCGCTACAAAAAGACTAACATCATCTTTCATGTCGTCCAATTGGTACTGGCGTGCTAACAAATTTAAGTTCGCACGTGATAGTTGATTTACATTTTGACGTCCATTAAAAAGCGTTACCCCAATATTACCCCCAAAAGAAGAAAACTGAGTGGTAAGGTTTTCTATCAAACCATTCGTAATATTTTGACTTAATCCATTATTCCAAATATGCTGAGATTGAGCATTTACTCTAGGTAAAAAACTTCCCCTTGCATCATCTTTATCAATCTCTGCCGATTCTAACTCAAGTTCAGATTGTTTGATGCTGATGTTTTTTTCTAGGGCTAAAAGAACACATTCTTCTAAGGTATACTCTTTCATTTGACCTGAAACAGTAAAGACGAAAAGGAACAGGGCAGTTGGTAAAACTAGTTTAATAATTTTCATCTATTTAAGATTTTGTAATAACTTGTAATTCAGTAATTAATTTATGTTGTACGACGTTTGTGATTAACTTATCAACGTCTATTTTAGGCTTAGGTACACTCATATTGAATTTTTCAATATTCATTTTACGGTATTTAAAAATAACTGGCCTAATTATTCTGCTCTTCAGACTCGTCATCACCCTTTTTTACTGGCTCAGTCTTATTCCAGACCTTTATTTGGTCTTCCATTGAAATACCCGATATCAATTCAACATTGACCCCATCAGAGAGTCCAATTTCAACATCACGTCTTTCAAATTCTTGCTCTCCAACTACTACCTCTACATAAGGTTTTTCTGTTTCACGATCAAACTGCAACAACGATTCTGAAATGGCCATGATACTATCTTTTTTCTCAAGAACCAATGAGGCATTAGCACTATAGCCTGCCCGGATAAAGACAGAATCATTTAGAAATAAATCGGCCTCAATAATAAATTGAACAGCACCTTGCTCTTCATTTCCTTTTGGTGCAATAAATTTAAGTCTAGCCTCTAGAGACTGATCTTCAATAGCGCCCAAATTGACTTCTAAAGGCATTCCTACGATTAACTTACCCACCTCGGCTTCATCTACTTTTCCCTCAAAAATCATCTTTTTCATATCCGCTATTGTCGCTATAGTAGTCCCTGCATTAAAACTGTTACTTGCAATGACTTGAAACCCTTCCTCTACAGGAATCTCTAATATGGTTCCAGGAACTGTTGCTCGGATATTGGTATTGGCAGAGGCTGCACCTCCAGCAGAACCAGAACGAATTATTTCTAAATCTGAGGCTGCATTATTTACACTTTGTTTTGCCTGATCGTACTGTAGTTCAACATTTTGAAACTGTTGTTTTGAAACAATTCCCTTTTCAAAAAGATCTTTATTTCGATCAAACTCAATCTTAGCATTATTTAAAACAATTTTTGAATTTTGAAGTCTTCCTCGAGCACTATTCAAATTTTGTTCATTAGGGACAACCTTAATTTTAGCAAGTAAGTCTCCAGTTTCAACTAGATCTCCTTCTTCTACAAAAAGTCCCTCGATAATCCCTTGAATCTGCGGTTTAATTTCTACTTCATCTTCAGGTATAACCTTACCTGTAACTACCGTTTTCTTTTCAATATTGGTAATTATTGCAGTTTGAGTTTCAAACTCAATAACCGATTTGTTATTCGTTTTGATAAAATAAGCCGATGCAAATAATGCGCCTAAAACGACTGCTGCAATTCCGATGTATTTTAAAATCTTCATAGTGTGTGGGTTGTGTGTTTTATTATTCTTCTCTTAATGCGTCTATGGGTTTGATACTTACCGCTCTTTGGGCTGGGATAAGCCCTATAAGTGTTCCTAAGAACACCATGATAAATAAAGCTCCAAGGATAAAGGGTATGGGTACTGTTGGATTCGTGTAAGGGAAATCTGTAAGGTCTAAAGTTGCTGCATTTATTCCAGCAAGGACTAAAGCACCCAATATAATTCCAAGAATCCCAGCAATAAGTGTCAAAAAAACTGACTCTACAATAATTTGATTGCGAACTTCAGAAGGTGTTGCTCCCAAGGCCCGGCGCACTCCTAATTCTTTGGTACGTTCTTTAACAGAAATCAATAAAATATTACCAATTCCAATAACTCCAGCTATTATAGTAGCTATTCCAACAATTAAAGACAATAGTGTCATCCCCTTTGAAAAGCCAACAATTTTATTGAAAACTTCTCCTAAGTTAAATCCTCCAAATGCACGTTCATCATCAGGTGAAACACGATGGATTCGTTTTAATACCGTTTTAATATCCTTTTCTGCTACGACAACGTCAGCGTCATCATAAGCCGCAATGGTAAACCACTGTACTGAGTCTCCCGAATTATAAATCTGTTTATAAGTCTCGAAAGGTATATAAATGTCTCCATCACTCTCAAAGCCACCACCTGGAATAAACTTATGGACTCCAATAACCTGAAAATAAATATTATCAATTTTAATATACTGCCCGATAGGATTTTCATTTTTCTCAAATAACTCAGCTTGAGTACGCTCACCTATCACACAAACTTTTCTCTTATTTTTGATGTCTTCCTCATTTATAAAGCGTCCTCCGTCATATATTTTCTTAGTGGCAATTTTAGTGTATTCAGGAAAGTCACCATACACATTATAATTACTTGACTTACTTTTGTGGACAACAAGTGGAACAGCACCACCAAAAACACCTCTTACATTTCTTGGTGCTATAAACTCAATTTCAGGAACTCTTTTTTTTAGGTATTCTATATCCGAAAGCTTTAACTCTATACTCCTTCCTATTTTGAATCCATCATAAGGTATACTGGTTCGTTGCGCCCAGACAAACATTGAATTCATAGCTATGTTTTCAAATTGTCTTTCAAAACCGTTATCTAAGCCTTTTGCTGCCCCCGATAAAGCGATGTATATAAAAATTCCCCACAAAACACCAATAACCGTAATTACGGTTCTGGTTTTGTTTTTGGAAATTGAACCAAAAATTTCTTGCCAAGTATCGCGGTCAAAAAGTACTTTTAAACTATTCATCTCTCAGGGCTACTATAGGTTTAATTCTGGAGGCTCTTTTGGCTGGAATGTATCCTGCAATTGCTCCAAAAATGATCAAAACAATAGTTGCAGAAAAAGCTGTTCCAAAATCGATGAAAGGGTTCTTAATGAAATAATCTTCTAATCTTAAACCCACATTTTTTAGAACTACAATTCCTAAAAATAATCCAAAATAACCTGAAAGTGTAGTGATAAAGACCGACTCCTGTAAAATCATCTCAATCACAGAACGAGGTGTGGCTCCCAAAGCTTTACGAATTCCTAACTCTTTAGTCCTTTCTTTAACAACAAATACCATGATATTAGATATTCCTATGATCCCTGCAATCAAAGTACCCAATCCTACAAAACTCACAATAAGTTGAAGAACGACTGCAAATTGCTGAGTTTGTTTAAGATTATCAGTTTGATTCCTGAAAAAAATTCCGTTGGGATCACTAGGATCTATTGACTTTTTATCTTTAAAATATTTTTTAAGTGAACTTTCAAAAGCCATTGCACCAGGGTGACCTAACTCCTTTGGGAAAGTAACAATAATTTCTCCAACTTTATCATTACTTTTTTCAATCAATTGACGGGTCGTATAGGGAATGTATATAAAACGCTCCTCATTGTCTCCTCCATCATCTTGGAAAACCCCAATGACTTTAAAAACAGTTGACCCTATGTCAATATACTTTCCTATGGGGTCTTCAGTTTTAAAAAGATCTTTAGCTACCAAACGACCAATAACGGCATGCTTAGTTTTACTTTTCAGGTCTGTTTGATTAATATAGCGACCTTTCATCAAAATTGTTTTTTCAATAAATTGATAACCAGGAGCAACCGCACGAGTAGTATAGCTATTACTTTGACTCTTATAGCGTGTCAGTGCACTTCTGGTGATCCTTGGAGTAACATGCTCTGTAAACATGGGGAAATTCAGCTTAATATCCTCCAGATCTTCATTTTCAAAATCAATTCTTCTGTTTGCTTTAAACCCTTTGTAAGGGAGCGATGTTTTGCCCGGAAAGATATAAATAGCATTGCTTGCGTCATCTAAAAAAAACTCTTGAAAAGTGTTTTTCAATCCATTGCCCAAGCCGAAAAGAATTATAAATATAAAAATACCTAAGGCCACAGTAAACCCTGATAAAAACGTTCTAAGCTTATTTTTACCAATCGTTTCAAATATTTCTCTCCAACGATCTTTATTGAACATTTTCTGAGGCTAAAACTTGATCTACTTTTTCATCTTTGATGATTATTCCGTCCTTAAGTTGTACTACACGTTTACACATTTGTGCAATATCTGGCTCGTGTGTGACTACAAGTATTGTTTTACCTTCATCGTTAATCTTTTGTATTAAATCCATGACTTCATAGGAAGTTTTGGTATCTAACGCTCCAGTAGGTTCATCTGCAAGCAAAACTTTGGGTCTTGATGCCATTGCTCGTGCAATTGCTACTCGCTGTTTTTGACCTCCTGATAGTTCACTTGGCAAATGGGTAGCCCAATCTTTCAATCCGACACGTTCTAAATAATCCAAGGCAAGGGACTGTCGTTCTTTTCTTTGTATACCCTGATAGTACAATGGTAGTGCAACGTTTTCAAGTGCAGATTTATAATTTATTAAATTGAATGATTGAAATACAAAGCCCAAAAACTTATTTCGGTATTTGGCTGCTTTGGTCTCATTCAAATTTTTAATGGGTACTTCATCTAGTATATATTCTCCTTCATCAGCCCCGTCTAACATTCCCAAAATATTAAGTAATGTAGATTTTCCAGATCCAGAGGAGCCCATTATAGCGACTAGTTCGCCTTCCTCAACTTCGAAATTAATCCCTTTTAAAACGTGCAAAGAAGAGGAGCCCATCTTATATGATTTGTGAAGGTTTTTTATTTGAATCATTTGAAAAATGGCTTAAAAGTTGAACAAAATTACAATTTTTAAATTGTTCTCTCTCCACTTAGACTTTAAGATTTAAATTTTGTTACATCAAAAAGTAATTATTTTTTTAAAATCCGAAAAACTTTCCAACCTACAAGTCCAACGAGTATATAAGGAATTGCCATTAGATAGATAATTCCATTATTGATACCCTTCGCAGTAGCTTGCCCCTCCTCGGATTGGAGAACTGCACGGCACATGGAGCATTGGGAATAAGCAAAGTCAATATTCAAAAAAAAGAACCCAAAGAATAGCATTCCAAATATGATTGATTGTCTATACATAGTATGGAGAGATCATAAGATAAACAACTACTCCAGTTACAGCAATATACATCCATATTGGAAAGGTATACCGTGCAATTTTTTTGTGGTCGTAAAACAAATCTGAAATTGCTCTTACATAAGTTATAAGCACTAATGGAATAATTCCGATTGAGAGCAGTATATGACTAATTAAAATAAAGTAGTAGACATACCTAATGGATCCCTGCCCTCCATAAGGAGTAGGATCAGAAGTCATATGATAAGCTACGTACATGACTAGAAAGATTACAGAAAGTGCTATTGCTGTCTTCATTAGCAACTCATGCAACGTAATATTTTTTCTTCGAATTGCTAAATAGGCAAGAAACAACACTACTGCAGTTAATCCATTTATTGCAGCATATATTGGAGGAAGAAAATTTAAGGGTGCAACGTTGGGGATACGAATCATAAATAAAATTGCAACCACAACAGGTATCAAAATTGAAACTGCCCATATCCACACTTTATATTTCTTAACATAATTTACTTTAGTGCTGGTCATTATTTTATTCTTTTAAAAGTTTTTCAATATCCTCCATGAGTAATTCCACTTCTTGAACGGGAACATCTTCTTGATCTATTCCCATATAGTACACTATGGGATTATCAAATCGATCTGTTCTAGAACGGATGTATCCATTTTTATCTATCAATGCAAAATAACCTTGATGTTCAAAACCGCCCTCTACTCTGGGGTTTACTGATGCAAAGATATTAAAACCCTGATTAGCAAGTTCATATACCTTTTTTTTATCACCTGTTAAAAAATGCCAATTTTGTGAGAAGACATCATAACCCTCAGCGTATTCTTTTAATACTGAAGGAGTGTCTTGTTCTGGATCTATGGTAAATGAAGCAATCCCAAAGTCGGTTCTAGAACCAAAACGTGTTTCAATCTGCTTCATGTTTTTGTTCATGATAGGACAAATGCTCGGGCAGGAGGTAAAGAAAAATTCTGCCACATAGACTTTTCCTTTAAAATCTTCATTGGAAATAAATAAGCTGTCTTGGTTTAAAAAAGTAAATTCTGGAACACTTTTGGCCTCCCCATTGAGAGTAATGTACTGTAAGGGCTGTCCTGATTTAGATCTCCCGTCTTGAACAATAGTATCACTGCTGATACGATTGATTATTTTTGGAACAAACAGTATTCCAAAAATAAGGACAACCAAAAAAAGACCCACGTATTTAAACTTATCCATGCTTCTTATTTTTTTCTATCCGTATTGTAAATTTTTAATGCGAGTCGGTATTCTGCTAGAATTACTTTTACATCATCTATCATCTTTTTGTTGATTTGTGCAACGGACCGCGCATCAAATCCGTAAAGGGTTCCTTGATCCTCATCATCATTTCTCCCTCTTAGGCTTCCATCTTTATCGATGATAAAAACAAATGGAGTACTTCCTGCATCATTTAGCTGAAGTGGTGTATTAAGTGAATTAAAGTGGATTTGCATGGTTTCCTTGGAAACAGGCACAAAATTCCATTTTGATAAATCAGTACCCACCCCTTCTTTCAATGCAACTTTAAGCATCTCTACTTCTTTTAAAAATTCTTTGTTGACTAAGAAAACAAATTGAAAGTCCTCAAATTCATAAAAACGCTTATAAATTTTTTCATTCAGATTGAGGGCTTCAGCCTTTTTTTCCTCTAAGCTGCCACCCCAATAACCAAGTATGGTAATTTTATCTTTAAATTGTAAAGTATTTAGAGAATCAATTTTATTTATCTCAATGAGTCCAGAGCTGAGTACGGGGAGTTTTGCAAAATTATTTTTCCCTGAAGCAAAAAAAAGATAAACTAAAAGTGGGAATATGAATAAAATTCCTAAAACAATCTTCTTATTTATATCGCTCTTTTTCATTAAAAAAAGCGGTGTTATACCGCTTGTTTTATTAGTGAGTTGGTTATCAGAAATTCCAGACTACAAAGCCTGAATCCATAACATCAAATATATAATCAGCCTCAATCAAAAGGATGAAAGCTAAGTAAGGTATTAGAATAAGTAAAGGAAGAACAATAGAGTTCTTCAAACCGCTTTTTTCGTCACGGATGTGCATGAAATCCCAAGCAATATAATACGCCTTAACAATTGTTAGGATAATAAAAATCCAATTCAAAATTTTCATTTTCAAGAAAGATCCCATTAAAATTTCAGGTTTTATGATTCCCAATGCAACCTCTATGGTGGTTACGATCGATAAAAAAATTAATACCCCCCAAATTTTTTGTTGATTTGATTTGAACTTTAAAAGTCCTCTAAATATTGCAAGCTTATGTCCTTCTGAAGCCATTTTTTAAATTTTATATGATTATACGAGATAGAAAAAGGTGAATACGAATACCCAAACTAAATCGACAAAGTGCCAATAAAGCCCAACTTTCTCAACCATTTCATAATGTCCTCTTTTCTCATAAGTGCCAAGAATGACATTAAAAAAGATAATAATATTAATTACCACCCCCGACAACACGTGAAATCCGTGGAAACCTGTAATAAAGAAAAAGAAATCAGCAAATAGACGGTTTCCATATTCGTTATGAATAAGGTTTGCTCCTTCAACTACACCAACTGCTTCGTTTAGTTTCCCTTTTGACTCTGCTCTTGAGAGAACTGTTTTTTGCCCCTTTTCGTCAAGCTCTTGGGTTCGAATAACTAAATTCTCATCTGCTAAAAATCCTTTTTTAACCTCGTCCAATGAAACTGTAGGTAGAGAGTTTTCAGCTGTATACCATATGCCATTACTAGATTCGTGGGTTGTTCTATCTGTCTGAACTCCTATAGCAAACTCTTGGATAGCAGCACGTTTTCCTGTAGAGGAATCAACAAACTGAAGAATCTGTCCTCCTCGTGTTTCTAATGCCCCATATTCTCCTTTGATGAAATTTTTCCATTCCCAAGCTTGAGATCCAACAAAAATTGCTCCCCCGATTATGGTGAGTAGCATATAGAATGTCACCTTTGATTTCTGCATATGATGCCCTGCATCTACTGCAAGCACCATAGTAACTGATGAAAAAATCAATATAAAAGTCATTAGTGCTACGTAATACATCGGAGCATCTATACCATGTAAAAAAGGAAAGTGTGTAAAAACTTCATCCGCGATTGGCCATGAGTTGATGTTTTTAAATCTAGAGAAACCGTAAGAAACTAAAAATCCAGTAAATGTTAAAGCATCAGATACAATGAAAAACCACATCATCATTTTACCATAGCTCGCGTTGAGGGGTTTATTTCCTCCTCCCCAAACTTCTTCGTTTTCAGCAGCTGCGTTGGCTGTTACTTCCATATTTTTATGTTAAATTCTGTACAAATTTATTAATTTTTAACCGTAGAATGAAACGAATAAAAATAAATATAACCAAAGAATATCGAGAAAGTGCCAAAATGTGACTGCTAGCTCAAAACCGAGCGTATTTCCCTCTAAATATTTTTTATTAAAAGTATTGTATATAACGTATAAAACAACAATGATACCCGCGCTTAGGTGAGCCAAATGCAAAAGAACAAGTACGTATAAATAAGAAGTTGTTATTGAACTTTCGGCACCAGTAAAATAATACCCTTGTTTAATAATTTCTCCAAATCCTTGAAACTGAAAATAGATAAAGGTTAAGGCTAAAATTAAAGTAGTGAAGAGTAGTGATTGCGCTCTTTTAATTAGCGAATTCTTTATGTTTTTTAGAGCTAAATAAAAAGTAGCGCTACTTAAAAGTAATAAGAAGGTGCTGATTGTAAATGCAAAAGGCAAGTCGATTTGCTTAATCCAGTCTGAGCGTGAACTGCTGACAACATATGCACTGGTAAGACCTGCAAAGGTCATACTCATGCTGATCATGCCGAACCAAAGCATCATTTTTTTTGCTCGGTTATTTTTTATGATTAAAGAGTCGTTGGTGTTCATTGTAATAAAAATTTGTCAATTACATATATCAGTTGAATTCCAGTAATGTAGAAAATACTCGCTTTGATTAAAAACTGGGCAGCTTTTGAAGTCTTTAAATACATTAACTGAATCCCAGCATAAAGAAAAAAGATCCCTAAAAGTATTACTAAAACTGTTGCTGGTAGAGTCAAATAGAGTTGTCCAGTGTAATGAAATGCGGGTATTAAAGAAATTAAAACAGTCCAAAAACTATAGAATACTATCTGAAATGCCGTTATCTGATCTGGCTTTCCGGAAGGCAACATTTTGAACCCTGCATTTTCATATTGCTCGTGCATTACCCAACCTATGGCCCAAAAGTGTGGAAACTGCCAAAAAAATTGAATCATAAACAATACCCCTGGTTCAATTCCAAATTCATTTGTTGCAGCTACCCATCCCAACATGAAAGGTATAGCACCAGGAAAAGCACCAACGAAAACGGAAAGGGATGTTTTTTGTTTTAAGGGTGTATAAAAACATGTATAAAGGAAAATAGATAAACTTGCAAAAAATGCTGTTTTGAGATTGATAACATAAAGTGCTGCGATACCAATAAGCGTTAAAATTACTCCTGCAAAGAGAGCTGTATTGGGCAGTACCCTTCCTGTGGGAAGTGGTCTGTTCTTAGTACGTTCCATTAGTTTATCCAAATCTTTTTCAAAGACCTGGTTAAAAACATTTGAGGCGCCTACCATAGCATATCCACCAACACTAAGTAATACAAGTGTTGTATAGTTTACCGTATCTACTGCCAAAAAATATCCCGCTATTGATGATATAACAACTGTGACCGACAATCTAAACTTGGTCAGTTCAGAAAAATCGGTTAAGCTTAGGCCTGTATTTGAAAGCAAAGTAGTTTTATTTTGGCTCATCTCTCAGCATCTTCAACGGGCAAATATAGTTGAGAATTGGCCAACGTCCAATCTATTTTATGTTTATTAAAATCTAAAATCAATCAAAGTGTAATTTATCTATTATTGAAGTCTAAAGGTAATTGGGATACTAAAAGGAACCCATACAGGTCTTCCTCTCTGCTTTCCAGGAATCATTTGAGGAAGTAATGAAATAATTCTCTTAGCCTCTTTTTCCAAGTTTTTATCCGGTCCTCTCATTTTGATATCTATAATACTTCCATCTTTGGCAATGATGAAATTTACAAATACTCGGCCCTGAATACCCATTTCCTGAGCAACTTCAGGATAACGGAAATTTTTCAGAATATGTTTATTGATTTTTTCTTGAAAACAATTCCTTAACTCACTTTTATTCTCTTTTTCACAACCGGGAAAAATCGGAACGTCTTCTATAACGGCGAAAAGGGACATCAACATCATCAAATTCTTCTTCAATTTCAACTTCCTCTACCTCAACTATCTCATCTTTATCAATTTCTGTAGACTCGATAATAGTTTCTTCAACTTCCTCTTCATCTTTTACAACTTCAATTTCTGTTGGCGCTTGAACAGGTGGCGGTGGTGGTGGTGGAGTTTTAATCTGTTCTGTAATTGGTATTTCCTCGTTATCTTCATCTTGCACATCAAGAGATTGATAGTCAAAGAAATCTTTCTCATAGCTTTTCCATTCAATTGCACGCCATGAAATAAATAATATCAGGCATAAACCAATTACAAAATACAGTGAAGAGTTTTTTCGTAAGTCAACTTTAGGGTCTTTTTTTATTTGCATGGCTCTGGGGTTTGGGTTCACTTAAAAGTCTCAAAAACAATGCCATATCCAAAATTGGAAAACAAAAAACCCATCAAAAATGATGGGTTAAGATAATAATTGTAATAAGTATACTATTGTAATCTAAATGTAATTGGAATACTGAACGGTACACGAACTGCACGACCTCTTTGTTTACCTGGTGTCATGTTGGGTAACTTTGAAATGATTCGCTGTGCTTCTTTCTCAAGATTTTTGTCAGGACCACGCATTCTTATGTTTGATATACTCCCGTCTTTAGAGATAATAAAGTTGACATAAACTCGACCTTGAATTCCCATTTCCTGTGCTATTTCGGGATATCTAAAATTTTTACGTATGTGTTTATTCATTTGTTCTTGAAAGCAATTTCTACGTTCTGACTTAGAAACTTTTTCACACCCGGGAAAAATCGGTACATCTTCAATGACAGCAAAAGGAACGTCGACATCATCGAACTCTTCTTCAATTTCTACTTCCTCTACTTCAATGATTTCATCCTCATCGGTTTCAGTAGATTCAATTACAGTCTCTTCAACTTCTTCCTCATCTTCAACAACTTCTATCACTTCGGGAGCTGGTGGTGGTGGGGGAGGAGGAGGCGGTGGAGTTTTAATCTGTTCCGTAATAGGAATTTCTTCGTCATCCTCATCTTCAACATTGAGGGCTTCGTAGCCGTATAGACTTTTATCGTATGTTTTCCACTCTATAGCCTGCCATGATATAAGCAGAATCAAAGACAAACCGATGACAAAGTAAAGACTGCTATTTTTACTTAAATCAACTTTTTCATTTTTTTTGGGTTGCATAATAAACCAATATTTAGATAGCTAAACTAAAAAAAAAACTAAAATAAACAACTTATTCTTGAACAGAATAATTAAAAAAACCTCTTAAAATCAACCATGCGCCAAGCACTCCTGATGAATTAGCTATAAGATCTGTAAAATCGAAATCGCGCTGAAAAATAGGGATTACCTGAAAAAGCTCTAGCGTATATCCTAGTATAAGTGAACATATCACTGATTTTCTTAACGCATTCTGTTTTGTGTAAAATGCAAAAAGATAGACCACAGTCATTCCAAAATAACAGATAAAGTGCTGCACAAGATCACCTCTAATAAACATAAGCGTCCAAGGTTCTAAATCAGGAGAGTTGGGTTTTAGGCTAAGAAGAATTACAATTAAAGTTGCATAAAAGGCTGCGCCTTTAAAAAAAAAATTAGCCTGTAATAAGCGATGTATAAGCTTCTGCATCAAGAAGATTTTCAATATCAGCAGAATTGCTGAGTTTAATTTTGATCATCCAGCCAGATCCATAGGCATCCTCGTTTACAGTTTCAGGGGCATCTTCTAAAAGCTCGTTAAAAGCAATTATAGTTCCTGAAAGTGGCATAAACAAATCAGAAACTGTTTTCACTGCCTCTACGGTTCCAAATACCGCTTCTGACTCCAATGTTTCGTCTAAAGTTTCAACCTCGACATAAACAATGTCTCCGAGTTCTCCTTGGGCAAAATCAGTGATTCCTATGGTAGCCTCATCGCCTTCAACCTTGATCCATTCGTGATCTTTGGTGTATTTTAAATCTATAGGTACGTTCATCAAATAGTATATTAAACAACAAAAGTAAGAGAAATCTCGAATTGATAATAACTTTAGTTTCCAAAGTTATAACGTACAGTAAAACCTGAACGAATACTAGTCTGGGGAAATGCAGTAGATATCGCAAATTCAGAAAAATTGTGATCGTAAAAGAAAAGTGCAGTCAAGTTTTTAGACAGATTATAGTCCGCATTAACCTTGATTGCTAATATCCGCTGTCCTGCAGTAACTTGATTATTGTCATATTCTAAATTTCTCAATACGGTAACATTATCCCTGTAAGATACATCAGCTCTGATATTCAAATCTCCTTTTAATATCACTCTTTTCCCTCCAAAATTTGTTCTAAAACGGACGTCCTTGAGCCTGTAACCTAGCCCTGCCACATATTCATCCCCGCTTGACTCTGTAATTAGACTGTTATCCAGACTCAATGAAATTGCTCGCTCTTTTCGAAGTTCTGCAACGAGCTTTAAGGAATTTTTCATTTCCATATCCAGACGGATCAAAGGGTTAAATTGTTCAACCAAATTTACATTGGAATACAGTTTTTCAGAAATAACGTTCCCCAATTTATCAATCGCTTCTGGTTGCTCGGGATTAAAATCAAAATTCGTCTGAAAATTTGTCATCGTATAACTCGCTCTATAGGCATGGTTGATTGATAATCTTGAGAAAATTTTTGAGACTGATTTAATTTCAGTGAGTCCTGTGAATTTCAAATTCCAATTAGGCAAAGGTGTTCCCTGCATAGGATTCAAGTCAACCCGGCTAGGACTTACTCCTGTATAAGCAGCAAGGAAAGAATGCAACAGTACTTCTTGTTGATTCTTCCCGTATCCTTTTGGGAAACCGTCTTGATTAGCTCCCAAACCATCGAAAGAGGTATCTTGAACTAAACGCTCTGCTATTTGTTGGCGATAAGCACGGAAATTTTCAAAATTACTGCTTTCAGCACCTCGGGAAGGATTGAATGCTGTTTTTAGTAAAATTGTTGAAATCCCAAAATTCCCAAAAACATTTGAGTTTCTGGGAATATAAGTCTGGTCCGTTACATTAAAGTTTTCCAATCGGCTTTCCATATAATCTCGATCTGCATTAAAATCAACAATTAATCCTTTCATGGGTATCAATTGTGCGGTCGCTTTAAATTTACTCGTATGCATTTGAGAAAACGATTGATTGAAATTCGGAAATCCAGTAAGCCAACCCTGTCGAGCTGCTTCATAACGAATATCTGCCTGACTTCCTAAGGTATATCCAAGGGTAGGTTTAAATCCTCCAGCAAAACCAACTGATGGCAAATACCCTGGGAGAACAGATCCATTATTTTCATTGTAACTGGCTTGAACTCGTTTTACTAAAGTCATGGCATCCACCAATTTTGTGAGTCCTTTTTTCAAAATAGAGTTTCTCTTTTTTGAAAGCGTATCGTTGGCTTTTCGTATTGCTTGAACACGTGCATTAAATCTGTTATTTGATTTAGATTCTAGCCCCAATGCAGAATATAATTTAGAAAAAGAAAATGCAGTAGTAAGTGTTTTAGAATTATTATTCTGAATAGTATTGACAATCCCAAGAGGGATTCCGTCGTCACTCTTCACTAAAGAAAGTGCTTCTGAGCCTCGTTGCCAATTAAAGTTACCCGTATAATTATAAGTTGCATCAACAAAACTAAGGAACGGGACATATTGAAAGGGCAACTTATAATTAAGTGAGAAAGTTTGTAAGTGATTGTTTGGTTCTCCAACATTAAAAATTCCTTGCCAAAGTGCATTATTTTCTGGCTGAAGCGGATTCATCATTCCAGATTCTGCAAGACTATTTTGACGGACAATGCTACTCGTAGACGCGTTAAAGTTTAATCGTAACGAACGCGAAAAATTATGACTTAAAGCATAATTGTAGTCGAATAAAAAATTACGCTGCTGTAAATTGGGCAAGCTTCGCTGTAAAGAAGCGTCAACCCCTTCGAGATAAACCTGTCTAAACTTTTGATTGTTCAATATTCGATTCATGTTTGCAGATGCCTGCAGTGAGCTGGGCAATAAATTAAAATTCAGTTGCTGCAGCCATTGCCAATATTTTTTTCGATTAAAAAACTCTACTTTTTTAAAAGGCTCAATGGGTTTAGAAGAAAAAGAGTGACCATAATTTGTGCCTAGCAACAAATTAAACTCTTCCTGCATTTCAATTTCATAATCACGGTGTTTCAATTCGTTATAGGCATAAGAAAAATCAAAGTTTTCAGGACTGTAAAAACGACGTGTTCCTCCCCCACTGCTGTTCTTACGAATCCCTATCAGGCTAACACTTTTTCTTTTGGTATAATCTATCGATTGATTCTTTATAGAATCTCGTTGCAAAACTCGCTCTGCAGTATCCAGTCGGTCTTGAAGTTTGATGTCCTGATAAAACGGATCATATTCTGGAGTAATCAGAGTCTCTCCAACTGCAAAACTCAAAGGTATTTGGAGTCCCCATTTTTGTGGAGTAAGTTGTCCAATATTAACATTTGAAATCACATCATACTGCAATAATTCTTCTCTAGTTCTTTCGTTAGGTGACATGTCTATACTTCCAAAACCAATACTGGAATAACGTCCTGTTGCTGAAAAGTTTGCCAGATCAGCAATATTGGCATCCATGGCCCCAATGGCAGCCCATCCGTCTTGACTGTCTATCCCCGAAATTCGTAATTCATTAAACCAAACCTCTCCACAAAGCACGTCTCCCAATTGAGTTGAAGGGTTTTTAACACCGATCATTAATGTTTTGATACTCCCTAGTGAAGGATTTCCTCGTATGGCAAACTTGTATTTTTTTTGTCCTGGCAGTTCGCTTATTGGTGAAAATTCGTGAATGGAATTAAGCTCCTCATCAAAGTACAAAGTTTCACCTAAACCTAATTTTTGTAAAGCCATTGCTTTTAATTTTGCAAGCAAATCTATTGGGACCTCTATGGAGTTTGAGTCAGGATTCCAAACCTCTTCAGCACTGTACTGATTTGATTCATTACCGCTGTAAGAAGTAGGCTTAAGTGGGATTTCGATTTGATAAAAATTATCTTGATAGTCGGTCCCGAGCCTTACAAAAGCTACTAATCGTTTGTCAAATTCATCTTCAGTACCCTCTCCTGGCAACAGCTCCTGACCCGGAAGTGATTCGGCATGTAAAAACATTCTCAATTTACTGTACTGCCTCATGTCTATATTCAACCCTTTAAATATTCCACGTGAATCAGATGGTTGAAGGTCACAAACCCTAAAAGATAGGGACTGTTCGTTTTGGCGTATAATGGAATTATTATTGTTTATCTGCTCTCTTTGAATTTCAGGAGGAAGAACATAATTTATCGGAATTCTATTTTCATTTTCTAAAATATTTACTGTGCTTATATCTACTGTGGTATTGTTATTCACTAACACCTCTTCATTCAAAGGCTTATTATATCTCCTCCAATCTCCTCGAACCAAATCTAAAGTACCAAAACGAAAGACCACTTTATCCTCAAATCCTGTGAGCAGCATTCGCATAAAACGGATGGATCGAAGATCATCAATTGCATTTATAGCATCAAAATATGTGTCAAATGAGGTGTTTTCGTAATACGATTTTTGAATAGGGACTTTAAACTGTATCCATCTAGTGGTGTACTCGTCTCCATTTGGCGCATTGACTTGAACATTTTCTCTAACATCTGTTACAAAGGGATGATTCCCAACTTGCATGTTTTTATTAATAGGTACACGATATTCAAAATAGCTGTCGATGGTATTCATGCTCTGATCCC
>Ga0315320_10001823_pt1 | contig 17728 bp, 10 predicted proteins | sample M140m21515metaG_FD_203458 | JGI IMG/M metagenome (GOLD analysis project Ga0315320, IMG submission 203458) | Ammonia-oxidizing marine archaeal communities from Monterey Bay, California, United States - M1 40m 21515 | ecosystem: Environmental > Aquatic > Marine > Coastal | place: USA: California... | reverse complement strand
GCCCAACTACAACTACATCTGTAAGCCCAACTACAACTACATCTGTAAGCCCAACTACAACTACATCTGTAAGCCCAACTACAACTACATCTGTAAGCCCAACTACTTCAGTAAGCCCAACTACTTCAGTAAGCCCAACTACTTCAGTAAGCCCAACTACTTCAGTAAGCCCAACTACTTCAGTAAGCCCAACTACAAGTACATCTGTAAGTACTAAGCCAACTACAAGTACATCTGTAAGTACTAAGCCAACTACAAGTACATCTGTAAGTACTAAGCCAACTACATCTACAAGTACATCTACAAAAACATCTGTAAGTACTAAGCCAACTACTTCAGTAAGTACTAAAGTGACTCAAACGGTTACCGTAAAGCCCACTATAAATGTTAAGCCCACTATAAATGTTACGCCAACTCCGAAACCAACTGTAGAACCTGAGCCAGAAAACGAAGAAGACGAAGAAGACATAGTTGACAACCTTTTAGGCCAAGGCGTTAGTAGGTTTAGTACGGAGCAATCAGGGGTAGCAGAAATAAACAATGTTTTTGACCCCAATGCTTCTTTAGCAGAAAATTTGGCTCGTAGGGCGGGGCGAGAAGATATAGTAGATAGCTTGACTTACGCAGATGGTGGTATAGTACAAACCACTGATTTAGATGCACTATTAAATATTTTAGAGAGGCGCTAGCAATGGGGTTTTCATTAAAGAATAATCCGCTTACCAATTTTGTTACTAATCGGTATTTTAATAATAGCAGTGCCGCAGGACCGATAAAACCGGGGGGCATAGGGCAAATAGCCAAAGACTTAGGCGTTGCTGGAGCTATCTATGGAATTATAAACCCTAATGATTCTAGTGGGTTAGGTAAATTTTTTGGTACTAGCCCGCAACAACCCGTTGGATACCAAGGAGGTATACCCAACTACACGGCAAGTCGGCAGTTAGCTCCGAATGCTTTTAGCCAGACTTACCCTTCGCCTGACACGGGAGAGTTAGCTGCACGCCGTCCGGGGTCTGGAGGCAGGCGTTATTTTACAGATACTACGTTCACTCCTTCCACTACTGAACCATTTATGGGCGTCACTGCGGAAGATATAGCGGCTCGAAACAAAGCAGCTCAAGCGGAACTCGACTTGTTTGGGAGCATATTGGGGGGTGTAGAAACTGAAACCGCCGCTAATAAAGCCGCTGCCGATAAAGCCGCTGCCGATAAAGCCACTGCTGACGCCACTGCTGCCGCCGCCGCTAATAAAGCCGCTAACGATGCCGCCGCCGCCGCCGCTACCAAAAACGCAAATGATATGGCCTACAACGCGTTTATATCTCAATTTTCAGGGAACTTAGCTGAAGCAGATGCAGCGACAATAGCAGCGAGCGGCTACCCTATAGAGCAAATAGCCGCTTCTTTTGATACGTCTGTTGAGGAGCTGCAAAATTTTATTGATTACTATACAGACCCTGTAAACTTGGTAACTACTGAAGAAACTCCTGAAGAAACTCCTGAAGAAACTCCTGAAGAAGCTCCTGAAGAAGCTCCTTTTGACTGGTCGCCCCATCGAGAGCAAATAACTACAGCCTATGTAGAGCAAGCGGGCTTTACTAGGAACGATGATGGCTCACTAACTTCTAGTGCAGGGCAACGCTATACTTGGAACAAGGACACAGGGCAGTTTGACCCAGTATTTTCTCAAGGCGGCCTAACTAGTATAGCCTCAAAAGGTATGTACTTAGGCGGAAGTACCGACGGTATGGCAGACCAAATACCTGCTACAATAGACAACAACCAACCAGCAGCCTTAAGTGATGGGGAATTTGTAGTCCCTGCCGACGTGGTAAGCCACTTAGGTAACGGTAATTCAGACGCAGGGGCACAAAACCTGTACAACATGATGGACCGAGTGCGTACTGACCGCACCGGAAACCCCAAACAAGGTCGCCAGATCGACCCTAACAAATACTTAGCGTAGGTAAAAGACAATGGCAACTCCCACTATTAACGCAGAAGAATCCTCGCTATCTAGTTGGGCGGGTCCTTATGTAACTGAGATGTTAGGTCGGGGCCAAGCACTTGCACAGCAGCCCTACCAAGCTTATATGGGTCCGCTTACTGCGGGGCAGTCCTCCTTACAAGGGCAGGCTTTTAAAGGGTTAGGTGCTCTTAGCGCCCCTACTAACATGGGTGGGTTTAACCCTCAGTCTTTTACAGGCGCGGGATACACCGCACCAACTGCGGTCCAAGCGGCGGCGGGGAGCACTGGCACTTATACCCCTGCTTCCGGTAATGTGCTACAAGAGTACATGACGCCCTATTTACAAGGTGCGCTCCAGCCACAGTATGACGCAGCACGTCGGCAGTCAGAAATACAAGCTCAAAACCTACAAAGCCAGTACGGCAAAGCCGGTGCTTACGGGGGGTCTCGTCAGGGTGTAGCAGAAGCTGAAATGCAGCGGGGTCTACTAGATAGAATGTCTGGCATTACTGGCACTGGCTACCAGACTGCGTTTGAACAAGCACAGAAGCAGTTTAATACTGAACAAGATCGGCAAATGACTGCTCAGCAACGCACTAACCAATACGGTATGGATGTATTAGGTGCGCAACAAGATGCAGGTTCTGTGCAGCGTGCAATTGAAGCTCAAGGTATCGCCGCAGATATAGCGCAGTTTGGGCAGGAAAGAGACTATCCTCAGAATCAAACTTTGTTTATGCAGTCATTGTTACAGGGGTTACCCCTTGAAACTCAAAGCTATTCTTACGACCAACCTAGCGGGTTGCAGACTTTGGCTGGTGGCGCGACCGATATACAGAGCATTCTTGACTTGTTATCTGGTAAATCATAGGAGCTAGAAATGAACGGCTTACAATCTTTAATGCAGGGCGCTCCTACGCAAGCTCCGCAACCACAACAAGCGCAAGCTCCGCAGGGGCAAGCTATGCCTTCTCAAAATGACCCCCGTTTAAATGCGGCTATGGGCTTAGTTGATGAAGGTGTGCCCGGAGAAACCAAAGCGTTAGGCATGAAAAACGAAGCTGCGGATTTGCTAGAGAAGGCTATGCAGTTAATGCAATCTGCGGAACGTCAAACGGCTATAAACCAACCGCCTCCCACGCCTCCTACTGTTGCTGAACAAGTGGACAAAAAAACTATGGAAGGCGTAGCTGGGTTATTGCAGCGCTTAGGTCCGGGTATGCAGCAGCGTGGGCAGCAAGCTCAAAGACAGCAAGAACGCCAAATGGTGGGGGGTATGCCTTCTATGGGCGCTCCTAATATGCAAGGTATGGCTAATGGCGGTATTGTTGGGTATGAAAAGGGCGGGGAAATTGAAATACAACCTATGATGGGTCCTCCCGAACCTAATATGGTGCAGCGTGCAGGCCAAGGGCTTATGAACTACGGTGCCAATGCCCAAGAGAGCATGGGGATATTACAAGAAGTTAAAGCTGGTATCGGCGTACCGTACGAAGAAAGATCGGCGGTAATGAAGCAGGTACGCGACGAGATAGCCGCCCAGAACCAAAACAGAGACCCTAACTTCTTAGAGCAGATGGGAAGAAAGTTAATGGATGTAGGGCTTAATATAGAAGAGAGCAAGGCAATCCTTAAGAAGTTCTACAATACCTTCGGCAAAACTTATGAAGAGATGTCTAACGGTATGGCCCAAGGCGGTATTGTTGGTTTCGCGGGTCCAACCGGCTCCAGTGTAGGTGGTATGGGTGCTGAAGGGGCTTTTGGAGACTTTACTGACCGTCGTAATTACATGGGTGAAACCGACGAAGATATTCAAAACGAGTTTTTACAACTGTCTCGTGACTTGGCTAATACCGACGTAGATGCAGCGGTGGCAGCGGAGTCAGACCGTTATAAAGAACTAACCGGTGCAGACGATCTAATGGCGGAACGCAAGGCAAAAAGCGCTGCTTTAGAAGCCCAAAGAGAAGCTAGATTTAGCCCAGAAGAAACACGTAGGCGAAGAATAAGTTCAGGTCTTGCGGGTCTTGCAGAAAGGGGTTTAGGTGGTTTTGGGGCGGGGGATACTGCCGAAAGAGATAAAATTTCTGCTGAACAAATTGCAGCTTCAGAAGCTTCTCTTGCCGATATGGATAAGTTAATTAAAGACTTGCGTGAGCTTGGCATGGGGCAGTTTGAAGCCGAAAAACAAGCGCGTGAGTTGGCAAATACTAACAGACGCCAAGGCTTGACCGATGGACAAGCCATACTTAAAGCCCGAGAAGATGTTAGAAAAGCGGCTAGGCAAGATGAAACAACTCGTCGTGGTCAAGATATTACCGCGGAAACTCAAAGGTACGTTGCTGATAAAAATGCTGGTAGGATAACTGACTTAACCCGAGCTATTGATGCGCTTAAAAAGGAAGCTGAGGACAAGGGTACACCTATAACCGATGCGGAAGCTATGCGTCGGTACTTCGGTATGCAGTCTGGGATGCAAGGAGTCCTACAGCGAGGTCAGCAGGGGGATATAGCCAACCGACTAACCATTATAGAAACTGTAGATGAGCTTATTAAACTTCCCTATAGCCCCGAAGGTCGAGCGTATGCCGAAGCAAAAGCTGCGGGTACTGGAGACGACTACCGACAAGGTTTAATAGACCAGCGCCTTCGAGATGTAGGGCTTTCTCCCATGAGCGGCACCACCGCTTCTGCGGATACATCCTCGCCACAGCCGGAAGAATTGACTATAAGCACTACCCCAATGGAAGGGAACTTATACACCCGTAATGGGAAAACTTATCTCTACACTAACGGTAGGTTTGTCGAACAATAAATATAAAGGTGCTACATGGCTGACAACAAAGCTACAGCGTTTTCGCTTGAAGAACTACTTGCTGAACCTGAAACGCCTGTAAATGTTGCGCAGGGTTTTTCGCTTGAAGAATTACTTGCTGAACCTGAAACGCCTATAGATGTTGCGCAGGGTTTTTCGCTTGAAGAACTACTTGCTGAACCTGAAGTTGATGATGGTCGTGGGCTATTTTCTCAAATGGGTAAAGGGTTTCAAGGGTTTGAGTTCGGTACAGTTGCTCCTAGGATTGGCCTGCAAGCGGACTCCGGTATTGTTGCCAAGTCACGTCAGTATCTTGGTGCCTACACTCAGTTAGAGCAAGGTGCTACCGCAGAGGACATAGCAGCAGCTTCGGAAGGAGCGCTTAACCTTGAACAACTCCAACGCTACCAAGAAGGTACCGAAGAAGAACGTCAAAAACTCCGTGAGTTTAGTGAAACTACCGGCGGTCAAGCAACCACTCGCACCCTAGATAGGCTTGGCACTCTTGCTGAGTCTGAAGCTCGCACTCAAGAATTTGCCCCTGCTGTACCCGGCGTAACCGATGTAAAAAGTTTAGCTGATTTTAGAGATTGGTTGGGCTACTCCATAGGCTCAGGAGCTAAGCAAATACTTCCCATCATGACCGCGGCTGCTGTAGCCGGTGTTCCCGGTGCATTAGCTGTGGGTGTTCCCCTTGCTGCGGGAGAAACTATAAGTAACCGTCTAAGTTTTATTCAAGACGTAGTTAAAGACCTTTCTCCCCAAGAGCAAGCGATAGCAATTGCTGAGTACCTAGAAAAAACTGGAGACACTACAACTATAGTTGCCCTTACCTCGGGTGCGTTAGACCTTGCCGGTCCTGTTGGAAGCATACTAAAAAGACGACTTACTAAGGATTTAAGTAAAGAAGTCGTGGATCGCATTGAGGATTTAGGTGGGGAAGTCGTAGAGCGCACAGCTACAGACGTGCTTAAAGGGGCACCAAAAGAATTCTTAAAAGATGCTTTGGAAGAAGGTGCTACTGGTGCGGCACAAGAAGCCACTCAAATTGCGGGCAAGCGTGCTACCGGCGAGCAAGTAGGGGACTTACTTAGCGACGAAAATATTAAGTCCGTTATAGACTCAGCGGCGGCTGAAGCGGCGGGTGGCATTGCAGGCAGTGGGATAAATGTAGCTACAGACGCCGGACGACAGCTTGTAGAGAAAAAGAAGAAAGAAATAATAACTCGTGTACTAGCCAACCAAGCGAAAGCAGCGGACTTTACCGAGCTAACAGAACAAGAGTTAATGGAGTTTGGTTCGCGTATTGATCAATATATGCGTGAGGGTAAGAGCGAAGAAGAAGCGGTTAAACTAGCAGGTCAAGATTCGATTACAGGTGATGTAGGTGCGATTGAAGGGGCTTCTGCCCAAGCCGAAGAAGAAGTCGCTGGTGCCCCAGAAAGTTTAGCCCCCGGTGAAAGCGTTGAAATAGACGAAACTGTAGACCTGCCCCAACAAGAAAAGGAAGGCATCTTAGACATGGCGCGTAACGACGCGCAAAATAAGACAGAGTATGACGAAGAGATGAGTCAAAACCAAATGATCATCTTTGAAACTCTAGGCCCTAATGCCGCTGCGCTGTTTGAAAGTACAGCACGAGCTTTAATAGACGCTAAAAAACCTTCTGTTGCCGAGCCTGCTCTTGGAGAAATATCACAAGAGGAACTAGAAGACGGAAAGCCACCCCCAGCACTCGACTCTATAGACCAAAAGCTAGAAACAAAAGCACTGCAAGAAGGAGAGCAGGTGTCCCTAGACCTTGGGCCGGAAGTTAACACCGTTAAGTCCAAGGCGGTTAAAGGACGTAGCGGTAAGGGTAGACCCCCTACAATAAAGACTACAGCGCAAATAGAGCAAGCTGCTGCAAATACAAAACTCAGCAAGGCGCGCACCGATAGAATTGCTAAGGCAAGGAAGAAAGCCGCCACTTCTATAAACCCGGTAAAACTTACTACCCTGCTTAAAAAGTTTGGGTTTGAGACCATCGAAGAATACGAAGCTTTTGACCCAAGACCTCAAGCTGCGCCCGAAGTGGTAGCTACAGAAGTCGTAGAAGATGAAGCAGGGCTTAGCAGGTTAGAAAGAATAGAAAGGGCCGCCCCTAAAGAAGAAACTTTAGAAACAGATGGGCTGACCCCCAAGCAAAAACAAGAATTAAAACAACGTAACGCAAAGGTTAGGAAGCATAATGCCTTAACCGAAGAGCTTAAGAAGTATCAAACTAAGCGTATAGAAGCGCTTACCGGGCTTTACGAAGTGCTCAATGACCCCCAATACAGGGGTAACGGTGTTGCCCTTAACAACATAAAGAAGTTTATTGCCCGCGAGGATATTAGTTCTGACGAGCGGGAGTTAGCAAAACAACGAGCAGAGTCGAAGAGCACAACGAAACGCTCTGATGTTATACCCGAGTCTACAAATAGTGAGACTAGGCCGGAGTATGCAGGGGCTACGCAGCCTGCTTCTTTGTTTGACGCCATAATCGAAAACGGCAGTCCCTTTGAAAAGTTGTTAGCCCGTAGGTTAAAACCATTTCTTGCTAACACACAGCTAGTTATAGTCAACGATATAGCTACAGACATCCCCGATAGTGCGATACAACAAGATTTTTACGGTGCGAGCGGTATATACGATTCGGTTAGTAACACCGTATTCCTAAACAACACCACTCAAGATGCGATGGAGTCGGGGCTAAACAACACTGTGTTCCTGCATGAGGCTGTGCACGCTGCTACCGTTGGGATAATGCAAGCCTACGTAGAGAACCCAGATTCCTTGTCCCCTAAAGCTCAAGAAGCCGTGCGGCAGATATATGATTTAATGGGCGCAGCGCAAGGTGTTTATACTAAAAGAAAAGAAGCGGGACTTACTTCTCGTGCTCTTGACGCCCTTGCTGACGGAGAACAAGGTCTTGATGTCTTTAACGACCTCTACGAGTTTGTAGCTTACGGTATTACAAAGCCTGAGTTCCAAGAGTTCTTAACTTTTGTTGAGCCTACGTTTAGTTGGAAAGTAAGTACTGTACGTAATGGCCTCGGTAAGTTTTTTGATGCCGTCCGTAAGCTATTTAACATACCTGATAACCAGTTTAACGGGTTCCTATCCCTTGTTGACATAACGGACACGCTTTTAGACGAGAGCAAAGGGTTTCAAAACCCGAACCCCACTGTAGTAGCGCAAGCAAAGAAACAAGTCCGCCGTGCTTCAGCAGCAGCAGCTAAGCTAGCCAAAAGTTCGCGTGAGGAGGCGATGGTTGAGGGTTTATCAGAACTCGCAGCAGCGACTCGCAACTCTACCGACGCTGTTAACTTACTTAAAAGTGTAAAAGACGCTATTAGCATTCCAGCCCTACGTAAGCTGCTTTATACCTATACTACTGATGGTATAAATAGAATCTATGCAAGCAGTGTTAGAAACCTTACGAATATAGACAACGCTGTTATGGACATGGCTATATATCGGGGTAGAAGACTCCGTGATTTAGCAGACAAACTGCCTGAGTGGGATTCTTTTAACCAAGCGTTTGAGAAGGGGGCGATTATACTTGCGGATGTTATGCACCTTGCTACCCTGCACAACTTTGATCCCGCTGCGCATAAAAACCTAGCAATGGCCCTAAAAAATGATTCCCAGTTAAATTTGTTACGCCGAAAAGAAAGGCAGATAGCTGCCAACCCTTTGTTTAATAAGTTTGTAAAAAACTCTGCTCGCGCAAAAGTTACTACCAGAGAAAACCATATTAGAGAAGTCTATGAAGGCGCTACTATAGATGGTGATGTGTATGCTGGGTGGAATAACTTACAGAAAGAAGAAAACGGGGGTCAAAAAGGAGTAAAAATTTATAAGATGGCTCGTGATTCGTACAGAGAAACTCTGGAAGAACACCAACGTATACTACAGCGCAAGGTAGCTAGGTCAGGTTTACCCGATGAAGCTAAGAAAGTAATTTTGGCTGCTATCACACAAAACTTTCAAGAGGCTAAAAAGCTCGAAGTTTACTTCCCTCTAATGCGTTATGGCGATCACTGGTTGCGTGTTGGCAAAGGGAAGACGCGTGAGTTCTATATGTTTGAATCGGCAGTAGCTAGAAACGCTTTTGCGCGTAAGCGAGCCAACGAACGTAGACAAACTTATGATGAGGCTCTTTCTTCTGGGGACATTCAAGTCGGAGACAACAAGCGTACAAATGAATTCGAGAAAGAAGCAAACGACGCAAGTGGTACTTTAAAAACAGTCTTTGAACTCCTCGACGAAAACCCCGGTGGAAACACCAGCACCATAAAAGATAGTGTGTATCAGATGTACTTGATGACGTTATCTGGGCAAGATATGCGTAGACGCTTCGTGCATCGTAAGGGCGTTGCGGGCTTTAGCCCTGATGTCTTACGTAACTTTGTTACCTCGCAGCATACTAGTGCAAACCAACTTGCTCGTTTGGAATACTCTGAGACTATACGCAACTACATTGCAGCGGCTTACGCCGAAATAGAAGGCAATCCAGATGCTGCTCGGCTAGAAGTTGCTATAGATGAGATTGCAGCTAGGGCGCTTGATGAGACTAAACCCGGTAAACAAGACAGTCCTTTGGATAAGTTTGCTTCTGCGGGCAACAAAGTTGTTTTCTATTGGCTGTTGAGTGCTCCTAAGTCCGCAATTATTCAATTTACTCAGCTACCTATTGTTGGTTTACCAGTGCTTTCAGCCGAGTTTGGAGTGGACGCATCTATAATAGCATCGCGCTACATGGCTACTTTAGCCGTAAACAAGTTTGGTACTTCTGAGTTTGATGCCGATGGGGTTTTAAAGACCCGCTTTAGTGAACCGTCGATGAGTAAAAGCTCTTACGTACTAGATAACCCCGATAAAGAGCTATCTAGGGCGTTACAAGAAGCGCACGCGTACGCAAATGACAGAGAATTTTTTATGCAAAGCTACGCTGCGGACTTAACGTCAAGATCACAGCAGTCTTTCAAAACCCGACAGGGGCTTCCTGATAAAGTAGTTAAGGGGGTGGCTAGCTTTATGAGCGGCGGGTTCCACCACATGGAACGCATTAACCGCGAAATTATGTTTATGTCCGCTTTTGAATTAGCTTATGCAGATGCTAAGAGCAGAGGACTAACGGGTAAAAAAGCGCAGCAGGAGGCACAAGAAAGAGCCTACCGTCTTTCTTTAAACGGGTTGTTTAATTATTCTAACTACAACAAACCGCGCATAATGAAATCTACTCCTGCGGGGCGTTTAGCAACTCAATTCATGACGTTCCCTATGCAAATGACTTCTTACTTAACTCGTAATTTCTTCAACATGCTTAACTTCTACAAGACTAGCGAAGAAAGAAAGCAAGCCGCTACGCAGTTCTTTGGCACTATGGGTATGACTTTTATGTTTGCAGGCGCAGTTGGTTTGCCGGGCTACGCTTTGTTTTGGTCAACTATAGAAGCTATCCGCGAAATGGCGCGTCCTGATGGAGAAGATGATGATCCTTGGTACGACAAGGACGAGAACAATAATCCTTTAGGCTACCGAGATTTAGACCTTTGGTTCCGAGAAACTTTCTTACCCCAGTACTTTGGGGCGGGCAGCAGCCTTGCTAAGGCTTTAGGGTTAAGTGAGGAGCAAGCGGCGGTACTTCAACGCGGCATGGAGCTAGGGCCTATATCAGCTCTTACGGGCTTTGACTTTGCAGGTTCTACTTCTTTAAATGGTTTGTGGTTCCGCGACGATGTAAAGAAAGACAACTATGAAGAGGCATTGACGAATTGGTTATACAACACAGCAACGGGACCCTTTGGTAGCTTAGGGCGTAATGCCGCTCGCGGGGCTGAGGACTTAGAAAAAGGAAACTATAAGAGGGCAATGGAAGCTTTCTTACCTGCAATGTTTAGAAACCCTGTTAAAGCGTTACGCCTATACGAAGAGGGCTATAAAACTAGACAGGGTTCTCCTGTAAGACCACAGGAGTACTACACTAAAACTAAGATAGCCGGACAAATTTTGGGGTTCGGAGATACAGAAGTTTCGGAAACACTAGCTAGTAACTTCCTTGCGCTACAACTAAAGAACGATCTTGAAATGCAAAAAACTGAATTGCTAGATGACTTAAATAGAGCAGTAATGAACTTTGAAGTTTCTTTGAGCGACGAAGCGTATAGCGCAATTATGAAAATTAGCGACAAAATAGACAAGCATAACCTAAGAAATCCGGGGGTGTTTATCTCCTCAGACACTATAGAAAAATCTTTAGAGGGTAAAGCGGAAAGAAGAGGCGCTGCGTTTGACGGACTAAACATGTCTAAAAACTTAGAGCCTTATATAGTTCCATTACTAGATAGATACCGTAACCCTTAAGCTATTCGCCATATACGAATGCCTCGCACCCCGTCTACAATTACTACTTTAGTAGCTGTCTTGTAGCCGAGGCGCTTGGTTACATTCACAATATCTTTGCGAGACTTTCTGGGGTTAAGGCAAGGTATGAAAAAAGAATACCCCGCCCTAAACTTTGACCAGTTAATCTCGTACGTCACCTTCTCTACTATCATCAGTAACGTCTTCTGGTTCAGCCAAAGAATCCATCTCTATAAAGTCTGGGTTAGAGCAGTCCAATACAAGGCAGCGTACGCCTTTAGATGTTATCCCCATGCCTTTAGACAGACGCTTGTTAATAGTTTCCAAGTATATCCCAGTCTCTTGTAACTCTTTGGTTACTTCTTGGTAGTCTATCTGTGCATCTACGCAGTGTTTCCTAAAGTAATTAACGGGGATAAACAGCTTCTTGGTGTCCGGCTCGTACCGTTGCTTCAACCCCCCACTGCCCTTGGGTTCCATTATTGGGAACTTAGGCTTGTTGGTTCGCTTGTCTACTCCATCCTCTACAATCAACATGTGGCCTAACCAACGGTTAACATAGTCCCCTACAATAGAACTAGCAGGACTAACGGGCGCTTTTGTTTCTGCTCTCATAGCTTTTATTACCGGTGTAATCTTATTAAGTATTCTGCCTATATCCCAAGAGATAAGCCCCAAACGACGTGCGATTAAACCACCGGCTATGTTGGCAGCTATTACTGCTGACCAGTTTCTTTCTCGTTGAGTAAGCTCTAGTTTAGAGTCTATCTTTGCCTGTACCTCACGCACTAATTTTTTGCAGTCTTCTAAATTACAAACTAAATGCCTAGCATACGGCTCGATTGCAACTCCGTAGTTCTGGTTTAGTTGGTGGTCAAACATATCCTTACCCTCTTTAGTAGTTATGATATCTTTCTCAGGGTAGTCTATTCTGAACTCAAGCAGGCGCATCATTTCTCCATCAGGGGAGTCCTTCAGTGCAGTGAGTTTCTGGTAGAAGGAAGAGTTTGCACTAGCTAGGGTTATGGTTCTCCAAGTTGTGTTGTTCACTCTAAGCTTGTTAGTGGATGCCTCTGCCTTATCTTTTCCTCGTCCCTGCGATGCAGCGTACGCGTACTCTGAGAAAGCCTCTGCTTTCATGTTAGTTATTTCATCAAAGGTGTTAACGATGTTATTCAGAAGACCAAGCTTAATAACTCTGCCTACGCTTGTATCATCGGGTGTACCCAACAAATGCTCAGGGTGCCCACATACGCTGTTAGCCATCCTAAGTACTGTAGTTTTACCCGTACCTGCAAAGCGGTGGATCATGTTTATAATCGCGCCTTTTTGACCTGTGAACTTAAGCAAGGGAGCACCAAAGCCACTTAGCGCAGCAAAGGCTTGCACCTCTAGTCCGGGCCGGTCGTATAGTGCGAACACTTCTTTCCATTTTTCTAATGTGCCACTGCTGTGCAAGTGCTCTACTACCCCCTGAGTAACGCTAGCGGGCGGCGTATGGTACGTTCCGTCCTTTGTTATTTCCTTGTTACCGACAATAAACTTGCTGTCGTTGTCGGCCCAACCGAATTGGACTCTCATAACTTCTGCTTTCCTTTTGTGTTGTAGCTCTCTAATAGAACTAATTACAAACTGTAGAATTAATTTAAACTGTGGTTCAGGAGCCATTACTCCATACTTAGAAAGTTCTTTGCGTAGCTCCCTGAGTTCAGTCACTTTTGCATTAGGAACTACAAACTCTCTAAGCCCGTCCTTTGGGGTGTGTAGTTTAAATACGGCTACATCTCCAAGTTCGGGGTCGTGCATTCTTTTTTCAACATAGAAGTCATTCTCATACACTAGCTTAGGTTCGTCTGCATCATCCCCTGTTAGCTCTAAGTAGATGCCGCCGTTCTTACCCCTGAAAAATGGAGCAGGGTACACAGGTACACGCACTTGGGTCGGTGGTAATATTTCTTCTGCTATAGTTTCTATGTCTACTACATTGTCAGCTTTTGAAGCTCTGAGTATCCCTTTGCCTAACGATATAGGGCTTGTCATTGCTCCTTTGTGGGGGCACCCATCACAACCACCGGGATTGTTACGCTCGAATACTTCGCACGAGTGTGGCCCAAGTATATGCTCTATCTTTTTTTCTACTACGTCAGGGTCGTAGTCTGGGTGACCTGAAGACAATTTGTGAATAGCTTTGTCTTTGTCAGAGCAGAACTTAGCTATTGATAACGCGTCGAACCAACGTGGTTCAGCTAAGTCTTCTCTTTCTTTGTAGCAGGCGATCAGCTGTTGGCAACTTGTTTTGTCCTTCTCTCGCATCATTATCTTAGCGAAGGAAGAATCCATGTTGTCTGCTATTGCCTGCCCCAGTGCGGTTAACTTCCGTTTTGGGCGAGAGTTAGCTGCGATCTGCTCTATCTCTTCAACGCCAAGAACTTCCTTGAAATCGTCAAAACCGACAGCAGCAGTTACCTTGCGTACCTGTACTTCTTTGGGAGGATCGTCTTTAAAGTTATAAGTATTGGGTATCCTAAGAATCCTAGAGACTTCAAACACAACTGGGTCTACGTAGAAGTTTTGAGTTAAGCAGACATCCCGTAATCTAGCGGCTACAGGTTCCCACTCTTCTCGTGTAACTTCTTCGCTAAGCACCCAATATGCGTGTATGCCGCGCCCTGAGTTAACTATGGTAGGTAGGGGTAACCCTACGAAATCACAGAAAGTTTTTAGTGCGCGTAAGCCTTCCGCCTGAGATATATAGCCTTCAGGTCTTTTAGTTTTAGGGTTTACCTCGGCCTTTGTAGGGCCGCAATCAATATCAAGCCAGAAAGATTTTAAAGCGTGTACGTTCTCTTTTACTCGGCCTCCGTCAATTGTTTTCAACTTAGCTACGGAGTAAAACACGTTTCGTTTTTCTTGTACGTACTTCTTAGTCCATCCGTCTAACTCGGCTCTTGTGGCTACAACTTTTTGTTTAACGTCCTTTGGTCCCTTTATACCTAGTATGCAGAAGAATCCATCGCTGGGCTGCACGTAATCTAAAAGGTCAAAGTTAGTCATGAGTAATCTCTTTATAGTTCGTATAGAAACTTTTCTACCAGTGCAGTAAGCGGAGGCTTGGGGGTGTTAACCCCCTCAAACCAGTTGTAAACCGCTTGCCTACTTACACCCAAGGTATGTGCTACTTCCGAAACAGAGATATCATTGCGTATGCAGTGCCGCCCGAGCTTTACGCCCAGTAAGCGGCCACTAGCCTCTTTGTTTTTTTGAATCAACCTTGCGGTATAGCCATAGCTCATTAGCTATCGTCGCCTCCCCATTCGTCGATAAGAGAAGCCATGTCGTCATCTTCGCTAACAATCTCTTCTTCTTTCTTAGTCTCACGCTTCTTAGGGGCTTCAACTACTGGTTCTTCAACAACAGCTTCCTCAACTACTGGCTCTTCAACAACAGCTTCTTGCTTTGGAGCAGCGATAGCAGCGGGTTTAACAGTTACCTTATCTGCTTCAGCCACAGTTAGATGAGTGTATCGCTTAGCTGTAGGGTCTTGCTGTGCTTTTAAAACGACCTCAAATTCCTCATCGCTAAGCTCGCGCAAAGGAGAGAACGTAAGCTCCATAGTCTCTGAGTTAGTGTTAAAAGAAACAGTGGTAACAACCGTATCGGGGGAAAGGTCGTTGCTAACCAAAAAGTTAACATAGCTTTCAAACGGGTGCTGATTACCCACGCCTTTACCGAACAGAGACTTAGCAGGGATATTAAACTGGTATAGAGTTCCACTCGCATCGCCTTCTAAGATTAGGGCAACACGTCGTTGGTAACGACACGCTTTACCACCCGTATCTCCTGACCCTTTTATATTCTGTGGGCAGTCTGCACAGTTAGTGTGCTGCGGGTCTTCTGCTCGCACTTCTGGCCTACTGCCTTCGTTAGACCAACAGTTAGGTAACGTAGCTTCTTTCTTAGGATCGAATTTCTCTTTGTAGAAGATACGAGATACACCCGGCAACATATCTACAATAATAGCGTTGAACTCCCCTCTAATAGGTTCGCCTACTTGATCGCCATTAACCATCTTCTTGAAGGTGCCATTTATGTTGGCTTGTATACGTCTGTTGTTGATGGTGCGCTTTTGTTTTAGCTGCGTGCTTAACCCTGTTACTCGGGGAGAAGACTTAACAACTTGGGTGTTGCTAGTAAATATTGATACATCGTTAGACATTTTTTTGCTCCTATTTAGCAGTTGGTTTTCTTACAGATATAATGTACTTCTTATTAGATTGCAGTCCTATCGGGCATAAGTCTGGATTGTCCGATAAAAACTCTCTCATGTTTGCGTTGTGTATGCGTTTTTCTAGCAGGTGAAAGGCTTCGTTGTCTCTTATGAACTTGTGCATTTGTTCCCAGTCACTAGTCCAGTAACTAGAGTTAACCCTGCGGCTAACAGTACCTTCAGGTGTCTTAAGGCCGTCTACATTTTGTTCATTGCAAAGGGAAAGAAGCTTGTCGGCTACTTGGTCTTGTTGTTCTTTGAAACGTTTTATTTCGTCTTCTTTTTCTTTAATAACGTTGCGTATCTTTATATAGATACTGACTAACTTGTCAGCGGTGGGTTCGGACATTTTGCTCCTCCTTTTGTTAACCGGAAGAGTAGTATAGTCCTGTAGTTTACATTGTCAAGAAGAAATATCTAGCTCTTGACGATATAGATCAATAATTTTACTGTGGTTAGTAATGTTATTTCTCAGCATAGTGTATAGCTTTCTTTCAACCTCGCTGCCCTGTATATGTACTATAGTCATAGGGTTGTGTTGACCGGGCCTGTCTATGCGAGCATTGGCTTGCAAGTATGTCTCCACACTAGTTACTGGGGCATACCATATAATGGTGTTAGCAGCGGTAAGAGTAAGCCCATGCGAAGCCGCCTGTGGCTGAATGACTAACACTCTAGGGTCTGCGCTCTCTTGGAACTCTTTGATGACTGCACTTCTTTTGTTTAGAGAAACTTTGCCCGAAATAATTTCCGTACTTATTTTCTGCTTCTCTAGGAAACTATGGAGTAGCTCAATGGTGTGGGTAAAAGGAACAAACACTAATACTTTATGAGTAGCCTCTTGAATTACTTCAAGAATAATCTTTAGCCGGTTGCTTACATCAAACTCTAAAACTTGTTTATCGTCGGTGTAAACTGCGCCCCCAGATATTTGAAGCAGCTTATTAAGGTTAGTGGCGGCATTAACAGAGGTGACTTGCTCTCCGTCCGCCTCTATGGTCATTTGCTTCTTTAGTATTTCGTAGTACTGAGCTTGCTGTTTTGTTAAAGGCGCTTCTCTTTCTACGTGAGTTACAGGGGGCAAGTCTAGGCATTGGTCTTTCTCGAACCGAATAGCCGGTTGCAAGGCGTCGTGAACTATTTTGTCTGCGTCTGCTTTCGGACGCCATATATACTGAGTAGCTTTATACATAACCTTGTCACGAAACTGCCCAAAATATTTAGGTACTTTTTCAGGGCTAACTAACTTTGCTAAACCGAACGCGTCTATAGGAGATTGTGCGGCGGGTGTTCCAGTTAGCATCCACAGCCACTCCACTCCAGCAGTTATAGCCTTTAAAGTTTTCCATCTGTTTGTTTGGGCATTCTTATAAGCACTGGCTTCGTCCACGACAATTATGTCGAACTTACCTTGCTTTATTTCTTCCTTAACAACCTCTACCCCATCGAAGTTTATAATCACAAACTCACAACCTTCGGCTATTATTTTGCGTCGAGTAGTGGAAGAGCCGTGAGCCACAGAACAACTCCGGTGCATTGCGAACTTAAACAAATCTTGTTGCCATGCAGACTTCATAATAGACAACGGGCATATAACTAAGACACGCTTTATCAAACCGAGCTTCATTAAGTAATCCGTGGCCCATATAACAGATGCAGTCTTGCCCGTGCCTTGCTCATTAAAACAAAAAGCTTTCTTATTAAGGGTGAGGAAAGCCGCTGTTTCTTTCTGGTGCGCAAAAGGAGTTAGCTTGCCTGTCCACAAGTAGTCTCTATTAATAGGAGACGGCACGTTTTTAGCTTTTAACTCGGCTAAAACTTGAGCTTCTTTTAACTGCCACTCGATAGCAACTTTGTACAAGCCGTCTTCTTCGCTTATAACTTTGTACTTATCTACTTTTTCTGCAATCAAATGGGGCTTGCGCGTTTTAAAAACTATAAGTTTGTCTTTTACTATTTTCATGCTTTACCTGAATTCTTTTTATTTTTCATAGCACCGGTACTAGTACGCGCGTAAGCTAAGTTGTCTTTAGCCTTCTTAATCGAAAGGTTACTAAGGTCCGCGCTTCCTCCTTGAGATAATGGCACTACGTGGTTAACGTGCTTGCCGTCTCCTTTAGAAACTTTACCCGCCGCTTCCATAAGCTTTCTACCCTTGTTACGAGCAGCACGCCTTTTCTTTTGCTCTGGCTTGCCTTGGTAGTTGTCGTACTCTTTCCTATAATTGCGCGTAGCCATAATTTAGTGCCTCTGTTCGCCTTTCCCAGAAAATTTAGAAATT
>Ga0315320_10001815_pt1 | contig 17754 bp, 18 predicted proteins | sample M140m21515metaG_FD_203458 | JGI IMG/M metagenome (GOLD analysis project Ga0315320, IMG submission 203458) | Ammonia-oxidizing marine archaeal communities from Monterey Bay, California, United States - M1 40m 21515 | ecosystem: Environmental > Aquatic > Marine > Coastal | place: USA: California... | reverse complement strand
CCTCTGCCGCCGCCGCTGCCTTCTCTAACTTTTCTTCCAGGTTCTGTGGTTTGCGCGTCGACTTCGCCGACACTGATTTTTCTGGATTTTCAAACGCCGCATTGAGGAGGATAACTAGTTCGTCGCCGCTTTTGGGAACATTCTTCTTCTGGTCATTTATCGCCTTATCATACATCTCCGCATACATCGCCAAGTAACTCTTCGCCAAAGCAGAGTGAATGTTCATATTGGAAACAGTGGCCATGATACGGTATGTGAGAATTCGAAACGGTGTCGCGATTGGAAGACGGGGTTGTCGACAGAAAATTAGAAAATTTTATTTCAATTTTTCGAAAATCGCAAAAATTGGCAAAAATCGAAAATTATGGACAATTCTCAAATATTATCATTTTACAAATCGCGCGATATTTTATCGCAAATCGCCCGATATTTTATCGCAAATCGCCCGATTATTGAAAATTCGGGTGATTTGCATTTCCAAATTGTATAGAAAACTAGAAATTTGCCGATTTTTCGCGAATTTTCTGATTTTTCGCGAATTTTCTGATTTTTTCGCGAATTTGCCGATTTTTCGCGAATTTTCTGATTTTTCGCGAATTTTCTGATTTTGTCGAAAAATTGAAATAAAATCTCGATTTTATGAGAAAACAGGATAGCGAAAAAGCAACAACAACCGATCATGAGTTCGGGCATTGTAACTAACTTCGCACCAAGTCTCCCATTGGGAGTTTTGCTTCGTATCGGCGATGGGCTACTGCTAGAGACGATTACCAAGTTTGCTTCTCCTGTGACACGTGAGAATTGGCGCGAGGGTTCGAAATGTGCAGAAGAGATTCAGAAGGACCGCTGGTGGAAAGATTACACCAATCAGCGCAATCAGCATATCGAAACGTTCACTGATTGGTGCGATTATGTGATGATTCTCGGACCACCGCGGGCGAGAAGATACTACGAACTAGCAGAGCGAGATGAAGACTACCTCACTGAAGAAGACGACGCACGTCACTTTTACCCATGGCGCGAAACGTGGCCCGCATGTGACGACCACTCATGGTGCACCGGTGCACACCACACCGACCTACCAGAATGGGTTTACATAGACTTCAAACGTGACCAAAACCTAAAAGAAAAAACAGAAAAACGCGTATGGTTCCCGTGCGACGAAGACGGTGAACCGCACAAGAAAAATCCAGCGAATGAATCTGGTGGGTTTATATACCACATCTGCACCGTGGAATACTATTCCATCGTGTCAGATGATGACGAATGTTCCAGTAAAAATCGCGACAAGGAAATCAAGTGCGGGAAAAACTGGCAAGAAACATTCGATTTGGTTTATCGCGAGTTTGACCTCCCAAAGAGTCAGGGTGGTTGCGGCGGTTCATGGAGCGAGTTTGTAACGCGGGTCAATCGCCTGGAAGAACCAGACTACAGTCTAATTGGTGGAATGAGGCAGCGGTGCGGTGTTTGGGAGTAGAGAGAGAGAGAGTTGGGTTATTTTGAATATAAATCTATTTTTTATTAGAAAAATTGAAATGAACATTTTTATTAGAAATAAAACACAAATCATGACGATTCGCACCGGAAGTATTGTAAAACTAACGTTTCCCCACGATGCTCGTGTGTGTATAGCAAAAGTTCTTCATATTGTTCCACGCAAAAATCCAAATAACGGCACTTACGAAGATATGTCCGTTGTAAAACTCCATTACAACGGATATTTATTCATCGCGCCTCGTCGATTGTTAGAAAAACCTAGTCTCCAAGAAAAACGCGCGGATCCAAAAGATTCCTTTTATTGGAAAAATGCAGACCAACGCCTCAATTTGACGCGAGTTGGTTGGGTCAATTCTGTGACTAACGCGCCACCACTAACATAAAATGAATAAAATTGAAATATTTATAATCATTTTAAGAATCCCACAGAATATGGTTTCATACGAAGCAATCATCGTGAAACCTGGTGACGAACTAGCGCCTCGCTTTATTGGGTCGATTCCTGAGATCAAATACGCAAAAAAATGCTATGTGATTTGCGACGAACTAACTAATAATCGATGGGGAAGCAAGTGGGACCAACTCTACTACGCCGTGGACAAGGTGACCAAATCCCGAAAAGGAAAAATTATAAATTGGCGAATTCACAAAAACTTGGATTACGTTCAACTGTACTGGGCGCCGAAAGGTTGTCCAACGAAACTCGAAAACGGAAAACACATTCACATCATCCGCCCAAAATACCACACACTTTTTAAATGTATCTTTCGCCTTGCTTGCATTGCGCGCCGCGCCAAAATCCGTGTTCAAACACGAAAATCACTGATTGTCGCGAACATTTTCGCGCGTCATGGTATTGGGCACACAAATCTTACGAGGGGTATACTTGCTTTTGTTTAGGGTGTCATATAGTATAAAATTGAATTATAAATCTTTTTTTATTTTTTTTATATAAACATGGTGGAAATTGCGAGACTTTGGAAATTACAGACCGGCGACGATGTCGAAAAAAATTGAAATATATTGTTTTAAACAAACCAATATATCATATTACGGAACATACGCCTTGTATCATGGATTTTGAACGAGCAATGGAGATGAAAGCGCGCGAACACCAAGAAGAAATGACTACTCGACTCACATTTGACCAACAATGGCGTCAGGGTTCAGTCGGTTCCGATGATTCTCTTGCGTCCCCATCATCCAAGTCCGGACATTGTGACCCCAATCAAGCAGGCGCGCTTTCGATATTGCAGTTGTTGGAACACAGTGAAGACCAATCACAGCGCGCTGAACGATTTGCAGCAGCCAGGAGTTTCGTCCAAAACATGGCGACCGAAAACGCCACACTACGCCGAGAGTTGGAAGCATCAAAACGTTTGAAAGAGGAACTAACCAATTTCTATAAAAAACTACTAGAGAACCCAAATCAAAAGAAGAGTGATTGCGAGACAAGTAGGTGTGTGTCGCCACCGACCTATAAAGCGGTGGGTTCGTGGGGGGGCGGAGGTCAGAGAAACGATTGAATGATTTTTGAATATAGATTATAACATTTTGAATATAGAATTTAATTTTTATTTAGAAAAATTGAAACGCGGTTAGAAAAAATTTAAATATAAAAACACAATGTCTGTTTCTGAATTACACGACCGCATTTGCCATTTGTGGTGCACCAACTCCTATGGTGTCTACAATTTGCAAGATACACAAGGGAGTGTATTGAAAATCATCAATAACTGCGAAGACATTTCAGAAGATTCTCCACAACGAAAACCAGAGCATACAACACTGACCCTTATAACGAATGGTAGAATTCTTGACAGCACCCACTTTACTCCATATAATGGGGAATCTTCGGTACGTAACTTTTTAGAATCTTATATACCAACATACACATTTGACCCGAACACAACATGAAAAAACCAAAAATAAGTAAAAAATATCAATTATTCTCCTTTTATGAATACATTTTATAGAATTTTTTTATCTTGTTATCGGTATATATCCAAAAAAAATTGAAATGTGTTCATACAAATAATCGAGATAAAACCACCACAAGATACAATCATGTCCTCGCTTAGCGCTCAACCGTTCACCTCGACTCCTCGTTCTCGCGCCCAGTGTTTCGAGACGTTGATGTCTCCGACGTTTGAAATTAAAATGAAGAGTGGTAAACATATTGTTGTTATTGCTATGGACGCGGGAAACGAAATTGACGACGAAATTGCCGCGTATTTGCTGATGAAACACTTCAGTGTCGGTCACATGGTGTTCTTCGCCCAAGTGCCTGGCGCAAAAATCGGCGGCGGCGAAAAAGAAGCGATGGAGCGTGTGAACCGTATGCGGAAAGTGTTCCCCGAAGAGTTTGGAAATCAAGATATTTGGAGCCCTACGCTTCCACATGGTGATTTTACCGGCGATATACTTCATGAACGCGGGGCGGGTTTTGAACCGTCGACTTTTGTGTTGTGCTTGCTGGAAGATTTTCTCTCCATGGTGACCAAAACAATCGCTAGCACGCCCAGCGCTTCCGGTGTGTTTGAAGTCAAATGGTTTCTACAAATTGCTCCTTTGTGGGGATTCACTGGGGTTCGATTTGTGAATTTGGCAATTGAAAACCGAGTCGTTATGGGAGACCTAGAAAATCCAGAAAAATCAATCAACTGCACCAAAGCAATCCCCAGCGACGAATCCGGAGGCGAACTGCGCGCCGAATACTATAACCGAGAAGAAATTTTAAAAAAAATCACAAAGAACACTGTGCCTATTACCACTCAATTCGCTCGCCAAGTCGCGACGCCATATTCATTCATATCATCTCTTCCAGACGAGATGTCATCAGAGTTGTTGGATACAGCGTTTAGGCAGTTTGTGGGACGTCCGGGCCCAACACTGCCATGGGCGGAAGACATTTCCATCGCCAATCACCGCACCATCATGATGATGCTTCCTCCGGAGAAGATGTATGAAATTCTTTCGCAACCAACCGAACAGCGATTGGTCGACCTCGTGAATGCATTTTTGGAACCAGAAATCAAGCGGCGGGAGGAAATTGGTCAAGAACCATTCGGTGAGTTCTACCCATTGCGACTGGGTCAGATTGCGACGGCGGTTGAGTACATCACTGATGACCGGTACGTTCTCAATACCTCCGCCACCCAATTCAAGTTCGAAGTTGATTCATTGGAAGATTCGAAATACGCGTGGGGGGCGTGGAAGGAATACATCAGTGAAAACAATTGTGACTTGACACCGTGTTACGATGGTTTAACGGTTTTGTATATGCTTGAACGTCGTCTCCGTGAGAGCAGTCAAAGTCTCGGTGCGCAGCGCGACATGTCAATGCCAAGCGTCGAACGCTGCAAGGATATGCTTGCGATTCTTCAAAAACTATAAAAAACAAAAAATACAAAAATGAAAACAGAGAGACCTTTTGCTTATGTCCTATCTAGAATAAACCATTTTTTTATGACATTTGTCTCTTCTTAAAAAAAAGATGCTTTATATTCTATACTACCCCACATTTTGTCTCTATTTTTTATTGGGACAAAAATGAAAGGAAAAATTGAAACAACCATTTATAGTTAATAGGTGTTATCAAAAATGTCCGACATGAAAAAAAACAACACTATCATAATAGATTCGCAGAACCCCAATGCAATTGGCAAAGTGGTAGATAAGGATACGAATGAAGAATTGTCTGAGATTACTCCACTTATTATGATTCTCAACGCAAGTTCGAAAAACGTACAGCAAGAAATAGACGACCTTTTGAGAGACGGCGCAGATCCAGATCTTGAAATTACATATTATAACGAAAAAACAACGGCGCGAAAATTGGCACTTCTTTATCGTAAACATATACGGTTTCCATAAATAAAAATTGAAATATAAATGGAATTTCATTCATTCTTATCCTTACAAATCACCATGGCATCCCTGACCCAGACCCCATATACATTCCGCGAAAATATCTTTGAATTTATGGAAACTTGGGCGAAACAAACCCACAAATCTTTCACAGATGACATAACAAAATTCATAAACGACCTCGGAGAACCACTTATTCAAGCTTCTCCCGAATCATTTGACGAAAAAGCAAAGCGAGCAGAAGAAATCATTTCAAAACAAGCAGAAGAAATCGAACAACTGAAAACAATGATGACACCAAATCAATGCGAAAAATGGGATTTAATGATTGAAACGAATAAAAAACAACTACAAGACGAAAAGATCGCACATCAACGATGTAAAGAGGAACTCGCGATGCGCTGTCAACATCTCAAAGTCATTGAACGAAAACTATCCAAACTTTTCGATATACCCGATGACGAATAACAAAAATCGTTTATCTTTTAAATCATATATGTTGAACAACTTATTTATAGACTTTTCATTTTTTATTTTTATTAAAACAAATAGAATAAAGTTTAATTCAAATTAATATAGATATATGAATTGTATTTATAAAAAAATGCCATCTGAAATCATAGAAGATGAATTAAAAAAGGAAAACCAAGAACAAACACGAATTATAAGAATAAATTGTTATCAATTAGTTATGGAAAAGATCCAACAAAACTTACAAGTGACCTATATTCTCATTCATAATAAAAAAATGAATCATTTTATTATGAATTATAACAACGTTTCTTATATAGTTAATCCATATGAAATTGCGAAAAATATTCTATGATTGTATGCAATAATATTTCTGACTCAGCGCGCGTAAATAATGGATGTATTTCAGAAGCACCGAATGGAAACATAAATGTTTCAATATCCGCGCTTATAAAGTTGTCAAAATTAAGTAAATAATCGTTTGTGGATATACGTGGTTGAAAATGACTTAAGTTGTAATGTTGTAAAAATTCTCGAACATTATCACAGATAAACTCTTCTTTATTATGATAGGTATAATCATAAAATAGAGGGTAACCAACGCCTTCTGCACATTCTTCTTCTTCTTCATCATTTGAACGAACTTTAATAAGCGGATCAGGTATCCAAGTGTCCTCTCCGGAGTATTCAAACTCCAAATCCGGGTCGGTTGGGTAAATCGCATTTCGTTGATGACTTGATATTGCGGATATACACGAACAAATATCGTCTTCTTCGTCTGTTAGCATCCAATTACCTTTTTTTCCTTTAAATAAGAATATGTTTGTTTGGGTCCTTCTTTCGGTCGGCGGAATAACCATTGTATATAATGGGGCATTACGCACAATCTTACCTTCTTCTCTTATATAGTTTCCCATATATTCCGGAAATCTATCAACATGTCCGGAGATAGTTAATGATTTTGGGAATGATGCGAATATTTCTTCTGTAAAACTTTCGTGGACGAGTTCAATTATTTCATCTGCATCATCATCACTACCACTTTCGTTATCTCCATCTAAAATACTTTGAACGTCAATATTAAATAATGAGTCATCTTCTTCGTCAAAGTTCATTCTGTCATTTCCTGCTTCAATCCACTTTGAAATACTTTTTCCCATACCAATTCCATATTCCACAATAAAATGCATCAATGTGTTTACCTTTTTTGCTTTTTTCTTTTTGGACAATTCATTCCAGTCCGAGGTTGAAGAACTACCATTAAACAAGTCTTTCAAACATTTCCTAATTTCTGGTTTATTTGTCACAATATTGGATTCAATAAAATTAAGTATGGTTTCTTTATTTAAATCAGGTAATTGGTCCGCTTTTCTCGAAACCTCGACTCTGCACAAACAACACGTATTGTTTGATTGTAGAACATTCTCCATAAAACACGAACTATGAAATACATGACCACATTTCAATATGGTTTTATCTGTTTCTTTCACAAGTTCAAAACAGATGGGACATTCGTCATAAGGTTTGGTGTCAATAATAAACGGAACCTCTGCACTTTCAGAAGAAAGCATTTTACTCTTGTTGTTTATATAAAATAATGCGTAGATATGTATTTCAATTTTATGCTATAAAAAAAAAGAGGTTTAAAATAAATGTATAATAGAACTAACAAATTAGAATTAACAAGCAATATAGGGGCGAACTGCGATTTCAAATCCTTTTTTTCTTTCCACGTTTGATGTTCCATTATTTATTTTTAAGATAAAATTAATCATGGAATTGTGTTTTTTACAAAAGGATTTCAATTCTTCTGTTTTTTGTTCTCGATGAAATTTCATGATGGTATGGACAACCTTTTGTAAATGAGTAATTAAACTATATATTTCTTCATCTACCGAATCACAGTCAATGTTTTCGCGGTTCATGATAATTGCAGTTTTTGGTTCCATTTTATATATCATAAATAGAATAATACCAGTTGATTTCAATTTTATATTATACAACTCATATTTATAATTATAAGAAACAAAAATTACTTTTTATTAATATTATATGTTTGTATTTAAAAAATAAAATAATATATATTCAATAATGAGTGGCGCTCGTGCATTAGCTTCTGCAAGACGCCGTCGAGCGCAACCTGAAGAACGTCGTTCAAATCAACTTCCACCAAATTCAAATAATGCAAATATTCCTCCACCTGTTCCAGGACAACAACAACAAAAAAAATTAAATAATCCAGCTGCAATGTTATTAAACCATAATAAAGTAATTGAAAATTTACAACAAGTTGTAGAATCATTAAATACTACTGTGGCAACACAAAACGATGAAATAAATAAAAAAATAGAAAATTTATCTTTAGATGACAAAAATATTGAATTTTTTAAAACAAAAATATTAAATCTCGAAAGTGAGATGAATACTATAAAAAAACATATTGTAAAAGTGCAAACATTTGCAATGGAAACAAATTTACAATGTATTGAAATGAGAAAAAAAATAGATTCTCCAGAACTATCAGCAGAAGATCAACAAACCGAAACAAATGAAATTACTGACTTGTTGTCAAATGCGGTAGTTGAACCAAATGACGAAAACGAATTTGCATAATGTCGCTTAATTTATCAAGCGACGTATTTCTTATCATAAATTTAAATCGTTTATTTAAATATGTATTTTCTTTTAAATAATTGTTTGACTTGATTTTCGCAAACATGGAAATAATTATTTCTTCTATGTTATAATACTCGTTATTATAGTATATTTGTTTTTGTGGTATAAATAAGTTTTTACGTAAACATGCTGGAAACATTCCTAAGTAGGAAATAATAATGTTATATAATAATTTCTTTTTTTTATAAAAGTATTTATTTGTTTTTATACAAGAAATGATTGCGTCACAGTCTAAATACCAGTAAAATGTTGTAATTTTACTGGTATTTCCATAAAAGAGTTCAAGTGTAGTTTCCAGATTCATTTTCATTTCAATAAATGAAATAATCTAATTCAATTTTTATATCACATACTTTGCAAAAGAATTGGATAAATTGGTTGATTGTGTTCTTTACACCAAGTGATACATTTTTGCACATTTGATAATTTAATTTTTTCAAGTCTTTCTTTCGATGATTTGTTTTCGTCGTTTATATAAGTGATTGTATTTAAAATATTTTCGACTTGCTGTTGTCCATAAATCGCATTAATTTCTTCGATTTTACTTAAAAAATATGAATTCAAATTAAAATTAAATATTTTGTATATTGTTTGTTTTGATAAATCGTTAAAATTATTGCACAACGATTTAATAATCGATTCGTAGTTATTATTTATTGTAAAATTTTTACAAATTATATATTTTTCAGAGTTCGCTTCTCTACTTGTGTGTGGTTTATATATATAGACTTGTCCATAAAAATAACACAATAAATATAAGATTTCAATAGTTGTTTGATGAAACATATCAAATATTTTTAAAACAAAGGAACCACCTTGTTTTTGTAAAATTAAAGCGTATAATACTTCGCTGAATATTAAATTAATCGAATTTTCTTCTTGTTTGTTAAAGTCCACACTATAATCAAATCCACCATCCGCTGTTATAAAATCATACTTATTTTTATGATTTTTTAGCATATAGTCTAAATTATGCTTGTAATATAGGTTTCCGTCCTTTTTTGGACCATATTCTAATTTTATATTTGGATGAGATTTCATATAATTTTGTATTTTGTTCCATTTTGGAATATCCCGATTTGATGATTGTGAAAGAGTCATTCCAGTATATGTATCAAATTTACACGAACGATATTTTTGCAGCGCTTCTATAAATCCACCAGGACCTTCCGCCAAATGAAACGAATGAATTGCAAATGGAAAATTAAATTTAAATTGTGTTAATATTTCGATCATTTTAAAATAAGAACGAGAAATTGGTTTATAACTACACACACAAGAATTTATTTTTTGTTTTTCTAAAAAAAAAGCACTATTTATATATTCATATTTGTTTGTTATTTTTTTATAATCGTCCCATTTATGTATATATTTTTCAATTTCTTGTTTTATATTACAAACTTCTTCTTTTAAACTAGGATTAATTGTCAAATGTTCAACAGTTGAATCACTATAATTCATTACAATCTCAGTCGCATTTAACGAAAATAAAAAATCATTAATAATATACATAAATACTAATATTGTTAAATCTTTATATGTTCTTCAACACGATTGTTTTATTTAATTTACTTGCAGTTCCTACTGATAAATCAAGTTCATCTCTCTCATCATATAAAGAATGAATAATATCTTGTTGTTTTCGGAAGATAAAGTAATTATTTAAGAATGAAATTTCTTTTTCTTGTTCCTTCATATCTTTTGCCAATCCATATTTAGATTTCTCTGATTCTGGTAATGCAGTCATATCTTCAAATAAAGTTTGAAAACTACCAAATCCATGTTTATATTCTTTTGCAAGTTCAAATCCGTAATCAGTCATAACTTTTACAAAATAATCAAAATTTACTAAATATTCATCAAATTCTTTGTTAATTGTTTCCTGATATACTCCAATTTTAAATCCTAGACAATTTTCATTGTCTTCTAAAAATGTTTCACTATCATCATTATATTTTTTTGTAATATGCCAAATTTTAGTATGATCAACCCATAATTCTTTGTGATTGTCTTTTTTTAACATTTCATAAATTCGTTTACCATCATAACAAGTTCCGATAAAATAACCACCTGTTTTTGTATATTTAGAAACATTCGTAAGGAACTGGTGCAAAGACTGTTTATTTTCAAACATATAATGAACCGCAAACTGTATCGAGCAAACTTCAAATTTTTCTTCAAATAAACCATGATTCTTTTTTAAGAACGGTTCTAATTTTTCGGTAGGTGTATCGCGAGAACCCATTAATGTTTTTAAAATAGAATGAGACGACGTCATCGAAGAATTATTTGAATCTACTTTTTCAAAATCACCATTTTCAATAAGTTTACTTGTATCTCCATGAATAAACATACAAATTGGTATTTTTTGTTTTGGGTTTTTGTTTGACGTATCCAAATATCTAGAACACGCACCGTCTTTTGAATTATGAATATTGTCTTTTGATATATCAATACCAAGAACAGCGTGTAGTTGACACTGAATCCACTTTGATAAATCGCCTGCTTTACCTACCGCTAAATCGATTAGATGTATATTTGGTTTCGAAACAATCTGTATTAACCACAATTTTACATATAAATTATGGAAATTTCTAAGAGCACCGGTTTGACTTTTTGTTTTCGTTCTATTATAATATACCCCATCGTCGTCTAATTGTTCGCTAATTTGAGAAACTCCCCTCAACATATTTGATGTGATTGGATCATGTATGGATTGCCAATTATCATTTGCAACATGATAAGGATTACCATAGTTGCTTTTTTTGTTTCTATATTCTTCTGTTTTATCGTGTCGAACACGAAGTGCTGTCCATTTTTCATAATTATCAACTTCTTTCTTATCATAACTAAATTCTATAATTGTATCATCTTCTATTAAATCTTTTTCCTCCGTATACGCGCTTTCAGTTCCATTACTATCTTTTTCAACGTGTAAATGACAAATATATGCATCTATAATAGATGGATTTGATGGGTAAAAACGATGGGGTTTATATGAACCCCGTTCAAGTCTTTTTTTATTTTCACCATATTCTAAACTTAAAATTTCTTGTTGTGCGTTTGGATGACCATGTACCTTTTCATTAAATCCAACATGAAGTTCACCTTCATAATATTCAATAATTCTCCCTTTGTATTGTTTTGTTTTTATAATTTTTTCTCCCTTTGTGTTTTTTTTAATTCTCATAAGGAAATCGATCGTATTGTATTTAGGTGGTTTCCATTTAAAACTTTTTTCCCATGTTACTTTTTTCGGCATTTTTGGAACAGGTTCGTATTTTGATGTAAATATAATACCATCTGTATTGTAATCATATCTTTCACTATTAATATAATCTAACAACAATCCACAATTGTATTCCATCGATGATTTCGCGGATGACGGACCTGCTCGCGTGGGTTCAGTCATCCATGCAGGTAATGCGGTTGATTTTCCTCGACCCATTGGCACAGGGGTCGTTTGATTTGCCTCTACATTTGGTGTCCCAATTACAAAGAACGATTTTACAACGAATGTCAGAACATCAGACGATACATTTTTTTTTAATTCATCCATAAATAAACTTAATTGAACATATCTAGAATCATTTTTTGCTTTAGAGTCTCGGTCTTCTACAAATGGTTTGTCTCGGAAATCACGTCCATTACAACAATATACATCAAACGCTGCATATTTATTAATTGTTTTTCCACGCTTATTTATTGTAATATGTTCTCCATCAATAATGGTTGGTTTTAATTTTAAACTAGTGGTTACACCTGTAAATTGAATATTTAATCTCGAATCAATAAAATATAATTTACCATGTTCAATGTAAAGAAGTTTTCGATCTCCATCTGCTTTATCTGTTACGCAATAAGTTTCTTTTACGTATTCTTTACCACTGTCGCGTAGTAAATTATCCTTTCTTAATGTAATAGACGATGGTCCAATAAAATAAGGTTTTTCGATTTTTTCACCCTTATTTAAATAGATGAGCAATTTATTATAATTTTTTGATATTTCGTTTAATTTTATAAATGAAAGAGGGAATGGTGATTTTTGAATTGCTCCAACAATATATTTGACAACATTTTTTATATCTTTTTCTAGTTTGTTTACAGCATCTTCTGATGAAAAGAATTCAGATGTAATATCAGTGCATTCTATTTCAACCTCGTATACTGGTTGTTGATTTAATAAATCACTTTCTAAAAAAGCAATACTACCAATTTCTTTTTGTCTTCTACCATCGGATCTTGTAGGCGTTCGTTTATTGGAACGAACAACACTCATATCGATTCGTATATTTGGCATATTTGGATGTGTTAAGGAAGTGCGATACAAATAACGAAAATATTTAAGACTATCTCGCCAATTTTCTTTGATTGGTCTCATTATGTCAGCATTGTCCTTGTGTTCTTTTTCTTGACCGATTGAAACTCTAAATGCAAAATCGTTATTATGAATTGGTTTTTTGTCTTTCATCAATGAAGTTTTTTCAATATAATTCGCGTCAATCGGAAATTCATTTGTTTTGCAGTATTCTTGAATATTTATTAGATTTAATACCTCAATCCGAACATCTGAATTTTCATTTGGAACAATTTTTAATTGATATTCTGTATTTTCGATCCGAAAACCATATTTACTTAATGTTTTAAATATATCATCGTATGTTTGTTTATTTATTTTTTCTTCTCTAAAGCGAACTTCAAATTCATAGTTGCTATTTTGTCTTTGTGGAGATTTTAAAAGAATATCTTTATACAATGATAAAAAGTCTCGTATACTAGAAGTTCTAGACATATGAATATATAGTTTATATATACATTATTAAATCAATTTTATTATTAAAACAAAACCTCCTCCAAATAAGATTTTATATGATTATATAAATCTAATTTTTTTTTAATACCATCTGTTTCTAAATGCATTTTTTCAGTTATTTCTTGAATTTCTTTTACCTTATAATGACTCGCGCTATACAATGGTTTCTGTATATCTCGTATTTCATAATTAGAACTATAAATTTTATCTAATTTATCATTAGAACAATAATAAAAATCTTTATTCTTGTTGATAATATAAACAGTTTCAGAATCCCCATATAGCATTTTAAAAAACACATTAAAATGAAAATAAACTAAATTTAATTTATAAAATTGCGCCAAACAGTTCATCGTTTTAAGTGTAATTGTATCATCAAAGCACAAATTTTGTATAACTTCTTCTTTTTTTTTATAAGAAAAAGAGTCGAGTTGTTCGCTAATTTTATATTTTATTTGTTTTTCTTCGTATTTGTTATAATGCATAGGTATGTCATATCGTATAAAAATTAATAAATTAAAAAATAATTTATCAAAATCATATGATAATTTATTTTTTGTTTTTTTTTTTCGTTCGCGGACAAATGGTTTATACGATGTGTTCATAAAATGTTGACAGAAGTCGTTTATATCCATTGAATGATATTGCTATTTTTTTTTTATATTGTATTAAGATTGTTTATAATTGTATTTTTTAACGTTTCGTGTTTGTTTAACTCTTCTTCCCGTGTATCGTTTAATTCAATATGTGTTTTAATATTAGATATAGTTTCTTCTGTTAATTCATTCATATTTAAAAATGACCCATTCGAATTTTCACTAATTAAAATAGTTGGTTGACATTGCTTTATAATACGCAATATTTCAATATGATGCGTTTTATCCATATCATTTATTTTTAAAGAAATTTCTTCAAGTGTCATATTAACCATTATATTTTATTGTAAACGAAACTGTTTAATTTGTTTTATTTAATATTTCAACTAACACATAAATAGAGGGATCGTTTATTTCAAATCGGTGCCCCAATACACGAACATGAATTATATCACCAATATTATATTTACTATTTTCATTAGAATTTTCGACTTCATTGAAAATAGAAGGGTTATGTAAATAACTAGCAAATATAACTAATGGGTTTTTTAAATCATCGTGCGATAAAACGCCTTTTATTCCAATTTTTGTAATATTTTGGACCTTACAATTAAATGTCATATCCTCATATGGATAACAAACCATGAATTCAAATAACACATCATATATAATATCAGACGAAACGGTTTTACCTGCGCTAAACGAAACAATTTTACAGGTATTATCTGAAATATATCCTTCTTTTTCACATTGGTTCATGATATTGTTTTTAGCGTATTCTACAAAGAGTTGTTCTAAATTTTCTGATATTTTTTCAAATGGAATTTTTATTTTATGTTTAACCAATTGTTTTTGATATAACCCTCGTTGATATAATAAATTACTTTGCATGAGTGATATTGTATATAATTATAGAATATTTAAATCAATTTTTTAAATTTAATGTTGCATATTCTAGTTTATTATAATAATACGCGGTTTTAGATGTTTGAGTATAATGTAAATATTTCAATATAATTTCCATAAGAATACTTAATTCAGGTTTTGTAATATTTATTCCAGAAGTAAAATCACTTGTATTTAATAATAGATTTAGTTCACTTCGCATTTTTTCTGGTATTTTTTGATGAAAGAGCGCACCTTTTATAGAATCTTTAGATGTTTTTAAATAAATTGTATTATCGCTAGTTCGATTATCTTTAAATCCAAATAAAGTATTTCTAGTTTCATAATTTTCATGGAGGTCTTCTAAATATTCTTCTAAATGTTGTTCTCCAATATATTTAATTTGTGTAAGCGTTGCGTCTTTCCATTCATTATTTTGAAAAATAAGTATTCGAATGTGATATTTTATTTTTTTTACCTCTTCTTTTGCCTTTGATTTTTTTTTATTAAAATCAACCAAAAAGAGTATTTTATATTTTTCATGATCATATACATATGTTTGGTAATAAGATTTTATTAATTTTTGTAATTCATCTAAAGACGAGTTCGGATTAAATAAAAATGTAATCAATTGTTTTTCGTCCTTAAAATGTAATTTTTCTAAAATATGTTCAATTATAAATTGTTTTTTATAGTCATTTATTTTTTCAAATTTCGTTGGAAAAAATTTTTGAATAATTTGAACTGTTTTGTCATATAATGTATAAAATTCGACTTCATCGTCGTCATCATCATGAGTTTGTCCAGAAGAAAACGCTAAATTATAATAATTTAATATTCTGTCCAATACAGTATCTAATAAAGTTTTTTTCTTTTTAGGAATTGGACTATCTGGAACATCATTTAACATAACTAAATTTTTGTCTACATTTACGTTTTCATTTTCACTTTCATGATTTTGTACAACTTTTACTTTTTGCAATAACGAGTCTTTTGAATTTTGAAATAATCGTTGTGTTTCTTGTAAAGATAATGGCGTTTGAACTTCCAATGGTTGAAACATGTATAAATTTTTAACATTTACTAATCTCCCCTTTCTCATATATTTATCAACCAATAATTCATTTTCATTTTCGATTAGATAATGTAACCCAAATAAAATATGCTCAAGACTAGTGTTTTTATTTAAGTCTTGTAATATTTCGATAATTTGTTTTTTTTTATACACGTGTTGTTTTTGATATAATTTTTTAAGTTGTTTTATTACGTTTTCACGTATCATGTGTTGGTAATCATAGGAATAATTGTTCACTTCGTTTGCAGAATCAATCTTCGAATGACATGTATATTCACAAATATCATAATCACAAATAGAACTATAATTTTTATCTTTTACTTGAAATTTTATTTTTTGATTATTTGATAATGTAATACGTAATTCTTCCTCTAAATTTGCAAAATTTTGTTGTCCATGATTTAAAAGACAATCTGCGCTAATCGATTTTAATAATTTTTGAACTTTACCAATTTTTTTAGATTTTTCTTCTGAAAGACGATACATCATCATATCAACGCATTCTATATCTTCTTCTATTGAAGAGGCGTGTAAAAAAATTTGACAATTTCTTTTTTTTAATTTTAATTCTTTATGACTACAATGACGAATCGCTCTTCCTATAATTTGGTCAATTCGATTCAAATTATACCATGGTTCTAATACATGCAATTGCCTTAAATTTTTAAAATCAAGACCTTCACTTCCGGCTTGAGAAATTAAAACAACTTTACATAAATCGCCATCAATATTATCGGAATGATTCAACAATTGTAATTCTTCTTTATTTGATTTACTAAAACGAACGTCGCCAGTTATCATTGCATAACTGCCTACTATTTCTTGCGCTGGTATATTTAATAAACTTTTATTTTTTGAAGAAGAATTTCGTTTATATCCCATTTCTTCGAGAGCAAGTGCGATTGGAAGAAGACCAGCGTCTAGATATTGAGAATAAATTAAAATAATTCCTTCACTGTCTTGTATTGCATCTAATATACTTTTTATTTTAGAACTATAATCACCAATCATTTCATATCGAAATACTCGTTTTGAATCATCAATATATGAATATTTATCTTCCGAAAATACAACAATTTCATTAAAAGCATCTTTTCCGGTATATACTCCACCATTATCATCGTTTAAACAAAAAGTTAACGCGTTTAACGGATCTTGTAATATTGTATATTTAAATGATTCGGTTGATGAAAATCGTTCGCTTTCTTTTGAACTAAGTTTGTCTATTTTTTCTCTTAAAATTTGTTCGTATGCTTTTTGTTGAGATGCTGATAATCTAGTTACGTATAAATCTAAATGTTGAATCGGTTTAGAAATAGATAATCCATTAAATTGTTTTCGCGGATATATCATTTTTTTAAGACTTTTATCACTATTATAATCATTTGGAAAAATTTTATATGGAAACTGATATGGATTCTCGCCTCTTATATAAGAAATATAACCATTTGATTTAAATAATAATTTTTGAGCGCCTCCTTCTACAAAGTCTCCTTTTTTATTGAAAACTTCCTTTTTTTTAAGCGCGCTTTGACCATCATTTATATTTAATAAATTTACAATAAAGAGAATTTCAGTGGGATCATTATACATCGGCGTTCCACTTAAAAACAATAATTTCATATGTCTTACAAATTTAAGCAAAGTTTGAAATGCATCAGAAACTAATTTAGTTGGCGCAGAATCTCCCAAACTACGAATATTATGAACTTCGTCTACCACAAGCATACGTTCGCTGAAAACGTCTAGCAACATTTTTTGTTGAGTTGTTAGCGAATATCGAATTGTTTTATGACCAATTACTTTATGATGTTTATTATATAGATTTGTGGTCGTTTCTGTATATTTATGTGAATCCATGTTATCTCCAA